>Ga0335085_10016283_pt1 | contig 10749 bp, 6 predicted proteins | sample Lox_Sample_45_FD_206712 | JGI IMG/M metagenome (GOLD analysis project Ga0335085, IMG submission 206712) | Soil microbial communities from Loxahatchee National Wildlife Refuge, Florida, United States - Lox_Sample_4.5 | ecosystem: Environmental > Terrestrial > Soil > Wetlands | place: USA: Florida... | reverse complement strand
GACCTCGCGTGCGAACAATTGGGTGCATCGGGGCAGACGCTCCCGTCTCCCGTGGGCGAAAGCGAGCAGGTGCCGCTCAGCGGCGGGGAGACCGGGGACGACGTGGTCGCCTATGGCGAGCGGTTGCAGCAGCGCTGGCCGGAAGTACCCCGGGACATCGTCGAGCGCCTCGTTCAGGTCTATGGGAGCAACGCCGAGCGCTTGGTCGAGGGGATCGCGGCCGACCCGATCCTGGGGACGCGTTGCGCTCCCGGGCTCGCGGTCACCCGGGCCGAGGTGGAATATGCCGTGCGCGAGGAGATGGCGATGAGTCTCGAGGACTTCCTCGAGCGGCGCAGCCGGCTGCTGCTGTGGGATCCCGAGAACGGTGTCACCGCGGCCGAGTCGGCATCGCGCTGGATGGCGAACCTGCTCGGGTGGAGCGCGCGCCGAGCGGAAGACGAGGTTGCCGAGTACCAGGCCCATGTCCGCTACCTGAAGGGCTTTCAGACGGATGCGGGCGGTGCCGAGCCGAAGCGCGCCGCGCATGCATAGCGCGCCGGTGGACGGCTGCGGCAGGGGACGGCCGAGCCATGTCTAAGTCTTCGGCCGCGGCCGTGCGTGCCGCGCTGGTCGAGCGGCTCGGCGGCGACGCGGTGCATTGGGACGAAGCCAGCCTGCGCGCGCACGCGCATGACACCTGGCCGCTGGCGCTCCTGTGGGCCCAGCAAGGAAGCCTCGCCACGTTGCCCACGTGCGTGGTGATGCCGCGATCGGCGCAGGAAGTGGCAGCCGTCCTGAGCTACGCCAACCGGGAGGGCGTTCCGGTAGTGCCCTATGGGGCTGGCTCGGGCGTATGCGGTGGTGTGCTGCCGCCAGCCGGGGCGGTCGTCATCGATCTGCGCTCGATGGATCAGCTCCTCGAGCTCAACGAGACGAACCTGCTGGCGCGGGTGCAGGCCGGGATGATGGGATCGGAGTTCGAGTCGGCGCTCAACGGGCACGGCTACTCGATGGGACACTTCCCGCAATCGATCGCGGTGTCGACCGTGGGCGGGTGGGTGGCGACGCGCGCCGCCGGTCAGTTCTCGACTCGGTATGGCAGCATCGAGGACATGCTCGTCGGTCTCGAGGCCGTCTTGCCCGACGGGCGCATCGTACGCATCGCGCCGGTGCCACGCCGTGCCGCTGGTCCCGACCTGCGGCATCTCTTCCTCGGCTCGGAAGGGACGCTGGCCGTGGTCACCGAGCTCGCGGTGCGCATCTTCCCCCTGCCGGAGAGCCGGCGGCTGATGACGTACAGCCTGCCGGACTTCGACGCCGGCCTCGAGGCGCTGCGAGCGATTATGCGCGCGGGCTGGCGACCACCGGTCTTGCGTCTGTATGACGCGGCGGAGACCGCGCGGCATTTCGGCCAATGGGCAAGCGACGAGGCCAGCTTCCTCATCGTCATCAGCGAAGGCCCCTCGGCGCTGACCGCTGTCGAGCTCGAGGGGTGCCATACCGTGTGCGGTGCCTTTGGTGGCGCAGCGCTCGGCGACCAGCCGGCCCATCACTGGCTGGCGGAGCGCAACAACGTGCCGAGCCTCGCCTCCTTCATCGAGCGCGGATTCGTCCTCGACACCATCGAGGTTGCCAGTGGATGGGACCGCATCCACGACCTCTACCGCGATGTAGTGGCGGCGGTACGCGCGGTGAAGCACGTCATCGTCGTCTCCGGGCATAGCTCGCACAGCTATCCGCAGGGGACGAACATCTACTTCACGTTCGTTGCCCGTCCGGACGATCCGGCGGCGGCGGAACCGACCTATCGAGCATGCTGGAAGGCGGCCATGGACGCCACCGTGCGCGTCGGCGGAACGATCGCGCATCACCACGGCATCGGCCGCAATCGCTTGCCCTGGATGCGCGCCGAGCACGGCGAGGGTCTGGCGGTGCTGCGCACCTTGAAGCGCGCGATCGATCCACGCGGGATCATGAACCCGGGCGTACTATTCCCGGAATTGAGTGATTGAGCGACGACCATTTGGTGATTTGGCGATTTGGTGAATGGGCGGTCCCCATGTCTCTCCACGTTCTCGCCATCGACGAAGGCAGCACGGGCGTGCGCGCGCTGGTGTTCGACCAGCAGAGTCGGCTCGTCGGCAGCACGTACTCGGAGATCAGTGCCTCGTTTCCGCAGCGCGGCTGGGTGGAGCAGGATCCCGCGCACATATGGGACACGACGCGCGCCGTGATTGGCGAGGCGCTCGGCCGGGCACGCCTGGCCCCGTCGAGCGTGCAGGCGATCGGCATCGCCAATCAACGAGCGACGGCGCTCGTCTGGGCGAGAGGGACGGGTGTCCCCGTCTATCCGGCCATCAGCTGGCAGGACGTCCGTACCGCCGCACGGGTCACGGAGCTGCTGGAGCAGGGCGTGTTCACCAACGCGATGGCATCGGCGACCAAGCTGGAGTGGATCCTCGGTCACGTGCCCGATGGACTCGCGCGCGCCGAGCGCGGTGAGCTGTGCTTCGGCACCATCGACACGTGGCTTGCCTGGCAGCTCAGCGCGGGCCGGCTGCACGTCACCGACCACTCGAACGCCTCGTGCACCGGGCTCTACGACTTCATCGGCGGTACATGGGACGATAGGATCGTCGGCCATCTCCACCTGCCGTCCAGACTCCTGGCGTCGATCGGCGGCTCGAGCGAAGAATACGGCCGCACCGATGCCGCGGTCTTCGGCGCCGCGGTACCCATCGGCGGCTTCGCCGGGGATCAGCAGGCGGCAATGTTCGGTCAGCTCGGCACGGAGCGTGGATCGGTGAAGGTGACGTTCGGGACCTCGGCGATGGTCGACATCAACGTCGGGGAGTACCCGGTTCTGTCGCAGCGCGGCGCCTATCCGCTCATCCTGTGGGCGCTCGACGGGCAGCGGACGTGCTGTCTCGAGGGGTCGGTGATCACCGCGGGCGCGACGATACAGTGGCTGCGCGACGGGCTCGGTCTGATCACGACGCCCGACGAGACCGCCGCCCTCGCCACATCGGTGCGGGACACCGGCGGGGTGTGGGTCATTCCCGCCTTGCAGGGGCTCGGCACACCGCACATGGACCCGGCCGGGCGCGCCGTCATCGGCGGGCTCTCCCGCGGCTCGACGCGCGCGCACGTGGTACGGGCGGTCCTCGAAGGGATCGCCTTTCGCACGCGCGAGGTGTTGGAGACGCTTCTGGAGGACGCGCAAACGGTGCGCCCGGAGGTCCTCCATGTCGACGGTGGCGCGGCCGCGAACGACTTCCTGATGCAATCCCTTGCTGATGTGCTCGGGCAGCCGGTGGAGCGGCCCGAAACCGTGCAGGCGACCGCGCTCGGTGTGGCGTATCTCGCCGGGATGGCGGCGGGAGTGTGGAGTGGCCTCGACGATGTGCGGCATTGCTGGCGCTCGGGAGGAACGTTTGCTCCACGCTGGTCCGCCGACGAACGCGAAAGCCGATATCAGGAATGGCGGCGGCACCTGCCAGCCTGCCGGTAGTCGGCAGTCGGCAGTAGGCAGTCGGCAGCCCCCGGGCAAACCCCGTACTCAGACTCCTTCTGCCTCTAGGGAAGCTCTGCACAAGTCAGTTCAAGCGACCTTCCACGGGGTCGGAATCGGTATCGGCATCGGTATCGTATGGACCTTTTCACGCAGTGTTTCTCCGCCTATGTCGCGGCCCGATTCCGATGCCGATTCCGACCCCGATCAGGCTACAGAGCTACCTGTGCCGAGCTTCCCTAGGACTTCCCGGCGGGGGGCGGCGACTGCCGACTGCCCGCTGCCGACTGCCGACCGTTCCTGCGGCGCCGCTGCTGCAACGAGCGGATGGCCCAGTCGCACCAGTCGATGGAATCACGCAGAAACATGATGCCGCGCTTCAGGGTGAAGTAGGTGTACAGCGCGTCGTCCTCCATCTCGCGTGGCGGGACGGCGAAGAACGCGCGCTCGAGATCGCGATACTTCCCCAGAAGCACCTCGTAGGACGCGCGTTCGCTGCGGACTTGCTCGATGGCTTCCTCGGGCGCCAGATTGGCGAAGAAACGTGTCTTGAGCAGGCCCTCGTTCTTCATCTGTATCGGGGCGCGCGGCGCTCGCAGCCAACGCAGAAGGGAGTCCCGTCCCTTCGGGGTGATCGAGTACAGCTTCTTGTTCGGCCGGTCCTGTTGGCGCACGTGCTGGCAGACGATGAGGCCGTCACGCCGCAGCTTCTCGAGCAGCGGGTAGATCTGGCCGTGGCTCGCGTGCCAGTAGTGCGCCATCGACAAGCGAAACGTCTTGGTCAGATCGTAGCCGGACACTGGTCCCATACTGGAGATGAGTCCCAGCAGAGCGTTCTGCAGCGACACCGGACCTCTCCCTCCCCGGATTCGGTATTACAGCAGGTGCGTGCTGAAGAACAGTAGGCAGTAGGCAGTGGGCGGTAGGCAGTCCGCCACGCAGCCCCATCCACCGGCGTGAAGATGCGAGGTGCCGTCGCTCGAGATGTGAACCTTCCGCTTCGGCGGCGCGGCGTGGTGGGGACTGTTTGCTCCGACATCATAGGAGAACTTGATCCGAGTTCTCCGAAGGCATTAAAGGGTCCCGGAGCCCAATGGTGGAAGCCTCGATAGGGAAAGCCCCGACGCGTGTGCTCCAGCCCTCGAAAACGAGCCCGCCAACGGCTGCCGACCCCTGGCGGGTGCTCGCGCCAATCATCTTATTTCTGGCGACGCTGGCCTGCTATTGGGTTCCCATGACGTCGGCCCACACCTCGATTCTGTGGGACGCCGCCGACCTTTTCCGCGTAAGGCAGGATTACCTGTCCCGGGAATTGCACGCCGGGCGGATTCCATTCTGGACGCCCTATCCTTGGGCGGGCTACCCCTTCTTGGCCGATCCTGAGGTGGGCGCCTGGTACCCGCTCAACTGGCCGTTCTTCCTCATCGGGGTATCGCCGCACGTGCTCGTGGTCGAGCACTGGCTGCACGCGCTGCTGGCGTCGTTCGGGGCGTACTTCCTGGCGTTGCGGCTGGTGGGGTATCGGCCGGGCGCCGTTCTCGCGGGGCTGTGCTACGGGCTCTCAGGCTACTTCGTCGGTCATAGTTCGCACACGGTGATGATTCAGGGCGCAGCCTGGACGCCCTGGCTCCTGTTGTTGCTGGACCGTGGTCTGGCGTCGCACGCGGTGCGCCATACCGTTCTCGGCGGACTGGCGGCGGGGGCCATGATCCTGGTCGGGCACTTCCAGACCGCCCTCTACAGCTTCCTGGCGCTGGGCCTGTTCGCCACGGCCCGTGTGATCGAGCAGCCCCGCCGCTGGGCTCGGATTCTCGGATGTGCCTTGGCAGTGCCGTTCATCGGCACCTTGATTTCGGCCATCGCGACCGGCCCGGGCCTGGAATTGGCGATGCACTCGGTGCGTACGACACTGGCGGCCGTCACTCACCAGGAGGGCATCATTCCGTTCCCGGCGCTGGCCACGCTGTTCTACCCCAATTTCTATGGTCTCTTTTCGGAGAATTATCAGGGCCCGCAGGACATTACGCAATTCTACTTCTATGCCGGCATCTTGCTTGTGCCGTTCGCCATCTGCGGCTGGTGGCGCAATCGGGCGATGCGCTGGACGGGGCTGCTCCTGGTCGTCCCCACGATCTGGTATGCCATGGGCCAGCCTGCGGGACTGTACTTGTTGGTGGCGCGCCTGCCGGGCTTCAGCAGCGTGCGCGCACCCGTGCATGTCTGGTTCGTGCCCACGCTCGGGCTGGCGCTGGGCGCCGCCGCGGGACTTGCCGAAGCGGCTGCACGGTGGCCGGTGAAATGGCTGCCGAGGATTGTGCTGGCGGTTACTTGCGTAGATCTGTTCTACTTTCAATCGGCCACCAATCCGCTGGCCTATGCGCGCATCAGTTACGAGGATCTGTACGGCGCTCGCGAGCAACTATTCGGTCAGTACGTGGGCTCGCACCTGCCGCCGCTCACCCGGTTCGAGGCGCCAGACATGTTGACCGCTTTCGGACCTTTACAGCACTATCTCGATCTGCGCGCCGAGGTGTCGTACGGCTATCCACCTCCGCTGAAGCTGACCCGTTACACGGATTACATCGAGGCCATGGCCGGCAACCCGGCATTGCGCAACGGGCTCAACGTCAGTCTATGGCTGGACATGGAAGCGGGCGCCATCCGCGGGAACCCGAACGCGCTGCCGCGCGCCAACTTCCCGAAATCTCTGGTGGCCGTGCAGTCGATGGAAGAGAGCAGGCAGCGGCTTCCGACGCTGGACCAGGCGCGCCAGGCGTTGGTGCCGGCGGCGTTCGCCGTGCCGGCGCAGGATGGGAGCGGCGCGGCGGAGGTTCGCGAGTTCGCGCCCGGTCACTATCGCATCCATTACCGCTCGGCGTCGCGCAGCGTACTGCGCGTGGGGAGCGCGTATTTCGGCGGTTGGAGTGCCAAGGCGTCCGGCGAGCGCCTCGACGTCTTCCCGGTGGATCACGCGCTCACCGGCGTACTCGTGCCGCCGGGCGAGGCGGACGTGGACCTGGACTATCACTCCAACTATTTCTGGGCTGGAGTGCTGGTCACTCTGTCCTCGCTGCTGGCATGTCTGGGGCTGTTGTGGTTTCGGCGGCCGAGAGACGCCGAACAGTCGGCGACAAGAATCTGATCAGGCTGTGTTCTCCTTGCCAGACTGTGCACATAGCAAGCTCCGCCGCTGCGCTCCGGACCGCAGAGGGACTGCAGTTATCGCGCCTCTTCAAGACCAGCGCAGCAGGCGAGCGCCTCCGGGCGCGAGCGCGAGGGTGGCATCACCGAGACGCCGCCAGCGCCCCTCGGTTGGATTGAACACCTCGGGCGGCGCCGCGTCTTGATGCAGCCGCAGCGTTATCTGCCGTTCGCTGCGGTAATCCTGGTTCACCAGCATGACCGCGAGGGTGCCACCCCCGGAGAAAAACCCCGCGGTGACCGGTCCGCCGTCGATTGCGGCGATGGGGCCGATCGGAAGCGGCGTCGCGAAGCGCCCGCCCGAGTCCGCGACGGCGATCGAGCGCAGGCCCGCGAGCTGAGCCGCGTAGGCGCGGACGCGTGTGTTGAGGCGCGCCGCCTGGCGGAAGTGTTCGGTCGGCTGCCCGGCCTCGACCAGGCCGTGACGGAACTGCCACTTGTCCGCGTTCGCGACCTGCACGGGCGTCCAATAGGCGAAATATGAGATGCCGCGCGCGCCGAAGGCGAGGGCGTGATTCACCTGCCAGGCCAGCTCGGCCTCGGTCGGATCGCGATACGGCCCATGCGGCATGGCCTGCACGATCAGGAGGAAGGGCACGCCGTGGTCCTGCGCGACCGCGCGCACGAGGCCGAGGTTGTCGAAGAACGTGGCGCGGTCCATGTCGTTCTTGAAGGGGTAGTAATCGAAGCTCAGCAGCGGCGGGCGCACTGTAGCCATGAACCGCTCGACGTGCTCGCGGTAAGTGACGGTGCCGAGCGCGTCGGGCGACACGAAGTCGGGCACCAAGTTGATGTACGGCACGCGCTGCGGATCGATCTCCCGCAGCCGCGCCACCACCTTGGCGAGGTCGGCGAACTTCGCGGCGCTGGGCTCGTCGACGAGGAAGTAGCCGCCCAGCGCGGGATGATCGCTGTACTCGCGGACCGCCTGGTCCAGCCGCTCCTCCCAGCCGGCGCCCAGGTCGAAGTACTGATCGACGCGCGGGTCGGTGATCCAGAGCGTCAGACCATGCCGCGCCGCGACGTCGAGCGCCTCCCGGTTGAGCGCCGGGCTGACCTCGCCCTCACACGGGGTGCCGACCACGTTGAACCCCGCCGCCGCGATCTCCTCGGCGCGCGCGTCGGTGAACTCGGCCAGCGGCGGGCCGCAGCAGAAGGTGATGATGAAAGACTCCCTCCCAGGCGCCCCCGCGCTCGCGGCACCACCCGCGGGGGACAGCACCCCCGCGTTTGTCCCTTCCTCCGAAATTGTGTCTGGCCACGGGTGAGGGTTCGGCAGGGCAGCTGGAGCGGCGGGGGGCGTGCGCTCGCGCGCGGCGCATCCGCCGAGCACGAGCCCGATCAGCAGCAAGGCGAGCGCGACCGTCGACGATGACGACGACGTGTTGGGGAAGCGCTCGCCGCGGCTCACCACCACCAAGCCCCACATGAGCAGCAGCGCCGCCAGTCCCTCCGACGCCGACATCACGTGATAGTCGAGCCCGGTGGCCGCGCGCGCCAGCGCGGGCCGCCAGTATGGGAACGTCTCCATCGCCACGACGCTCGGCGGGGCGAGCCAGAGCGCTACGGCAAACGCGGCGAGCAGCGCCGCGAGCAACCGGCGCTGCCAGCGGCCCGCACCGGGCGTGCCGCTACCGGCGGCGCCCGCGCCGGCCAGCACGACCACCCAGGCGGCGCCGATCGCGTTGAGCACGATGTCGTTGTAATCGAAATACGTCTCGGGGACCTGGGCGTAAATCACCAGGTGCTGGTAGGTCTCGTCGAGCACGCCGGCGGCGGTAGCGCCGATCCAGGTTGCCTGAGGCCCCAGGCCGGCGCTGAGCAGCAGCGCCGCGAGCAGCCCGAACTGCGGGAAGTGGACGAGCTCGACGTTACTGACCAGCAGCCACTGCTGAGCGGCGACGGTGCCGGCGGCGAGGACGAGCAGGCAGGCCAACACGCGCGGCCGCGCGAGGGCACCGGTGCGACCGCGCAGCAGCACCAGCGCGCCGCCGGCCGACAGCGCCGCAACGGCGACCAGCATCACGTGCTCGTACGGTCCGCGACCGATGTGGTTCAACAGCACGCCACACGCATTGGAGACCGCCTCGTGCAGGAACAGGTTGCCGATGACGAGCACACCGGCCGCCGCCCACGGCCAGAGTCGGATTCGAGGTTGATTGACCGCCCGCATGGCTGGGTGGGCGGTCGCGGTGGAGTCCACGACGAAAGTGTTTCAGAGATCCAGCCGTTACGAAACCCCTCGCAAGACAGTAGGCAGTAAGCAGTAGGCAGATGGCAGTCCCCACCCCCACCGCACCGCAATGAATTCGACCGCGGAGGCTGGGAGGGGAGGACCGCCATCTGCCTACTGCTTACTGCCTACTGCCTTGCGGGGCGCCCCGATGCCGGGTTAAGGTTCCGCAGGGGTCGCCACCATGTCTCAGTACGTGCCCGACACGAGCGCGGCGGTCGAGATCACGCGGCGCGACCAGTTGTTGGACTACTTCGCTGCCGGCGCGAAGCCGCGTGACCAGTGGCGCGTCGGTACCGAATACGAGAAGGTCGCGGTGCGCGTCGATGACGGTCGTGCCGTGCCCTACTCAGGGCCGAAGGGCATCGAGGCGCTGCTCAATCGACTGGCCGACCGGTACGAGTGGGAACCGATCGAGGAAGAGGGGCACGCGGTCGCGCTGCGCGGCGGGAAGGCATGGATCACGCTCGAACCGGGCGGCCAGCTCGAGCTGAGCGGCGAGGTGTGCGACAACGTGCATTGCGCCCAGGCGGAGTTCAGCCGCCACATCACCGAGATCGTCAGCGTCGGCAGTGAGCTCGACATCGCCTTCCTTGGCCTCGGCATGCAACCGATCAGTCGTCTGGAGGAGATCGAGTGGGTGCCGAAGGTCCGCTACCGCATCATGGCGCCGCACATGCTGCGGGTCGGCACGCTCGGGCAGCGGATGATGAAGCAAACGGCGGGTGTGCAGGTCAATGTTGACTACGGCGGCGAGGCGGATGCCATGTCCAAGATGCGGGTCGCCATGGGGCTCGTGCCGGTGATCTCCGCGATGTTCGCGAACTCCCCGCTGGCCGATGGTGATCTCAACGGCTTCAAGTCGTTTCGTGGGCACATCTGGACGCGGACGGATCCGGCGCGCAGCGGACTGCTGCCGTTCGTCTTTCGCTCCACCGCCGGCTTCGAGGACTACGTCGACTATGCCTTGCAAGTGCCGATGTACTTCATGGTGCGCGACGGCCGCTGGTTCGACATGACCGCCCACACCTTCGCCGACTTCCTGTCCAACGGTCACCAGGGCTACCGGGCAACGATGGCCGACTGGAGCGCGCATTTGACGACGCTGTTTCCCGAGGTACGGTTGAAGGGCTACCTCGAGCTGCGCTTCATCGACAGCCAATCGCCGGACCTGATGCTGGCCGCGCCCGCGCTGACGAAGGGGCTGCTCTACGTGGACGATTGCCTGCTCGCCGCCTGGGATCTGGTCAAACGATGGAGCTGGGAGGAGCGGCTCGAGACCTACCACGCCGCCCATCAGCGCGGGCTGCAAGCTCGTGTCCGCGGCATCCTACTCGCCGAGCTGGCGCGCGAGGTGATCGCAATCGGTCTCGAGGGCCTCAAACGCCAGCAGGCCGTCAACGCCCGTGGCGAAGACGAGTCGGTGTATCTCGAACAGCTCGAGCATCTCGTCAAGCGCGGCGAGTGTCCCGCCGACCGTGTGATCGCCAAGTGGATGGGCGAGTGGGATCGGGAACCCGCGCGCCTCATCGCAGGCAGCTCGTATCGGATTGCGGCGTAGCTAGTCGGCAGTAGGCAGTAGGCAGAGAGGAGCTAGGAGCCGGGGTTGTAGATGACGGCCCATGCCGAGCAGAAACTATCGAGATCTGATTGCTTGGCAGAAGGCCATGGATCTCGTTGAGGCCGTCTATCGAGCGACTTCACGACTTCCGAAGGAAGAAGTCTACGGTTTGTCGAGCCAGCTCCGCCGCACCGCCATATCGGTCCCTTCGAATATTGCCGAAGGTCAAGGTCGCAACTCTCCAAGGGAATTCACGCACCT
>Ga0335085_10016282_pt1 | contig 10749 bp, 12 predicted proteins | sample Lox_Sample_45_FD_206712 | JGI IMG/M metagenome (GOLD analysis project Ga0335085, IMG submission 206712) | Soil microbial communities from Loxahatchee National Wildlife Refuge, Florida, United States - Lox_Sample_4.5 | ecosystem: Environmental > Terrestrial > Soil > Wetlands | place: USA... | reverse complement strand
GCGGGTCATTTGATGTATTTTTGTACGATGTCCGTCCTGTTCCAGCGCGCGTTGCCGCACGGCCCCATCGTCCGGATTCGCCGGACGAGCGAGGAGGGCGTCACGCCCGTCACCGCCGTCATCGAAGTCGATCGCCGCGCGGGAACGCCCCGTGAAGGGATCGGGGATCCACCCCCGCTGATGTTGTGCGAGGCGGCCACGGAAGCCGCCGCGTTGGCCATCCTGGAGCCGCAGGCCCGGGATGACCGGATCGTGGCCTCGCTGCTCCGCGACAAGGGGCTCCGATAGCGCGCCTCACGCGTCATCGATTTCCCTTTGCAAGTCCCTCATGATTCTGGGCCACACAAACTTTGCGAATTGGCGGAAGCGGGCCGGGGCCGACTCCTCGTCCCGGAGGAACGCCGCGACGGAGCGCCCTCCTTTCCGCGTGTTGCAGACGGTGCAGGCGGTCACTAAGTTGCCGTCCGAGTGGTCGCCTCCGCGGCTCCGGGGCTGTACGTGGTCCACGGTGAGCGCCTCGGCGTCGAAGCGCTCGCCGCAGTACACGCATCGAAAGCCGTCGCGCTCGAAGATCCGATATCGGTCCAATGGACACTCCCCTCAACTCCCGCCGTCTGATGCTGGACGCGGCGCGTCGATACTTGCTCGAGCCCGCACAGCGCGCCACGCCGAAAGGTATCTTGCGTCCCGATGACGGGCCGCCGCGATTGACCCTCAACGCCCTCGAGAAGATTCGTATGTCCCGATCCCGCGAGCAGATTCTCACCAACCTCGACGAGATGTATCAGGAGGCGTTCGTCCGCGCGAAGGAGTCCGCCGACCAGCAGCAGATGGCCACGCTGGATTTTGCCTACCGGAGGGAACAGCTCTATTTCGAGATCCTCCTTGACGTCCGCGACGCCTTGGAGCGCCGGTAGCGCCCTACCCGCTGCCTCCCCACGGCAGCGCCCTACCCGCTGCCTCCCCAATAGCTCCAAGCTGGAGGCGCGGTCCCGTCGGCCACCCAGCCGGCTCCAACCTCGGCGATGACTAGGACGTGATCGCCAACCCGTTGTTCGCCCACCACGCGACACGCCAGCCATCCGGCCGCGCCGGCGACGATCGGCAATCCACCGTCCGTCGTGCCGAGCGTGACCCCCGCCATTTTATCGGCGACTTCGGCCGATGATCGGCCCAGCTTGATGACATCCGATCGACTCTCGGCCCGCGGGACGCTGATCGCGAAATCACCCATCGCGCGAACCAGCGCGAGCGTCTTCGACCGCGGTTCAAGGGCCACGCCCAGCATGGGCGGTTCGAACGACAACGGGACGACCCAGCTCACTGTGGAGGCGTAGGGCTCCGCGCGCTCGGTGAGGACGCCGAGGAGACACACCCCGGTTGGAAGCTGCCGAAGCGCCGCCGCCGCGCCCTCGCCTTTCATTGGCGGTGCGGCGGTCCAGAGGTGGGCGGCGGCCCCGGGCGCGAAGCCGCGTCGACCCGAGGTCGCAGCAGGGATCCGGCGACCGATGCCGAGAGAATCGCGACGATGACGGCCAACGTCACCGCGGTGGGAACCTGAACGCGCGACTCACCGAGCATCGTCGCACCTACAAACGCGAGAATCGCCGCGAGCCCGTACCGGAGCAGATAGAATCGATCGATCACCGCGGCCAGAAGGAAATACAGCGATCGCAGCCCGAGCACCGCGGCGATGTTCGACGTGAAGACGAGGAAGGGATCGCGCGTAATGCCGAACACGGCTGGAATGGAGTCCGCCGCGAACACGAGATCCGTGACCTCCACGACGACGAGGACGAGCAGCAGCGGCGTTCCCATCCACCGTCCGCCACGGGTCACGACAAACCGGTCTCCCTCGAGGCGTTCGGTAAGCGGGACGAATCGCCGTACGAACACGACCACCGGATTGCGCTCGACATCGACCCCTTCGCGCCCCTTGAAGAGCATGCGAATCCCCGCATAGACGAGGAACGCGCCAAACAGCGGAATGATCCACGCGAATCGATGGATCAGGACGACTCCCGCCCCGATGAACACCGCGCGCATGACCAGCGCGCCCACGACTCCGTAGAACAGCACACGGTACTGCAGCGGCTTCGGAACCGAAAAGAAGGTGAAAATGAGCACCATGAGGAAGATGTTGTCGATGCTCAACGATTCTTCGAGCACATACCCCGTGACGAACGTCAGGCTCGCCGCTCGGCCCTTGAACGCGAGGAGCCCGGCGGCGAACATCAGCGCGAGGAGCACCCAACCCGCGGTCGCGAGCGCCGCCTCCGCGGGGCGGATTTCCCGCGGCCTGCGGTGGATGACGCCGAGATCGAGCGCGAGGAGGATCAGGACGACGCCCACAAAACCTGCCCAGGGCCAGATGCTCGTCGCGACCATGTCTGGTGTCTCTCTCCTGAATCACGCGCCGGCCGATGGCGGCGGCCACGATCGTTCGCGGGTGTGCGACAACGTCCGACGAGCGCCGATCGTCCGCGCCCGCGGGACGCGCGCCCGGTGTATTCTAGCACGCCCGAACCCTGGTCCACCGGGCGGTGTGGCATGAGGGCCGTCGATGCGAGCGCCCTCGCGATCGTGAACGCGCGCGTCTGGACCGGCGATCCCGCGCGCCCGTGGGCCGACGCCGTCGTGGTCCGCGGGGACCGCATCGCGGCAGTCGGATCGAGCGCGGAGATCCGGAAGCACGTTCGGCGCGGGGAGGAGGTCATCGACGCCGCCGGGGGAATGGTGGTTCCTGGATTCATCGACGCGCACGTTCATTTTCTCGCCGGGGGGCGCGGTCTGACCTCGATCCAGCTGCGCGATGCCGAAACGCCGGCGGAGTTCGTCCGCCGCGTGGCGCTCTGGGCCGCCACCGTGCCGCCTGGAACCTGGGTGACCGGCGGAGCGTGGGATCATGAGCGCTGGGGGGGCGAGCTCCCCGATCGTGCGTGGATCGATGCCGCGACCCCGAACACCCCGGTCTGGATCCATCGCCTGGATTGCCACATGAGCCTGGCCAACAGCGCGGCGCTCCGTGCGGCAGGCCTCACGCAGGAGACGCCGGAGATTGACGGCGGAACGATCGTGCGGGACGGCGCCGGGCGGCTCACCGGGATCCTCAAGGACAACGCGCAATCACTCGTCGATCGCGTCGTTCCGCCGCCAGGAGATGCCGCACTCGACCGCGCGATGACGTTGGCCATGCGCGAGGTGGCGTCGAACGGTGTAACCGCGGTCCATCACATGGGCACGTGGGAAGACCTCGAGACCTTTGACCGGTTTCACGCGGCGGGTCGGTTGAGAACACGTGTTCACGCCGCGGTGCCGATCTCGACGTGGGCGCGGCTGCGCGACACGGTCGCCGAGCGTGGTGTCGGCGACGAGTGGCTGCGGATCGGCTCGCTCAAGGGATTCGTCGACGGATCGCTCGGTTCGCATACCGCCGCCATGCTCGAGCCGTATCGCGACGCGCCTTCCGACTCGGGGCTGCTCATGCATCCGGAGGGACAGCTCGAGGAATGGATCGCCGGCGCGGATCGGGCCGGACTGCAGGTGGTCATGCACGCCATCGGGGATCGTGCGAATCGTCTGCAGCTCGACCTCTTCGAACGCGTCGCCCGGGAGAACGGGCCGCGCGACCGGCGGTTCCGAATCGAGCATGCGCAGCATCTCACGGGCGTCGACATTCCGCGGTTCAGCACCGTGGGCGTGATCGCCAGCGCGCAACCGTTCCATGCCATCGACGATGCCCGGTGGGCCGAGCGTCTGATCGGACCGTCGCGCGCGCGCTTCGCCTACGCCTTTCGTTCACTGCTCGATGCTCGCGCTCGCTTGGCGTTTGGCAGCGATTGGCCCGTCGCTCCGCCCACACCGATCGAGGGGATCTTCGCGGCCGTGACGCGCCGCCCCCCGGACGGTTCCTGGCCCGATGGATGGGTCCCCGAGCAACGGATCACGGTGTGGGAGGCGCTCACCGCCTACACATTTGGCGCCGCACATGCTTGTTTTCGAGAGGCGGACCTTGGCACGCTCGAGCGCGGCAAGCGTGCCGATCTGGTGATGTTGGACCGGGACCTCACCACGATTCCCACCGAAACCCTCCGTGACGCGCGCGTGCGCCTGACCGTCGTTGGCGGGGAGATCGTGTATCGCGACGCGTGCTAGCCGCGGCCCCCTTGTCTGGCCCCGGTACGCGGATCTGTTGGAAGCGGCAAACTCATCGACTTAGGAGAATTCGCATGTTCGTTCAGACTCAACATCGGGTGGTCCGTGGCGCGCTGGCCGTGGTTGCCGCCGCGGGCCTGGTCGCGTCCGTCGCGGCGCGTCGAGCGACGCCCGGCGTGACGTACAAGCTGACCATCACCACCGAGCCGCCCGACATGATGCGCAGCAACGGCATGCGAAACGTGGTGCTCCGCGCGCACGGCGTGGCGACGGCCACGCAGCAGCGGATCGATCTCGACGCCATCGAGCCCAACAACACGCTGCTGTTGCCCCAGGATTACTTCCTGATGCTGGATACCGGGAAGACGACGCAGGTGAGTCCCCAGAACAGCATCTACACCGACCACTTCAGTCTGGCCGGGGCGGTCGGGATCGGCGCGGTGCTGCCGATGCAGCAGCAGGATATGTCGACGCTGACCGTTTCCCGGGTTCAGGCCAAGCTCGACACCATCCCGGGCAACGACGTCATCAGCGGCCATCCGACACGCCATTTCCGGGTCACGGTCGATTACGCGGTGGCGGCTCGCGGAACCGAGATCCCGTTTCACGCCGTCGTCGAAGTCTGGACGGCCCAGCTCCCCCTCCATCTGACCAACCCGTTCGAGCAGATCGCCTTGCTCGACTCGGCCGGTCCCATGCAGGCGATCTTCGACAAGATGTCGGAGATTCGGGCGCAGATGGGCGGGGGCGTGGCGCTCAAGACGGTGACCACGACGTCGATCGACATCAGCAGCATGGGGGTCGGCGGCGGCGGCATGGCCCCGCTGCAGATCGTTCAGACGTCGGAGTTTTCCGACATGAAGGATGCTGATATCGATCCCGCCCAGTTCACGATCCCGAAGGGATTTTCCAAGAGCGGGTAGCCGACGGGGTCGCGCTCAGAACGCGACCAGTTCCTCGCAGGCGCGGCGCACGTCCTCGACCTGCGGCAGCGTTCCGTCTTCCAGGCGCGGCGCGTACCCGACGTAGGTGTCGGTCGACGCGACGCGCTTGACGGGCGCGTCGAGCCACGCGAAGCAGTCGTCCGCGATGCGGGCGGCGATCTCCGCGCCGTAGCCCCACGAGATCGAGTCCTCGTAGAGGACGAGCGCGCGGCTCGTCTTCTTGACCGACGTCGAGACGCGGTCGCGGTCCCACGGCGACAGGGACCGAAGGTCGATCACCTCGACCGAAATCCCGCGTTCGTCGGCGAGCTGGTTCGCGGCGGTGAACGCCCGCTGGACGGTCGCGCCGTAGGTCACGATCGTGACGTCCGTCCCTTCGCGCACCACCCGCGCCTTTCCGAAGGGGATCATGAAGTTGGGGCCGGGATAGGCCGCCTTGTTGTACGTCTGGCGATACAGGTGCTTGTGTTCGAGAAACATCACGGGATCGTCCGACCGGATCGCCGTTCTGAGGAGTCCGTTCGCGTCGAGCGCCGTCGCCGGGCAGATGACGCGAAGTCCGGGACAATGCGTGAAGAGCGACGCCCCGGTCTGCGAGTGATAGATCGCGCCGCGAATGTAGCCGCCGTAGGTGACCCGGACGACGACCGGCGACGAAAAATCGCCGTTCGATCGCCACCGCATGGTCGACAACTCGTTCCGAAGCTGCATGTACGCCGGCCAGATATAGTCGAAAAACTGGATCTCGACGACCGGCTTGAACCCGCGAATCGCCAGCCCGATCGCCCGACCCACGATGTTCGCCTCGGCCAGCGGCGAGTTGTAGACGCGCGCGCCCCCGAACTCCTTCTGCAGGCCCCACGTCACCTTGAACACCCCGCCCTTGCCTTTGACCTTCCCCAGGTACTGGTCCCGCGAGACATCGGCGACATCCTCGCCGAAAATCAGAATACGCTCATCCCGGCGCATCTCGTCCTTCATGCACGCGTTGAGCAAGTCGACCATCGTCGTCTCGTTCCCGGAGAACTGGGGATCGTCCTCCGTGTCGAACTGCTCGCTCGTGGGATCGACGTCCGGGGAGTAGACGTTCGTGGCGATCGTGTCGGGCGACGGTTGTTCGGCTTCGAGCGCGGCGTCCGTGGCGCGCTGCACCTCGGCGTCGACCTCCTCGCGGATGGCCGCCAATTCCGCCTCGGTCGCGTGGCCCTGCGCCACGAGCCACTTGGGGAATTGGGTCACCGGATCGCGGGCGCTGTCGGCTTCGCGCTCGGCGGGCGGGCGATACAATACCTCGTCATCCGACAGCGAGTGTGAATACGGACGGATGACCTGCGCGTGCACCAACGCGGGTCCCTTGCGCGCGCGCGCATAGTCGACCGCCTTCCGCATGGCGTCGTAGCTCGCGACGAGATCGCATCCGTCGACTTCCTGCACCAGGAGGTCCGGAAACGAAGACACGAGCTTCGAGATGTTCCCGCCGGGTGTGTTGACCTCGACCGGGACCGAAATCGCGTAGCCGTTGTCTTCGACGACGTAGACGACCGGAAGCTTCAGGTTGCTCGCCGTGTTGAGCGATTCCCAGAATTCCCCTTCGCTGGTCTGACCCTCGCCCGTCGTGCACAGCACCACCTCGTCCTTTTCGAAGCCGGCCGTGATGCCCAACAGCTTGGCGCGAAGCGAGGCCTCGGCGCTGCCGACGGCCTGGAGGAACTGCGTGCCGGTCGGCGACGACATCGACACGATGTTCAACTTCTTCATGCCCCAGTGGCTGGGCATTTGCCGCCCGCCGGAATTCGGATCGCTCGCCGCTCCGACCGCGGAGAGGAGCATGTCGAGCGCCGTCTCGCCGAGCTCGAGGCAGAGGGCGCGATCGCGGTAGTAGGTATAGAACCAATCGTAGCCGGCGCGGAGACTCATGCCGGCCGCGGTCATGATCGCCTCGTGGCCGGCCCCGGAGATCTGAAAGAAGATCTTGTTCTGGCGCTTGAGCTGGATTTCCTTGTCGTCGATGCGTCGCGACAGGAGCATCGTGCGGTAGGCGCGAACCAGCTGGTCGCGGCTGAGACCCGGCGCAGTCTTGCGCTCGGCTCGGGTTTGCGTGGCCATGGGGCTCCGTGGGGTGACCCCCAAAAATAACAGTATGACCCGTCGGGCTGTCGCCTCTTGCGAAATCGCGGCACGCGGCGCAATAATGCGGCGCGCACCTGCCCTTTGGCTGCCAACCGGAGGCGAATGAGTACGCTGATCCCACCGCCAACAGACCATCGAGCGCCCCATGGACCACCGGGGCGCGCCGTCTCCGGCCCTCCGAGCCGCCTCTCCACGATCCGTGTGACACCCCGCGATGGGAATACCTCCCGTCGCGGGGTGTCGCCTTTTCACCGAGGTGACATTGTCCCAACGCCGGCAATTCCACCGCGTCTCCTTCCCCCGCAGGGCAACCATCAACCGGCCGCGCCGACCGTCCCGCTTCGGCGCGGGTCGCCACAAGTACGCGGTCAAACACGCCACCATGCGGGATTGCGGCCGCCGGTGCGTGTATTGCGGCGCCCGATTGGAGTTTTCACTCGCGACGCTGGACCACGTCTACCCGCTGGCCCACGGCGGCGCGCACACGCCGGGCAACCTCGTCGCGGCCTGCCTTCGGTGTAATCGCCTCAAGGGCGACCTCCTGCCGGCCGAGTTCTTCAGTCGCCATCCCTGGGCCGGATCCAACTTCATTCACTACGCCCGCACGGTGCATCGCGCGCTCAAGCGCTGCGCGCGCCGAGCTATCAGCCTGGCCTACGCGGCCGCGGCGAGCAAGTCCCTGATCGCGAGCGGAACGCCCTGGGAACCGATCGTGGGCTACTCGCGAGCGGTCCGCATCGGCCCTCACGTGCACGTGTCAGGGACGACCGCCACCGGGCCGCGCGGCGAACTGCTCGGCGTCGGAGACGCGGGCGCGCAGGCCCGGCTGTGCCTTCAGAACATCGCGAACGCGCTCGAGCGAGCCGGCGCGTCCATGTCCGACGTCGTCCGGACGCGCATCTACGTGGTCCATCTCGCCCGCGATTGGGAAGCCGTGGGTCGGGCACACGGCGAGATTTTTCGCGAGATCCGGCCCGCGACCAGCATGGTCGAAGTCCGGGCGCTCATCGATCCGGACATGCTGGTCGAGATCGAGGCGGACGCGTACGTCGGCGCGGGGAGCTGACGCACCGTGATCCGGCGACGCGTCGCGAGGCCCCGGGCGTCGCCGGAGTCTCGCACCGCTTACTCCTCGTCCGAGCCGGCGCCGCCGCCGCGTCTGGCGGACTTCGGCAGCCGGTTGGCGCGCTTCAGCGCGTCGCGCAGCAGGAACTCGATGTGCGCGTTGAGCGAACGCAAGTCATCGTTCGCCCAACGTTGCACCGCATCGAGCAGTTTGGGATCGATCCGAAGGAGAAACGCCTTGCGCTCAGTCACCGGGCGCGGTCACGCGTAGAGGCTGCCCGCGTTCACGATCGGCGACGCGGCGCGCTCCGAGCACAGAATCACGAGGAGATTGCTGACCATCTGTGCTTTGCGCTCCTCGTCGAGCTGGACGATGCCCTTGGACGAGAGCAGGTCGAGCGCGTTCTCGACCATCCCCACGGCGCCCTCCACGATCTTGAATCGCGCGGCGATGATCGCCGTCGCCTGCTGGCGCTGCAACATGGCCTGCGCGATCTCGGGCGCGTAGGCCAGGTGTGAAATCCGCGCCTCGACGACCTCGACCCCGGCCTTCGCGAGGCGGTCCTGGATCGCCTGCTGGAGCGACCCGGAGACCTCCGCCGTGTGGGTCGACAAGGATTCCTCCTTGTCCGCGTGCGAGTCATAGGGGAATGACTGGGCCACCGCGCGCACCGCCGACTCGCTCTGGACGGACACGTACTGCGCGAAGTTGTCCACCTCGAACAGCGCCTCGGCGGTCTCGACGACCCTCCAGACGACGATGGCCGCGATCTCGATGGGGTTCGCGCGGCTGTCGTTCACTTTGAGCTTGGCGGTCTCGAAGTTGCGGATGCGCACGGAGATTTTGCGCTTGGTGAAGAAGGGATTGGCAAACCAGAATCCCGGCGTCTTGACGGTGCCGCGATAGCTGCCGAACAGCACCAGCGCCTTGGCGTCGCCGGGATTCACCACGAACAACCCGCTATAGGAGATGCACGTGAGCACCAGCAGGATGGCGCTCACGGCGACGAGCGCCGCGGCCTGGCGTTGCCCGCCGATCAACAGGCCGGCCACCGCGGCGGCCGTGACGGCCAGTTGCAAGAGCAGGGTCGGCAATCCGGCCGACGCCCGGTACTCCAGTTCGCGGAACATGCGCAGGGGACTCCGTTCAGGTGATGGCGATATGATATCATCGCGCTATCGCTGCGTCAAGTCGGGTCGCGGGGGCGTTTGCGCGCATCGGGAGTCGAGGCCATGTCGAGGATACGGCCAAGGTCCCGCGCAAGGCGACGGCGAGTACCCACGCTTTGCGTCATCGCGCCGCCCTCGCGCCGCTCTCGTCTCCAGGGACCGTACTCGGCGCAACGCGCGACGCACGCCTGCGCCGCTCCAGCTACATATCAACCGCCTGAATGAACAAACGGATCAGTTTCCAATCCGAATCGGTGGTTCGGACGAGCAGGGCGTTGGACGACTGTTCGGCGACAAAGCGAGACGCCACGAGCAACCGCTGCAATTGCGGGGCGAGGTCAGCGGCCTTGGCATGTTCGAGGTACACCAGATGAACGCCGACCGTCGGGTCGAGACGCTGGAGCACCGCCGGCGTCATTCCCGCCGTGTCGCCGGAGATCGCCGCCGGCGCGACCCTCGCGAGCCCGGTATCGGGCGGTGTGCGTCGTGCGGTCTGCGCCACCGCGCGCGCCGGTCCCGCGATGAGCGCCACGGCCAAGAGAACCTGGATAGGTTTGGATGTCATAGGTCTGGTGGTGTTGGGTCGTCGTTCGTGACGATGGCTTTCTCTCTTCTACTACGCGTGGCGTTGTTGAACCGCTTGGCTCCGGCGTCGCCCGCCGCGGGCCTACTTGGCCGTCGTGCTCGAGGCGGTCCGTGACGACCTATATCGCGCTCCTCCGCGGGATCAACGTCGGCGGGCACAACCTGGTGTCGATGGCCGTCCTTCGAGACCTGCTCGCGGACCTGGGGTATACCGACGGCCGAACGCTGCTCCAGAGCGGCAACCTCGTCTTTCGCGCGGCGGCGCGCGCGAGCGCGGGGCTCGAGGGCGTGCTGGAACGTGAGGCGGAGCGGCGCCTGGGTCTGCATACGCGTTTCATCGTGAGGAGCGCGCGGGAATGGCGCGGCATCATCGACGGAAACCCGTTTCACGAGGAAGCGGCGCGCGAGCCCGGCCGCCTCGCGGTGCTGGCGCTCACACGTACTCCCGCGGCCGACCGGGTCGAGGCCCTCACGGCCGCGGTGCGCGGACCCGAGATCATCCGCGCCGGCTCGAAGCATCTCTACATCGTCTATCCGGCCGGAATGGGCACCTCGAAGCTGACGCTTCCGCTCATCGAGAAGCACCTCGGATCGGCGGGCACCGCCCGGAACTGGAACACGGTCCTCAAGCTCGGCACGCTCGCCGGGGCGTGACGCGGCGGACCGTCGGATCGACGCTCACGGCGGGTTGAGCAACGGC
>Ga0335085_10016281_pt1 | contig 10749 bp, 10 predicted proteins | sample Lox_Sample_45_FD_206712 | JGI IMG/M metagenome (GOLD analysis project Ga0335085, IMG submission 206712) | Soil microbial communities from Loxahatchee National Wildlife Refuge, Florida, United States - Lox_Sample_4.5 | ecosystem: Environmental > Terrestrial > Soil > Wetlands | place: USA... | reverse complement strand
CGGCTCGCCCATGAAACCGCGCCGACGATCTTCCAGACCTTCGAGTGGAACCGCCTCGCCGCCGAAATTTTTTGCCGACGTTTGTCACCGGCCGTCTGTGCGGTTGAGAGTGAAGGCGGAGCAGCCGTCATTCCGGCAGCTATCAACCTCCAGGCGAGCCGGCTGGAGCTGCTGGGAGAGACCCTGTTCGATTACCGCGACGTGCTTCACACCGGCAATCCGGAGACGCTGAAGATTGCCTGGGGAATGCTGGCAAAATTCAATCTGTCACTCTCGGTGACCTCGGTCGAGCCCGAGGCAGCCGCGACACGCTGGGCTGATCTGAGACCCATCGAGTATGCCCGAGCTCCATGGGTTGATGCTTCCGAAACGACGGCAGAAGAATTTCGCGCGCTGCACACGCGGGCGGCTCGTCAACTGCGGCGCATGGAGAGAAGAGGCGCCAGGCTGCGTCAGTATCCGGGAACGGAACAGCACCCGGTCAGGCGCCTCTATCAGCTCAAAACCGAGCAATTCGCTGGGGATGCGAACAATGTCTTTCGCGATGAGCGGCGCCGCGAGTTCATGATTGCCATGGCAGCGAAGGAAGGGAACAACTGCCAGCTCTTCACGCTGGAGGACGATGCCGGCTGCATGATCGCAGGACTCGTCACCTTCCTCGACCACAACATCCGCCGCTTTTACACCATCTACTTCGATCCCGGCTGGGCGGTTTACTCGCCTGGCGTGGCGCTTGTTTTTGCGGCGACTGCGATCTCCCTTGAGCAGGGCTTGAGCTGCGACTACATGACGGGGGAGTACCCATATAAGCTTCGCTTCGCGAATGCCAGCCGCATGCTTTACCGGATCGAAGCTTCGCCTAGCCAAATTGCCGCATTAGCGCAAGAACAGGCGGAACGGAAAATAGCGTGACTACTTCTTTGCCATGCCGAAAGACCCTACGGCTCTATAGCGTCTTCAGAAACTCCTTCGCTTCCTTCAGATGAGGGAACTGCTTTTCTTCCGCCTGAAACTCCGGCCCATGAACGCATCTGCGCCCCCCACGCAGCTTCACCGGGTGCTTCAGGTGAAGCATCTCGTGATACAAGATGTACTCCACCACATAGCGCGGCACGCGGTCGCTATCGAAGACCCGGCTCACGACGATGGCATTGTGTGCGGGATCGTAGTGTCCCAAGCTATTGCGAGCATGATTGCGGCTCCAGGTTAGCTGCGGACGGCCCATCAAGCCGTAGAAGAACCGCCGGTTCAGCTCCTCGAAGACCTCCTCCAGGTCGTAGATATTTCCCTGGGCAGATTCGATCCGCTTTCGCCCACGCACCTGGCGGACAAGATGCGCTTTCGCGCTCAGATCGTGGCTGCTTACGTATCGCCGATAGCGCGTGGCGTAAAGATTCTCGATCGGTTTCTTGTAAATCTTTGCCAGCAGAATGTGAGCGATGGCCTCAATCACATTCTCTGGAGCGCCTTCGAGCAAGTCGGAGATTCGGACGTGGAGCACGCCATCGCGCAGCCGAATGGTGTTGTTGATGTTGGCGAAGGGATAGAATTCGGCACGAAACTGCGGTTCCGCAGCGCGCGGACGCACTTGCCGGTAGATGCGGTGCAGGAGTTCCTGGAGATCGACGCTCAATGCTGGTCGTAACTTAACACATGCAGGCGTAGTGCGAGCAAGCGCCCAAGCCATCGAGCGTTCACGATCAATGTGAGCGGGCGCGGCTCACTTGTGCTGGTCGATAGAGATCACATTGCCCGGCGGCTTTGGCTCGCTTGAGTTTCGCGATTCCCGGCTCCAGTACGCAAGCAATAGAAGATCGCTCGCGGCGAACTCAATGTTGGCTGGCCGTCGCGTCCCTTCGTTGAACACGAACTGGTCAAGTATCTGATGCAGCCTGGCTATTGTGATACCCAGCGTCTTGGCTGCGTCGGCTTCGGAGAAGCAGTCCTTACTTACAGGTTTTGGAAGAGTCATGGTCATACCGTGGCGCATCAACTGCTGAGAGGGTTTGTACCTCGTTTAAGTGTCACCAGAGTATCGGGTAAACTTCTCAGGTATCGACATTGATGCGACCTTATCCTGCAACCTGTTACTGCGTAGCTCTTGGGATAGTCCTGTTCTTCTCCGCGTCTTTCTCTGCGGCAACCGCGCCGGACACCATTCCAACCCGATACGAAAACGACGCTGCCACCCGGAAGGGCTTCGACGATTTCAACAATCTCGAATATGACAAGGCGAATAAAGAGTTTGAGGCAGCCTTAAAGGCCCATCCCGACGACCCGTTCGCGGTCAATCACCTTCTGGCGGGAGTGATTTTTCAGGAGCTCTATCGCATCGGGGCGTTGGATACCGAAGCCTATGCCTCCGACAATTTTGTTACGAAAAAGAACCTGCAGCCGCTCGATCCCAAGATTCAGGAGCGGGTCAAGCAGTTGAGCGACCAGGCTTTTACTCTGGAAGAAGCCCAGTTGCAGAAGAATCCCAACGATGTCTATGCGCTCTACGCCAGAGGCGTGACTCGCGGGCTTCGTGCAACCTATATGGGAATGGCGCAGCATGCCTGGCTGAGTGCATTACGCAGTGCTATCGGCGCCCGCCACGACCATGAGCGGGTCCTGGAACTGGATCCCAACTTTGTGAATGCCAAGAACATCATCGGAATTCATCTCTACGTGATCGGTAGTTTGAGCTTTCCCGTGAAGATGGCGGCCGCCGTTACCGGCATTACCGGAAGCAAGCAGAAGGGTCTTGACGACCTGCGCGACGTGGCCGCACACGGAACTCCGGACGTCGCCACCGATGCCAAAATAGCTCTGGCACTCTTCCTGCGGCGCGAACAGAAGTATCCCGAAGCGATCCAGGTAGTTGGGCAGCTTCAGCAGGAGTATCCCAGGAATTTCCTGGTTGCCGCCGAATATGCGCACCTGTTAAACGCCGCCGGCCACGGGCAACCGGCAATTGCCGCCTATCGCAAGGTCGTGCAGGGATGCCAAAGTAATGCGTATTCGGTCTGCCGAATCGACGTTCCTGCATTCGGCCTGGGCGAAGCCCTGCGCGGACAGCGCGAGTACGAGCAGGCTGCCCAGGCGTACGAACTTGCCAGCATTTCGCCCGATTCGGAGCTTCGGCAGAGGGCCATTCTCGCCGCTGGGCAGATGTATGACGTGCTTCAGAAACGCGATACGGCTCTGGTGAAGTACCGGGCCGTCATTGCTGAGAATTCCTCGTCAGGCCCGGCCGACTTGGCGCGCCAGTACCTGAAACAGCCGTACAAAACCCCCTGACTACTGCAGCTTCTGGTAGCCGGAATTGGTGGTAGTCACGACCATTTTCTTGGCTGCCATGTTCAGTACGGTCTGCTGGGCATAGTTGGTGCCATCGGGGAGACTTGCGAAATGGGTGTCCAGGGTCACGGCTTCACTCGGCTGTTGCATGTAGGTCTTAACACTTAGCTGCGCAACTTTCTTTTTGGGCGCATTAAACGTAATTCTCAACTGGTCTCCCGGCTTGTCGTAGTCGTGAAATGTCAATATGACATCACCCTGGGCCGGTCCCTTACTGATAGAAGCATTTCCTGTCTGGTATGCCTGCTGTAGCTTGACCGGATCAGGAGGAACATACAGGGCCAAGACGCCCTTCACATCAGCCATGTAGTCCTGCATCTCCTCGGTCTTTTTCTTCACCATACGTTGTTTGAATCGCCCGCCTTGTGAGGGCTGCATTCCCTCGGAAGCGATGGGTGTTTTCTGTACCTGGCCGTCGGGCCCATACTGACACAGGAACTGCTTTGGCGGCTTGGGCTCACCCTTCAAGGTGAGCTGAGTCGTCTCGGTCCATTGATATTGGTGTAATCGCTGTTGATTTTCGGCGAGCGACTGCTTCAGAGCAGCCATCTTGCCCGCCAGGTCACCCTTGGCGCCTTGTGCGAACATCGGCACGCTGACGATTGAAACCACAGTGAATACGATGACAGCGAAGCCGAACCTAAACTTCGTTACCATTCCATCTCCTCTTTTTGCGAGGCCCTCGGAACACGGCCAGTTGTGCCATCTGTCGCCGGTCCAGTACCCCATCTTCAATCTAGAAAGTGGGAATCGTTCGCAATCTATCGTGGTATCGCGGTTGCTGCAAGGAGTTTGTTCCGCGTAGTGGGTTGTGGTGCAGGTTGGATGATCCCGAGCAAGCATCTTCTGCGAGGAGAGCGATCTAAGGCGGCTGATTCGCGCCGGTGCCGAGAGGCACGCATCCATCTTCAGACTGCATTCCTACCGGCGATGCAGTTCAATCTGGAAAGGCAAAATTCATGTATAATGTATCTGCGTTTGTTCGAACGGCTTGACCGCAGCCATCCCTCCTGACCGAGCGATTCCTGTCCGGCAACTTCCGATCTTTCCAGCGCAATATCAATTGAAGGAACACTAGCAACACAATGGAACAAGGAACTGTGAAGTGGTTTAACGATGCCAAAGGCTTTGGTTTTATTTCACGCGAGAACGGCGATGACGTATTCGTACATTTCTCCGCGATTCAGGCCAATGGCTTTCGTTCATTGCAGGAAGGTCAGCAGGTCAGCTTTGAAGTGAAGCGCGGCGCCAAGGGTTGGCAAGCCGAGAACGTTCAGCTTCTTTAACCCGCAACCACATAAATCCGGAGGGGCAGCATCGGCTGCCCTCTCTGTCTTTGACGCGAGCTCGCAGCTTGAGTTTCCAGTCACACACGTCAACTATCTTCCGGCCGGGCCGGTAGAGCCTAGGCGCCCAATGTGAGGACGAAATGAAGAACATCTATGTGGGAAACTTGAGCTACAACGCAACGGAAGACGAGATCCGGTCTCTGTTCGAGGCCTATGGGCCCGTGGACCGGGTCAGCATCGTCACCGATCGCGACACCGGCCAGCCGCGCGGGTTTGCTTTCGTCGAGATGACAGACGACGAGGCTGCCACCAAAGCCATGGAAGCACTGAACGGTACCAAGATAGGGGGCCGCAATCTGAATATCAACGAAGCGCGTCCCAAGGAGAGCCGTGGCCATGGTGGCGGAGGAGGTCGGGGTGGCTATGGCCGTGATGGCGGCGGCGGTGGACGCGGCGGCTACGGCGGACGCGGCGGCGGTGGAAATCGCTGGTAGCTGAAGAAAAGAGATCAACAAAACAGGGCGCTCGCCAGAGCGCCCTTTGCAATTGCTAATAAGTTCCGCTAGACGTAGCGGATCGACAGAGAGAAACGAATGTTTCCGCTCCTTGTTTTTCCCTCCGCGCTGTGGCGGTTCTCGCGTGTGTGGGACTCGTCCGCCGATTCAAATGACAGCAGTACTGGCGGATTCGTCGCAGTGCTGGTCTTTTGGCTTGCATTTCATATCATTCGCGAACTGCGGAGAGGCGCTCGCGCTCGCATTGACCGCAACAATCCAGAGCACCTCATCCGTCTAGGCAGATATACCGAGGCTGAAAAGCGGCTCGAGAAAGAGTTGGCACACTTTGAACGCCGATTCGGCCAGGACAGCCTTGAGGTGGCGGGCGTCATGCGACGGCTGGGCCGGTTGCAAGTAACCACGAAAGACTTCGAAGCCGCAGAGGCGAGCTTCGCTCGGTCGCTGAACATCGAAGAGAAACAGGTTGGCGCCGATTCGGTGGACCTGGTTTCCACCCTGGAATGGATCGTACGCACCCATAACGACCGGAATGACTTTGCCGGTACCATCCCAATCTGGCGGCGCATCGTGGCGCTGCGCGAGAAGCATTTAGGCCCTGAACATCAATCGGTCGCGTTTGCCCTGAACGAGTTAGGCCTCGCATTGGCAAGAGCCAACGAGCTCGACGACTCCGCTGCGGTCTACAGACGCAGCATAGCCATTCGCGAGGCGCGCGCGCGTCAGTCGGCTTCTCCACCGGATATTGGCTACACGTTGCGCAATCTGGCGTGGGTGCTGGCAGCGAAAGGCGAGTTTGAAGAAGCTGAGGCCTTATTCCGCCGTTCCCTGGCAATACTGCACCAACTGCCGAATGTCGCTCCCCTGGTTCTAGCGGAGACAACTTCCAGCCTCGCCGGAGTCCTGGTGAAGCGCAGGGACTTCGCCGCGGCTGAGGCGGAGGCCCGGCGTGCGCTGGAGTTGGCAGAGAAGGCGCTCGGCCAGGAGACTGGTGAGCTAATCGCGTATCTTGAGGGACTCGCCCTGGCTTTGTGGAGGACTGACCAATTCGCAGCCGCCGAGGTGTATCTCCTGCGCATGCTGGAGATTCAGAAGAAGCTTCTGGGCGAAGACGATGTGGCAGTAGCTTCTACCATGGAGAAGCTGGCAGCCACTGTCCGCAGTCAAGGAAAGCTCGCCGACGCCGAGAAGTTGCAGCAGACCGCATTGTGCATCAACGAGCGTTTCCTCAGCGCAGACGACAGCTCTTTAGCAGTCTCTCTCAATCAACTTGGCACCACACTAATTCTGCAGGGAAAGTTCGCTGAGGCAGAGCCGCTGCTGCGGCGCTCTTTGAGCATACGGGATGCAAAAGCTGAGCCACCAAGCGCTGAGATGGCGCTCACGGTTTACAACCTGGGTTACGTATTGAGGCAAGTCGGAGATGCGGCCGCAGAGCCCCTCCTGTGGCGTGCGTTGAATCTGGAAGAGACGGTTTTCGGCGCGGAAGATCCCCACCTGATCGTAACGCTAGGCACCCTCGCGGACATAAGAGCCGAACGGGGCGACGCCACGGGAGCGGAGGCACTCTACCGCCACGCTTTGGAGATCCACGAAAAGGTGTTCGGGCCTGCGCACGTGGAATCGGCGCCTCTGGCGCGCTCCCTGGCCATCCTTCTGCGGACCAGAAACTCCTTTAGCGAATGCGAACAGTTGTTGCGAAGAAATCTTGACGTGATGGAGAAGAACCTTGGAGCCCAGTCTCGCGCAGCCGCTGTAGCATGTTTCGATCTGGCGAACGTCCTGCAAGAGACGGGCAAGCTCGCTGAAGCCGAGGGTCTCTATCGGCGTGCCCTCTCCATTTACGACCAGGACCCGGAAAACGACGCCCCACGTGCCGCCGCGTCCATGGGGGCGCTGGCTCGGGTGCTGGAGCAGAACGGCGACTATGCCGGAGCCAAAATCCTGTATCTTGGCGCCGTTGCGAAGTCCGCTAAGTCGCTGGGAACCGAACACCCCAGTACCCTGCGGATGAAGGTATGGCTTGACGACCTGCTGCTACGTATGGCCGATCCTCATATCAACTGAGGCCGGCCTTTGCGCTCACTTTGGGAACGAAAAAATGGGCGGGGTTTATCCCCGCCCTAAGCACATCAGTAAGCTTTCCGGTCCTAAAACACCATGATCGTGGTGGCGTTCGACGGAATGCCGTTGGTCACGACTTCCATCTTGGTTGTTCCCGTCTCGGCGTTTGCCGGGACGTCGAATTTCGTCCAGGTGATCGATCCCAGCTTATGCACGCCCATCCCGCTGTGGTCGTGCGTGCGGGCATAAAACACGTGGTTGGTGGCCATATTGGTCAGGCGCACCAAGGGGTAATTGGTCGCCGTCTGGAATTCGTCGCCGAAGCCATGAGCCTGCGACATGCCGTTGAAGTTCGAACCGTAGACGGTGTAGGTCTGTCCGCGGCCAACTGCCGCAACTGACAACGGGAACAGCATTGGCGCCCAGAACTGCTGATAGGTGCCTACGGAGCGGTAAACCGACGATCCGTTAATCATCACTTCCCCTGTCGGAAGTACAAGCAGGCTGCCGCCGCCAGAGCCTGTACGAGTCATGGTCGTTCCGTTGAACTCATACAGGTTGTTGAAGGCGCTGCTCACCAGGACATCGCCGTTCGTAAGCAGAGCGGCAAAGTTGTCGTCGCAATAATCGCCGCCCGGGAAATCCGGCCCCTTCACCCAGGTGCCGGGCACGTCTGGCCCCGAACCAGGCGTAAAGACCGCGGTGTGCCCGGTCTGTTCGCCACGATGGAGTGCGCCGGTAGCAAAAAGCGTTCCGTCCGGACGCAATACCTGCGGGCCGACTTCGCCCGGAGGGCAGTAAGTTCCCCAGTTGCCGCTGAGACAGCCCACTTCCGGCGGCCCCATCAGAAGCGCCTGCGTGCTGCCGTCCTGAATCCATGTCTGCGTGTCCCGGTCGTAATGCTCCGAGTTGGGAGAGTTCAGAACGTCGACGGTGACGACGGTGTTGTTCGGCATCAGCGTCCAGCCTTCTTCCGCAAACCAGTCGCTCTTGCCGGTCGAAGCGAGCGGGGTCCACGTGAGCGTGTGCGGATCCAGTTCGGCCATCTTCATATCGAACTTGCGGCCCATCATGAACTTGCCATTAGGCAGTACCACCGATGGCGTGTCGCCGAAGAAATCCCATCCGTCCGGCGGCTGCTGCATCGTCCAGGTGTTGGCGATTGGGTCATAGACAGCACCCTGATTGGTGAATGCAAAGCTACCGAAGTTGTACTCGCCGCCTTCGATAATTACGCGCCCGTCGATCAGCACGGCTTCGGTCTCAGCGTAGGGCGAATAGCCTGCCGGCAGGCTGGCGACCTGTTTCCAAGTTCCGTTGACGTAGCTGCCGTTGATGTCCGGGGTGAGCGTCCACCAATCCGAGTCGTTGTTGCCCTGTACCAGCGCTCTGCCATCGGTCAGCAGCATCACGGTTTCAGCGCCATCCGGTGCCCGGTGGGCGAGCGGTACGATTGTTTGAGCATTGGCTGCGACGGTAGCTCCAAGCGCGAGCACCGCCAGGGCCAGCAGAAATCTCTTCTTCACGATTGTCCTCTCCAAACTGTGTTGAATTCAGGTGAAACACGTCTTTCACGGCAGGAACAAGCTCAAGCGGTGAACGAACGCAAGTGTTTTGTCGCTGAAACTTTTCAGGAGTGTGTTTTCTGCGAGAAAAGTGCCGGCACAAGGATGGCAGAATCTTCTCCCAACCATTCTGAGCGTGTCAATTGCAAAGTAGTCTGCGGCGGGAAGTTTCCCTACGTACCCGGTCGTATATCAAAAACCGGGACAATTCACGACGTATGTCCTCGATCTCAGGACTCAAACTGCGTGTTGCGGCTGATGGCTCCCGATGCTGCGCGTGTCGTGATGGCTGTGCTTCCGCTCTAGATCATCCATCGCCCGCAGAATGGTATCGGTCACGAACTCCAGCCCTTGATCGGAGTTCAGCATCATGTGATACAGCCGCCGGCACGGCCACTCCGCGTTGAAGTATTTGCGAACGAACGCGGCGCGTTCCTGGTCGATGGTGTCTACCATCTCGGTCGCTTCCTTCTCGCTCATCTTCAGCCGCACCATGCGCTTGATCTTCTCGTCTCGTGAGCCGTAGACGAACACCCGAAACGTATCAGGCCGTTCACGCAAGATATACGGCGCGCCGCGTCCAACAATCACGCAGTTTCCTTCGCGAGCTTTCTCTCCGATCAGCCGGTGTGCCAGGTCAACCATCATGTCGGCATCGAAGATATGGTGATCGGCCACCGGCAATGCGCGCTCATAGCTGCCACGCCAGAACACCTTTGCGAGCCGATGCATCAGGGTGTCGACCTTCTCATCGCAGCGCGCGACTACTCTCTGATCAACGGCTGCCATCCGCGCTATCTCACCTGTAAGCTGCTGATCGAGCAACTGCCATCCTTTGCGATGCGCCAGCTCTGCGGCGACTAGGCTTCCCCCGGCTCCATATTCGCGTTCAACTGTGATGACCCTGAACATGACTACCTCCCTGAGACGAGAGCTGCGGCTCAGCAGGACCGACCAAGACGGCGAGCGCAAGCCTGTTGGCATTTCTACATCGGAAAAGCTAACGGCGCAACTCGGCAGCAGCCTTCCCTACTAGTTAGGACGCGGGCACAAAGTAAAGAGTTAGCTACGTTTACGCTCGGAGGGGCCGCCCAAAAGCGCAGGCATGGATTTGTGAAGAACTGATACGCCGCGAATCTGTCTGGAAATTCGAGTGTCTAAGAGAGAGTAAGGAGAAAACCGATGCGAAGTATCTCGGTGACATTGCTGGTTCTGGCCGCTAGCCTGGCAATGAGCGCCCAACAGGCTACACAGAACAGCTTGCCAGCGGCAAACCAAACTCCAGAGACCGCTGCGCCAATTGTCGTTCCCGGTCCCGTCGTCGCAGATTACGGCAAGAACATAACCGGCGGCAGTTCCGCTGAGGACAAGATTGCCAAGGAGGTTCGCCACGAGCTGCTGATGCTGCCCTACTACTCGCTCTTCGATAACCTTGGCTACACCGTGCAGGGCCGCACTGTGACGCTGACCGGCATGTTGACCAGCCAGCATTCGGTGACGAAGAAAGACGCGGAAATAGCCGTCAAGCGCATCGAGGGAGTCGAGAACGTGGTGAACAACATCCAGGTGCTCCCCCCGTCACCGCTGGATGATCGCATCCGCGAGCGTACCTATCGATCGCTTGAGCGTACCGCCGGGCTCTCGAAGTATTTCTGGGAGGCCGCCCCGAGCATTCACATCCTGGTGCAGAACGGACATGTCACCCTCGACGGCTTCGTCATGAACGAGATGGACAAGAACATGGCCGGCATCGCCGCGAAGACCGTTCCTGGAGCGTTCTCGGTGACGAACAATTTGCGAGTGGTGAAGGGGTAGACGCGCCGTAGGTCGCAGCAGAGCTTAGCCGAGCGCTTTCAGCGCTGGGTGAGCTCGTTCATAAGATCCGAGCCCTTGGGGCGATACAGCTTTGTATCAGGGCCCGAGTTCACTCGGGCCGTACGCCCCGCATAAATCGTTTTGGGCATCAGTCCGCGG
>Ga0335085_10016280_pt1 | contig 10749 bp, 8 predicted proteins | sample Lox_Sample_45_FD_206712 | JGI IMG/M metagenome (GOLD analysis project Ga0335085, IMG submission 206712) | Soil microbial communities from Loxahatchee National Wildlife Refuge, Florida, United States - Lox_Sample_4.5 | ecosystem: Environmental > Terrestrial > Soil > Wetlands | place: USA: Florida... | reverse complement strand
TGCCGCCGGCGGCGCGGGTGGCGAGCGGCTTGTCGGCGGGCGAGAAGGCCGGGATCTCCGCGTCCCAGCCCTCCGGCAGGTCGCCCTTCGTGGCGCGCTCGAACGCCGCGGCGAGGTCGGGGTGGGCCTTCCGGTACCCCTCGAACCGCGAGCGCCACTCGGCCTCGGCCGCCCTCCCCCGCTCCAGGGTGCCCCGAAGCTGGGCGAGGGCCTCGCTCGGGATGAAGAAGGGCTCGTCGGACGGATAGCCCAGCTTCCGCTTGGTCTCGACCACCGCCTCCTCGCCGAGGGGCGAGCCGTGCACGCCGAAGGTGCCCTGCTTGGGGCTGCCGTAGCCGATCTGGGTGCGGACGATCACGAGGGAGGGCTTGTCCGCCGCCGCCCTCGCCGCGTCGGTCGCGCGGGCCAGGGCCTCGAGGTCGTTCCCGTCGGCCACGCTCTGCACGTGCCAGCCGTAGCCCTCGAAGACCTGGCCGACGTCGTCGGTGAACGAGAGGTTGGTGGTGCCGGCCAGGCAGATCCGGTTGGAGTCGTAGAAGACGACGAGCCGGCCGAGCTCGAGGTGGCCGGCCAGCGAGGCCGCCTCGTGGGCCACGCCCTCCATGAGGTCGCCGTCGCCGGCGAGCACGTAAGTGTGGTGGCCGACGATCTCGTGGCCGGGGCGGTTGAAGCGGGCGGCCAGGTGGCGCTCCGCGATCGCCATGCCGACGGCCATCGCGAAGCCCTGGCCGAGGGGGCCGGTCGTGACCTCCACCCCCGGCGTGTCGCCGTACTCGGGGTGGCCCGGGGTGTGGCTCCCCCACTGGCGGAACTGCTTCAGCTGGTCGAGGGGCAGGTCGTAGCCGGTCAGGTGGAGCAGGCTGTAGAGGAGGGCCGAGCCGTGGCCGGCGGAGAGGACGAAGCGGTCCCGGTCGGGCCACTTCGGATTCGCCGGATCGTGCTTCATCGTCCGGGTGAAGAGCGAGTACCCGATCGGGGCCGCGCCCAGCGGCAGGCCGGGGTGCCCGGAGTTGGCCTTCTGCACGGTGTCGATGGCCAGCGCGCGGATCGTGTTGACGCAGAGCTGGTCGAGCTTGGGATTGGCGGTGGTCATCGAGGCTGGCTCCTCCTGCCGCAGCGGGGCGGACTCGGGCGAAGCATAACCCGGCCCCTCACGCCGTGTACGTCGACGCCGAGGTCGTCCCCCCGCGGCCCGTCCAGTTGGTGTGGAAGAACTGACCCCGGGGCCGGTCCGTGCGCTCGTAGGTGTGGGCGCCGAAGTAGTCGCGCTGCGCCTGGAGCAGGTTGGCCGGCAGCCGCCCGGCCCGGAAGCCGTCGAAGTAGCCGAGGGCGGTGGCCAGGGCCGGCACCGGCACTCCGTTCATGATGGCGCCGGCCACGACGCGCCGCCACGACGCCTGGCTGCTCACGACCTTGTCGCGGAAGAACGGGTCGAGGAGGAGGTTCGTGAGGCCCGGGTTCCGGTCGAAGGCCTCCTTGATCTTCCCGAGGAAGACGGAGCGGATGATGCAGCCGCCCCGCCACATCAGCGCCACCCCCCCGTAGTTGAGGTTCCAGCCGCGCTCCTTCGCCGCCGCGCGCATGAGCGTGTAGCCCTGGGCGTAGGAGACGATCTTGGAGGCGTAGAGGGCCTGGCGGAGGTCTTCGACGAAGGCCTTCCGGTCGCCGTCGAACGCGGGCCGCGGCCCGCTCAGGACCTTCGCCGCCTCGACCCGCTCCTCCTTGATGGCCGACAGGCAGCGCGCGAAGACCGCCTCGCCGATGAGGGTGAGGGGGATGCCGAGCTCGAGCGCCTCGACCCCCGTCCACTTGCCGGTGCCCTTCTGGCCCGCGGTGTCGAGAACGCGGTCCACGAGGGGCTGGCCGTCCTGGTCCCGGAAGCCGAGGATGTCGCGGGTGATCTCGACGAGGTAGCTGTCGAGCTCCCCGCGGTTCCACTCCGCGAAGACGTCGCGCATCTCGAAGGCGGTCATCCCGAGTACGTTCTTGAGGATGTCGTAGGCCTCGCAGATGAGCTGCATGTCGCCGTACTCGATCCCGTTGTGGACCATCTTCACGAAGTGGCCGGCCCCGTTCTCGCCCACCCAGTCGCAGCACGGGGTCCCGTCCGCGATCTTCGCCGCGATGGCCTGGAAGATGGGCTTCAGGAGAGGCCACGCCGCCGGCGAGCCGCCGGGCATGATCGACGGACCCTTGAGGGCCCCCTCCTCGCCGCCGGAGACGCCGGTGCCGATGTAGAGCATCCCCTTGGACTCCGCGTAGGCCGTGCGGCGGATCGTGTCCGGGTAGTGGGTGTTGCCGCCGTCGACCAGGACGTCCCCCGGCTCGAGGTGGGGGAGGATCTGCTCGATGAAGTCGTCGACCGCAGCACCCGCCTTGACCATGATCATGACCTTGCGGGGGCGCTTCAGGAGGGAGACGAACTCCTCGACGGAGCGGGCGCCGAGGATCCTCTTCCCCTTCGCCCGGCCGTTCACGAAGTCGTCCACCTTGGAGGTCGTACGGTTGTAGGCGGCGACGGTGAAGCCCTTGCTCTCCATGTTCAGGATGAGGTTCTCGCCCATCACCGCGAGCCCCACGAGGCCGATGTCTGCTTGCATGAGCTCTCCTAGCGCTGGATGCGGGCGGAGCCGCCCTTGGCGAACGCTCGCACCTGCTCGACGGTGGCCATGGTGGTGTCGCCGGGGAAGGTGGTGAGGAGCGCGCCGTGCGCCCAGCCGAGCCGGACCGCCTCTTCCGGCTCCTCGCCGCCCAGGAGGCCGTAGAAGAAGCCGGAGGCGAAGCCGTCGCCGCCGCCGACCCGGTCGTAGACGTCGAGCTCCGCGGTGGGGGCCACGTAGGTCTTGCCGTCGATCCAGGCGACCGCGCTCCAGGAGTGCCGGCTCGTGCTGTGGACCTCCCGCAGCGTGGTCGCCACGACCTTCACCCGGGGATGCTTCTTCACCACTTGGTCGATCATGCCGAAGAACGCGCTCGGGTCGAGCTTGCTCTTCGCGGCGACCTCGGGCCCGGGGATCCCGAGGCCCTTCTGCAGGTCCTCCTCGTTGCCGACGAGGACGTCGACGTTCTCGACGATCCGGGCCACGGTCTCGACCGCCCGGTCGGCCCCGCCCGAGACCTTCCAGAGCTTCTCGCGGAAGTTGAGGTCGAAGGAGCACACCGCGCCGGCGGCCTTGGCCGCCTTCATCCCCTCGACGATGACGTCCGGCGTCGTCGGCGAGAGGGCGGCGAAGATCCCGCCGCTGTGGAACCAGCGGACCCCGCCGGCGAAGATCGCCTTCCAGTCGAAGTCCCCCGCCTTCAGGAGAGAGGCCGCCTCGTTCGCGCGGTTGTAGAAGACGACCGGAGCCCGCACCCCGAAGCCGCGGTCGGAGTAGACGGCGGCCATGTTCGGCCCCCGCACGCCGTCGTGGGCGAAGCGCCGGTAGAAGGGCATGACCCCCATCGCCTTCACCCGCTCCGCGACCAGCTCGCCGATCGGATAGTCCACCATGGCGGTGGCGATGCCGGTCCTCATGCGGAAGCAGTCGGCGAGGTTCGCCGCGCAGTTGAACTCGCCCCCGCTCACGTGGATCGCGCACTCCGTCGCCTTGCGAAACGGGATCGCTCCCGGATCGAGGCGGTGGACGAGGGCCCCCACCGAGACGAAGTCGAGGGCCGCTTCCTTCCGGACGTCGAGGCCGTACTTCATGCGCTTCTCCCTGTGGACGCTCGGATCCGGTAGAGCATCTCCCCGGCGCGCGGGACGACGAGGGTCCCCGGCACCCGCCTCCAGGCCTCGACGTCGACCGTGGCCGGGTCGAGCCAGCCGAGGTTGACCCGCTCGCAGCGCTCGCGGGGGATGCCGGTCGCGAGGGTGACGCGGATCCGCGGGCTCTCCTCCCCTGTCGCGGGGTCCCAGGTCCCGAGGCCCTTGACGTGCGTCGAGTGGGCCAGGATGCCCCCGGGGACGTCCCGAAAGCGATCCCACTGCTTCAGGAAGTAGTCCTTGCAGTGGTAGCCGACCTCGTCGAGGAGCTTCCCGTGGACGTGGCTCACCTCGCGCACGTGGGGGGCGTAGATCACGACCTCCCCGCCGTCGGCCACCGCCGGCTCCATCTTGTACATGCCCTTCGCCGCGACCCAGAGGTCGTCGTACATCTCGGGCATGATGGAGAGGACCCGCTTCACCGGCTCCTCCAGCCACACCACGTGACGCTTCGACGAGAGGTCGGCCGCGGCCGACCACGCCTCGTGGACCGGTCCGCAGAAGAGGCCGGCCACCCCCTCGTGCATCGCCACCGGGGCGAGGAGCGAGAGCGGTCGGTCGAGGAGGCGGGCGGCCCGGTCGATCACCGCCCGGACCGGCGTCGCCTTCGTGCCGATCACCTCGTAGTTCGTGATGAGCGCTCCCAGCCAGTGCGTGAAGTGGATGATCTCCGGGCCCGCGATGCCCGGGAACAGGTACTTCGTCCCGCCGGAGAAGCCGACCACCTCGTGGGGGAAGACGGGGCCGCAGACGAGCACGTGGTCGTAGGCGAGGGGCAGCCGGTTGAGGGCGACGGTGACCCCGCGACGGAGCCGCCCGCGGGTCAGGGCTTCGATCTCGGCCGCAGGGATGGTGCCGAGGGTGGCGAAGCTCGCCGGATCGTCCCAGCGGTGGTTGAAGATGCGCCGGGCGCCGACGCGGCCGTCCACCACCGGCCGGCCCACGAGCCGCGAGAGCTGGGTGTCGTTCATCGGCGCGTGGGTGCCGAGGGCCACCAGGAAGTCGAGTGCCGCCGCGCGGGGAGAGACGTTCTCGTCGATCGCCTCGAAGAGGAGCGGCATCGGCATCGTCCGGGTACCGTCCGGAATGAGCACCAGGACCCGCTGGCCGTCGAGGGGCAGGCGGGCGAGACCCTCCCGGGCGATCGCGCGGACCTCGTCGGGAAGGAGATGGCCGGTCTCGACGCCGCGTCCGATCACGCCCTCAGCCAAAAGCCCGGTCCCGGCCGACGGAACGGTCATGGCCGCGGGCTCACGAAGGGGCGCAGGTGCCGGGTGAAGTGCGCTTCGAGGTGGGCGGCGTAGGCCTCGGGGTTCGAGCGCAGCAGCTGGAACAGCCGGTCTTTGAAGCGAGGCTCGCCGCCCGGGCCCGCTTCCCTCAGCACCGAGCCGAAGGTCACGTGCAGGATCTCCCGGGCGTGGAAGTGCTCGAGGAGGCCGGGCAGGTCGCCCTCCGGCACCTCGGCCGCGAGAGGGGCCCTCCCAAGCTCGGCCGACACGTGATAGCTCGCCTTGTCCGCATCGTAGCGGTCGCGGGAGAAGGCGTAGACCGAGCGGAAGAACGCGGGATCGAGCGTGGCCACGGTCCGCAGCGCCTCGAGGTAGCTCGTGCCCGCGGTCTTCAGGTGCACGAGGCCCCGGGCGAGGCGGGCCGCGATCGGGTAGACGCTGAACTTGTCCGAGCCGGAGTGCAGGCTCAGCTTGTAGGGGCCGAAGTGCCGGGCGAGCGCGGCGTGTGCCGCTACGTCCCTCTCCAGCTCGGAGAGGTCGCCGATGTAGTCGACGCCCTTCTCGAAGCGGCCCACGAAGCGCGGGGCGAGGCTCACCCACACGACCCCGAGCCTCTGCAGCTCCGAGGCCACCCAGTAGTGCTCGGCGGGCGAGGTCGGGGTGTCCGTCTCGTCCACGGAGACCTCGAGCTCGACGGGTGTCTCCCCGGCGGCCCGCCGGAGGTGGCGGGACATCCGCGCCACGTGCGCCACGGCCTTCCCGTACTTGGCCGCCGCCCGCAGCAGCACCGCCTCGTCGAACGCCACCTTCAGGTGCTCGACATCGAACGATCGGCCGAGGAACCGCTTCCGGAGCGCATTCTCGGAGTCCGCGAGATCGGCCCAGGGAAGCGCCGCGACCCTGGCCCGGAGGGCGGCGAGGTCTGCGGTGTCGGCGGACGAGTCCACGTGCTCGGAGGGGTCGATCGTGAACATCGAGAAGCCGACGGCAAGGCAGGCGTCGACGTCGGCGGTCGTCTTGAGGTGATCGGCGTCGGCGCCGGTACCGCCGCGCCAGCCCTCCGCGAACATCCCCCACGTGGCGTCGTCCAGGACCTCGATCGGCGTGCGCCCCGTCCGGGTCATCTCCCGGATCGACTGCTGGGGAAAGATCGGGGCGACGGCGGACGCGCCGCCCACCGCCCGCACCGCGCGGACGTGGCCGGGCGTCGCGAGGCCGAGGCGGTCGCCCAGGCCGGCCGACGTGCGCGTCCCCAGCGGGCGCGGGCGGAGCCACTCGAGGTGGCGGCGGAGTGCGGCCGCGTTCTTCGGCGAGCGGGGGCCGACCAGCACGGTGACGCCGGCAGCCTCCGTCGCCTCGCCCTCGAAGCCCTCCAGCACCCGCGTGGCGCCCGAGCCCGCGGCGACGGCGAGGGCGACGCCCGACTTCGCCCGCACGAGCGCCCACTCGGCGCCGTTCGCCTCGATTCGGGAAGCCGGCACGACGTCCAGGTTCAACGCGGTCCAGCGGTCGCTCACGAAGGCCTCCTGCCGGCGACGGCCCCGATCCGGCGAACGTCTAGCGTAGAGGCACCCACCCGTCCTGTCAAGATGTGGTCTGACCGGCCTGCAGTGGACGGCCAGCCCAAGGCGACCGGCGATCCAGGCTATCGCGAAGCGATGTATTCACAGCATTATACGAGTCTTTCGTCCGGATTCCGGAGTCTAAAGAACATCGTCTTGACAGGCCCGATGCCGAACGGCAATACTCGGCCCGTTGCCGTGTATCGAGGTAATTGGTATGACCACAGGAAACCGCTGGGCGGCCGTCGGCGTGCTCGTCGCCTCGGCCTTCGGGCTCGCGCGGGTGGGCCGGGCGGAGCAGGGTCCCAAGGTCGAGTTGCAGTCCCGCCTCGCCGAGCGTCGCGTGGACGTGCTCGTGGACGGACACCCCTTCACGAGCTACACCTGGCCGGAGCGGGTGTCGAAACCCGTGCTCTACCCCATCCGGACGGCGAAGGGCGCGCTCGTCACCCGCGGGTTTCCCCTGGAGCCGCGCCCGGGCGAGCGGGTCGATCATCCTCACCAAGTGGGATACTGGTTCACCTACGGCGACCTCGACGGCGTGGACTTCTGGGGCAACTCGGAGGCGATCCCGCCCGCCGAGCGGGCGAAGATGGGCGTGATCCGCCAGCGCCAGGTCGTGTCCGCGCACGGAGGCGTGGGGCGGGGCGATCTCGAGGTCCTCCTCGACTGGGTGAAACCCGGAGGCGTGGTGGCCCTCGAGGAGCACACCCGGTTCGCCTTCGGCGCCGACGCCTCGAGCCGGACCATCGACCGCGTCACGACGCTCCTGGCGAAGAGCGGCAAGGTGACCTTCCGGGACACCAAGGAGGGGATGCTGGGCCTCCGCGTCGCCCGCGCCCTCGAGCAGCCTGCCGACCAGGCCGAGGTCTTCACGGACGCGAGCGGCAAGCCGACCGCCGTTCCGGTGCTCGACAACAAGGGCGTCACCGGCATCTACACGAGCAGCGAGGGACTGCGTGGCGACGCGGTCTGGGGTACGCGGGCCCGCTGGATGGCACTCTCCGGGCGCTTGGGCGAGGAGGACGTCGTCCTCCTCCTTCTCGATCACCCGAGGAACCCGGGCCACCCCACCTACTGGCACGCCCGCGGATACGGCCTCTTCGCCCTCAACCCGTTCGGCCCCCACGCCTACTCGAACGGGAAGGATCCCGAGCGTCCCTACGTGATCGAGATGGGCCAGGCGGCGACCTTCCGGCATCGGCTGCTGGTCCTCCCCGGGCCCTTCGCGGCGGACAAGGCCGAGGCGGCATGGAAGGCCTTCGTGGCGGAGTACAAGGACTAGGTCCCGGCCCGTGGCGCTCCGGGCCGGCTTCGTCGGCTGCGGCAACATCACCGACACCCACGCTCGCGCCGCGCGCGAGGCCGGCCTCGGAATCGCCGCCTTCTTCGGCCGCGACCCGGGGAAGGCGGAGGCGATGGCGGGCCGCTTCGGGGGGGAAGCCTTCGCGCGGTACGAGGACTTCCTCGCCCACCGGCCGATGGACCTCGTGGTGATCGGCAGCCCCTCCGGCCTCCACGCCCAGCAGGGCATCGCCGCCGTCGAGCGCGGCCTGCACGTCCTCGTGGAGAAGCCGATCGACGTGACGACCGCACGCGCCCGGGCGCTCGTCGCGGCGGCGGAGAAGGCCGGCATGAATCTGGGGGTCCTCTTCCAGGACCGCCTGAAGCCGGACCTCGTGCGCCTCCGCGACTTCGTCCGCGGCGGGGGCCTCGGCCGAGTCCTCCTGGCGTCGGCGAGGGTGAAGTGGCACCGGCCCCCGGAGTACTACTCGTCCTCGCGCTGGCGCGGGACGAAGGCCCTCGACGGAGGGGCCGCCCTCGTCAACCAGGGCATCCACACCGTCGACCTCCTGCTGTGGCTCCTGGGGCCGGTCACGCGCCTGCACGCTCTCACCGCGCGGCTGGTCCACGCGATCGAGGGCGAGGACGTGGCGCTGGCCCTCCTCCGGTTCGCCTCGGGCGCGGTGGGCACGCTCGAGGCGACGACCGTCGCCTTCCCCGGCTATTCGCGCCGGGTGGAGATCTCGGGAACCGAAGGGACGGTGACCGTGGAGGGCGACCGCGTGGTCGCCGCCGACCTCCGGACCCCGGTGCCCGACCTCGTCAGCGAGGGTGACGAGGGCCTCGCGAGCGCGAAGACGGCACGGGTCTCGGACGCCACGCCCCACCGCCGCGTGATCGAGGACTTCGCCCGGGCGATCGCGACCGGCGGCGCCCCCGCCTGTCCAGGCCGCGAGGGCCTTCTGAGCCTGGCCCTGGTCGAGGCGGTCTATGCGGCCTCCGGCGAGACGGGAGTGGAAGTCGGGTGAGCGCCGCCGAGCGGCAGGTCCCCGCGGAGCACCCCAGCACCCGCGACCGGGTCGTGGAGCACGTCCGCCGGCTCATCGAGAAGGGGGGCCTCAGGCCGGGCGACCGCCTGCCGAGCGAGCGCGACCTCGCCCTGGAGCTGCGGGTCAGCCGGCCCAGCGTGCGCTCGGGCCTCGAGGCCCTCGAGTCGATGGGCGTCGTGGTGTCGAGGCGGGGCGCCGGGACCTTCATCGCCGACGGACCGCCCGACCTGGGCGTCGAGCCGCTGAGCCTCCTCGCCTCTCTCCACCGCTTCACCCCGAACGAGATGTTCGAGGCCCGGCTGGTGCTCGAGGTCGGCGTGGCCGGCCTCGCCGCCGCGCACGCCGAGGGCGAGTCCCTGGCCGCCATGGCCGAGGAGGTGACCGAGATGTTCGCCTCCCTGGAGGACCCCACGGCGTTCCTCAAGCACGACGTGCGCTTCCACCGCGCCATCGCGTCGGGCTGCGGCAACCGCGTGCTCGCCGGCCTCATGGAGATGGTGGCGGCGCAGTTCTACGAGCTGCGCAAGGAGACGGTCGCCCGGGCCCGCAATCTCCGGGACTCGGCCGAGATGCACCGGCGCATCTTCCGGGCGATCCGGGCGCGCGACGCGGGTGCGGCCCGCCTGGCCATGACCGAGCACCTCGAGAAGGCGCGCCACGCCCAGATCCTCGAGGTCGAGCCATAGGAGGCAGCACGTGGGTCATCCCTCTCTCGAACTGGCGGGCAAGCTCGCGGTCGTGGTCGGCGGCACCGCGGGCATCGGCCGCGCCCTGTCCCTGGGCCTGGCCGACGCCGGCGCCGACGTGGTGGCCTGCGCGCGCACGGCGGAGACGGTCGAGGCGACGGCCAGGGAGATCGAGGCCCGCGGCCGCCGGACCGTCCGCGCCACCGCCGACGTCACCGACCGCGCGTCGCTCGAGAGGGCGAGGGACGCCGTCCTCGCCGCGTTCGGGAGGATCGACGTCCTCGTCAACTGCGCGGGCCGCATCAAGCGCACCCCGGTCCTCGACCTCTCCGAGGAGGAGTGGGGCGGGATCCTCGAGACGAACCTGACCGGCACCCTGCGGGCCTGCCAGGTCTTCGGCCGGCCCATGGTCGAGCGGGGCGACGGTCGCATCGTGAACGTCGCGTCGCTCAACTCCTTCGTCTCCTTCCTCGAGGTGGCGGCCTACGCGGCGAGCAAGGCCGGGGTCGCGGGGCTCACCCGCTCCCTCGCCGTCGAGTGGGGCCCCAAGGGCGTGATCGTGAACGCCATCGCCCCCGGCGTCTTCCGCACCGCGCTCAACGCGCAGCTCCTCGACGGCACCGAGCGCGGGAAGGAGCTCCGCGCCCGCACGCCCCTCAAGCGCTTCGGCCGGGTCGAGGAGCTGGTGGGCGCGTGCGTCTTCCTCGCCTCCGACGCCGCGAGCTTCGTCAACGGCCAGGTGATCGCCGTCGACGGCGGCTTCCTCGCCAGCGGCGTCAACCAGTAGCAGGGAGCGGACATGACCGGAGCGAGCGCCCGCGCGACGCTGGCCGAGAGAGCAGGCCGCTACCGCTGGGTGGTCTGCGCGCTGCTCTTCTTCGCCACCACCGTCAACTACATCGACCGCCAGATCCTGTCCCTGATCAAGGAGTTCCTCGATGCCGAGCTGGGCTGGTCGAACGAGACCTTCGGCTGGGTGAACTCGACGTTCCAGCTCGCGTACGCGGCGGGGCTTCTCGTCTTCGGCCGGTTCGTCGACCGCTACGGGACGAAGCTCGGCTACGCGGTCTCGATCGCCCTCTGGAGCGTGGCCGCCATGGGCCACGCCCTCGTCGCCTCGGTGGGCGGCTTCTTCGCCGCCCGCGTGGCCCTCGGCGTGAGCGAGGGCGGGAACTTCCCCTCCGCCATCAA
>Ga0335085_10016279_pt1 | contig 10749 bp, 13 predicted proteins | sample Lox_Sample_45_FD_206712 | JGI IMG/M metagenome (GOLD analysis project Ga0335085, IMG submission 206712) | Soil microbial communities from Loxahatchee National Wildlife Refuge, Florida, United States - Lox_Sample_4.5 | ecosystem: Environmental > Terrestrial > Soil > Wetlands | place: USA... | reverse complement strand
CCCACGAATCGGATATTATTCTCCATCGACCGGCTCCTTTCGTTTGTAGCCCTGCGCTACCTTTCTCCAACTCGCAGCGTAACCTACGATATCTGCGAATCGGAGCCGGTCGTTCCATACTGACTAGAATCCTTTGTCACATTTTCAAGACGGGCCGAAAGCGCACCTTGCCCCTCATCGAACGACGGGCACTTTCTCGTCGTTCCGATGCGTGGAATGTCATTCGATCGATAGCTGGATGCGATATTTGGTTCCACCGTTGGAGGCCTTGCGTTCCCGGCGGTTGCGTGAAAATTCCAGCAACGGCCGTCATCGTACACGGCATTTTGTCGAAAAGCGCGTTAACCCGATGTTTCGGGAATCAACGGAAAGATCGGCAGTGGCGCAGTCAGCCGTTCGTGTTTAGCGGCGCAGGTTTCATGCCCGAGATCACGGCATAGATGAGGTTGCGGTAGGAACAGGAGACCTCGACGAATCCCGACTCACGCATCCATGCAAGCTGCTGTCCCACCGTCGCCGGCAGGTCCCGTTGCATCCGCTCGAGCGCCGCGCTCAGGTCGCGCTCGGTCGCCTTCAGCTCGCGCGCCCGCTTGATCCACGTCTCGCGCGAGCGGCGATCGATCGCCGCCGTCTCGCCCGCGACCTGGTCGGCATTGATGAAGACGCCGCCCGCCGTGAGGTACTTGAAGATGTCGGCGAAGAGATGGCGCTTGCCGCTGTCGGGCAGATGATGCAACGCCAGCGCCGACACCACCGCGTCATAGGATTTCGCGGGCGCTGCCGCGGTGAAATCCGCGGTCACGAAGCGCGCGCGCCGGCCAAGCGGCTTCAGCCGCTGGCGCGCGATCGTCATCATCTCGGGCGTAAGGTCGAACAGCGTGAGCTGGGCCTTCGGGAACATCGCGGCGATCATTCCTGATAAGAATCCGGTGCCCGAACCGAGGTCGAGCAACTCGAACCGGTCCGCGGTCGCGAAGGGCAGCAGGTCGAGCGCCGCGCGATGGAAATCATCGAAGCACGGAACAAGCTTGCGAAGCGCGCGATCGTGCGCTTCGGGGCCGGATGCGGAGGCTTTGCGAACCGCCTGAACCATCGACAGAAGCCTAGCAACCCGGACCGCGTTCGGGCGAACGGAATTTCGTGCGCAATCCGCGCCGATTTCCGCGTCGAGCGCGCTCATTTGACACGGTCGAGGGCGGAGTGAATATCCTTTCGGCATCCCCAAAGACGCGGAGGGCGTATGGCGACCGTTAGGCTTATCGAGTACGGCGAGGCGAGCGCGGAGGTCCGGGCCGTCTATGACGACATCATGGCGGCGCGCAAGACCGATTGGGTAAACAATTTCTGGAAGGCGCTCGCCAATCATCCGCCGACGCTCAGACGCACCTGGGACAGCATCAAGGAAGTGATGGCGCCGGGCGCGCTCGACCGCTTGACCAAGGAGATGCTCTACATCGCGGTCAGCGCGACCAACGGATGCGAATATTGCGTTCGCTCGCATACCGCGGGTGCGCGCAAGGCGGGGATGAGCGAAGCTATGCTCGGCGAACTGATGGCAGTGGTCGGGATGGCGAACGAAACGAACGCCCTCGCCAATGGCTACCAGGTCGAGGTCGACGACGCCTTCAAATAGAGGCGTTCTTCGCTCATAAACGGATCGCGCCGAGGACTGAGATGAAGACGATAACCGGCGGATGCCTCTGCGGAGCGGTGCGCTACGAGGCGCGGGGAAAGCCGCTCTTCGCGGTTTATTGCCATTGCCGCGATTGCCAGCGCGCGTCGGGAAGCGGACACGTGCCGGTGATGGGGATGCCGAAGGAGTTGTTCACCGCAAGCGGCGCGACGACGAGCTACACGGCGGCCGCGATGAACGGACGAAGGTCGGTCCGCCACTTCTGCCCGACCTGCGGCAGCCTGCTCTTCGGAACGTCGGACGCGGCGCCGGACGCGGTCAGCCTCTATGTCGGCACGCTGGACGACTCGTCGGTATTTGAGCCCGAAGCCGTTATGTTCACGCGCGATCGCGCACGCTGGGACGCGACCGCCGGAAACCTGCCGGAATTCCATACGATGCCGCAGCCGCCGGCGACGGATGGCGGGTAACAAGGCAAGGCCGCCCGGCTGCCTCTCTCACCGGTCCGGATTCTCCGCCCCCCGATATCGGTCTCCTCGAGACTATCGGCCCAAGGTCCGGCTTGCCCGCGGCCGTCAAGTGCGTTGGTATAGCCGGGATGTACAATGAGCCGATAGCGGACACCTCGCTCGTCGGATGCCCTCGCTGCGACTTGTTGCAGCGCCTGCCGAATCTGGCGCCGGGCGCGTCGGCGCGCTGCCCGCGCTGCAACGAAGAGCTGTGGCGCTATCGGGAGGATTCGCTGAACCGGACGCTCGCGCTGGCGATCGGCGCGGCGCTGCTTTACGTGGTGGCGAATTCCGTGCCGATGCTGGGTCTGACGATCGTCGGGCGCGCAGCCTCGACCACCGTGATCGGCGGCGCCAGCCATCTCTGGGAGAACGGACAGAAGATGGTCGGCGCTCTGGTGTTTCTCACCGCCGTCGCCGCGCCCGCGCTGCAGATCGGTTTCATGCTCGCGATCGTGGTCGGAGCCTGTCGCGGCCGTCCGCGAAAATGGGTGGGCACTCTGCTGCGCCATCATCCGACCACCCGCCTGTGGAGCATGATCGAAGTGATGATGCTCGGCGTGCTGGTGGCGCTGGTCAAGATCGCTGACTACGCGACGGTGATTCCGGGTATGGCGCTGTTCGTGCTCGGCGCGCTGGTCTTCGTGCTCGCCGCGATGCAGGCGAATTTCGATCCCAAGCAGGTGTGGGACAGGATCGAGTGGGCGAATGACGGCTCGGGCGCGGTCGCCGCGGAGCGCGCCCGCGGAAATCCGATGGCCCAGGCGAGCCAATGAGCGCATTCCCGCCCATCGCGATGCAGCAGGGCCTGCAGAGCTGCGAAACCTGCGGGCTGCTCTCGCGTCCCGCCCCGGGCGAGGCCGAAGGGCTCTGCCCGCGATGCGACGAGCCGCTCGAGTTTCGCAAGCGCGACAGTATCCAGCGTACCTGGGCATACCTGATCGCCGCCGCGGTCTGTTATATCCCGGCCAACATCCTCCCCGTGCTGACGACGACCACCGCCGCCGGCTCCGATTCCGACACGATCCTGCAGGGTGTGGTCTTGCTGTGGTCGCCGACCGGATGGCCGCTGTCGCTGATCGTGCTCATCGCGAGCATCATGATTCCGAGCGCGAAGATCATCGCGATGGCCTATCTGCTGATCAGCGTGCAGCGCGGGTCGGTGACGAACAATGAGCAGCGGATCCGGATGTACCGGACCGTCGAGTTCATCGGACGCTGGTCGATGGTTGACGTGTTCGTCGACACCTTTACCGCCGCGCTCATACAGCTGCAGCCGCTGATGTCGGTCGAACCGGGGCCGGGCCTGTTTTTTTTCGCGGCGGTGGTTGTGCTGACTATGTTGGCGGTCGAGTCGTTCGATCCGCGCCTGATCTGGGACGCCGTCAATTTGAAAGAGGTTGCACATGGCTGATCCGCAAACGCCGCCCGGCGCGATTCCCGAATCGAGGGCGGTCTCCAGGAAGCAGACCAGGCTTTCGATGGTCTGGGTCATCCCGATCGTAGCGGCGGCTGTCGGCGTATGGGTGGGTATCGCCAGGCTCCGGAGCGAAGGTCCGAAGATCACGATCGTGTTTCAGTCGGCCGAAGGGCTGGAAGCGGGCAAGACCAAGATCAACTACCGGGGCGTCGACATCGGCACAATCACGGGCATCCGCCTGGCGCAGGATCACGAGCGGGTCATCGCAACGGCGCAGATGGCGCCGCGGACCGAGAACTTCCTGCTCGACGACACGCGCTTCTGGGTCGTCCGCCCGCGGATCTCGGGCGCCAACGTGACCGGCCTGGGCACGCTCATCTCGGGCGCCTATATCGGAATGGAAATCGGCACCTCGAAGGAGAGCCGGCGCGAGTTCGTCGCGCTCGAGACGCCGCCGGTGGTGACCGGCAACGTGTCGGGGCGCTTCTTTGTGCTGAAAACCCCCGACCTGGGCTCGCTGGACACCGGGACGCCGCTGTTTTTCCGCCGCCTGCAGGTCGGACAGATCGCGTCGTACGCGCTCGACAGCGACGGCATGTCCTTTACCCTGAAAGTCTTCGTGCGCGCGCCCTACGATCGGTACGTCACCGCGAATACACGTTTCTGGCAGGCAAGCGGAATCGATCTCCAGCTCTCCGCCAACGGCTTGAGCGTGCAGACCCAGTCGCTGCTCTCGATTTTGATTGGTGGGATCGCGTTCGAAACCCCGGCAGACGCGCGACCCATGCCCGCCGCCGACGCGAACACCGTTTTCACCCTGTTCGATAACCGCACCAAGGCCTACGAGCCAGCCGCGCGCAGCCCGCAGACCTTCGAGCTGATCTTCAACGAATCGGTGCGCGGGCTGAACGTGGGCGCGCCGGTGGAGTTCCGCGGCGTTCAGGTGGGCGAAGTTGCCGCGGTGCGCGCGCAGGTCGATCTGAAGACGCTCAAGTTCTCGGTGCCGGTCACGATCCATATGGACGCGCAGCGGCTCGGCGTCAAGTTCGTGGGCTTAAGGAACGGACTAGATCTCGATGCGATGCGCCGCAAGCTGTTCGATTCGATGATAGAGCACGGCGTCCGCGCGCAACTGCGTACCGGGAACCTGCTGACCGGAGCCGTGTTCGTTTCCTTCGATTATTTCCCGAACGCGACGCCGGCGGCGATCGATTGGTCGCAAAAGCCGGTGCAATTGCCGACCACTCCGGGTCAGCTCCAGGAGACCGAAGAAAAGCTGACCAATATCATCGACAAGCTCAACAAGATGCCGCTCGAGCAGATTGGCGATGGCGTGCGCAAGACGCTCGACGACCTCGACCTGACTCTGACGACCGCCAATCGGACGCTGAACACCATGAATCAAACTCTGGTGACTGCGCGCGGCACGATCGAGAACGCCAACAATTTCGTCGAACCGAACTCGGTGCAGAGCCAGGAGCTTGACAACACGCTGCAGGAGATAAGCCACGCGGCCCGTTCGGTGCGCGTGCTGACCGATTTTCTCGAGCGCCATCCGGAGGCGCTGCTGCACGGCAAGAGCGGAGAGGCAAAGTGATGGCCACAAGCCGCATCGCGCATCTGACTATTCTAACCGCCTTCATCGCGGCGGCTGCATCCGGCTGCGGCACGACGGCGCCCTCGCGCTTCTATACGCTTGACTCGACCGCCGCGCCCGCCGGCGCAGCGTCCGGCGCAGACGCGGTCATGGTCGGCCCGGTAAGCGTGCCCGCCGCGGTCGATCGGCCGCAGTTCGTGGTCCAGGTCGCGCCCAATCGCGTCGACGTGGACGAGTTCAATCGCTGGGCCTCGCCGCTGGGAGACGCGATCGCGCGAGCCGTCGCCGGCGACCTGGTCAAGCTGCTCGGGACCCCGAACGTGGCGGTCGCCCCGCTGGCCAATTTCGCTCCGGCCTATCGGGTGACGATCGACGTCCAGCGCTTCGATTCGGTGCCGGGGCAGGCGGCGTTGGTCGAGGCGGTATGGACGGTGCGAAAAACCGCCGGCGGCGAGACGCGCTCGGGCCGCACGGTCGCGCAGGAGCCGGTGAAGGGCGAGGGATTCGACGCGTTAGCGGCCGCGCACAGCCGGGCCATCGCAAAGGTCAGCGGCGATATCGCCGCGGCGATCCGCGCCGAGGCCGAAGCGCGATCGTAGCGGCAAGAGCAGGAACGAAGATGTCAGAGGAGAGCGCCCTCGACCGATTGCGCGGAGCCATCCGCCGCCACTTTATGCCGCACAGGCACAGTGCGCTGCTCGCGGCTATCATCGCGGCCTTCGCGACCCGGCCGCTGATCGGCAACAACAGGGCGACGCTCATCATATTCAGCCTGATGATCCTGGCCCTGCTGGTTCTCGGGCTCTACACCATCCAGGTCGACGAGCTGGTCGGCGAGGAGCGCAAACTGGTGGCCGAGCGCAGGCGGCGCAACATCATAGGATGGATCCTGGCCGCGGCGGCGACGGCCGAGCGCCTCGCAATGTTCTTTTCCTCGAATCATAAGCTTGGAATCATCGGCTCGGTTTCATGGCTGCTGTTTTTTGCCTTCATCACCTGGCATGAATTGCGCGCGGTCCTGCGGCAGCGGGAGGTCACGAGCGAAACCATCTGCATGTCGATTTCGGTATATCTGTTGATCGGACTTACTTGGGCGTTTCTCTACACGCTGACCTATCAGATCGAACCTCATGCCTTCAGTTTTCCCGGTACTGACGTGGTGACCGCGAACGTGCCGACAGAGAAGCAGGAGTCCGTCGTCCTGGTCCTCGTTTACTTCAGCCTGGTAACCCTGACCACGATCGGCTACGGCGATATCTCTCCGCTGACGATGAAGGCGCGCTACGCGGCGATCGCCGAAGGCGTCACTGGCCAGTTCTACCTGGCCATCCTGGTCGCTCGCCTGGTGGGAATGCAGATGAGCAGATCGATGAGTCAGCAGACGGGAACTCCGCCGCAGCGGTCCGGGCAGGATTCGGCGCCCGGTCCCGACGCCGCGAACCCGCCTGAAGAGAGCGGCTGACCCCCAAGTTCACCACGTCCACGATCTGAATTCTGGAAATCCCGCGATCATTCCGAAATTGACGCCGGTCTGCGGAGCGACGGGCGAAAACTGCCGATAGACCGTCCACTGGCCGCTCACGAAGAAGTTGAGCGGCGGTAGGTTCGGACGAATGATCACATCGCCGATTCCAAGACTCAGTGGCAGCACGGTCGACGAATTGCGATGCAGGCCCACGAGCCACGTTGCCTCGGCGGAGCGCAGGTACCAACCTTCCCATACGTGCACCGCCGCCACCGGCTGAAACTGGATCGTGTTGAGCGGCGGACGATTGCGCGAGGTGTAGGCGAAGGAAATCGGGTCCTGCAAGACGAACCCGCAGACCAGCGAGGGTATGCCCTTGTAAACCGCGCCTATTGCCGGGCCCGCCTGCCAGGCGCCCTGGCCGGCGCTCCTCGAGGTGGCGGTGGGAAAAACGAACATCGGACCCACCCCAATCAACAGTCCCGTTCCTCGCGACGGCCACGGCAGCGCCGCCAGATCGAACAACTGCATGTCGCCGAATTCCGTGCGCGTATTGCCCTTGGGATATGGAACCGTCACCAGCGTAAAGGTCGGCCGGATAAGCTGCACAAACGGGAAGAGCGAGTATTGCGGCAGCCGCGGGATGATCGGTCTCAGGATCACCTGATTGGTTTGAACGTTGGTGCCGAAATTCGCGGGGGTGAAGGCATCTCTGATGGAAATCTGCGGCAGGGTGGTGAGCGGATCGGTGAAATCCGTGATGAGTTTTTCTTCGGCCGCGAGCTCCGCTGCGGTCTGGTTTTGCGCGAAGCCCGCGAGCGGGAGAATCCCCGACAGGACGCAAATCGCGATCGACAGCGCAAACAACCTCGCGAGCGCTTTCATCAAAATATTCATAGCCGGTTGATCTTCCGTGCCGTCGATGTAGCAATCGCGGCCCGATGCTTCAACCGCGCTCCATTGATTTTGCGATACGTTCGCATGGAAATCTGATATAAGCAGCCAGCGCCGGCCAGGTGCAGTTGGCGGCCGTCAGACATCGCAGGAACCCTGAGGGAAGCGACTATGAGCGACTACGAAGTGCTCGAAGTGCCTGGCGTGCAGTTGCAGCACGGCGGTTTTCTTCCGCTCGCCCGCCTCGCCTACAAAACTCTCGGAAATCTCGGTCCCGCGCGCGACAACGCGGTCCTGGTGCCAAGCTGGTACACCGGAACACACAACGACATCCAAACCTTCATGGTCGGCGAGGGCCGCGCGCTCGATCCGCGCAAGTATTTCATCGTCATGACCAACCTGCTGGGCAACGGGCTCTCCTCTTCGCCCAGCAACACCCTCTCGCCCAACGAACGCGGCCGCTTCCCCAAGGTCACGATCCATGACAACGTCCGCCTCCAGCACGTCCTGCTCACGCAAAAGCTCGGGCTCTCGCGTTTGCGCCTGGTGACCGGATGGTCGATGGGCGCGTGCCAGACCTTCGAGTGGGCGGCGCAATTCCCGGACATGGTGCGCGCCGCGTGTCCGATCGCGGGGTCGGCGCGGACCGCGTCATACAACAAGGTCTTCCTGCTCGCGCTCAGACGCGCGCTCGAACTGGATCCGGCCTTCGCCGGCGGCTTTTACGATCGGCCTCCGATCGATGGGCTGAAAGCCTTTGCGGCGATCTATGCCGGATGGGGAACGTCGGAACCCTTCTTCCGCACCGAGGTGTATCGGGACTTCGGCGCGCATGACTATCAGGAGCACGTCGCTTACTTCTGGGAGCCGTTCTTCATGCGCCTGGACGCCAACGACCTCCTCTCGCAGCTATGGACCTGGCTCAACGGCGATATCAGCGACAATCCGGCCTACCGCGGCAACTTCGAGGCCGCGCTCGGCGCGATAAGGGCGCGCACTATCGTGGCGCCGGTCGATAACGACCGCTATTTTCCGCCGGCCGACAGCGAGTATGAGGCGCAACATATTGCCGGAGCCAGATGCCGGGTCATCTCTTCGATCTGGGGACATATGGCGCCGATGAACCCGCGCGACAACCCGGCGATAGACGGCATCCTTCACGAGCTGCTGGCAGACTGAGTATTCAGTCAGCGCTGCAAGGCGCGCATGGCTGACCGCTTCGGCGGTCCCGCGGACCCCGGTCGGGAAGGCTCGACCGCATCGAACAGCAGGCGTCGCCCACCAGCACCACGGCCGCGGGATCGGTGTTCCTGGGAATCCGCTTAGGCATCCATCGCAGGACCTTTGCCCGACGCGCGCGACGCGCACCAGTTCTCGATCTCTTCGACATTGAAACGCCAGTGTCTGCCGATTCTGAACGCCGGAATCTCATTACGCTTGAGCAACCGATGGATCGTTGAACGCGTCACTCGTAGGTAGTCCGCGACCTCCTGCAAAGTCATCACTGTGGTCGACCTCTTAACGGCCGCATTCGTGCGGCGGGATTTTTCTTCAGCCATCTGTTCCTGCACCCGTCCAACAGTCTGCGCCCGACCATTGGGCGGTCTTTGAATTCCGTTTGCCGGATCGTTCATTGCCCGGCAATCCTGATGAGGACCACGGCGTACCTCGCTACCGCCGTATCCACGCCGTCGATGTTCACCGCCACGTCGATGAAAGTTTCCGACTCGGGCTTCTCGCTCCCTCGGACGATGTACTGGCGGCCGTCATGCCCGACGAATTTCCTGCCGGCGCCGAACTGCGCGATCGCAGCCAGTGTGTCGCGAGTCAGTTTTTTCCTGTCGAATGCGGGGAGAGCCATAAATGAGCGCCTCCTTTCATTGATCAATCCGGTTTCTTCCACGCCGCCGCGGCCGGGGGCGCGGGGCCCGTACTTCAGCCATCGCGGGCGCCCTCTCAGTCTCTCGTCCGCGACTCATCGATGGCGATGCCGCTTTTGCTCCGGCTGGCGCGTCGCGAGCCTCGCGGATCGCCACGGCCAGCAGGCCCAGCAGCTCGCGAAATGCCGCGCCGATGCGCGGCCGAGCGCCGGTCGCGAGCAGGTCGAACTGCAGCCCGCGCATCGCGGCCAACGAAAGCGTGGCGAGGTGGCGCGCACGCGCGGGCGGCACCTCGGCGGCGCGAAGCGCCTGCTCGAACGGCGTCAGCCATTCGTTGATAAATCGTTCCAGGAATTCCGCAAACTGTCCGGGCTTTTGCAGCGCGGCCCCATAAACTTCGAAGCAGAACTTCCAGAATCTCGCGGTCTTCGGCGACGACCATGCGCTCCACGCGCGCAGGAGCCGTTCCTCGCGTCCGCCGTGTCCGGCAATCGCCCGCGCAAAGTCGGCCCTTTGGCGCAGACGGATTTCTGCCATAGCTTCGGATATCAGTTTCTCTTTGGAGCCGAAGAAATAGAGCAGCATCCGCGGGCTCGTATTTATCCCCGCCGCCAGCGGCCTCAGGGAAAGCCCGGCGAGGCCGTTGCTAAGTAGATATTCAACGACGTCGTCGAGCAGCTTCACCCGGCGTTCAGGTGCCGCGTCTTTCTTCATTCCTGTACCAGCCGTTTCATGTAACGTTTGTTTCAATCAAGCCGGTGGACGTTTTTATCTGAAACGTCTGTTTCAATCAATGGTACTCAACTACTGACGCCGAGCGTCCGCGCTTTATTCATGCGTTGCGCGCCGCGCACGCCCGACTAGGACCAAAGTCCAACTGTGCGCATCGCCGTTTTGCTGCCAGAGTCGAATCCGCAGGCCGGCGGTACCGACCCTCCGCAGGCCTTTCCGCGAGCAGGGCCGGGTCGTATTGGCTATGGGTATCCGTGGCCCGGATCTAAATTCGGGTCTCTCGCGGTCACTTTTCTCCTGTCTGGCGCGGCGGCGAGCGGCCCGATAGCGTCCGCCGACTCAAAAGGGTAGAAGCAATGGAAGCAATCGCCGTTTTTGAGTCACCGAACGAAGCATCACGATCGTGCGAAGCGCGATGCGGCGGCGGCCGGCCTGAAAGCAGGGATTTACTCGATGACCAATCAGCAGCCGCAGGCCGCGCCGGAAATAGATGCGGCGGCGAGGTTCGACCTGGAGCGAACGCGCATCGCCTACGAAAACCTGATGATGTCCTGGATCCGGACGGCGACTTCGCTCATCACTTTCGGCTTCAGCATATACAAATTCTTTCAGATCGAAG
>Ga0335085_10016277_pt1 | contig 10750 bp, 11 predicted proteins | sample Lox_Sample_45_FD_206712 | JGI IMG/M metagenome (GOLD analysis project Ga0335085, IMG submission 206712) | Soil microbial communities from Loxahatchee National Wildlife Refuge, Florida, United States - Lox_Sample_4.5 | ecosystem: Environmental > Terrestrial > Soil > Wetlands | place: USA... | reverse complement strand
TCGGCTATGACTGCACGATGCTTCCGGAGCAGCGCGAGGATTTCGAATTCCGCCGCGCCTGGGGCTTCCATGTCAGCACCGCGCCGGCGCGCTATCAGACCGTGCAGCAGGCGCTGGAGAGCGGGCCGATGTTCTTCTCGGAGTTGATGGCGGCGCTCGGCAGCAAGGACGGGCGCGAGGTCGCCGTCGCGCTCGATGCGTTGCGCGAGAACGGCACGCTCACCCGGCTCCATGAAGGCCAGTGGGCGCTGAAGGGCAAAGAGCAGAAGCACTAACCCCCCACCCCAACCCTCCCCCTCAAGGGGGGAGGGGCATCTCACTTGTTATCCCTCACTTGTTATTCCCTCCCCCTTGAGGGGGAGGGTAGGGCGGGGGTGAAACCCTCAGAACGAATCAATAATCGGAGGCAGCATGAGCAACGAAATCCTCACCAAGCAGGACGGGCAGGTCCTCAACATCACCATCAACCGGCCGGATAACGGCAACGGCATGACCGACGCGATGGTGGTCGAGTTCACCGGCATCATCCGCGAAGCGCCGAAAACCTCGCGCGTCATCGTCGTGCGCGGCGCGGGCAAGGATTTCTGCATCGGCCGCGCCGGCATGGGCGCGCGTCCCGCCGGTCCGCCGCCGGCGCCGCCCGAGGCCTATGCGCGCCGCAACGAGAGCGACATCGTGTTCGATGCCTACGGCATCATGCGTACGGTGCCGATTCCGGTGGTCGCGGTGGTTCAAGGCCAGGCGCTCGGCTTCGGTTGCGCGATCGCCGCGGCCTGCGACGTGACGCTCGCCAGCGACGCCGCCACCTTCCAGGTGCCGGAGATGGGCCACAACATCATGCCCGGCATGGTGATGTCGTCCTTCATCGACCGCGTGCCGCGCAAGGCGCTGTCCTATCTCGTCATGTCGACGAATGTCGTCAGCGCCGAGCGCGCGCTCAGCTATGGCATCGTCAGCGACGTGTTCCCGGCTGCCAAGCTCGACGGCGCGGTCGATGCGTTCGTCGCCGCGGTCCTGAAGGCCCCGGCACTCGCGGTGCAGGGCACGAAGGAATTCACCAAGGTCGCCTACGACATGCCGATTGCGGGCGCGGTCGATTACGCACGCAATCTCCACTCGCTGATCAACACATCGAGCGAGATGCGCCGCAACCACTAAGGCGGAGCGATTATTCGGCGGCGGCTTTTTCCGCCGCCGATTCCTCCATCTGTGCGATGGCGCGAAGATCGGCGCGCAGCCGGTCGACCCGCGTCACGCCGACAGCCCCATCGAGCGCCGCATGCGCCGCTTTCCAGGTCGCGAAGGCGGCTTTCAGCGTCGCCTTGCCCTTGCCGGTGATGATGAGCCGGCGGCTGCGTTTGTCCTTCTGATCGACCGCGATCTTCACGAGGCCGCGCCGCTCGAGTGGCTTGAGATTGGCGGTCAGCGTCGTGCGGTCCATGGCGAGGGCGGCCGCGACCTCGCTCATGATCGGCGGCTCGGCCTGGTTGAGCGCGACGAGCAGCGAATATTGCCCATGCGTCAGCCCGGCGGGGCGCAGCGCGTCGTCGAAATGCCGCGCCAACGCCCGCGCCGCGCGCTGCACGCGAATGCAGAGACACGTCTCGCGCACATGGCGCGTCGCATCCCAGGAAAGTTCATCGCCGCTTGACATCAGTCAATTATGTTGATATCAACCTAATATGTCAAGCACGATTTCGCGTGGCAATCGGGTGATCGCTAGGGGAAATTTCGCGGGAGAGGAACAAGGGATATGCGTTTCATGATCATCGTCCGCGCGGCCAAGGACAGCGAAGCCGGCAAGCTGCCGAGCACCGAGCTGCTCGCCGCGATGGGCAAATACAATGAGGAACTGGTCAAGGCCGGTGTGATGGAGGCGGGCGAGGGGCTGCACGCCAGCAGCACCGGCGTGCGCGTCAAATTCTCGGGTGCGAGCCGCACGGTGACGCCGGGCCCGTTCCCGCTCGACAGCGTCATCGCCGGCTTCTGGATCTTCAAGGTGAAATCGCGGGAAGAGGCGATCGAGTGGGTGAAGCGCGCGCCCAACCCCTTCGCGGATGGCGGCGAGATCGAGATTCGTCAGCTCTTCGCGCCCGAGGATTTCGGCGAGAACCTGACACCCGCGCTGAAAGAGCAGGAAGAAATTTCGCGGGCGCAGACGAAGCGGTGACGATGGCGCGGTGAAGGAGGCCGGCAATGAAACTCAATCCCTATCTGCTTTTCGACGGCAATTGCGAAGCGGCGCTTCGCTTCTACGAGCAGGCGCTCGGCGCCAAGACGTTGTCGCTGATGCACTACGGCGGCACCCCGGCCTGCGCGCAGTTGCCGGCGGACATGAAGAACAAGGTGCTGCACGCCCGCTTCGCCGTCGGCGATGTCGTGGTGATGGTCTCCGACTGTCCGCCGGATCGGTACACGAAGCCGCAGGGCCAGGCGCTGGCGCTCGGCACCGACCAACCCGCCGAGGCCGAGCGGCTGTTCCATAGCCTTGCCGAAGGCGGCACGGTGACCATGCCGATCGACAAGACCTTCTTCGCCGAGCGCTTCGGCATGGTGACCGACAAATTCGGCGTGCCCTGGATGGTCAGCTGCGAGAAACCCGCGTAGAGCATCGAGAAAGTCATGGCCAAGACGCTGATCCTGCTCGGCACGCGCAAAGGCGCGTTCATCCTCGAAAGCAACGGCGCGCGCCGCGACTGGCAATTGCGCGGCCCTTATTGCGATTGCTGGCCGATGAATCACGTCATCGCCGATCCGGCGAGCGGCACGATCTACGCCGGCGGCGGCAATGAATGGTTCGGGCCGGCGGTGTGGAAATCGACGGATCTCGGCCAAAGCTGGACGCATTCGAGCGCGGGGCTGAAATACGCCGAGGGCGAGGAGCCGATCAAATCGGTGTGGAGCCTCGCGCCGAGCGCGCGCGGCCTCTACACCGGCGTTCAGCCCGCCGGTCTCTTCCGCTCCCGCGACGACGGCCAGAGCTGGCAACCGCTCGAGGGGCTGCGCAATCATCCGACGCGGCCGAAATGGCAGCCGGGCGGAGCGGGGCTGATCCTCCATTCGCTCGTGCCGCATCCGCGTGATCCCAAGCAGATCTGGGTCGGGATTTCCGCCGTCGGCGTGCTACACACCGCCGATGGCGGCGAGAGCTGGACGATGCGCAATCGCGGCACGCGCGCCGATTTCAATCCCGAGGACCAGCGCTACCCCGAATTCGGCCAATGCGTGCATTGCCTGGTGATGGCGCCGGGAACGCCCGATCGGCTCTATCAGCAAAATCACTGCGGCATGTATCGCAGCGAATCGGGCGGTGCGGAATGGGAGAGCATCGAGACCGGCCTGCCGTCGAGCTTCGGCTTTCCCGCCGCGTCGCATCCGCGCGATCGCGACACGCTCTATCTTGTGCCGCTCAACGGCGACATCGCCGGCCGCTACGTGCCGGAAGCCAAAGCCGCCGTGTGGCGCACGCGCGATGGCGGCAAGCACTGGCAGGCGCTGCGCGAGGGCCTGCCGCAGAAGGACGTGTTCTTCGGCGTGCTGCGCCAGGCGCTGGCGACCGATCGCCACGACCCGGCCGGCGTTTATTTCGGCACCAATACCGGCGAGGTCTATGCCAGCGCCGATGAAGGCGAAAGCTGGCAGCGCGTCGCGCAGCATCTGCCGCCGATCGCTTCGGTCGAAACCCTCATCGTTGCCTGAGACATGCCGAACGTCGCGATCACGCTGACCCCGGCGCTGACGCGGCTTTTTCCCGGCTGTCCACGGCAACTTGAATTGGAGGCGACAAATGTGCGCGAGTTGCTCGATGCGCTCGACGCGCGCTGGCCCGGGATGCGCGACCGCCTCAGCGATTCGCTGCCGCGCATCCGGCCGCATGTGAACATCTTCGTCGACGGCGAGCGCTCGGTGCTGACGACAAAGCTGCGGCCCGGCGCGTCGGTTCTCATCATCACCGCCATCAGCGGCGGGTAATTATCGCGGGAGCGTGACAATGAAGGTCACCCAGCATCTCTGGTTCGAGAAGGATATGGAAGCGGCGCTGCGCTTCTATGTTTCGCTCATTCCCGGCTCCGCGCTCGACTTCCTCTCGACCATTCCCGCGGATACGCCCAGCGGCCCGGCGGGGACCGTCAAGATCGCCGCCTTCACCCTCGGCGATCAGCGCTACCGCGCGATCGAAGCGGGGCCTTTCGATCCTGTCAGCCGCAATTTCTCGATCATGGTCGAATGCGAGACGCAAGCCGAGGTCGATCGGCTGTGGGCTGCCCTCACCGCCGGCGGCAAGGAAATCGCCTGCGGCTGGCTGACCGACCGCTGGGGCATCACCTGGCAGATCACGCCGAGGCGGCTCCTTGAGCTGATCAACGATCCGGACCGCGCGAAAGGCAAGCGCGTCATGGAGGCGATGATGAAGATGGTGAAATTCGATATCGCCGCTCTCGAAGCCGCTGCGCGCGGCTGAGCAGGGCATCGCCGCGATGTCCAGAGGCGGTCTAGTCTAGCGGTTGTCGGCCGGTCCGCGCGCGCGTGCGGCTGCCTCGGTGAGCGCGCGGCGCACATGCACCACCGCCATCTTGCGCTTGTAATCGGCGGAACCGCGGAAATCGGCGATCGGATCGATCGATCGGAGCACCAGAGCCGCAGCGTCGTGGAAACTCGTCTCGTCGCTCGTCTTGCCGGCAAGCGCCGCTTCCACCGCGGTGGCGCGCACGGGCACCGTGGCCGACGCGCCGAGCGCCACGCGAGCCTCGGCAATCGAACCGTCGGCGCGCAATGCGACGCGTGCCGCGACGGAAACCGTGGCGTAGTCGTCATGCGTCGCGGGCAGGAATTTCAGGAACGCCGTACCGCTTCCGGCCGGCTGCGCCGGGATCAGGATCTCGGTCACGATCTCGTCGGGTTCCAGCACCGTTTCGAAATAGCCGGTGAAGAACCGGTCCGCTTCTATTTTGCGCTCGCCGCGCCGCGAGCGCGCGACGATCTGGCCGTCGAGGGCGATGAGAGCAGGTGGCGTATCGAGGTTGGGATCGGCATGCGCCATCGCGCCGCCCAGCGTCGCCATCGATCGCACCCGAACGGTCGCAACGTGATGGCAGGCTTCCGCCAGGAGCGGGGCGGCACGCCGGACGGCCGCGGAGCTTTCCAGCGACCGCAGCGTGGCGAGTGCGCCGATCCTGAGGCCGTCATGCTCGGCGATGTCGGCAAGCGGCTTCAGGGCACGAAGACCGATGACGAATTCGGGCCGCACGAGCCGCTGCTTCATCATGTTGACGAGGCCGGTGCCGCCGGCGATGAGCTTCGCCTCGTCGCCATGCTGCGCGAGCAGCGCCAGCGCTTCCTCGAGGCTCGCCGGCTCGAGATAGGTGAAGGGGGTCACGTCCCTGTCGCTCCGGCAGCCGCCGCAATCGATTCGATGATCTTGTAGTAGCCGGTGCAGCGGCAGAGATTGCCCATCATCCAATGCTGAATTTCCGCCCGCGTCGGATGCGGATTGGCCTCGAGCAGCGCTTTCGCCGCCAGGATCTGTCCGGGGGTGCAGATGCCGCATTGGAATCCGCCATGCGCCAGAAACGCCTCCTGCAGCGGATGCAGCCGGTCGCCCTCGGCGACGCCTTCGATGGTCGTGACCTGGCCGCCGTCGGCATGAACCGCCAAAGCAAGGCACGCGCTGATCGGATTGCCGTTGAGAAGGACGGTGCAGGCGCCGCACACGCCGACGCCGCAACTCTCCTTGGTGCCCGTGAGCTTCAGATCCTCGCGCAGGAAATCGACGAGGAGACGGTTGTCCGCGACCTCGCGGACGACCGGTGTGCCGTTGACGGTGAGTTTCAAGCTTCTCATGCGGCGTCCGCCTTCTCGCTCATGCCCGCGAGCACTCTCTCGGGACTCACCGGCAGTTCGACGAGCCGCACACCCACCGCGTCAAACACCGCGTTGGTGATCGCCGCCGGGACCGCCACGTTGCTCATTTCGCCGATCGCCGCGGTCTCGAACGGCGCCGGTCCGGGCCCGCCCGGCAGTAGCACGGTCTCGAGCTCGGGGATGTCCATGATCGTCGGCAGCTTATAGTCGCCGAGAAGCGCGGTGATCACCGCGCCGTCCTTCAAGACAATCTGCTCGCACATCGCCTGGCCCAGCGCCTGCACGAGCCCGCCTTCGATCTGCCCCTGATGCAGGATCGGGTTGATGACGGTGCCGATGTCGTGCGCGGTGACGATGCGCCGCACGCGCACCTGGCCGGTTTCCCGATCGACCTCCACTTCCGCGAAATGCGCGACGAACCCGGTCACATCGGGCGGCTTGGTCGCGCTTTCTCCCTTGGCGCTCAGCGACGCCTTGCCCCGCGACGCGGCCCAGTCCATGAGCGATTTGAGATCGATGATTGTCCCGGAGGCGGAGAACGATCCGTCCGCATCCATCCGGACATCCGACGGCGCGCAGTTGAGCCGCTCGGCGGCGAGGGCGGCGAGCATCACCTTCATCTTGCCGGCGGCGTCCGCAATCGCTTGGCCGGCCGTCATGGTGAGCCGCTGGCCGCCGGCGCCGGATTCGAAACCGGTCGAGAGCGTATCGCCCAGCACCACGTCGACCTCGGTCATGGACAGGCCGAAATGCTCGGCGACGAGCTGCGCCGCCATGGTATGGAACCCCGCGCCCTGATCGGGCGCGCCGAGCAGGATCGTGATCCGGCCATCCTTGCCCATGGTGAGGACGACGGTCGAGCGTCCGGACGATCCGGACGGATGCTCGTAGATCGAGACGCCGCGCCCGACGCCCGGCGGCCGGGGCTTGTCCCAGCCGAATACGCGGGCGCCGGCATCGATCGTTTCGCGGCACCGCATATGGCGCCGTTGCTCGCCGAGCGGCGTCGGATCGCCTTCCGCGATCGCGTTGCGCCGGCGGAACTCGAGCGGATCGAGCCCCCATTCATGCGCGATCATGTCGATGTGGCTTTCGACGGCGAACTGGACCTGCGGCGCGCCCGGCGAGCGCATGTGGCCGCGCGGCACGGTGTTGGTATAGACGCGCAGCACCTCGATGGCGCAATGCGGCACGCGATAGGTCCCGGCGAGCTCGCTATAGCCGTGGAGGGTCGGTCCCGGAATGAAGCCGGCATAGGCGCCGCCGTTGAAGACGATGCGCGCGTCGATCGCCTGGATCTTGGCGTCGTGGTCGAGCCCGGTGCGCAAGGTGATGCTGGCGGAGTGGCGCGGATTCCCGGCCGTGAGCTCCTCGAACGACGTCATCACCATCTTGATGGGTCGGCGCGCGGCGAGCGCCAGGTGATAGCAAAGGACCAGGTCCATGAGCGAGCCTTTGCCGCCGAAATCGCCGCCGATATAGACGGGATTGAACCTGAGGCGGTTTTCCGGCACGCCGATCGCCGGCGCCATCTGCGCCCGCGCGATATGCGGTCCCTTGTTGGCGGCCCAGATGTCGATGATGCCGTCCGCGCCGATCGCGACGACGCAGGCATGCGGCTCGATATAGCCCTGGTGGACCCCCGGCACCGTGAAGCTGTGCTCGAACACCCGGTGGGCACCGGCCAGCGCGCTCGCGGCGTCGCCGTGGCCGAGCCTCAGGCGCGAGATGACGTTGGGGATGGGCGGATACATCAGCAGCTCGGCGTGATGCCCGCCGGCCGCGCCGGCGCCGACTTCGATTTTTTCCGGATGCAGGATCGGCGCGCCCGGCCGCATCGCCTCCTCGGCGGTGAAGACCGCCGGCAGCGGCTCGTACTCGACCTCAATAAGCTCGAGCGCGGTTTCCGCGATGTCGATCGAGTCCGCGGCAACCGCCGCCACCCTGTCGCCGACGAAGCGAACCACGCCCTTGGCAAGGATCGGTACGTCTCGGCACAGGCGGCCGTGCAGCGTATCGGGAACATCGGCGCCCGTCAGCACGGCGTGGACGCCCGGCAGCGCCTTCGCCTGCCGCGTGTCGATCGAGACGATGCGCGCGCTCGGATGAGGGCTGCGCAGGCATCGGCCGACGATCACGCCCGGCACGTCGAAATCGCCGGTGTAGCGGGCGCGGCCCGTCACCTTGGCAACGCCGTCCACGCGTTTGACCGGCTGACCGAGGGCCTTTCCGGTTCGACTCGCTTCCGCCATCGGCTGACACCTCCCCGGTTGGCCTACCCGCGGCACAAAGTGTATCTGTCGCTTCTGCCGGCGCAAGACGCTTCGGCTACCGGCGATTGAGCGCGGCTTCGGCTGCGTCGACGATGGCGTCGGCATCGATGCCATAGGCGGCGTAGAGATCGGGGATGTCGCCCGATTGGCCGAAATGATCGACGCCGAGCGGCGCGATACGCTGGCCGCGCACCCCGCCGAGCCAGGAGAGCGTCGCCGGATGGCCGTCGGTCACGGTGACCAGCGCCGCATCGCGTGCCAGCGGCCGCAGCAGCGCGTCGATCGTCGATGCGCCCGGTGCTTCGCGCCAGCCGCGATGCAGCAGATCGGCGGAGGTCACGACCATCAACCCGATCCGCGGATGCCGCGCGCCCAAGCGCGCCACGGCGTCGATCGCTTCCGGCGCCACCGCGCCGACGCTGACGATCGCGAGCTCGGCCTGCGCGCCCGGGTCGCGAAGCCAGTAGCCACCTTGGGTCGCGAGAGCGGGATCGAGCTTGCGCCGCGGCTGGTCGAGCGCGCGTGTCGAGAGGCGGAGATAGACCGAGCCGCCATCCGCGCGCTGCAGATGGTCGAAGGCCCAGCCCATGATCGCCTGCAGCTCGTCGACGAAGGCCGGCTCGAACATGGTAAGGCCGGGCTGACCCAGGCCGATGAGCGGCGTGACGATGGATTGATGCGCGCCGCCTTCGGGCGCGAGCGAGATGCCGGACGGCGTCGCGGCCAGCAGAAAGCGCGCATCCTGGTAACAGGCATAGTTGAGCGCATCGAGGCCGCGCTCGATGAACGGATCATAGACCGTGCCGATGGGCAAGAGCCGCGCGCCGAAGACCGGCTCGGTGAGACCGAGCGCCGCGAGCGCGAGGAAGAGGTTGTTCTCGGCGATGCCGAGCTCGAGATGCCGGCCTTGCGGGCTGTGCACCCAGCGCTGGATCGACGGCAGCTTGCGGTCGCGGAAGACGTCGCCGTGCGGCGCGCGCGCGAAAAGCCCGACCTGATTGACCCAGCCGCCGAGATTGGTCGAGACGGTGACGTCGGGCGAGGTCGTCACGACGCGCCGCGCCAGCGCGCTGCCCGATTTCGCCAGCTCGAACAGCACGCGGCCGAAGCCTTCCTGGGTCGAGGCATGGTCGCTCGCGGGCAGCGCAAGGACCGGCATCGCCAGCGCCGCCGCGTGTCCGGTTTTCCGCGCCGGGCCGAGCTTTTGCGGCAAGCCCTCGACAAAGCCGCGCAGCCGCTGTGCCGCGGCGTCATCGAGGCCGGCGAATTTTTCCCATTCCTCGCCGGGCGCGATGCCTTGCGCTTGGCGGAAGGCTTCCATCTGCGCCTCGGTCATGAGGCCGGCGTGATTGTCCTTATGGCCGGCGAAAGGCAGGCCCATGCCTTTGATCGTGTAGGCGACGAAACAGGTCGGCTGCTCGCTCGCCCCGGCGCGATCGAAAGCCTCGACCACCGTCGCCATATCGTGGCCGCCGAGATTGGTCATCAGGCGGTGCAGCGATGCATCGTCGTGGCGCGCCAGGAGGCGCTTGATGCCGGCATCTTCGCCGAGCGTCGCTTCGAGCTCGCGGCGGAAGCCGGCGCCGCCTTCGAAGGTGAGCGCGGAATAGAGATCGTTCGGGCAATGATCGATCCAGTCGCGCAGCGCCTCGCCGCCCGGCTCGGCGAAGGCCGCGTCGAGCTTCTTGCCGTATTTCAGCAGCACGACGTTCCAGCCGACCGTCGCGAAAAACGACTGGATCTTCTGGAAAAGCAGATCGGAGACGACGCCGTCGAGGCTGTGGCGGTTGTAATCGATCACCCACCAGAGATTGCGCACATCGTGCTTCCAGCCTTCGAGCAGCGCCTCGAAGACATTGCCTTCATCGAGCTCGGCATCGCCCATCAGCGCGATCATGCGGCCGGGCGCGGCACCGAGCAGATCATGCGCGGCGAGGTAATCCTGCGCGATGCTGGCAAAGAGCGTCATGCCGACGCCGAGGCCGACCGAGCCGGTCGAGAAATCGACCGGCACATTGTCCTTGGTGCGCGAGGGATAGGATTGCGCGCCGCCGAAGCCGCGGAAGCGCTCCAGCGCTTCGCGGCTCTGCAGCCCCATGAGATACATCAGCGCATGCATCACCGGCGCGGCATGCGGCTTCACCGCGATCCGGTCTTCGCGCCGGAGCGCGTGGCCGTAAAGCGCCGCGAGCAAGGTCACCGACGAGGCGCAGCTCGCCTGGTGGCCGCCCACCTTCAGCCCGTCGCGGCTGGCGCGCAGATGATTGGCGTGATGGATCGTCCAGGACGACAGCCACAGCGCGCGCCGCTCGAGATCCTCGAGCGCGGCGAGCGGCGGTTGCTCAGCGCCAGTCTTCGAGCGCGAAGACGTCAGGACGGTCATAAATATCGATCCAGGGCCGATGCATCGCGACGCCTTGCAGCATGGTGCTAAATCCGGCGGCGAGCATCAGGCGATAGGCTTCCATCGCGCCCATGTTGACGCCGGCCACGATCTTCGTCGCGCCGAGGCGATGCCCGAAATCATTCGCTGCATCGAGGAGGCGGTGGAATTCGCGCGCGGCGTTCGGTCCCGGCCGGGCGGCGGCGAATTTCGCATAGAGCATGCCGGTATC
>Ga0335085_10016276_pt1 | contig 10750 bp, 10 predicted proteins | sample Lox_Sample_45_FD_206712 | JGI IMG/M metagenome (GOLD analysis project Ga0335085, IMG submission 206712) | Soil microbial communities from Loxahatchee National Wildlife Refuge, Florida, United States - Lox_Sample_4.5 | ecosystem: Environmental > Terrestrial > Soil > Wetlands | place: USA... | reverse complement strand
CGTTTCGCTCAGATCCAGCGAGGTGAACCTGCGCACGGGTCCCGGCACGAACTACCCGGTCGACTGGGTGTTCGTCCGCCGCGAGCTGCCGGTGGAGATCATCGCCGAATTCGACGTGTGGCGGAAGATCCGCGACTGGCAGGGGACGGTCGGCTGGGTGCATCAGAGCATGCTCGACGGCCGGCGCACCGCCCGCGTCACCGGCGCCGACCGGGAGCTGCGCAACGAGCCCGCGGACGCCGCCGCGGTGGTCGCGCGCCTGGCGCCCGGCGTGATCGGTCGTCTGCTGGAATGCGAGGCGGCGTGGTGCCGGATCGACGCCGACGGTTACCGCGGCTGGCTCAAGCGCGACGAGTTCTGGGGCACCTATCCCGACGAAAAGGTGCAGTAGCCAGCGAAGCAGGCAGCGGCCGGTGGCCGGTCAGTCGAAGTCCTCGGCGAGCGCCGCCCTCACCGCCTCCGGCATGACCGCCATGTGGCCGTAGGCCGGATGCGCGAAGCCGACGACGACCTGCGCGCCGGCCTGCCGGAACCGGGCGATCTGAGCCGGCGTGAACGGGAAGTGGATGAACTGAACGGCCGAGGCCTTGCCCTCGGCGCTCGTCCGGTCGATGTCGGCCTCGGAGACGCCCTTGACCGTGTCGCCATCGATGCGGATGAAGGCGGCCTCCTCGATGCCGCCCAGGCGGGCGAGCACCGCGGCGCGGCGCGCGGGGTCGTCAATTTCGAACAGGACCGTGGCGACCAGTTCGCGGCCGTTGGGGATGAGCGGGTTGTAGGCGCTCAACTCGTCGGCGATCTGCGCCTCACCGCCCTTTTCGATGTACAGCATCTCCTGCACCTGCAGCCACATGCTGTCATAGTCCTCGAAGTGGAAGGTCGCGACCGGCCCGACCTCGAGCCGTCGGTTCTTCTTCTTGGCGACGGCCGCGGCGCGGCGGTCGCTGCGCACCTTGGCGTACTCAGCCAGCGGCATGAGGTCCTGGGGCGTGATTTGTCGCTTCATGGCCATCGGCACTCCGTCGTCGGCGGGACCGCTACAGGCCGTAGGCCCGCGCAAACAGCTCGACCGGATGGAGCGTCGACGCGGATGGCGGCCCGCTTCCATCCAGGCGCTCGATGCCCTGGGCAATATGCATGGCGGCCAGTGGACACTCCGACGCCAGGTAGGTCTTGCCGCTGTCGTTGGCCTGGCGCGCGACCGGCCGCCCGACCTTGAGGGCGGTCTCGAAATTTCCCTTCATGATCCCCCAGGAACCGCCATGGCCCGAGCAGCGCTCGATCACCGCGAGATCGGCCTCGGGAATCAGCCGCATCATCTCGGCCGCCTTCTGGCCCATGTTCTGCGCACGCGCATGGCAGGCGATGTGCAGCGCCACGCCGCCGTCGAGGGGCTGCAGCCCGGGCGCCAGGCCCTCGCGCTTGGCGATGTCGACGATGTATTCCGTCGCATCGAACGTTGCCTCGGACAGCCGCTTGACGGCGGCGTCCTCGGGCAGGATCAGGGGCCACTCGAACTTCAGCATCAGCGCGCAGGACGGCACCAGGGCCACGACGTCGTAGCCTTCGTCGATCCAGGGCACGAGCGCCGCGCTGACCCGACGTGCGCTGTCGGCGACCCGCGCAATGTCGCCCTGCTCCAGCTGCGGCATGCCGCAACAAGCGGGATACACGACCTCGCACGCGACGCCGTTCTTCGCGAGCACCGCGAGCGCGGCCGTGCCGATCGAGGGGTTGTTGTAGTTGGCGAAGCAGGTGGCGTAGAGCGCCGCTTTGCGGCCGAAGGCCGGGGCCTCGCGGTTGACCTCCGGTTTGCCCTCCATGGCGCGCCAGACCAGCGTCTTGCCATGGAACTTCGGCAGCGCGGCGGCGCGGTCGACGCCGGCCATCTTCTCCAGCAGCGGCCGCGTGGCGCCGTTGTCGGTGCGACCCGCCCAGTTGGCCATGGGCGCCGCCAGGCCGGCGAGCTTGCCGTTGCGATCAGTCTCCGTCAGCTCGCGCTGCATGCGCCCCACCTCGCCGCGCTTCAGCTGCGCGGCACGGTAGCGGAGCATCAGATGGGGAAAATCGAGATTGAACTCGTGCGGCGGAACGTACGGGCACTTCGTCATGAAGCACATGTCGCAGAGCGTGCAAGCATCGACGACCGGCCCGAAGTCGCTGCTCTTGACCGAGTCGAGTTCACCCGACTCCGAGTTGTCGACGAGATCGAAGAGGCGTGGAAAGCTGTCGCACAGGTTGAAGCAGCGTCGGCAGCCATGGCAGATGTCGAAGACCCGGCGCAGCTCGGCGTCGATCTTCTCGGGGTCGTAGAAGTCCGGATCTTCCCAAGCGATCGGATGGCGGACCGGCGGCTCGAGACTGCCTTCGCGCATGAAAGACCCTTCTGCCGCCCTCGTCCGGGCGAGTCAGCGAACACGCCGGAGCTGGATTTGGCCTCGCTGCGGGCGGCCGCGAAATCGCTCCGCCCGCCGCACCGACAGCCGCAGCCTCAGCCGAGCGTCTGCAACGCCTTCTGGAAGCGGCCGGCGTGGGACTTCTCGGCCTTCGCCAAGGTTTCGAACCAATCGGCGATCTCGGCGAAGCCTTCCTCGCGCGCCGTGCGCGCCATGCCCGGATACATGTCGGTGTATTCGTGGGTCTCACCGGCGATGGCGGCCTTCAGATTCAATTCGGTCGTCCCGATCGGCTGGCCGGTCGCGGGATCACCGACGGTCTCCATGAACTCCAGATGGCCGTGCGCGTGTCCCGTTTCGCCCTCGGCGGTCGACCGGAAGACGGCGGACACGTCGTTGTAGCCCTCGACGTCGGCCTTCTGGGCGAAATAGAGATAGCGGCGGTTGGCCTGGCTCTCGCCGGCAAACGCAGCCTTGAGATTTTCCAGGGTCTTCGAGCCTTTCAACGCGGCCATGGCGAATTCTCCCTCCTGATCTGACTAGAACAAAAAGCGATCTGCCTGAGCTCCCTCTCCGTCAGGCGTGACCGCATAAATCATATTCCAGCCAAGACGATTGTCAATAGTCTAGAATTATTCAAATATTCTTACAGCCAGAATCATGATTCGTTCGGCGCGACCCGCACGATCACGTCCACGCGGCTCACATGCGTACCGGCGGGCGCGCCCGGAATCCGCGCCAACTCCACCTGGTCGACCGGAATGTCTTCGAGGCGGCCCTGCGACTCGAAGAAGAAGTGGTGGTGATCGACGGTATTGGTATCGAAATAGGATCGCCCAGGCTCGACGACGACCTCCCGCAGAAGGCCGTGCGCCGTGAATTGGTGCAGCGTGTTGTAAACGGTCGCGAGCGAGAGCCTGATCTTCGCGGCCTGCGCCTCGCCATGAAGCTGTTCCGCCGTGACATGACGGTCGCCGGACTCGAACAGCAAGCGCGCCAAGGCCAACCTCTGACGGGTCGGCCGGAGGCCAACCGCCTTCAGACGCTCGAGCACGGGCGCAAAGGGTCGTGAGATCGCCATGCCCCTAATATAAAACCAAAATCAATGAAAATAAAGGCTAACACTGCGGGCTACGCCGCTAACTGGAAGCGATAAAAAGAAGTTGGCGGGATCAGTCGCCGGTCTGTATCCGCTCGACCAGCTGCTTCACGGTGGGGATGAAGCCGTTCGCATAGAACGGGTCATCCTTGAAGCGAAAGGCGTTGTGGCCGGCGAACATGAGCTGGTTCTCAGTGTCCTCGGAGTGGCTGATCCTCTGCAGCGTCTTCTGGATGCAGTATGACCGCGGATCGGCCTTCTTGCCCGTCGTGCCCTGTTCGTTTTGCGCCCAGTTCGAAAACAGGCAGGCGCTGAGGCAGCCCATGCAGTTGATCTGGTCGGTCAGGATCTCGTTGGCCTTCTCCGGCGTCACGAAGACGAGCGTCGAATCCGGCGTACGCAGCGCCTCGGTGAAACCCCGCGCCACCCATTCCGAGGCGCGCAGCTTGTCGGCCGCCGTGAGATAGACGGTGCGGCCGCGGGCGCCGACCGGAAACGCCCACTCATGCTCGCCGACGGGCGTCGAGCTGTAGGCGACCTGGCGTTCGGAGCGGTCCCGCAGCTCGCGCACGAACGGGTTGTTCACGGCCGAGGAATAGAAACCGGTCGGACTGAAGCGATTGAGAAAGACATCGCCTTCATTGAGGGTCAGCAGGCGCCGCTTCCAGGCATCGGAGATCGGGCTTTCCGTGGTCAGCAGCGGACGCGTGCCGAACTGAAAAGCGATCGGCCCGACGTCGGGGTCATGCAGCCAGTCCGCCCACTCGCGCAGGTACCACACGCCGCCGGCCATGAAGATCGGCGTCTGCGCAAGGCCGCATTCGTCGCGCATGAAACGGCGCAGTTCGATGACGCGCGGATGGGGCACCTCCGGCCGCGTGGGGTCTTCGCTGTTGGACAGGCCGTTGTGCCCGCCGGCGAGCCAGGGATCCTCGTAGACGACGCCGCCCAGCCACTCCTGGAACTTGTGATAGGCGCGCTTCCACAGCGCGCGGAAGGCGCGCGCCGACGACACGATCGGATAGTAGTAGACGCCGTAGCGCGCGCAGATCTCCGCGATCTTGTAGGGCATGCCGGCGCCGCAGGTGACGCCGTTGATGAGGCCCTTGGCGCCCTCGAGCACGCCGTGCAGGACCTGTTCGGAGGCCGCCATCTCCCACAGCACGTTCATATGGATGCGGCCCTTGCCATCGGACTGCTCGTAGGCGATGCGGGCCTGATGGATGCCGCCGCTCACCGCGAAGGCGATGAGCTCCTCGTGCCGCTCGCGGCGCGTCCGGCCGTGATAGTCCTGCGGGATCAGGTTGCCCTGTCCGTCGTAGGAGTCGGCGTTGACGCCGGAGAACGTCCCGACGCCGCCCGACGCCGCCCAGGCGCCCGAGCTCTCGCCATTGGAGATGGAAATGCCCTTGCCGCCCTCGACCAGCGGCAACACTTCCCGTCCGGAGATGATGATCGGCTTCAGCGGCTCCACTCGGCCTCCGGAGCATTAATGTCAGGGGCGCCAGTATCTTACGGGCCTATATAGTCCGGCCCGTCCGGAAAGGCCACACCCGGCAATTCCCGATGGGCGGGCCCGGCGGTGTGCGAAGCCATGCAAACCGAGCTGCGCACCGGAATCGGGAAAGCCGGAGGGGCGACCACGCGGGGTCGCCCCTACGCCACCTGCGCGGCGATGATCGTATCGGGGCGGTCGGTGAACAGGCACTGGACGCCCCAGCCTTCGAGCTCGAGGGCGCGCGCGGCGTCGTTGACGGTATAGGCCGCGAGTCCAAAGGCGGCGCGCCGGATGTCGACGGCCCAGTTCGGCGTCAGGTGGCGGTCCGAGCAATGGATCGTGACGCAGGCGAGCGCTGTCGCCGCGGCGGCCCAATCCGGCATGAATTCCCAGATCAGCAGGCCGCGCGGCATGGCCGGCGCCGCCACGCGGGCCGCCTCGAGGCTGGGGCGGCTGAAGCTGGAGAGCAGGGGCAAGGCGCGGTCACCCGGCCAGTGGCGCTCGACGACCTCGACCACCGCGCGGGCCGTTTCGACTTCGCGGCCCGCGCAGGGCTTGATCTCGATGTTGGCCTGCATGTCCAGCTCGACAAGCAGCGCCAAGGTGTCGGCCAAGCTCGGCACGCGGGCGCCGCGCCATGCCTCGCCGAACCAGGCGCCGGCGTCCAGCCGACCGATATCGGCGAAGCTCGTCCTGGCCACTGGCCCGCGGCCGTTGGTGGTGCGGTCGAGGGTGTCGTCATGCATGAGGATGACGACGCCGTCGCCCGTCAGCTTGGCATCGAACTCGACCCAGCGGGCGCCGCGCCGGGCCGCTTCCCGGATGCCTTCCAGGGTGTTCTCTGGCGCATGGGCAGCAGCTCCCCGGTGCCCGATCACTCGGGGCAGCCGAAACGCCGCCATCGCCGGCTCTCCCGGGCGCAGGATCAGCCGGCCGCCTCGGCCTTTCGCGCGATGTCTTCGCCGGTCGCCTGATCGACGGCTTTCATGCTGAGCTTGACCTTGCCGCGATCGTCCATGCCGATGACCTTCACCTTGACGAGGTCACCGACCTTCACGACGTCGCCGACGGTCTTCACGCGCTGTGGGGCGAGCTCACTGATGTGCACGAGGCCGTCGCGGCTGCCGAGGAAGTTCACGAAGGCGCCGAAATCGACCACCTTCACGACCTTGCCGCTGTAGACGACGCCGATCTCCGGCTCGGCAACGATGCCGCGGATCCAGTCGATCGCCGCCTGCGAGGCCTTGCCATCGACCGCCGCCACCTTGATCGTGCCATCATCCTCGATGTCGATCTTGGCGCCGGTGACTTCGCAGATCTCGCGGATGACCTTGCCGCCGGAGCCGATGACCTCACGGATCTTGTCCTTGGGTATGGTGATCACGGTGATGCGCGGCGCATTCTGGCTGACCGCCTCGCGCGACTCCGGCATCGCCTTGCTCATTTCGCCGAGGATGTGCAGGCGGCCGTCCTTGGCCTGCGCCAGCGCGATCTTCATGATCTCGGCCGTGATGGACGTGATCTTGATGTCCATCTGCAGCGACGTCACGCCTTGGGCCGTACCCGCGACCTTGAAGTCCATGTCGCCGAGGTGATCCTCATCGCCGAGGATGTCGGAGAGCACGGCGAAGCCCTCGTCCTCTTTGATCAGGCCCATGGCGATGCCCGCGACCGCGCGCGGCAGGGGTACGCCGGCGTCCATGAGCGACAGCGAGCTGCCGCACACCGTCGCCATCGAGGACGAGCCGTTCGACTCCGTGATCTCCGAGACGACGCGGATCGTGTAGGGGAAGTCCTCTTTGGGCGGGAGCAGCGGCCGGATCGCGCGCCAAGCCAGTTTGCCGTGGCCGATCTCGCGCCGGCCCGGAGAACCCATGCGGCCCACCTCGCCCACGGAGTAGGGCGGGAAGTTGTAGTGCAGCATGAAGTTCTCGCGATACTCGCCTTCGAGGGCGTCGATGATCTGCTCGTCCTCGCCCGTGCCGAGGGTCGCCACAACCAGGGCCTGGGTCTCGCCCCGGGTGAAGAGCGCCGAGCCGTGGGCTCGCGGCAATACACCGACCTGCGCCGTGATCGGGCGGATGCTCTTGCCATCGCGGCCGTCGATGCGCTTGCCGGTCTTCAGGATGTTGCCGCGCACGATGTCGCTCTCGAGATCGTGGAAGAGGCCACCGACCTTCTCGGCCGGGACCGCCTCGCTCGCCAGAGCCTCGAGGGCCTTGGTCCTGACAGCGTCGATCTTGCCGTAACGCTCCTGCTTCACGGTCTCCTTGTAGGCGTCGCGCAACCCGGCCTCGAACTGCTCCCGCAGCTTGGCCGCCGTGGCGCTGATTTCGGGCGGCGTCTCCGGAAGCGCCCATGGCTCCTTGGCGCATTTCTCCGCGAGGTCGATAATCGCATTGATGACCGGACGCATGGCCTCGTGACCAAAGGTCACGGCGCCCAGCATAACCTCCTCCGACAGCTCCTTGGCTTCGGATTCGACCATCAGCACGCCCTCGACCGTGCCGGCGACGACGAGGTCGAGCGCCGAATTCGTGCTCTCCTCGAGCCGCGGATTGAGGACGTATTTGCCGTCGACATAGCCGACTCGGGCGGCGCCGATGGGCCCGAGGAACGGGATGCCCGAGATGGTCAGCGCCGCCGAGGCGCCGATCATGGCGACGATATCCGGGTCGTTCTCCAGGTCGTGGCTCAATACCGTGGCGATGACCTGGGTCTCGCAGCGATAGCTCGGATGGAACAGCGGCCGAATTGGGCGGTCGATCAGCCGCGAGGTGAGGACCTCCTTCTCGCTCGGCCGGCCCTCGCGCTTGAAGAAGCCGCCGGGGATCTTGCCCGCGGCGAAGGACTTCTCCTGATAGTTGACGGTCAGCGGGAAGAAGTTGATGCCGGGCTTCGGCGTCCGCTCGCCGACGACCGTGCAGAGCACGATCGTGTCGCCGTAGGTGCAGAGAACGGCGCCATCGGCCTGGCGCGCGACTCGTCCGGTCTCCAGGACTAGCTTGCGACCGCCCCAGTCGATTTCATTGCGGGTGATGCTGAACATTGTCGTTTGGTCCTTTCGGGTATCGGCCGGACAGAGAAGGCCGGACCCGCGTAAGAGGCGGCGAAGGGCATGCGCCCATCGACAGCGCCGCGAAGCGCGGTCGCGCGCGACCATGCTCCCGCTGACCTGCCCGCCTCTTGCGTCGGCCCGGCGATATAGCGATCACGCCGGCCGGATCGTGATCGCCCCAATGCTGTAGACAAAGTCCGCCGTCCCGAACCGAGACTCGATTCGGCCAACGGCAGACGAGCGGCTGCGTGTGAACTAGCGGCGCAGCCCAAGGCGCTGAATCAGCTCTTGATAGCGGGCAGCGTCCTTGTTGCGGAGATAATCGAGCAAGCGCCGCCGCTGCCCAACCATGACCAGCAATCCGCGCCGGGAATGGAAATCCTTCTCGTGCGTCTTCAGATGCTCGGTCAAGTTGCCGATGCGCTCGCTGAGGACGGCCACCTGGACTTCGGGCGAACCGGTATCATTGGGGTTCGTCGCGTACTCCTTGATGACCGCTTGCTTGCGCTCTGCGGTGATCGACATCATCAGTCCTTTCGCTTCCTAGAGATTCAAAACCCTAACCGCGTGCAGCCCGCCAGCCTCGAACCGCGCGAGCGCAACCGGCTTGCCGCCGGCCATCGCACACACGATGGAACCACTTTCGAGATGGCCGACTCGTTCCAGATCCTGCCGGCTCAACAGTCCAACCGGCTGACCGCAACGCAGGCGGTTTGCCTCGGTATCGGTCAGGGCCAGGGCCGGGATGTCGTCCAGCGCGGTCTCGACCGGTAAAACCTGTCCGAAGGCGGCCGGACTATGCCCCAGGGTTTCCAGAGATTCCAGCGAAATCGCCTGAGCCTCCGTGAACGGCTCGACCGCCGTGCGGCGGAGGGCGGAGACGTAGCCGACCGTGCCCAGCGCGACCGCCAGGTCGCGCGCCAAGCTTCGGATATACGTGCCTTTTCCGCACTCGACCTCGAACACGGCATGGTCGTCGTCCGGGCGCTCGACAAGCTCGAAGCGGTGGATCACGACCATGCGCGGCGCGGGTGCGATCGCGTGCCCGGCCCGGGCCAGGGCGTAAGCCCGCTGGCCCCCGATATGGACCGCCGAGAAGGCCGGCGGCACCTGCTCGATCGGCCCGACCATGCATTCGAGGGCGGCGCGGATCTGCTCCGGCGCAGGGCGATGAGCGCTGGTCGCGACAATCTCGCCCTCGGCATCGTCGGTCGAGCGGGCCTCGCCCCAGTGCAAGGTGAAGCGGTAGCGCTTCCGGCCGCCGGTCACGAAGGGTACGGTCTTCGTGGCCTCGCCCAGCGCGACCGGCAGCACGCCGCTCGCCAGCGGATCGAGCGTTCCGGCATGGCCGGCCTTGGCGGCGCCGGTGGCGCGACGGACGCGACTGACGACCTGCATGGAGCTCATGCCGACCGGCTTGTCGATGACCAGCCACCCGTGTACCGGGTTTCCGCGCTGCTTACGCGCCACGTCCGTCGTCCGTGTCGTCACCATCCTCGGCCTCACTCCCGGCTTCGTGGCCAAGATCGGAGGCGACGCGCGGATGGTGCAGCAGCTGCTCGATACGGCTGGCATGATCGAAGCTGCGGTCGGGCTCGAAGTGGATGCCAGGGACGTAGCGGAGCTTCAGCTCGTGGCTGAACTGCGCGCGGAAGAAGCCAGCGGCCCGGTTCAGCGCCTTCACGAGCTTGTCGGAGGATCCGCCGCCGAACGGCACGACGAAGGCCGTCGCGCTGCGCAGATCGGGGCTGACGCTCACCTCCGTCACCGTGACCTGCACGTTCTCGAGCTCGGGATCGCGCAGGTCGCCGCGGCCGAGGATGCGCACGAGCGCGTGGCGCAACTCCTCGCCAACGCGCAGCTGCCGCTGGCTGGGCGCCCCACCGGATCGTCGGGTCATCGATTCACCGCTTTGCCGCAGGCCTGCTGACCCGATGGGTCAGCAGGCCGCGCAGCGTCCATTCTTCTTCGTCAGACGGCGGCGACCTGCTCCATCTCGAAGCATTCGATGATGTCGCCGGCCTGGATGTTGTCATAGTTCTCGAAGGCCATGCCGCACTCGTAGCCTTCCTTGACCTCGCGGACCTCGTCCTTGAACCGCTTCAGGGTCTTCAGGCTGCCTTCGTGAATGACGACATGGTCGCGCAGCAGCCGCACCTTGGCGCCGCGTTTGACCAGGCCCTCCGTCACCATGCAGCCTGCGACCTTGCCGACCTTGCTGATGTTGAAGACCTCGCGGATCTGGGCGTTGCCGAGGAAGCGCTCGCGCAGCACCGGCGCCAGCATGCCCTTGAGCGCGGCCGAGATGTCGTCGATCACGTTGTAGATGATCGAGTAGTAGCGGATGTCGACGCCGTCGCGCCGCGCCATCTCGCGGGCCTGCGGATTGGCGCGGACATTGAAGCCGATGATCATCGCATGCGATGCGCGCGCCAGCGTGACGTCGGACTCGTTGATGCCGCCGACCGCAGCGTGAAGCACGCGGACGGAAACCTCCTCCCCGCTCAGCTTGGTCAGGCTGCCCGTGATCGCTTCGAGCGACCCCTGTACGTCGGATTTGACGAGGATCGCCAGCTCCTTGCTCTCGCCGGCCGCGATCTTGTCGAACATCTGCTCGACCGAGCTGCGCGCCGAGATCTTGGCCTGCGCCTCGCGTGCCTTCTGATGGCGGAACTCCGTGATCTGACGCGCCCGGTTCT
>Ga0335085_10016275_pt1 | contig 10750 bp, 5 predicted proteins | sample Lox_Sample_45_FD_206712 | JGI IMG/M metagenome (GOLD analysis project Ga0335085, IMG submission 206712) | Soil microbial communities from Loxahatchee National Wildlife Refuge, Florida, United States - Lox_Sample_4.5 | ecosystem: Environmental > Terrestrial > Soil > Wetlands | place: USA: Florida... | reverse complement strand
AACGGGTCCAACACTTGACCAGTACGCTGGCTGATGAAACCAGGCGCCGGGAGGGCGCTGAGCAGCAGGCTGGCGAGATCGGCAAGCAGCGTCGTGAGCTGGAGGAGCAGTTGGGGCAGTTGCGGGGAGAGTTGGAAAGCGCGTGCAAACAATTACAGACCCAGCAGGCAAGCTCCGGCGCCGAGCAGGGCAAGTTGGAAGCGCGGATCAAAGAGCTGCAGGCCACGCATTCGGAAGTGGAGCAACAAGTCCAACGCCTGTCCAACACACTGGCTGAAGAAACCAGGCGCCGGGAGGGCGCTGAGCAGCAAGCCAACGAGGCCGACCGGAGGCGCAGCGAGTTGGAGGTGCAACTGGCGGAGAATCAGCAGGCCCAAGCATTGTTACGGCAGGAGTTGGAGTCTTCGCGCAGCGAATTACAGGCGCACCGGGAGAGCACTGCCGCTGAACAGACCAGGCTGGAAGCGCGCCGGCAGGAGTTGGAAGCGGCCCAAGCTGATCTCTTACAAAGGCAGAAGCTCATGACCGACACCTTGGCCGAAGAAATCCAACGGCGCAAGGATGCCGAGGCACAAGCAGCCAATATTGCCTGGAGGCGGAGCGAGTTGGAGGCGAAACTCGCAGAGTTACAACAGCAATTTGAGGAGGCGCGCAAGCAACTGAATGTTCAGCAGGCAAGCACCGGCGCCGAGCAGGGTCAGTTGGAAGCGCGGATCAAGGAACTGCAGACTGCGCACACGGAAGCGGAATACAAGGTCCAACAGCTCACGGATGCACTGGCCGAAGAGACCCGGCGCCGGGAGGGCGCTGAGCAACAAGCCGGTGAGATCGGCAAACAGCGTCGTGATTTGGAGGAGCAGTTGGGGCAGGTGCGGGGAGAATTGGAGAAGGCGCAGAAACAATTACAGGACCAGCAGGAAAACTCCCGTGCCGAGCAGAGCCAGTCGGAAGCGCGCATCAAGGAACTGCAGGCGAAGCAGGCAGAGGTGGAGCAACGGGTTCAACAGCTCACGGATGCACTGGCCGAAGAGACCCGACGCCGGGAAGGAGCTGAGCAACAGACTGGTGAGATCGGGAAACGGCGCGATGAATTGGAAGCCCAACTGGGACAGTTGCGGGGTGAGTTGGACAACGCACGCACACAATTACGAACCCAGCAGGAAAACTCCGGTACCGAGCAGAGCCAGTCGGAAGGGCGGATCAAGGAACTGCAGGCCAGGCAGGCGGAGGTGGAACAGCGGATTCAACAGCTCACGGATGCACTGGCCGAAGAGACCCGGCGCCGGGAAGGAGCTGAGCAACAGACTGGTGAGATCGGGAAACGGCGCGATGAATTGGAAGCCCAACTGGGGCAGTTGCGGGGTGAGTTGGAAGGGGCGCAGAAACTATTGCTGGCCCAGCAGGAAAACTCCGGTGCTTCGCAGGGCCAGTTGGAAACGCAGATCAAGGAACTGCAGGTCAAGCTTACGGAAGTGGAGCAACAGGTCCAACGCCTGACCAGTGCGCTGGCCGAAGAGACCCGGCGCCGGGAGGGCGCCGAGCAGCAAGCCGGCGAGATCGGCAAGCAGCGTCGTGAACTGGAGGAGCAGTTGGGCCAGTTGCGGGGCGAGTTGGACAATGCACGCAAACAATTGCAGAGCCAGCAGGACAGCTCCGGTGCCGAGCAGGGTCAGTCGGAAGCGCGGATCAAGGAGTTGCAGGCCAAGCAGGCGGAGGTGGAGCAACGGGTCCAACAGCTCGCGGATGCACTGGCCGAGGAAATCAAGCGCCGGGAAGGCGCCGAGCAACAAGCCGGCTTGGCCGGCGAACGCAGTGCGAAGCTGGAAAATGAACTGGCCAAACAAACCAGCGAAGCTACGCGCTTGACTCAGGAACTGGAAGACACACGCCGCAACTTTGAGGCGGAAAAGGAACGGCTCGCCGCGAGCACGCGATCCATCCAAAACCTCACCGCCGAACTCGAACAGGTCCGCACACGCGTCGAACAAGAGACCGAACAGCGCCGGAAGCTCGCAACACAACTTGCCCAGGCCGAAGAGACACAATCGCATTGGCAGAATCAGGCGGCTTCAGCCCAGGAGCAGATGGCGCGTCAGGCCCAGACCATCGAGGCGCTGAGAACTCAGTCCAAGGCAAACCAGGATGACGTCTCCAGGCTGGAATCGTTACTCCAGGACGAGGCGGCTCAAAGGCGCCATGCTCGCCAGCAAGCCGAGGCGCTTCAACGACAGGTGTCCGAGCTGACCGCCCAACTTAGCCTGAAGACCGCCTCCGAACAAGAATTGCGCCAGCGTGAGGCGCAACTCGAAAGCGCGCTTGCCATCCAAAAGGAGCATTTCCACAACGTTTCGAACAACGCCGCCGTTCTGGAGACAAAGCTGACGCTTGCGCGGCAGCGTGTCGAGGAGCTTGAATTGCTGCAAACGGCGCTATGCGCGAGAATCAAGGAATTGACCGCGCAGCAGGAAACCATCGCCCAACAGGCAAAGGCCCTGCAAACCAGAGTTCAGGACAACGCATTGACTTTGCAGGACCGCGATTACCAGCTGGCTGCCTTGCGTTTCGCCGTTTTCGCCACCGCGCAGAACCGTGGCTTGTTCCAAAGTGACCGGTTGGCGGCGGAAGACGAGATCGTCGCCGGCGTCAAGCACATGGTGAGTTCGCTCAGGCATACACCGCTATCGCCCGCGCAACGCGGTCTCATTGATGAAATTGTTGGGGCGCTTGATGGGTGGCACAATTCGCGCACGGATGCCAGCCGCACTGGAGTTTTCCCGGTCGAGCTACCGGTCAGGCAAATCACCCGATTCAGCCTGGCAGCCGCGCTCGATGCCGCGTTTGCTTGTGCGAAATCAGAGGCGGCCAAGGCCGGTGCGACCTGTGAGTGTATTCGCACGGGCGACGCAACGGATGGAACACACGGGGACGCAAGCAGGATCCAGGAGTTGATCATCCGGTTTGCCTCCAGCCTGCGCGAAATCGCAGAAGCCACATCCATCAAAGTTGGCGCAGCCGTTGGTCACGTAGCTGCGGACGTTGTCCCGGTCAAGTTGACATGGTCGGCCACGCAGGCTGAGAACAGTCCGGCTTTGCCGCCGCGTCTAAGAGCCATCGCTGCGGCTTCAGCCAACCTGCAAGCAGCGCAGATGGGGACGGCAGAAGCCGGGTTGGCGGCGGCATGGCAGTTGGCGCTCCTACTTGATGGCGCGCCCCAAATCGTTGCGGAGCCATCCGATCAATGGCACGTCGAGGTTACGCTCCCTCTGGCGCTGACTTCGGCGCATGACGAAGTTCGCGCCGAAAGCAGCGACTCGCCGCTGGCGACTCAGAAGCCCACGGCAAGCAGCGGTCCTGACACTAACGGCGGGTCGGGCCAGCCGTGCGCCCCGTAGACCTCTCGGGCCAGGGTTGGCAGCTGTGTGCGCTCCGAATCATTTCAGCCCGCGGTCTTCCAGCATCGGACCTATCTCGGGGTTTTTGCCATAAAACGCACGAAACATCGCGCTGTAGTCCATGGTTTGGCCACGGGATAGAATGAGGTCGCGAAAACGCTGGCCGTTTGCACGGGTCAGGCCGCCGTGGGCGGTGAACCAGGCAAAGGCATCGTCATCGAGCATGGTGGTCCACTGGTAGGCGTAATACCCCGAGGCATAACCGTTGGACCAGATGTGCAGGAAGTAACTGGAGCGGTACCGCGGAGGGACATTGGCGAAGTCGGTATGGGTGCGCTCCAGGGCTTTCTCCTCGAAACCACCAATATCGCGTACCGCCGTGTCCGTAGCGAGCTCGTGCCATTGCATGTCCAGTTCAGATGCCGCAAGCAGTTCGCCCAAATCGTAGCCTTGGCCCCAGGTTCGGGACTTTTTCATCTTATCAATCAGGTCCTGCGAGATCGGCTCGCCGGTTTGGTAATGGACGGCATAGTGCTTGAGGACATCGGGGTAAAGCGCCCAGTGTTCGTTGAATTGCGAGGGAAATTCGACCCAATCCCGCGCCGTATTCACACCGCTCAGGCTGGGATATTGCTGGTTGGCAAAGAGGCCATGAAGCGCATGGCCAAACTCATGGAACATGGTGGTGACGTCATCGAACGTCAATAACGCCGGTTGCCCGGACGCCGGCGGCGGGAAGTTGGCGACGTTGTAGATAACCGGTTTGGTCCTCAGCAAATGGGATTGGTGGACGAAGCTGTCCATCCACGCACCGCCGGATTTGTTATCGCGCTTGAAGTAATCAAAGTAAATCAGGCCAAGTTCCGAGCCGTCCGCGTCGAAAACGTCGAAAACGCGGACGTCCGGATGGTAAACGGGGAGATCGTGGCGTTCTTTGAAGGTGATACCGTAAAGCTGATGCGCGGTGTAGAACACCCCGTCCTGCAATACTTTGTCCAGCACGAAGTAGGGCTTCAATTCGTTTTCGTCCAGGTCATACCTGTCTTTGCGCACCACCTCCGAGTAGTGTTTCCAATCCCAGGGTTGGAGATCAAAGTGAGTGCCGGATTTGTCAATCATGGTCTGGATCTGGCGGGCTTCGTCCGCGGCTTTGGCCGCCGTGGGCTGAACGAGTTTACCGATGAACTTATCCACCGCTTTCGGCGATTTTAGCATTTGGTCGTACAGGACGTATTCCGAATAATTGCGGTAACCAAGAAGATGGGCCTTGCGCGCCCGTAACTGGGCGATTTCGATAATCGTTTCCCGCGTGTCGTTGGTATCACCCCGTTCCGCGCGGTTCCACGAATTTTGAAAGAGTTGTTCGCGAGTAGCGCGATCGGAGAGTTCGGTGAGGCCTGGCTGCTGGGTTGTATTCCGAAGCGGGATCAGGAATTGATTGGTCAGGCCGCGCATTTCGGCGGCATGCGCGGCGGCCGCCAACTCTCCGTCCGTGAGGCCGGCGAGCAGGGACTTGTTTCCTGCGACCAGGGCGCCCGCCTTGGTCGCGGCCAGCAATTTTTGTTGGAACGCGGCTTCCAGGGTTGCTTCCCGTTCATCAATTTCACGGAGTTTGACTTTGTCCACGTCGGAGAGATTGGCGCCGGCGTGGACGAATCGCTCGTAGTAAACGTCGAGGAGTCTGCGCGATTCCGGATCGAGGCGCTTTTTCCCACGGCTATAATATACCGCCCGGACGCGGGAGAAAAGTTTGGCGTTCAGAAGAATAGCGTCCTGCTGCGCAGCGAGTTTGGGGGCCTCGACCGTCTGTATGTGATCTAAAGTGTCGCTGGTATTGGCCTGTTGCACAGCCGAGAAAGTCAAATTGACCCGGTCGAGCATGCGGCCCGACGTTTCGATGGCGGCAATCGTATTTTCGAATGTCGGCGCGGCCGGGTTACTGGCGATACGATCGATTTCGGCCAACTGTTGCTTCATGCCTTCATCGAAGGCGGGCAGATAATCTGCGTTTCTGATCCGGTCAAACGGCGGCGCCTGGAAGGGCAGGGGGCTGGGAGCGGCGAATGGATTACCTTCCTGCGCTTGTGCCGCAACCACGGCAATCGTCAGGGCCGCAAAAAGGTGAGGAAGTTGTGGACAGTGTAGGCGCATAATAACAAAGGTCGGCCGCTGTGGCGACAGTCACGCCTCACTCTGTGACGGTCCCAGTGCGTACCCCGGCTTCCTGACCAGTCGCAAAAACGCGCGACGAACACCCAAGGAGATCGGCGCTTCCGACATGCGGAATCCTGCTCCGAAGAGCAATCCACGCCCCGGCACGAAGATCTCAAAGCCGGTGTTTGGATACGAGCTGTTCGTCGCGCGAGTTGAAGATGTCATAATTTGTGCCGGCGGCAACGTGAAGTTATTCACCGCTCTTCACAGGTTTCGCCTGGCTCGGGCATGACGGGGCGGGCGCGCTAACGGAAGAAAAGAGGTGCGGCAAAGACATGACAAACAGAACTGTTCGCGCATGGCGACCAGATTCGCGATGCACGACGAGCAACAAGGTACATTTTCATGTCACTCGTTACCTGTCACCTGTCACTCCAATTTGGAATGTCAATCAGACCAATGGGCCGGGCCTCGGTGCTAACGACTGCATGCCTTCGGCGAGAGGCGCGAGTCCACGGCAATCCGCCATTCTTGAGTGGCCGTCGACATGGTAGCCCACCACAAGGTGCGTCTAATAACGGAATCGCACCAGATGAGTGGCGCGTCCGGGGACGCTAACCGGCACGCCGGCTATTTCATTTCTGAATCGCGTCGTAGATGATTTTCTTGACGCCTCGTTCGGTGTCCCATTCGTAAGGCATGACCTGCTCCAGCGTCACCACAATCAGCTTGTCCGCCGGACTGAGCCAATAATGAGTTGAGGCCGCGCCATCCCAGCCGTACTCGCCGACACGCGCCGCCGGATCCCAGCTCGTGACTTCCGTGCAAACGGCGAAGCCGAGGCCAAAGCCGGTGCCAAAACGCTTTTCCTTCCCGAAATAAATCGGGAAGGCTTGCGCCGGCAGCAGATTGCTCGACATGAGTTTCACTGTCCTGGGATGCAGGATGCGGTGCCCGTCCAGCGTGCCACCGTTTTCGATCATAGTCAGGAACCGCATGTAATCGCGCGCCGTGCTGACCAGGCCGCCGCCGCCGGAGAAAAAGGTGACGTGCCTGGCGAACTTCGAATCGGCGGGCGCGTCCCTCACGGTCAATCCGTTGGTGCGGGTGTAATTCGCCGCAAACCGGCCCAGTTTTTCCGGCGGGACGCTGAAAGCGGTGTCTTTCATGTCCAACGGCTGGAAAATGGTCTGTGCGAGAAACTCATCCAAGCCCTTGCCGCTGACGATCTCGACGACGCGCCCCAGCACGTCAATGCCAACCCCGTACTGCCAGTCCGTTCCCGGATCGAAAGCCAGCGGCACCCGGGAAAGTTTCTCGGCCATTTCGGCCAGGTTGGTGGACTCCATCGGTTTCAACCGTGAGTAGGCTTCCTTGAGCGCATCGGGGCCGTCGCCGTAGGTGAGGCCGGAGATGTGCAGCATCAAATCACGAATGGTCACCGGTCGCGAAGGCGGGCGCAGTCCATTCGTCGTGGCCACCATCAGATTGGTGAAACTGGCGATGTATTGAGAAACCGGATCGTCCAAACCGAGTTTCCCGGCCTCATAGAGATTCAGTGCGGCGGCCGTGGTGATGGCCTTGCTCATCGAATAAATGCGAACAATCGTATTCGTCGTCATCGGTTTTTGCGCTTCGCGATCCTGCAGACCGTAAGCGCGGAAAAAACCGATCTTGCCCCCGTGAGACACTATCACAATGCCACCGGCGAGCTTCTGGTCGGCAACCTGGCCCTCCATGAACCGGTCTACGTCGGCAAGCTTGGTTTCGGATAGTCCCGCCCTGGCCGGATTCACGACAGGAATTTCACGCGCGAACGAAGCCAGGGTGATTGACAACAGCCCGAAACCGATGAGCGATGCAATTTTTTTCATAATAATTGAGCGGCGGGTTTGGGAAGGTAGGCAATCCTTTGTTCCAACTTCAAGAGAAAACCTCTGCCGCATCCCAATTCGCTTTGCTCGCGTAGCCCAAGCCTTTGCAGGCGGCCAACGAGGCACGACGTTGAGAGTGTCGCCGGTCTCAGTGTGAACCTGATCGCGAGCACCATCCTTCGCTGTTCAGCTAACGCTCGGCTGGCCCATTAACGGTCCGTCAGCTCAAAATCAGAGCAGCCCAATTAACCGGGTTCCCCGCTCATTATCACCGTCGTGAAACTTTGCGGAGGCATCTCCACCAGATATACGGCGCCGCGGATTCGAACACGGACATCCGCCCGAGCCGTGTTGGGATTATGAAGGACCACGACAATGCGGCCACCCGCATCGGTGAACGCAAGGGCGTTGGCGAAGCTCCCTTCGGTCTCTACCATCCTTGAGCCGGGTCTTACGAATTTGGCGAACGATCCGATGGCGCCGAACGTGGGCGTGTAGCGGACCTCGAGCGTCTCCGGATGGACCGTGATCGGGCTATTCTGAGGCCAGGGGCGTTGAGTGCCAATGTTTTTGCCCCACGGATCAAGCACCATGTTCCAAAGCTCGTACACGGTGACTCCGGCCTTGAGCCAGTCGCGGATTTTTTGCCAGGTGAAACTGGCATAGGCGATGTCGTTTTGCGGTTTGTCAGGATCGTAACCCGAGAGCCAATGCCAGTTGCCGCAGTCGGTTTCGGTTTGCCAGATGACGAGACCGGGCGCAGCCGTTTTTAACTGGCCCATGAAACTTAAGCTGTACCACTGCATCCCGGCCAACGCGACGTACTGGCGGGCACGCGGGTCGCTGAGGACAGTGAAGGCGTGGCCCGCGAGGTTCGGCTGGTTGAGAGTGCCAAGCATGATCGCGTTGGCTAAACCCTCCGCCTGGAAGAGTGGCCCAAGGTAATCCCGGATGAAAGTGAGATACTGGACAGGGGTCCAGTCGCAGGACGGATAATCCGTGAGCGTTCCGGGCTCATTCTGGACGGCGGCTGCTTCGATGGGAATTCCCTCGGTGCCGTAGGCGCGGATGAACTTGAGGAGGTACCGGGCGTAGGCGCGGTACATTTTCGGATCATCGAGGAAAGCGCCGGAATCAAATGCCCGGTTGTCCTTCATCCACGTGGGCGGGGTCCAGGCGGACGCCCAGAGCCGGAGCCGGGGTTGGAAGGACATCGCCTCCTTGATGTACGGGATGAGGCTCCGCCGGTCCCGCTCGATGGAGAAATGCGTCATCTCAAAATCGCCGGCAGTCTCGTTCAAGGTGTAACGGTCGAGGGCGTAATCGCTCGCGCCGATGGGCACGCGGCAGACTGAAAAACCAAGTCCTTCGGCCGGATCGAACAACCGGCGCATGACTTCGCGCCGTTGCGCCTCGTTCAGAACCGAAAGCGCCTGCCAGCCTTTTTCGTTGAACGCGCCCCCAAAGCCTTCGATGGTTTGGCGGAACGCATCAGCGTAAACCGAAACGTCCGGCAGCCCGGAGCCGGCGTCGGCCACGGGACGTTTCTCAAAAAGGGAATGCGCCGTCGAGATATACGCGACGGCTGAGGTGGCGACTTTCCGGTTCATGGGGCGCGGCAATTTCGATTCAACGTCTTCAATCCGCGCGCCAGCATGCCGGTCGCCGGTGTTTCGTCAACCCTTCATCCATTTTCGATGTCAACTCCTTTGGCGACCAGCCAATCGTTGATGACCAACAGGGCCACAACCAGGAACAAGCAGCAGTCTTCACTCGGAGATCAGTCGTCTTCGCTTCGACGCACTGCAGCGGAGAGCGAAGGCCGCCGCGTCGAGGTGGAACGAAGCCGGGCTGGAGTGCCTTGGCACGACCCGGAGAGCGAGCCTCGAAGCTCGCTTTCCGAATTAAAATTTGCTATCCTGCAATCAAAGCCATATCGGATTATGCGATCAAAAGACATTGATCCCAAAGTTCGACGCGAATTCATTCAATTTCGGCTGGCCACGGAAGACCGGTTGGAAGTTGCCAGGGGCGGTGAACGTAAAGACAAAGCAGCATATTGGTGGGCTCTATTTCCGAATGACCGCGCGGCAAAATCTCTGGAAATTCGTCCTTGGCAGCGAAGCCAACTCACGGTTTCATTAGGAGACCGGCGGCCGGACGCCTGAAACACTAAACCCGTCAGCACTGCCATGAACACTTGGAAATTTAAGATACCAACTTCCATCCAAAGAGGACTCTTCCTCGCATTGGTGAGTCTCGATCTGGCACTGGCGGCCGGGGCGCAGGATTACGACACGGAGTGGCCCTTCTACAAGCCGTACACGCAGACGCAGCGGTTTGGGATATCGCCCTTCTACGGCTACCGGTTTGGTGGCGAAGTACGCGACAAAATCACGGGGACGACCTACAATTTCGAGGATAGCCCCGCGTTTGGCGTGTTCCTCGATTATGCGCCGATGGATTACTACGCGCGGTATGAGCTGCTTTGGAGCCACCAGGACAGCAGCGTAAATTTCAACGGTGATAACGGTCTGGGCAAAGTGGATCTCACGATTGATGTGGTTCAAATCGGCGGCGCGTTGGAATTTGGCAAGGAGCGATTACGCGCGTACTTTTCCGGGCATGTCGGCGCCACGTACTTTTCTTCAGATGGTTATGGAGATAGTACCGAATTCAGCCTGGGCATTGGGGGCGGGGTTAAAGCGTTTCTCACGAAGAACCTCTATTTGCGTGCCGATGTCCGCGGTTTCTGCACCGTGACGGAGGGGGAGGGCAGTTTCATCTACTACAACGGCATCACCGTCGCGACCTTCAGTGGTTCCACGCTCTGGCAGGGCGAAGTCAGCGCCGGCGTGGGCATTACGTTCTGACAGTGCGCGTAAAAAGTGGTCGAGCGTAAAGCATTTAATGGATCCTCCCTTGCCTTGGGAGTCCTATGTGGCTCACAACCACTTGAAACACAGCTCGTAATATCTGCTGTCAACGGCTCGGGCGAGTCCGTGCATACCGAGCGACAACTTCAAGAGGTCTGAAACGCGCCAACCTCGCCCAAATTGTGGTCGTAGGATCAACCAACAATTGCTTCATTTCCGTAGGATCGACCACCAATTGCATGAGGTGTAACCACCGCGCCGGAGGCGACGGTCGGAATCGAACAAAAGTAGTAGCTTTTATCAAAGCTCACTACTAGCCTATTACCGCCCTACCACCAGAGGCGTGCTGCCTCATAACCGACGAACGCGAGTAGAATCACGCACTTTTTTGTTCGTGTCAAGCACCTCCCTTTACTGAACAAAAAACCGTGAACTACTGACCAATTACCCGTTT
>Ga0335085_10016274_pt1 | contig 10751 bp, 12 predicted proteins | sample Lox_Sample_45_FD_206712 | JGI IMG/M metagenome (GOLD analysis project Ga0335085, IMG submission 206712) | Soil microbial communities from Loxahatchee National Wildlife Refuge, Florida, United States - Lox_Sample_4.5 | ecosystem: Environmental > Terrestrial > Soil > Wetlands | place: USA... | reverse complement strand
CACCAGGCAGGAGCGGAGGCCGAACGGCCGCAGCGGGGCGAGGGCCATGGTCAGGACGACGGTCGAGCAGTTGGGGTTCGTCACGATGGCGCCCTTCCCGCCCCGGAGCTTCGCCTGCGCGCGGAGGAGGGCGAGGTGCTCGGCGTTCACCTCCGGAACGAGGAGGGGCACGGTCGGGTCCATGCGGTGGTTGCGGGCGTTGCTCACCACGAGGTGCCCGGCCTCGGCGAAGGCCCGCTCCAGCTCGCCGGCGACACCGGCGTCCAGGGCCGAGAAGACGAGCCGCGGGCCCTTCCCCGGGGTGGCGGGCTCGACGGCCCGGTCGGCGATGCCCTCCGGGAGCGGCGTCTCGAGCCGCCAGGGGGCCGCGTCGACGTAGCGCTTGCCCTCCGACCGCTCGCTCGCCGCGAGCCACGAAAGCTCGAACCACGGGTGCCCGGCCAGCTGGTTGATGAACTGCTGGCCGACCATGCCCGTGGCCCCGAGCACCCCGACCTCGACCCGCTTCCGCATCGTCCTCGCTCCGGACCCGCGACGGTCCCTGAAAACACGAAAACCCGCCGGCGGCGTTCGCCGCGTCGGCGGGTTCGGGTGATCCCTTGAGTGCCTGCTCTAGCTCACCGGGTGGAGGCCACTCACGCCGCCGACGTGGCGACTCGTGCGCTTTCGAGTGGCCCGCTTTCGAGCGGTGGGGCTGGCCGCCATCCGGTGCATGATTCAGGAGAGTATAGGGAGGACCTCTCGCGGCGTCAAGGTCAGGAGACGCCTTTCCGGAGGACGAGCGACATGCGCGTGCTCTTCGTGGGCGGGACCGGGAACATCAGCGGGGCGGTCAGCCGGCTCGCCGTCGAGCGCGGCATCGACCTCGTGCACCTCAACCGGGGCCGGCACGCCGGAGTGACGGGCGTGCGGCGAGTCGCGGCCGACTACGCCGACCCGAAGGCCGTCGAGGTGGCGCTCGGAGGCGAGAGGTTCGACGCCGTCGTCAACTGGATCGCCTTCACCCCCGACCAGGTCGAGCGCGACCTCGCGCTCTTTGGCCCGCGCACCAGGCAGTACGTCTTCATCTCCTCGGCCTCGGCCTACGAGAAGCCGCCCCGCTCGCCGTTCATCTCGGAGTCGACGCCGCTCAAGAACCCGTGGTGGCAGTACTCGCGGGACAAGATCGCGTGCGAGGAGGTCCTGGTGCGCGCCTTCCGCGAGCGGGACTTCCCGATGACGATCGTGCGCCCGAGCCTCACCTACGACACCCACCTTCCGATCGCGATCGGGGGCTGGGGCTGCGCGACGCTCATCGACCGCCTTCGCCGCGGCCGGCCCATCATCGTGCACGGGGACGGGACGAGCCTCTGGACGGTGACCCACGCCGAGGACTTCGCGAAGGGGTTCCTGGGCCTCCTCGGCCACCCCGCCTCGATCGGCGAGGCGTTCCACATCACGTCCGACGAGGTGCTGACGTGGAACGGGATCTACGAGGCGATCGCCCAGGCGGCGGGGGCGGTCCCGAACGTGGTGCACGTGCCGTCCGACTTCATCCACCGCCTCGACCCCGAGATGGGGGCCGGCCTCCTCGGCGACAAGGCCCACAGCGTGCTCTTCGACAACTCGAAGGTGAAGCGCCTCGTGCCCGAGTTCGTGGCAACGATCCCGTTCCACGCGGGGATCCGGAGGACGATCGCCTGGTTCGACGCCGACCCCGTCCGCTTCGTCGTCCGGCCGGAGGTCAACACGGCGATGGACCGCATCCTCGCCGCCTGGGGGAAGGGAGCCTCCTAGGGCTCGTAGAGGCGGGGCACGCGGGCGTTGATCGCGGTCAGGATCTCGTAGGGGATCGTGCCCGCCCACCCGGCGAGCTCCTCGACGGTGACCCGCGCCTCTCCCTGCTCGCCGATCAGGACGACCTCGTCGCCGTTCCAGGCCTCGCCCCACTCGATGTTCACCATGACCTGGTCCATGCAGACCCGGCCCACCACCGGCCGGCGCCGGCCGCGCAGGACGACCTCGGCGCGGTTGGAGAGGCTGCGGAAGTAGCCGTCGCCGTAGCCCACGGGGACGGTGACGAGGCGGACCCGGTGATCGCTCCTCCAGGTCGAGCCGTAGGAGACGGGGCTTCCCGCCTCGACGACCTTGAAGTAGACGACCCGCGAGCGCCACGAGAGGGCGGGCCTCACCTCCACGACGCGCGGCGCGCCGGGGAACGGGTAGACGCCGTAGAGGAGGATGCCGGGGCGGACCATGTCCAGCGTCGCCTCCGGCATCCGGAGGAGGGCCGCGGAGTTGGCGGCGTGGCGGACGGGCACGGGGAGCGAGCGGCGCTCGTAGAAGCGGAGCACCTCGTGGAAGCGCTCGAGCTGGAGGCGGGAGTGGGAGAGGTCCTCCGCGTCGGCGTTGGCGAAGTGGGTGTAGATGCCCTCGACCTCGACGTGGGGCGAGCGGGCAGCGGCGTCGAGGAGCCCTTCCGCGCTGTAGTGGTGGACGCCGATCCGCTCCATGCCGGTGTCGATCTTCAGGTGCACCTTGGCGGTGGCCCCTGCCGCCGCCGCCGCGGCCTCGATGTCGCGGAGGCGCGCGATCGACGGCGCGGTGAAGGTGAGGCCGTGCTCCAGGAAGAGCGGGATCTGGCGGGTCCAGACGCCGCCCATCACCAGGACGGGATTCCCGATCCCGAGGCGCCGGAGGGCGATCCCCTCCTCGACGAGGGCGACCCCGAAGGCGTCGGCCTCCGGAGCGAGGCAGCGGGCCACCGCCTCGAGGCCGTGGCCGTAGGCGTTCGCCTTGAGGACCGCCATGACCCGGGCCGGCGCCGCGCGGGCCTTGACCGCGGCGAGGTTGGCACGGAGGCGGCCCCGGCTCACGACCGCGTACGTGGGCCGGAGCCGGGCCTCCTCGGGGTCGACCGGCGCGCCTGTGTCCAACCGTCCTACGGCCGGCGCTTCGCCTTCAGCGTGCCGGAGTAGCCTCCGCCCTGCCAGGTTCCGTCGAGGGTGTCCCCGGCGACCTTGAGCTCGATGTCGTAGACCCCGCCCTCGTACTGCACCTTCATCCGGAGCACGTTGCCCTCGAGCTTCTCGTCGGTCACGGTGCGCTTCGCCCCGTCGATCTCGAGCTCGGCCTTCAGCGCGCCGTCGACCTGCTTGATAACGATGACCGACGGCATGTCCCCGTTCGGGGTGGTGGCCATGGCGTCCCACGTGCCGACGACCTTGGGCGCGTCGGCGGCTCCGGCGACGGGCGCCGCAGCGAGGGCGAGAACGGCGAGGAAGAGGGTGACGCCGGCGGCGTTCTTCATGGGTTCAGGTTCTCCTTGGTTCGTGTCACTCGGGCGCTCGAGGGTCTCCGGGCCGCGCATCCCGCGCGGCCAGGGCTCGATCGTAGCATCAGCCGCGAGGCGGCCGGCGAGACGCCGCAGAAGGCCACCGCCGCGCGCTCAGGGCAGCAGGGCCCGCAGCCAGCGGCCCCACACCGGGGCGAGGAGGAACTTCAGGAACCAGTCGGTCAGGAGGCCGCTCATCGCGGCCACGATGTAGGCGGCACGCGTCGTGGCCTTGAGCTTCTCCCTCGCCGAGGGGAAGACCACGGTGACGAGGGGCTCGGCGAGGAGGACGCCGAGGGTGGCGAACGCGGCAGCGCGGGCGATCGACCACGGCGGCCAGCCGAGGAGGGTGACCGCCCACGAAGGCACGCCGGCCTTGGCGAGCCCGGCCACGTAGTACGACAGGCGGTTCGTGAGGACCGCGCCCATCACCAGCGCGCCGGCGCTGCCGGTGCCGAGGCCGACCACGAGGAAGGCCCCGAGGTGGACGAGGTGCTGGGGGAGGAACTGGCGGATGTCGCCCTCGCTGCCGCGGCCGGTCCGGATCCAGCGGAACATCTCGGCCCGGTAGGCGTCCCCGTTGACGACGAGCCGCCCGAGCGGTTCCGGCCACCACACGAAGGCGATGGTGCCCGCGACCGCGACCGCGGCGGCCCACCAGATCATCGCCCGCACCGCCCCCCCCCGCTCGCCTTTCCGCAGGCGATGGACGAGGACGAGGTAGGCGGGCAGCGCGTTGAGTATCGGCAGCAGCCACCGCTGGCCGAAGGCCAGGCCGAGGGGGTAGGACACGACGGTGGCGAGAAGGAGCACGATCAGGTCGTTTCTCACTCGAGCTGCTCCAGCACCGCCGCCTCGAGCGCGGTGCGCTCGGGCGAGCGGGGGGCGAAAGGGTCGGGGTGGCGTCGCTGCGGCCAGGGGCAGGAGCCGGCGCTCAGGTGAGCCGCGACCGCCTCCGCGAACGAGCGCGCCATGGCCGTGGCCACGGCGGCCGCCGTGCGGCAGTGAGCGCAGTAGCCGTGACCGGACATGAAGCCGGCCACCTCGTGGAGGTGGCCGAGGTCGCGCGGACGCGAGCCTCCCGAATCGACCGCTCGCAGGATGCGGGCGAGGCTCGCGGTGCCGACCGCGCACGGCGGGCACTGGCCACAGTTCTCGCGCTCGAAGAAGGCGGCCACGGAGGCGGCGACGGCGAGCGGGCAGGCCGAGGCGCCGACGACGAGGACGGCCGCGGCGCCGAGAGTGCTGCCCCGGCCGCGGAGGTGCTCCGGCTCGAAGGGCACTCCGAGCTCGGCAGCGGTGACGGGCGCCCCGCCCGGTCCGCCGGGGAAGACGAGGCCCACGGGCTCGGTCGCGCCGCCCGCCCGCTCGTCGATCACCTTCCCCAGCGGCATTCCGAGCGGCACCTCGTAGACCCCAGGGCGCCGGACGTCACCCCAGACCGTCATGTGCGTCGTCTCGCCCCTCCGGTAGTCGTCGGGGTCCGCGATCGCTGCCGGGACGCGAGCGAGGGTCTCGACGTTCTGGACGAGGGTCGGCCGGCCGCGGTAGCCGACCGACGCGGGCAGGGGCGGCTTGGGCCGCGGCCAGGGCCGGCGGCCCTCGAGCGCCTCGAGGAGCGCCGTCTCCTCGCCCGTCACGTAGCCGTCGTCGCCGTGCCGGATCTCGACCGCCAGGCCGTTCAGGGAGGCGGAAGGCAGGGCCGCCGCGAGCGCGGCCGCCTCCCGGTGGAAGGAGCCCTTGAGGAAGACGATCGCCTCGTGCGCCCCGATCGCGCGGGCGGCGAGGGCGAGGCCGGCCAGGACGTCCGCCGGGCGCCGCCGCATGACGTAGCGGTCCTTGAACGACCCCGGCTCGCCCTCGGCGCCGTTGGCGACCAGGAAGGGCTCGCCGCCCTCCGCGCGCACCGCGCGCCACTTCCTCGCCGTCTCGAACCAGCCCCCGCCCCGCCCCCGGAGGCCGGAGGAAGCGAGCCTCTCGATCAGGGTCTCGGGCGACGCGGAGTGGAGTGCGGAGAGGGGGGAGGGCATTCCGAACGCGGGATTATAGGGCTTGGCTCCCCCCGGGGCAGAGGCGACGGCGGGATCGACCCCGCGCTCCGCGCGGGTCGTGCGATACTTCACAAAATAGTCCAGATGTACTAGGATGAAGGGACTAGCTCGACCGGGTCCGGGTGCCCCCGGAGGCAAGGAGAGTCGCACGATGATCACGCTGACCGCGAACGCCGCCGCCAAGGTGAAGGGGATCCTGGAGCAGGAGAAGGAGAGCCTTCCGCAGGGCGGCCTCCGGATCTACGTGCAGGGGGGCGGCTGCTCCGGCTTCCAGTACGGGATGGTCCTCGACGAGATCGCCGACGGCGACCAGGTGATCGAGGCCGAGGGAGTGAAGGTCATCGTGGACCCGATGAGCCTTCGCTACCTGGAGGGCGCCGAGGTGGACTACAAGGAGGACCTGATGGGCGGGGGGTTCGCGATCAAGAACCCGAACGCGCGGTCCACCTGCGGCTGCGGCCACTCGTTCCAGGCCGGCGACGGCGAGGGCGGCCCGCAGCACTGAGCGGCCTCGTCCCCCTCTTCCCGCTGCCGAACGTCGTCCTCTTCCCGGGGGCGCCGCTTCCCCTCCACGTCTTCGAGCCGCGCTACCGGAAGATGGTGGAGGACGCCCTCGTGTCCGGGCGCACGATCGGCATGGTCCTCCTCAAGCCCGGCTACGAGGCCGACTACCGGGGACGCCCGCCGATCTACCCCCTCGGCTGCTCGGGGACGATCGTCGAAGAGGAGCGGCTCCAGGACGGTCGGTACAACATCCTGCTCCTCGGGCGCACCCGCTTCCGCGTCCTCACGGAGCACGACGGTGAGCCCTACCGCCTCGCCGCGGTGGAGGAGCTTCCCGACGTCGAAGGCGACGCCTCCTGCCTCGTCGAGCTGCGCGAGCGCGTGCTCGCCGCCCTGGGGCGCCTGGGCGACGGCGCGGCGGTGCACCTGAAGGGCGAGGTCCCGGCGCCGGCTCTCGTCAACGGGCTCGCCCAGGGCCTCGACCTGCTGCCCGTCGAGAGGCTCTCCCTCCTCGGCTGCGACTCGGTCGAGGCGCGGGCCCGGCGGCTCCTCGAGATCCTCGAGTTCCACGCCCTCGAGCGCGCCTCCGGCCGCCGCACCACGCTGCACTGACCGCCCGGGCCGGGGCTTCGCCTTCAATCCCTTGACCGCCTCGGGCGGCGGGGCCGAGGTGGAGGCGAGTCCGACTTTCGCTTCCCGGCCCACGTCTCAAGGGCGAGACGGGTGCAACCGAAGGAGGTTCCATGAAGCGTTTGGCCGCTCCGGTCCTGGGAGCTCTCGCGATCGTGGTGGCGGGCCTGACCCTCGGGCCGGGCGACGTTCGGGCCGGGGAGAAGGACAAGGACGTCCAGAAGGTGGAGAAGCGGGTGGTCGTGCGCCACGCGGGAGGGGGCCGGCTCGGCGTGGGCCTCGAGGAGACGGAAGGAGACCTGCGTGGGGCGAAGGTCCGATCGGTCGAGGAGGGGAGCCCCGCGGAGAAGGCCGGCCTCAAGGAAGGCGACGTGATCGTGCGCTTCGACGGCGAGGCCGTTCGCAGCGCCACCCAGCTGGCCCGGCTCGTGGGCGAGACCCCGGCCGGCCGGTCGGTCGCGATCGAGGTGTCTCGGGGCGGCGCGGCCCAGAAGCTCACCGCGACCCTCGCCGAGGGGGGGAACCGCGTCCGCGTCTTCGGCGGCGAGGGGCTCCCGGGGCGGCACGAGTTCGCCTTCGAGATGCCGGACTTCGACGTCCAGGTGCCGGAGCCACCCGAGCCGCCGGAGGCGCCCGGAGCGCCGGCCCCGCCCCCCGCGCCCCATCCGCATGCCCGGGACTTCCGGGGCGGCGGCGGGCACGACATGGTCTTCCGGATGTTCGGCGGCGGGCCACGCAAGCTCGGCGTCGAGTACCTGGAGATCGGCGAGCAGCTCGCCTCCTACTTCAAGCTGGCCGGGAAAACGGGCGTGCTCGTCGCCACGGTGGACGCCGACGGGCCCGCGGCCAAGGCAGGCCTGAAGGCGGGGGACGTCATCCTGAAGCTGGGCGCGAAGACGATCGCGGCCGGCGACGACCTCCGCGAGGCGGTGTCTCAGGCGGAGGGCGGCAAGGAGACGACGGTCACCGTCCAGCGCGACGGCCGGCCTCTCGACCTCAAGGTCACGCTCGCCAAGCCGGAGTCGAGGGTGAGGCGCCGCCCGGACGGCATCAGCATGTAGGGCCGGCGGAGCCTCAGACCGTCGCGCCCGGACCCGGGCCGGGGTTCTCCCCCGGCCGATCCGCCTCCGGCGGGGCGTCCCCTCCCGGCCGGAGGCGGACCTCGTCGAGCTCCTCGAGGTCGAGGACGAGGAGCGTCCCTCCGGTGACGAGGGCCGGCCCCACCAGAAGGTTCGCGAGGGGCACCAGCAACGCCACCATCCCGGCGAGGCCGAAGCCCATGCTCTCCGCCCGCCACCCGCGGTGCCACCGCCGCTTCTCGGCGAACGACAGGCCGCGCCGAGTGAGCGCCGGGTCGGTCATCTGGAAGGCGACCGCACGCGCGCCCCACACCACGGCGAGGAACGGGCCGACGAACGGCACGAGGCCGAGCAGGAAGACGCCGGGAGCGGCGGCCAGGAAGTGGAGCGAGCCGCGGATCGCCTGGCCGGCCTCCCAGCCGAGGCCCCGGCCCTTGTCCGCGGCGCGCCCGCGAGCCCGCGCCTCGGCCTGGCGCGAGAGCCGCTCGAGGATCGGCGAGACGAGGACGAATGCGACCCCGAGGCCGAGGAAGATGCACGAGCCGAGCGTCGCCGTCCAGAGGAGGAGGCCGACCGGCAGCTCGACCCAAACCGGCACGCTGCCCGGCGCGGGGCCGAAGCGCGCCTCGAGCCTCGGCCCGGCGAAGATGCCGACCACCAGGCCGACGAACGTCAGGAGGAGGGCGAGGAGGGCGGGCAGGGCGGCGAAGGGCCAGAGGGCCGGCCTTCGGAGCAGGAAGGCGAATCCCGCCGGGACGTGCCAGGCCCCGGCCGCCGCGCGCCGGGGCAAGCTCGGCCGGCTCGAGGAGACGGCATCCGTCATCGGTAGCGAGCCTACCAGAGTTCTTGACACCCTCGCTCGGCGGCGTGGGAGAATCGGCGCGTCATGAACGACTGCATCGCGGTGATCCTCGGGGGCGGCCGCGGGACCCGGCTCTTCCCGCTCACGCGGCAGCGATCCAAGCCGGCCGTCCCGATCGCCGGCAAGTACCGGCTCATCGACATCCCGGTCAGCAACTGCCTCAACTCCGACCTGCGCCGGATCTTCGTCCTGACCCAGTACAACTCGGAGAGCCTCAACAAGCATCTGTCGATGACCTACAAGTTCGACATCTTCACCTCCGCCTTCGTCACCACGCTGGCCGCCGAACAGACCGAGGAGAGCCCCGACTGGTTCCAGGGCACGGCCGACGCAGTCAGGCAGAGCATGTGGCACATGCGCAGCCACCGCAGCCGCGAGGTGCTCATCCTCTCCGGCGACCAGCTGTACCAGATCGACTTCCGGAAGATGCGGGAGACCCACCGCCGGCACGTGGCCGACGCCACGGTGGCCGTCCTTCCCGTGAGCGCCGAGCAGGCCCCCGGCCTCGGGATCCTGAAGGTCAACCGCCAGGGGCGGATCGTCCAGTTCGAGGAGAAGCCCGCCGCCGACCACCTGCCCGAGCTGGAGTCCGACATCCCCGGCCACGGCCGGGGGTTCCTGGCCTCGATGGGCATCTACATGTTCTCCCGCGAGGCGCTCGACAAGGCGATGGCCGACCCCGAGCTCGTCGACTTCGGCCGCCACGTGATCCCGAAATCGATCGGCGAGATGCGCGTGCAGGCCCACTTCCACCGCGGCTACTGGGAGGACGTGGGGACGATCGGCTCGTACTTCGAGGCGAACCTCCAGCTGTGCGACCCCATGCCGCCCTTCGACTTCTACGACGCGGTGCGCCCGGTCTACACCCACCCCCGCTTCCTGCCCGCGACCAAGGTCGAGGGCTGCTCCCTGCGCGGGGCGCTCGTCTCCGAGGGCTGCATCCTGATGGGGGCGGAGGTCGAGCGCTCGGTGGTCGGCATCCGGAGCCGGATCGGGCCCGGCACGAGGGTGCGGAACAGCCTCGTCCTCGGGGCCGACTACTACGAGAGCCTCGAGGAGATCGACCGCGCCCAGGCCAAGGGGCTGCCCCCGGTGGGCATCGGAAGCGACGCGGTGATCGAGCGGGCGATCGTGGACAAGAACTCCCGCGTGGGCCGCGGCGTACGCATCACCAACGAGGCCGGCCTCCGGGAGAAGGACGGCGACGGCTTCTACATCCGGGACGGGATCGTGATCGTCCCGAAGAGCGGCGTGATCGCCGACGGCACGGTGATCTGAGCGGACGCCGGCTCAGGCGTTCCCCGAGCGCACCTCGTCGATCTTGCGGTCGCGCTCGGAGGCAATCCGCTCGCGGTCGCGGCGGTACTCCTCCTCGAGCTTGTCGAGCGCCTCGAGGTCGGCCGCCTTGAGGCGTGCCGACCGGTGGAGTATCTCCCGCTCGGCGAGCTTCGCCTCGTAGACCTTCCGGAGATCCGCGATGCGAGCCTTCTGCTCGTCGGTGACCGGGCGATCCTGGACGCCCTCGTCGCGGTCCTTCTTCTTCAGGCGTTCGAGGATCAGCTCGTAGGCGGTCTTCGGAGCGTCGTCGTCGGACAAGGCCACTCTCCGGGAGAGAGTCTAGCGCATGCCATCCCGAGGCGCTCCCGTGGCGTCGGGCGCCGGAAGATCGGCCGTCCGGCGAGCCTATCTCCCGGTCCAGACGGGCTCGCCCGCCTTGTCGCGGAGGATGAGGCTCGTCTGGCCCTTGGTGATCTCGCGGGCGATCACCACCCCTCCCGGCTCGGGCCTCGAGCCCAGGACGGTGAGCGTGTCGCCCTTCTCGACCTTGAACTCGAGCTCGGACATGAACCGGATCGGGCAGGCGTGGACCTCGACCGTCTCGGTCTCGGTCTTGAGGATCAGGTGGAGACCGGGGTGATCCCCCCGTATCTTCGACTCGTGGAAGTCCTCGACCACGCCCTTGATCGTGACCTCGGCCTTCACGTCGTACTCGGGAGCCTTGACCGCCGGTGCCTTGGCGGCCGGGCTCTTGGCCGGAGGCGCCGGGGGCGCCTGGGCCCGAGCCGACGCGGCGCCGAGGACGCCGACGAGGACGACGCAGGTGAGCAGTCTCATGACCACACCCCCTGGCCAGAGCCTCGCGCTACGGGGCGCCCAGCGCAATGGATCGGGTGATCCAAGGCCAAACCCCCGTTCTTCCGGGAGGATCGGCTAACGGAGAGGGTAGACGGGCGACACGAGGCCGGGGGTGGGCTCGTACCGGCTCTCGCTCGCCCAGAGGATCCCCCGCTGGACGATCGCGAGAGCCTGAG
>Ga0335085_10016272_pt1 | contig 10752 bp, 12 predicted proteins | sample Lox_Sample_45_FD_206712 | JGI IMG/M metagenome (GOLD analysis project Ga0335085, IMG submission 206712) | Soil microbial communities from Loxahatchee National Wildlife Refuge, Florida, United States - Lox_Sample_4.5 | ecosystem: Environmental > Terrestrial > Soil > Wetlands | place: USA... | reverse complement strand
GACGCGCTTGGACTTCACGCCGAACACAAGGTGGAGATCACACGGCCTCAGCGCGGCGAAAAGCGCGAGATCATGGAAATGGCTCTGGCCAATGCGCGCGAGCAGCTCGCTCGCCGCATGGCGGAAAACACCGCGCAGCGCGAGTTGCTCGAAGGTGTTTCGGATGTGTTCGGCCTCGACAATCCGCCCAAGCGCATCGAAGTCTATGACAACTCCCACATCATGGGCACGAATGCTTTGGGCGGCATGATCGTCGCAGGACCCGACGGTTTCGAGAAAGGCGAATACCGCAAATTCAACATCAAATCGCAGGAGCTTACGCCAGGCGATGACTACGCCATGATGCGCGAGGTGTTGACCCGTCGCTTCGCCCGCCTGATGAAGGAGCAGAACAACGAGGATGCCAAGGCCAAATGGCCCGATCTGGTTCTGATCGATGGCGGGCCGGGCCAACTCTCCATCGCCTGCCAGGTCTTCGCCGATCTTGGCGTGGAGGACGTCACGGTTGCCGCCATCTCCAAAGGGCCTGACCGGGACGCCGGACGTGAACATTTCTACATGCCGGGCCGCGAGCCGTTCCGCCTCGACGTAAAGAGTCCCGTTCTCTACTACCTGCAGCGGCTCCGCGACGAGGCACACCGATTTGCCATCGGCAGCCACCGGAAGAAGCGTGCCAGAGCCATCGGCGCCAATCCGTTGGACGAGGTCGCGGGTGTGGGCGCGGCACGCAAGCGCGCACTCCTGACCCATTTCGGCTCGGCGCGGGCGGTGGCCGGCGCCAGCCTCGCCGACCTCGAATCGGTGAACGGCGTCAGCGCCACGCTAGCCAAGAAAATCTTCGATTTCTTTCACCCTACAGGCTGACGCGGGCTCCGCCGCCGGTGCTATGGTTGCCGCCATGTTGAGTTTGCCAAACCTCATCACCATCGGGCGCATCCTTTTGGTGCCTGTCTTTGCCGTGCTGTTCGTGCTGCCAGGCGAGACGGCGCGGCTTTCCGCATTCGTCATTTTCTGCATCGCCGGGGCAACCGATGCGTTGGACGGACTGGCGGCACGGAAGCTGGGCGCCGGTAGCGATTTCGGCCGCATGTTGGATCCCATCGCGGACAAGATTCTGGTCGCGACGGCGCTGATGATGTTGGTCGCTCAGGGTTCGGTGCACCAGTTCGACCTGAGCAACCCGGGATTGAAGAGCTTGTTGAAGCTCGTACCGGCCCTCGTGATCCTGGCGCGCGAGATCCTGGTGTCGGGCCTGCGCGAATTCCTCGCCAGCGCCAATGTCAGCGTGCCCGTGACCGCAATCGCAAAGTTCAAGACCACGATCCAAATGATCGCGATCGGCGCAATGATTCTGGAGCCCGTCGCGGTGCGCGACTTGCCCGATCCGGCGGCGCTCACCTATTCGACGCTCGCCTACACCGCCCTCTGGGTGGCGGCGGGGCTGACCGTCTATACCGGTTATGTCTACTTCCGCGCCGGGCTCGCCCATCTCCATGGCGCCAAGCCACGGACCAAGCCTGCGCGGCCGGAAGGCGACGTACACGCGGGGGAAACCGCGTGAAGCTGCTTTACTTCGCATGGGCGCGACAGAAGCTGGGCAAGGGCGAGGAAGAGTTCGAACTCCCATCGGAGGTCGAGACAGCGCGCGATCTCGCCCTTCATCTTGCGGCGCGCGGCGGCGGCTACGCGGACGTTTTCGCCGATTTGAACCGTTTGCGAGTCGCGATCAACCAGGAACACGCGAATTGGAACGCACGCGTCGCAGCGGACGACGAAATCGCCTTCTTCCCGCCGGTGACCGGCGGATGATTGCGCGCATCTCGATTCAGCGTGAGGACTTCGACGCCGCAGCCGAAGTGGCCGCACTGTCGCAAGATCGCGCCGGGATCGGCGCTGTCGCGACGTTCACCGGGCTTGTGCGCGGCGACGATGGGCTGACGGCGATGACGCTGGAGCACTATCCCGGCATGACCGAGCGCGAGATCGCCGCGCACGTCAAGGAAGCCGAAGCGCGCTGGCCGATTCTGGGCGCCACCATAGTCCATCGCGTCGGCACGCTGAAGCCGGGCGCGCGCATTGTGCTCGTCGCCGTCGCATCGTCGCATCGTGCCGCGGCTTTCGCGGCCTGCGAATTCCTGATGGACTATCTCAAGACCCGTGCGCCATTCTGGAAGCTGGAGCAGCGCGGCGAAGATGCCGATTGGGTCGCGGCCCGCGCCTCCGACGACACGGCAGCCGAGCGCTGGCGGTAGAGGCTATTCCGCCGCCTTCAAGTCCACCGCCGAAACCGGACGCCGGACATCTTCGGCGTAGTCGTTCATCAGCGTCTCGCTGATTTTGCCCGGCGTGAATTTGTGAGGGCCGATTTCGGAAACCGGCGTCACCTCGGCGGCGCTGCCGGTCAGGAAGCATTCGCTGAAGCCGGTCAATTCGTCAGGATGAATGTGGCGTTCGTGCACCGGAATCTGCCGCTTGCGCGCCAGCGCCATCACCGACCGGCGCGTGACACCGTCGAGGAAGCAATCCGGCGTAGGCGTGTGCAGAGCGCCGTCCTTGACGAAGAAGATATTGGCGCCGGTCGCTTCCGCCACCAGCCCGCGATAGTCGAGCATCATGGCGTCGTTGTAGCCGGAGTCTTCTGCCGCGTGCTTCGACAGCGTGCAGATCATATAGAGCCCCGCGGCCTTGGCTTTCGTCGGGGCGCAATCGGGCGCCGGCCGGCGCCAGCCGGAGACCGTCAGCCGGATGCCCTTAAGCTTCTGCTTGGGGTCGAAGTAAGACGGCCATTGCCACACGGCAATGGCGACGTGGATCTTCGTGCCTTGCGCCGCGACCGCCATCATTTCGCTGCCGCGATAGACGACCGGGCGCACATAGGCGTCGGTGAAGCCCTGCACCGCCGCCGCCTCGACCGTGGCCTTGTTGATCGCGTCCTGCGTGTACGGGATCTTCATGCCCATGATGCGGGCGGATTCGAACAAGCGAGCGGTATGCTCCTCGAGCTTGTAGATGCGTCCGGAATAGAGCCGCTCGCCCTCGAAGACGCTGGAGGCGTAATGCAGCCCGTGCGTCAGAACGTGCAGCTTCGCGTCCTGCCAGGGCACCAGCTTCCCGTCGAACCAGATGGAGCCTTCGCGCTGATCGAAGGGGATGATGTCGGCCATGAGACTTGTCCTCTGCGCTGCTCTTGCCTTGGGCCCCAGTCCCGGCCAAATTAGTCAGCATGTCTGACTTAAAAACCGCGGAAAGCCGCCTCGCCTCCCCTTTATACCTCCGGGACGAGGAGTTGAAGCACGGCGTCGATTTGCTCTTCCGCGCCTATCTCGACGTCTTCGGCAAGGGCCATGCCGCACTGAAGACGGCGGGGTTGGGCCGGGCCCATGCCCGCGCACTGCATTTCATCGCGCGCAATCCGAACGTGACGGTTGCGGGTCTTCTCCAGGTGCTGAAGATCACCAAGCAGAGCCTGAACCGCGTGCTGAACGATCTGCTAGATAGTGGCTTCGTGGAGCGCCGGCAAGCGCCGAGCGACCGCCGCATGCGCCAATTGCGCCTGACGCCGAAAGGCATCGCCTTGGAAGAGGCGCTGTGGGAATCGCAGCGGCCGCGCGTGGTGCGCGCCTTCCGCGAGGCGGGGCCGGAAGCGGTGGCGGGCTTCCGCCTGGTGCTGTCGGGCCTCGCCGCAAGCGAACGCCGCGGCAAGGTGGAGACGCCATGAGCGCGCCAGCGCCATCCGGACTGCACGACGCCCATCTTCTGGTGGTGGACGACGACGCGCGTCTGCGCGCGCTTCTGCAGCGCTATTTCCACGCCAACGGCTACCGCGTGACGGTGGCGGCGAACGCGGTAGAGGCGCGCGCGCTGATGAAGGGCATCGCCTTCGACCTTCTGATCGTGGACGTGATGATGCCGGGCGAAAGCGGCATCGAGCTCACGCGATCCGTGCGCGCCGGTTCGCAGGTGCCCATCCTGATGCTGACCGCGCGCGGCGAGGCGGAGAACCGCATCCAGGGGCTGGAAAGCGGCGCCGACGACTACCTGCCCAAGCCGTTCGAGCCGCGCGAGCTGGTGCTGCGCTGCGCCGCGCTTCTGCGCCGTGCGGCGCCCGCCGCCGCGCAATCGCCGCACCGCGCGGTGAAGATGGGCGATGCCATGTTCGATCCCGAGCGTGGCGAGCTGCGCCGCAAGGGCAAGCCGGTGAAGCTGACCAGCTCGGAATCCGCGCTGCTGAAACTGTTCGCGGCGAACGCCGGACGCTCCTTCAGCCGCACCGATCTCTGCACCCGCCTCGGTGTCGCGCTCGAGCGCTCCATCGACGTGCAGGTGACGCGCCTGCGCCGCAAGATCGAGGAAGACCCCAAGCTTCCGCTCTATCTGCAAACCGTGCGCGGTGTGGGCTATGTGCTCGTGCCCGACCGCGTGGCCTGAGATGCCGCTCCGCCCCTTCCGAACGCTCAAACGCTTCATGCCGCGAGGGTTGTTCGGCCGCTCGCTGATCATCATCGTGGCGCCAGTGGTGATGCTGCAGGGCGTGGTCACCTATGCCTTCTTCGAGCGCCATTACGACGTGATGATCAACCGCATGGCGCGCGGCGTGGCGGCGGACGTGGCGTTCCTGGCGAGCCTCGAGGAGAGCCATCCGGCGGGACCGGCGCGCGACGCGCTGCTCGAATCCGCGGCGCGCAATCTCGGCTACCAGATTTCCGTGGTTCCGGGCCAGCATCTCGACCGGCCTTATCGCCACGCCGCAACCGACCTCAAGAACCAGCTCAACATCGTGTTCGCGGGACAGCTCGGCGAGAGCCGCCATTTCACCTCGCGCACCATCGGCAACTACGTCGATCTCAAGCTGGACGTGAAGGACGGAATCCTGCGCGTGCTCATTCCGAGGAAGCGGCTGATCGCCTCGAACGTCGACATCTTCATTCTGTGGATGGTGGGTTCGTCGCTGATCCTGCTCGCCGTGGCGATCCTGTTCCTGCGCAATCAGGTCAGGCCCATCGAGCGGCTGGCCTATGCCGCCGAGAATTTCGGCAAGGGCCGGAGCGTGCCCGACTTCAAGGCCTATGGCGCATCGGAAGTGCGGCGCGCGGCGCAGGCCTTTCTCACCATGCGCGAGCGCATCGAGCGTTACGTGACGCAACGCACCGACATGCTGGCGGGCGTCAGCCACGATTTGAAGACGCCGCTCACGCGGCTGAAGCTGCAGCTCGCCATGATGGGCGACGATCCCGACGTGGCCGCGATGCGCGGCGACGTGGCCGAGATGGAACACATGCTGGACGAATATCTCGACTTCGCGCGCGGCGAAGGCGGCGAAGAATCGCAAGCCGCCGACCTCGGCGAACTGATCGAGGAAGCCGCGGCGAACGCGGGGCGCGCGCGGCACGCGGGCGTCGACCGGCTGACCGTGAACGCGCCCGCCGGCATCGAACTTTCCGTCAAGCGCAATGCGCTCAAGCGCTGCGCCACCAACCTCATCGACAACGCGCTCAAGCACGGCACGCACGTGACGGTCGGTCTGGCGCGCCACGATCATTCGATCGATATCGACGTGGACGACGACGGCCCCGGCATTCCGCCCGAGAAGCGCGAGGAGGCGTTTCGCCCTTTCCACCGCCTGGACGAGGGCCGCAATCTGCAGACCGGCGGATCGGGCCTCGGGCTTGCCATCGCCCGCGACGTGGCGCGCGCCCATGGCGGCGACCTGGTTCTGTCGGACAGCCCGGCCGGCGGCTTGCGAGCGACGATCCGCTTGCCGGTTTGAGCCTTCCAAACAAATTTGCTCGGTCCGACTGCACCATGTCGCCGGTAAGTCATTGATATAATTTAATAAAAATTCCTAGGCTCGCGAGAACGGACGGCTCATTGCCATTCTAAGAATTCGCATTCAATTCCAGGACGGGCGCGAAAGACCGCAGAAATCCGCCATCGTTGTTCCTCGGTTTTCCGGACCCCCCTCCCCCCGGTCCCCCCCTCTATCCCCATCTGCGAGAGGCGAGGGCGGGCCGGCGGACGCCTACAACCGCCGCGTGAAAATATGGATTTAATCCTTGGCCGTCAAGGGCGCGGGCGAGTCATTTTCGATCTCGCCTCAAATCTTGAAGCGCGCGTTGTGCTTCTTGATCAGCGCGCGCGCACGAACGCATTGGATGGCATGGTCGGACCCTCTCGGACACTTGTGGCTCAGATGAGCAGCGTAGCCTCGGAGATCGCTCTCCGCGAAGCGGCGGTCATCCATGGACACACGTCGCCCGGAACATTTCGCATCGAGAGTATGGAAGACCGGGACAAGCCCGGCCATGACGAAACGTGTCATGCGGAGATGCTAGATTGAGGAGCTTGTCTCTTCCAGCGGTTCCAATTGCGCGATCGAGAGCGCACCCACCTGTTTGGAGAGTTTCATAAGCAGTTCCGAAAGCGTTTCGCGCTCGGCGGGCGTCAGCGCGGCGAGGAAGATTTCTTCGAGGTGCAGCGCCAAGGGCACGATCTCGTCGTAGATGGCGCGGCCGCGTGCGGTGAGCGAGAGCCGCGTGATGCGGCCGTCTTGCACATCGGGGGTGCGCTGCACGCGGCGCGAATCCACCAGCGCGGCGACGGCGCGGCTGACCTGCACCTTGTCCATCGCGGTCTTGACCGCCACGTCGCGCGCCGACAAGCCGGGCTGACCACCCAGGACCGCCATCACGCGCCATTCGGGGATGGAGAGCGAGAAGCGGTCGGAATAGAGCCGCGCGATGGCATCGGAGACGCGGTTGGACAGGACCGAAAGCCGGTAGGGCAGGAAGCCGTCGAGGTCGAGCGCGCCGCGTTCGCGCAATTTGTCACTCGGCATCGGGCTGGTTCTTCGGTTGCGCGGCAGCGAAGGCGGGAAGCGCCATCGCCGCGGCTCCGATGCGGGTGAGCGTCGGATAAGGCGAAAGATCGAGCTCGACGCGGCGCGCATTGGCCATCTGCGGGATGAGACAGACATCGGCCATGGTCGGCGTATCGCCGTGACAGAAGCGGCCGGTTTCCGGCGCGCCCGCGAGCAGGGTTTCCATCGCGGCAAAGCCCAGCGCGATCCAATGGCGCTGCCATTGCGCGCGCGCGGCCTCGTCCTGGCCCAATTTGTTCTTCAGGTGCAGCAGCACGCGCAGATTGTTGAGCGGATGGATGTCGCAGGCCACCGCATAGGCGAGCTGGCGCACGCGCGCGCGGCCGAACGGATCGGCCGGAAGCAGGCGCGGCTCGGGATAAAGCTCCTCCAGGTATTCGACGATGGCGAGCGATTGCGCGATGGCGTGGCCGTCGTGCACCAGCGTCGGCACCAGTTCCTGAGGATTGACGGCGGCATAATGGCTGCCGTGTTGCTGGCCGCCGTCCTTGAGCAGGTGCACGAAGCGGTAATCCGCCTTCAGGCCCTTGAGGTTCAGCGCAATGCGCACGCGATAGGCCGCGGAAGAGCGGAAATAGGTGTAGAGCGCGAGGTCATGGCTCATGGCGCGCGACCTTCTGATCGATGGCGCCGAAGATGGAATGGCCGGCGGTATCCAGCATTTCGATGCGCACGCGGTCGCCGAATTTCAGGAACGGCGTTATGGGCTTGCCCTCGTCGATGGTTTCGAGCGTGCGGCGCTCGGCGAGGCAGGCGGAGCCCGCGGCGCGATTCTTGTTGGACACCGTGCCCGAGCCGAGGATGGTGCCGGCGCACAGCGCACGGGTCCTGGCGGCGTGCGCGATGAGATCGGCAAAGGAGAATGTCATGTCCTCGCCCGCGTTCGGCGCGCCGAAAGGCGCACCGTTCAGCGCGACGATGAGCGGCAGGTGCGCCTTCGCGCCGTGCCAGGCTTCGCTGAGCTCGTCCGGCGTCACGGCGACGGGTGAGAAGGCGGACGCGGGCTTGGACTGGAAGAAGCCGAACCCCTTGGCCAATTCGTTGGGGATGAGATTGCGCAAGCTGACGTCGTTCACCAGCATCAGAAGCTTGATGTGGTGTTCGGCGGCGGCCGCGCTCACGCCCATGGGCACGTCGTCAGTGACGACCGCGACTTCGCCTTCGAAATCGATGCCCCAGTCTTCGCTGACGGCGAGAATGTCGTCGCCGGGGCCGATGAACGAATCCGAGCCGCCCTGATACATCAAGGGATCGGTCCAGAAGCTCGGCGGCATCTCCGCGCCGCGGGCTTTGCGCACCAGCTCCACATGCGTCACATAGGCCGAACCGTCCGCCCACTGATAGGCACGCGGGAGCGGCGAGGCGCATTCCGCCGCATCGAACGGCGTTTCGCCCGGCACCGCGCCTTCGTTCATCATGTCGTAGACGCGCGCCAGGCGCGGCGCGGTATGCGCCCAATCGTCCATGACCTCTTGGAGGGTGTGTGCGATGTGCGGAACGGGGACCGCGCGCGTCAGATCGCGCGAGACGACGACCAGCATGCCGTCGCGGCCGTGCTTCAAGGAGGCGAGCTTCATCTGGGCATCCAGCTCTTCACGTAATTGCGGTCTTCGGTCGCTTCCGCGGCCGGCGCGATGTCGAGCGGATCGCGCGCGTCGACCATCACCGCCACCTCGTCGGTCATGGTCTTTGCCGCCTTGGCGCCGGCTTCGAAGGCCTTCGGATGCGGGCCATGCGTGAAGCCGTTGGGATGCCAGGTCACCATGCCGGGCTTGATGTTGTCGCGGCTGAAGAATTCGCCGGCGTGATAGAAGATCACTTCGTCGTAATCGTCGTTGGAATGGTAGAATGGCACTTTCAGCGCGCCGGGATCGGATTCGATGGGTCGCGGCACGAAGGTGCAGACGACGAAGCGGTCGGCGACGAAGGTGGAATGCACGCTGGGCGGGATGTGATAGCGGTGGCTCATGATCGGGCGGATGTCGCGCCAATTGAGTTTCACCGCGGAGAGATTGCCCTTCCAGCCCACGGCATCCAGCGGATTGAAGGGATAGGCGATGGTGGTGATCTGGTTGCGGCGTTTCACCTCCACCTGCCATTCGCCGCCGCGCTGGGCTTTGAACGCGGCATCGAGCCTGGGCGTTTCCAGCGCGGCGGGATCGAAGAAGGCATGCGGGCCGAGAATCCCGCGCTCCGGCAGCTTGTAGCTTCCGTTCGTCGCTTCGATCAGCAGCGCGGCGGTCGGCGATTTCGGCTCCAGCCGCCACATCGTGCCGCGCGGCAGAAGAATGTAGTCGCCTTCGCGATAGGCCATGTGGCCGAAGTCGCAGTAGAGATCGCCATCGCCCGTGTGCAGGAACAAGAGCACGTCGCCATCGGCATTGCGCTGCAGCTTCGGCATCGCGGCATCGCAGCGCCACAGCGCGATGCGGCAATGCGCATTGGAAAGCAGAAGCGCGCCGCGATAGGGCTCCGCCGTGGGTTTCGCCGCTTCCACAGCGTTGAAGGCGCGCGGGGCAAGCGGGCCATCGAAGCTCGACCAGCCCGTCGGCGGATGCTTGTGATAGATGTGCGTGGCGGGGCCGAAGAAGCCGTCGCGGCCGATCTCGCGCTCGTACGTTCCGGCGGGCAGATCGGCATGCGCCTGCCTGGAGCTTTCGCCTTCGGCGCGCGGAAATTCGATCCAGTTCTTGCTCATGCCGCGGGCGCGCGTAAGCGCGGGCCCCGCAGCCCGCCCCCGCGGCGCGGGGCGCGCGCGCAGGATTCGAAAACCGCCACGAAAAATCCATCGCCGAAGCCTTCGTTGCCTTTGCGCTGGATGATCTCGAAGAAGATCGGGCCGATGGCGTTCTGGGTGAAGATTTGCAGCAAGAGGCCCTGGCCTTCGGTCGGCGCGCCGTCGAGCAGGATGCGGTCCTTCCTCAGGCGATCCACGTCTTCGCCATGGCCCTTGATGCGGTTGTCGAGACGTTCGTAATAGGTCTCGGGTGTGTCCTGAAAGGCGACACCGTTCGCGATCAGCTTCTCCACCGTGTCGTAAATCGCGGCCGTGCCGAGCGCGATGTGCTGGATGCCCTCGCCCTTGTAGAGCTCGAGATATTCGGCGATCTGCGATTTGTCGTCGGAGGATTCGTTGATCGGGATGCGGATCTTGCCGTCGGGGCTCGTCATGGCGCGGCTCTTGAGCCCCGTCAGCTTGCCCTCGATGTCGAAGTAGCGGATTTCGCGGAAGTTGAAGAGCTTCTCGTAGAAGCCCGCCCATCGGTCCATGTTGCCGCGGAACACGTTGTGGGTGACGTGATCGATATAGGTCAGACCCGCGCCTTCATGCGCGAAACCCTTCGCGGGATCGGTGGGCACGAAATCGACATCGTAGATCGAGCGGTCGCCGTAGCGGTCGACCAGATAGATGACGCTGCCGCCGATGCCTTCGATGGCCGGAATGTTCAGCTCCATCGGTCCGACCGGATTGGCGAAAGGCTTGGCGCCCGCCGCCACCAGCTTCTTGTAGGCCTCGCCGGCGTTCTTCACGCGGAACGCCATGGCGCAGGCGCTGGGACCGTGGGCTGAGGCGAAGCGCGCGCCGTGGCTGCCCGGCTCGGCATTGACGACGAAGTTCACTTCGCCCTGGCGATACAGAGTCACGGCCTTCGAACGGTGGCGCGCCACGGCACGGAAGCCCATGCTCTCGAAATAGGCGGCGAGCGCGTGCGTGTCGGGGGCGGTGTACTCGACGAATTCGAAACCGTCGGTGCCGACCGGATTGTCCCACAGAGCCATGGCAGGGGCCTCCATGTTTGGTTTCATATGCAACCATTATAGTTGCAAATGAAACGAGTTTGCAATCACATTGTGAGCGGGGCGCTCAGCCCGAG
>Ga0335085_10016271_pt1 | contig 10752 bp, 12 predicted proteins | sample Lox_Sample_45_FD_206712 | JGI IMG/M metagenome (GOLD analysis project Ga0335085, IMG submission 206712) | Soil microbial communities from Loxahatchee National Wildlife Refuge, Florida, United States - Lox_Sample_4.5 | ecosystem: Environmental > Terrestrial > Soil > Wetlands | place: USA... | reverse complement strand
GTTGCCGGCGGTCGCGGTCACCAGCCTGCTGCACGCGCTGCTCTACGCCGCGAGCCCGTTGCTCGCGCTCGTCTTCAACGTCGCGGTCCTCTACCTCACGCTCGGCTTCCGCCAGTTCAGCGGCCACTTCACGCAGATCCAGCTCGCGGTGAAGGCGGGTGACATCGAGCGGGCGCGCGCCGAGCTCGAGGCCTGGCGCGGCCCCTCCGGCGTGGTGCGCAGCCGCGAGGAGGTGATCCGGCTCGCGATCGAGCAGGCGCTGCTCGCCTCGCACCGCCACGTGTTCGGCGTGCTGCTCTGGTTCGTGATCCTGCCCGGGCCGAGCGGCGCGGTGCTCTACCGCCTCGCCGCCTACTTCGCGACCCGCTGGAAGGGCATGGGCGCGTTCGGCGAGTTCGCGCAGCGCGCCTTCCACCTGCTCGAGTGGCCGGCGGTGCGCCTCACCGCCGCCTCTTTCGCGGTGGTGGGCGACTTCGAGGACGCGGTCTACTGCTGGCGCACCCAGGCGCGCAGCTGGTCCGATCCGGATGCGGGCGTGGTGCTCGCCGCCGGCGCGGGCGCGATGGGCGTGCGCCTCGGCATGCCGGTGCAGGAAGCCGAAGGCGTGCGGCCGCGGCCCGAGCTCGGCCTCGGCGACGGCGCCGACGGCCCGTTCCTCGACAGCACCGTCGGCCTGGTGTGGCGCGCGCTGGTGGTCTGGGTGTTCGCGCTGATCGTCATCGGGGTGGCGAGGCTCCTCTAGGGTTGTCGAACACTGAATCCCAGGCGCCGAAGCGCCAGGCCGCGATGCGCTTCGTGATGGTGACGATGCTGATCGACATGATCGGCATCGGCCTCATCATCCCGGTGCTGCCGGTGTTCGTCGGGCATTTCACGCAGTCGCTGGCGGAGCAGGCGTTCTGGTTCGGCGCGATCACCTTCACCTTCTCGGTGGCGAATTTCTTCGCCTCGCCGGTGCTCGGCGCGCTGTCGGATCACTACGGGCGGCGGCCGGTGCTGCTGCTCGGCTTTACGGGCTTCGGCATCAGCTTCTTCGTCACGGCGATCGTCACGCAGCTCTGGATGCTGATCGCGATCCGGCTCGTGTCGGGGGCGCTGATGGCGAACGCCGCGATCGCCAACGCCTACGTGGCGGACATCACCCCGCCGGAGAAGCGCGCGCAGCGCTTCGGGCAGCTCGGCGCGATGCTGGGCCTGGGCTTCGTCCTCGGGCCGGCGCTCGGCGGGCTGCTCGGCAACTACGACGTGCGGCTGCCGTTCTTCGCCGCCGGCAGCTGCGCGGTGATCAACCTCGCGTACGGCTACTTCGTGCTGCCGGAGTCGCTGTCGCCCGAGCGGCGGCGGCCGATGAACTGGCGCGCCGCGGCGAATCCCTTCAGCGCGCTCGTGCGCCTGCGCAACCTCCAAGGCGTCGGCAGCCTGGTAGTGGTGATCGCGCTCGGCTCGCTCGCGCAGTTCATCCTGCAGTCGACCTGGGTGCTCTACACCACGTTCCGCTTCGGCTGGAGCCCGATGCAGAACGGCTGGTCGCTGTTCATGGTGGGGGCGATGTCGTTCACGGTGCAAGGGCTGCTGCTGCGCAAGATGATCGCCGCGTTCGGAAACGAGCGGCTCGCGCTCATCGGCATGGTGTCGAACGTGCTGTGCCACCTCGGCTGGGCGCTCTCGACCTCGGGCTGGATGATGTACGCCCTGATCGCGGTCAACCTGCTCGGCTACGCGGTGGTGCCGACGGTGCAGAGCATGGTCTCGGCTGCCGCCGATCCGAAGACGCAAGGCCAGACCATGGGCGCGGTGGCGGCGCTGCAAAGCGTCGCCGCGGTGCTCGGACCGGCGATCGGCGCGCCGCTGCTCGGCATGGTGTCGCACTTGCCCCCCGGCGACTGGCGCATGGGCGCGCCGTTCTTCTTCACCGCCACGCTGCTGTTCGTCGCCGCGATCGTCTACTTCGGGCGCTACCGCGCGCGCAATCAGGCCGGCTAGCGCGGCGGCTGCATCGTCGTCGTGGTCGTCCCGCTAGTGGTGATCTTCCAGAAATACGCCATCGCGATCGACGCAGCGATGCAGATCACGCCGGCGGGCACGCCGAAGCTCTCGAGTCCCTTGAACTTGATGTACGGCAGCGGCGTTCCCATGCCGTTGAACAGCGCGAACACGCCGACGACCGCCAGCGCCGTCACCAGCAGCCACTTGAGAATCGCCACGTTGTTTCCTCCCCCGCGCGAACACTAGTCGAGCGGCGGAAGCGGACCCTTATCCAGTCGTCCGCGTATCGCTAACCGGAATCTGTCAGGGTTTGAGGAGCAGCGGCAGGCCGCACATCACCAGCGCGCCGGCAACGAGGTACTGGAAGGTGCGTTCGGACAGGCCGGTGTGGAGCTTGTCGCCGACCAGCAGGCCGAGGCCCATGAAGGGCAGCGCCGCTCCGCACAGGATGAGGGAGTCGACGTTGAGCTCGCCCGCCGCTGCATAGGCGATGGTGCGGCCGATCGACAGAGTGAACAGCATCGCCGAGAGGGTGGCGCGGAAGACGCCCTTGCTCGCGCCGAAGCCGTCGAGGTACATCGCGAAGAAGATCGAGGCCATGGCGCCGAAAAGCGTGCCGACCGCGCCGGAGAGGAAGCTGCCGGCGGCACGCAGCGCCACGGGCGGCAGCACGCGGCTCGCGCCGCGCGGGTGGCCGAGGCGCCAGAACGACCAGCCGCCGTAGAGGATCACGAAGATGCCGAGCAGGCGCGCGAGCGAGGCGGCGTCGATCGACTTGAAGAGGAGCAGGCCCGCCGCCACGCCGAGCGCGCAGCCCGGCAGGAAGCGCACGAACGCGTCGCGCGCCACCAGCCTGCGCTCGTGGCCGAGGATCGCCGCGGAGGAGAGGATGCCGATCAGGCTCCAGGCAGGCGCGATGGTCTTCACCGGCAGCACCAGCGCGAACAGCGGCATGCCGATCGAGCCACCGAAGCCGAGGCTGCCGCGCAGCGTGAACGTCAGCAGCAGGACGACCGCGAGATACCCCAGCTGCCACCAGGAAAGATTTTCTATTTGGCGAAGCTCTTTACCGTGCCGGCGCGTTGGGTAGCCGCGGCGAGGAGGATGTTGAAGTCCGAGCCCGACAGCACGAGCTGCACGCCCATGTTGATGTGGCGCTCGAGCAGCTCGGGCGTGTACATGCCGCCCATGCCCGGGAACTTGCCATGCTTCTTGCAGGCGGCGATCACCCGCTTGTAGGCATCGGCGACCTTCGGGTCGTTGAACTGGCCCGGGATGCCGCATTCGAAGCAGAAGTCGTTGGTGCCGATGAGGAGCGCGTCGACGCCCTTCACCGCGGCGATCTCCTCGCAGTTCTTCACGCCCTCGGGCGACTCGATCATCACCACCACCAGCGTCTCCTCGTTGACGATGCGCGCCGCCTCGCCGACCGGCATCGAGGCGAAGCCGAGCTGCTGCAGGCCGCCGCCCATCGAGCGCTTGCCGATCGGCGGATAGCGGCAGGCGTTGGCGGCCCGCTGCGCCTGCTCCGCATTGTCGACGTGAGGAAAGGTGATTCCCTGCGCGCCGTTGTCGAGCACGCGCGAGGCGTGCCAGTGCTCCAGGCCGGGCACGCGCACCACCGGGGTGATGCCGACCGCGAGCGACGCGGCGCACACCTGCGCCGCCATGTCGAGATCCATCGACGAGTGCTCGCAGTCCACGAACAGCCAGTCGAAGCCCGCGGTCTTGCAGATCTGGGCGATGTTGACGGTGCGGGCGATGTTCACGCCCATGCCGACCGCGAGCTTGCCTGCACGAAGCTGACGCAATGCATGGTTTGCAACGGTGCTCATCGAGGCCCCGTGTGTAGGAAGAACGACCAATTCTAGTAGCGCCTCGGCTACCGCAACTTTCCTGTTTCAGCGACTGACGCAGGAGCGCTGCTTGCCTAGGATGCCATCCGCTTTATTCCCCATCCCCGTTTCAGGAGTCTCCAAAATGAAGCGCAGTCTCCATACCTCTCTGGCAGTGATCGCTGCCTTGGCAGCGTTCTTCAGCCTCGCGGCGTTCGCCCAGGACGACGCCAAAGCAGCGCGCAAGGCGGCCAACGACGCCTACAAGGCCGACAAGGAAGCATGCAAGCCCATGAAGGGCGACGAGCACAAGAATTGCATGAAGGAAGCGAAGTCCAAGCACGACGCGGCCATGAAGCAGGCGAAGGCGATGAAGAAGGAGCACAAGTCGCCGAGCTCCGGCAGCTCGACCCCGTCCGCCACCACACCGGCCGACAAGCCGGCGCAGACGCCGAGCACCACGAAGTAAGCGCTTCAGGCCGGATACTGGCAATATATCCAGTATTCGCCTATAGTCGTCCCCCATGGGGGCGATTGAAGATGTGTTCGGGCGGCTGAACGCGAGGCAGCGCGAGGCCGCCTGCTTCGACCCCAAGGCGCCGCTGCTCATTCTCGCCGGCGCCGGCACCGGCAAGACCAGCACGCTCGCGCACCGCGTCGCCCACCTCGTCCTCGAGGGCGCGGCGCCGGAGCGCATCCTGCTGCTGACGTTCTCGCGCCGCGCTGCGCTCGAGATGACGCGTCGCGCGCAGCGCATCCTCGGCGAAGTCCGCAAGGAGCTGCGGCTGCCGTGGTCGGGCACCTTCCACTCCATCGCCAACCGCCTCATCCGCAAGTATTCCGCGAGGGTCGGACTGGGCGAGAGCTTCACCGTGCTCGACCGCGGCGATGCCGCCGATCTGATGGACGTCGCGCGCCACGAGAAGGGCCTGTCGAAAGCCGAGCGGCGCTTCCCGCGCAAGGACACCTGCCTCGCCATCTACTCGCATCGCGTGAACACGCAATGGCCGCTCGCCAGGACGCTCAACGAGGTTTTTCCGTGGTGCGGCGAATGGCAGCTTGAACTGAAGAATCTTTTCAAGGAATACGTTTTGCGGAAGCTTCAGAATCAGAGCCTGGACTACGACGACCTGCTGCTCTACTGGCACGCGATGATGGAAGACGAGTCGCTGGCGGCGGAGATCGGCTCGCGCTTCGACCACGTGCTGGTCGACGAATACCAGGACACCAACGTGCTGCAGGCCGAGATCCTGCGGCGCCTGCGGCCTGCGGGCGAGGGCCTGACGGTGGTGGGCGACGACGCGCAGGCGATCTATTCGTTCCGCGCGGCGACGGTCGAGAATATCTTGCAGTTCGAAAATCAATTTTCCGCCCGGCGGGTGGTTTTGCAGGAGAACTACAGATCCACCCAGCCGATTCTCGACGCGGCAAACGAGCTGATCGGCAAGAGGCTGCAGTCGAAGAAAGCGAACGGCGCAAAACCGAAATTCGTGAGCGTCGCCGACGACGAAGGCCAGGCGAAGTACGTGGTGGAGCAGGTGCTGGCGGCGCGAGAGCGCGGCACGCTGCTCAGGCGCCAGGCGGTGCTGTTCCGCAGCTCGCATCACTCCGACCTGCTCGAGCTCGAGCTGGCGCGGCGGAACATCCCGTACGTGAAGTTCGGCGGTCTCAGGTTTCTCGAGGCCGCGCACGTGAAGGACCTGCTCGCCGTGCTGCGCTGGGCCGACAACCCGCGCAACCGTGTCGCTGCCTGGCGCGCGCTGCAGCTCCTGCCCGGCGTAGGGCCGGCGGGCGCGCAGCGGATCTTCACCAGATTCGAAGCTCAGGGCTTCTCCTGGGAAGCTCTTCAGACCTCTTCGGATGAGCTGGATCAACTGCTGAAACGGCTCGGCAATTCGCAGACACCCTGGGAAGGTCAGGTGCAGCGCGTGCGCGAGTGGTACGAGCCGCACCTGGACAGGCTGCATGACAACGCGCAGGTGAGGTCCGGAGATTTGCTGCAGCTCGAGAAGATGAGCTTCTCGTATTCGACCCGCGAGGCGTTCCTGACCGAGATGGCGCTCGATCCGCCGAGCGCGACCAGCGACCTGTCGGGCGCGCCGTACCTCGACGAGGACTACCTCATCCTCTCGACCGTCCATTCGGCGAAAGGCCAGGAATGGGACGCGGTGCACGTGCTGAACGTCACCGACGGCAACTTCCCGTCGGAATTCGCCACCGGCAAGGCCGAGCTGATCGAGGAGGAGCGGCGGCTGCTCTACGTGGCGATGACGCGCGCGAAGTCGGAGCTCCACCTCCTGCAGCCGCTCAAGTACTACGTCACGCAGCAATCGCGCATGGGCGACCGGCACGTGTACGGCGCGAAGAGCCGCTTCATGACCGAGGCGATGATGAAATGCTGCGAGCCGGTTGCTTTCGGTTCTTACCTGGAAAGATCTCACGCGGAGAGTTCTGTTGTGAAGAGCGTTGACATCGCGTCCCGTCTGAAAGGCATGTGGGCGTAGTCCGGTCGGAATAGGGCCTGGCGCCGGATCGTTTGCAGCTCGTAGGTGACACTGCGGCCGACACTCGTCGCCATGAAACGCCTTCTTCAGATCCTGCTTTGCGCGGCGCTCGCCGCGGCCTCGGCCTGGCTCGCCGCCGAAGCCGCTGACGGCGCGGCGGGTACCAATGCCTCGACCGCCGGCGGCGCTGCGCTCGGCGGCACCGGCATCGGCTCGCCGGACCCGCGCAAGGAGCGGGAGGCCGATTCGCGCGTCCGTATCCAGAAGAAGCCCGAGCAGAAGCCGGAAACTGCGCCGGAGCAGCCGGCCTCGGCCGGCCCGTCGCGCGACCGCGCGCGCAACCTGAGCGAGGAAGCCGACCGCCAGGACGCGGAATTCCGGAAGAAGAACGCGAAATAGGGTATCAAGACGAAATCGGGGTCAGGCTCCGATTTCCGGTATCGTCGCTCCCGCCATGGGAAATCAGAGCCTGACCCCGATTTCGCAATTCTGGGACGACGCGATCGTTCCGACGCTCACCGAGTACATCCGCATCCCTGCGAAGTCTCCGCACTTCGACAATGCATGGGAGAAGAACGGCTACATCGATGCCGCGGTGAGCCTCGCCGAGGCGTGGTGCCGCAAGCATGCGTTGCCCGGAATGAAGATCGAAGTGGTCCGGCTGCCGGGGCGGACTCCAGTGCTTTTCCTCGAGGTGGAGGGTTCTTCGAAGAACAAGACCGTGCTCATGTACGGCCATCTCGACAAGCAGCCGGAGATGACCGGCTGGCACGAAGGGTATGGGCCGTGGCAGCCGCGCAGCGCCGACGGCAAGCTGTACGGGCGCGGCGGCGCGGATGATGGCTACGCGGTCTTCTGCTCGATTGCCGCGCTTCGTCACCTCGCCGCGCAACAGGCTTCTTATTCGAACATCAAGATCCTGATCGAATGCTGCGAGGAGAGCGGCAGCTACGATTTGCCGGCGTATTTGGACGCGTTGTCTTCGAGAATAGGCAAGCCCGACCTGGTGATCGGCCTCGACTCCGGCTGCGGCAACTACGAGCAGCTGTGGGGCACGACGTCGCTGCGCGGGCTGGTGAACGGCGTGCTCGAAGTCGAGGTGCTGACCGAAGGCGTGCATTCGGGCGACGCGAGCGGCGTGGTGGCCTCGAGCTTCCGCATCGCGCGCCTGCTGCTCGAGCGCATCGAGGATCCGGAGAGCGGCGTGGTCGGGCCGGCGGCGTTCCACGCGCCGATCCCGCCGGAGCGCGGCGAGCAGGCGAAGCGCGCCGCGGCAGTGCTGGGCGAGGAGATCTGGCGCAAATTCCCGTTCGTGAAGGGCATGGGGCCGATGGCCGAGGACCTCGCCGACCTGGTTCTCAACCGCACCTGGCGGCCGGCGCTCGCGGTCACCGGCGCCGAGGGCCTGCCCGCGCCGGCCAACGCGGGCAACGTGCTCCTGCCGAAAACCACGCTCGCGCTCTCCATGCGCCTGCCGCCCACCACGGCGGCGAAGAAGGCGGCGCTGCAACTGAAGACGCTGCTCGAGGCAGACCCGCCCTACGGCGCGAAGGTGAGCTTTTCGGCCGGCCAGGCCGCCGACGGCTGGAACGCCCCGGCCACGGCGCCCTGGCTCGACCAGGCGCTCGAAGAAGCTTCCAAGCGGCATTTCCGCAAGCCGGTGATGTGGATGGGCGAGGGCGGCACCATTCCATTCATGGCGATGCTCGGCGGCAAGTTTCCGCAGGCGCAGTTCGTCATCACCGGCGTGCTCGGGCCGCATTCCAACGCCCATGGCCCGAACGAGTTCCTGCACATCGGGTACGCGAAGAAGCTCACCGCCTGCGTGGCCGACGTAATCGCAGCGCAGGCCCGCTCGTGACCTGCGCTGACACGCTCTGACAAGACGGCCGGGCCGGTGTCGGCCCGGCGACGTCGCGCCGACAACCGCCGCCCGGCGGGCGTGAAAAACCACCGTTCTGCAAGCCTGCGCTGACGGATCCGGCGCCGGCGCTGACCTTCCGTTCTGGCACGCCCCATGCAGGGTAAAGGGCGCAGCAGCCAATCAACCGAACGAGAAGGGAGTATGCAAATGAAAAAGACCGTCATCGCAGTGACCACCGGGATCGTGTTGGCCTCTTCCATGCTGTTCGCGGGCAGCCCCGAGCAGCAGCAGGTCGCGCAAGCGAAGCCCGCCCAGGTTTACGTCGCCAGCAGCGGCGCGGAAAGCCACGACTACAGGCTCGAGCGCGAGAGCTGCTGCGGGCCGCAGCACGAATAAGCGCGCGAGCGCACCCCAAGAACAACCAGCTTCTCGTTCGTCAGGGAGTGCCGGGCAACCGGGCTCCCTGTTTTTTTTGACACGGCCTGACAGCGCCGTTCCTCCTCGTGTCAACCGTCCGACGCGGCGCCGACACCATGCCTGCGGCGCGCTGTGAAAAAAGCCCGTTTTGAAAGCCTCCTCTGACACATCTGCGGATGCCCCTGACAGTCGGCGCTGGCACGCGGCGTGCTGATGCAAAGGCACGAGCAGGACCCTTTAACGAACGAGACGAGAGACAGGGAGAATCAAAATGAAGAAGACCGCCACCGTTGTCCTGAGCATCCTTTTCGCCTTCGCCGCAATCGCCGCCGGCACGTCGGAGTCGAGCAAGCCGGTCACCGCCGCCGCCGAATACGACGGCCCGGTCAGCATGGTCAAGAACCAGCCGGCGCCCGAGCATGATTACAAGCTCGAGCGCGAAAGCTGCTGCGGCCCGCAGGAGTAACCAGACACTCGAAGAAGAAACAACAAGAACAAGTTCCAGGCAGCACCGGAGAGCCCGGCACCCCTCGCCGGGCTCTTTGCTTTTTTGGCAAGCCATAAAATCGGGGTCGGACCCCGATTTCATGGACTCAATCGCCAGCACGCCTTCGGGCGCCGCTTTCTCCCGCTGCCGCCGCTGGCGCTACCTGCTGTGGCGCCGCTGGGACGAATCCCGGCCCGCGGCGAACTTCCTGATGCTCAACCCGAGCACGGCGGACGAATTCAAGCTCGATCCCTCCTGTACCCGCGCTCGCGTCTACGCCGAGCGCTGGGGCTACGGTGGGCTGATCGTGACCAACATCTTCGCTTGGCGCGCCACCGACCCCGACGACATGAAGGCGGCAGCGAACCCGGTCGGTCGCGGGAACGACGCCGCGATCGCCAGGGCGGCCAGCGAGGCGGCAATCGTGGTCTGCGCATGGGGAAACCACGGACAGCACCTCGGAAGAGGAGGGAAGGTGATAGCCGCCCTGCGCTCTTCGGGAGTGGAGTTGCACTACCTGAAGATGAACGGGGCGGGGCAGCCGTCCCATCCCCTCTACCTGCCGGGAACGCTCGAGCCCGTTTCCTGGAAAACCGGGCTCTGACCCCGGTTCATTCGAGCGGAGTCCAGCTTCTTCATGGATTCCCCCGCATTCTTATGATGAGCGCCGCGATGCCGCAGGCAGCCGCGACCAGCGCCGCCGTGGCCGCGACCTTGAGCACGAAGCTCGGCGGGAAAGCGAGCGCGACCGGCAGGCCGAACGCGGTGATCGCGCCGGCGATGATCAGGAACCGCGCCCTGCGTTCGGTCACGAAGCCTTCCTCACCGGTCTTCCCGGTAGCGGGGCTGGCCGATGATCAGCGTGTCGTGCGCGAGGTAATTCCGCCGGTAGGTCTCGAAGTCGTGCTTGTCCGAGCGCTCGATGCGGTGCTGGTCCTCGACCGACTTCTCGCGCATTTCCTCGAACGGGCGGACGAGCTCCGCCGGCAGCGGCAGCCCGCGCAGCGTGCCGGCATGCAGCAGCGATTGCGCGAGCGCGAAGCGCACGTACTGGTTGTCGTGGTTGCGGGCCATCGCACTCAGCACGCGCGCCGAGGGCGTGAGGGAGGGATCCTCGAGCAGCGCCTGGGCATGGTGCACTGCCTCGGCGTACGCGGTGCCGGCGTGCGCCGCGTCGAGCGCCGCGGCGATCATCTCGCAGCCCGCCAAGATGTCCATCCCCCAGTCGCGCAGCGATACCAGCTTGTCCCGGTGGTTGAGCTTGAGGTTGGGCTCGCGCCCCCGCGCCGCCGCCGCATGCTGGTTGCCGCCGATGGCGGCGATCTCCTGCGGCGTGTCCGGCGGGCTCTCGGCGAGCAGGCAGTGCAGCAGGAACACGTCGAGGAAGCGCATGGTCGGCGCGTCGATGCCGATCGCCTTGAACGGATCGAGGTCCATGAGGCGCACCTCGACGTACTCGACCCCGCGCTCGCGCAGGGCGTGCAGCGGCCGCTCGCCGGGCCGGATTCGCCGCTTCGGGCGGATGGTTCCGTAGAACTCGTTCTCGATCTGGAGCAACGAGGTGCTGAGCTGCTTATAGTCGGTGCCCTCCCTGACGCCGATCCGCTCGTACGCGGGAAACGGCTGCGTGAGCGCCGCGTCGAGAGATGCGGCATAGCT
>Ga0335085_10016269_pt1 | contig 10752 bp, 9 predicted proteins | sample Lox_Sample_45_FD_206712 | JGI IMG/M metagenome (GOLD analysis project Ga0335085, IMG submission 206712) | Soil microbial communities from Loxahatchee National Wildlife Refuge, Florida, United States - Lox_Sample_4.5 | ecosystem: Environmental > Terrestrial > Soil > Wetlands | place: USA: Florida... | reverse complement strand
CGGGCCGATGCCGTCGCGGCCCACCTGGCGGCCGGCCAGGCGGCGCTGGCGGCGGCGTCGCCGCGCACGGCCCGGCGGCACCTCCGGTCGGCGGCGAAGCTTGCGCATGGCCAGGCCCTGCTGGTGCGGCTGCGCGGGCGCCTGGCCCAGGCGCTGGAGGCGACCACCGGCCGGGACAGCGGCGGGGTGCTGCGGCACTGCCGGGCCGGCCTGGCCGACCTGGCCAGGCACCGCGCGGCGCTGCCCTCGATGGAGCTTCGCATGCTGGCCTCCGGGCACGGGGTGGAGCTGGGCCAGCTCGGGCTGCGGGAGCTGCTGCGCGACGCGCCGCCGGCCAGGCTGTTCTCCTGGATGGAGCTGACCCGCGCCGCCTCGCTGCTGTTCGTGGAGCAGCCGGTCGGGGCGGTGGAGGAGGAGCTGGGCGCGCTGCGGGCGGTCGAGCACGAGCTGCGGTCGGCGCGCCGGGAGGAGGGCCGCGAACCGGTGGGGCTGCTGGCCCGCCGGGCCAGGCTGGAGGCGAAGATCAGGCGCACGGCCTGGACCGGGCAGCACGGGCTGCCCGCCACCGACGAGCTGGTGGGGATGGGTGAGCTGCGGTCGCTGCTCGATGGCCGGTACCTGGCCGAGTATGCGGCGGTCGGGGACAGGCTGGTCGCGGTCGTCGTCGGCCCCCGGGGGGCGCGGCTGGCCGGGCTGGGGCTCGCCGAGCCGGTGTACCGGGAAACCAGCATGCTGCTGTTCGCCCTGCGGCGGCTGCTCCGGGGCGGCCCGTCCGGGGCGCAGGCGCGGCAGCGGGCTGAGTTCTCGCTGGCCAGACTGCGGCGGGCGCTGGTGGATCCGCTCGGCGTCGGGGACGACGTACCGCTGGTGGTGGTGCCGTCCGGGCCGCTGCACCGGGTGCCGTGGTCGGGGCTGCATACCGGGGAGATGTGCGTCGTGCCGTCGGCGACGTTCTGGGCCCGCGGCCGCCGCGCGGCAGCCTCCCCCGATGGCAGCGGGCTGGCCCTGGTGGCGGGCCCCGGGCTGCCGGGGGCGGTGGCCGAGGTCCAGGAGGTGCACCGGGCGCGTCCCGGGTCGGGCCTGCTGCTGCCCCCCGACAGCACGGTGCGGGCGACGCTGAAGCTGATCTCCAACGCCGAGCTGGCGCACGTCGCCTGCCACGGCCTGCTGCGCTCCGACAACCCGCTGTTCTCCTCGCTGCTGCTCAGCGACGGCCCGCTGACGCTGTACGAGGTACTCGCCTCCGGCGTCGTCCCGCGCCGGGTGGTGCTGGCCGCCTGCGAGTCCGGTGTGGAGCACAGCTACGCCGGCGGCGAGGTGCTCGGTTTCGTCGGCGCGCTGATGGCGAGGGGGACCGCGGGCGTGGTCGCCTCCACGATCCCGCTGCCCGACGGCGCGAGCGTCCCGCTGATGACGGGCCTGCACCGCAACGTCGCCGCCGGCGACTCGCTGCCGGCGGCGCTGTGGAAGGCACGCGCCGGCGCTGACCTGGAGCGCGCCGAAGACTACGCCGCGTGGGCCGGCGTCACCGCCTACGGCGCCGCCTGACCCCCAGATCCGCGGCCGGCCCCTCCACATGGCCGCCACGGCGCCGGCACGGCGCCTGCACGGCCGCCGGCTTGCCTGGTCCTGACCAGCCGGTGCCCAGCGGCGGCGGCGCGCATCCCGGCCAGCGGCCATGAGGACCCAGGAGGCGAGATTGGCGGGGCAGGACAGTGGGTGGGCGCCCGTTTGGCCCGCGGCCGCGCCCGGCATGGTTGATACATGAACCTCGTCCGCTTGCTGCGCCGGATCGCGCTCACCGTCGTGGGCACCGTCATCCTCGCCGTCGGCGTGGTGCTGCTGGTGGCGCCCGGGCCCGGCCTGCTCGTGATCCTGCTGGCGCTGATCGTGTTCGCGGTCGAGTACGAGTGGGCCAGGCGCCGTCTGGTGACCGTGCGGGACCGCGCGCGCTCGGCGGCCGAGAAGGCCGCCGCCAGCCGCGTCGCGACGGCGTCCGCCGTCCTGTTCGGCATCGGTGCCATCGGCCTGGGCGCAGTGCTGATCTTCACCGACCTGCTGCCCCTGTCCGGCATAGCGACCGGCGCCAGCGTGGCCCTGGGCGGCCTGACCGTGCTGGCCACCACGGCCTACAGCGTCCGGGAGATGCGGCGGGCCCAGCGGGCCGGGCCGGATCAGACCGGGTAGCGCTGACCGGCGATCCCCGGCCTTGCGGTCAGGCCAGCAGCGCCCGGCCGTACCAGTCGCCGCCGTCCCGGACCCCGGGCAGGGTGTAGAAGTAGCCGCCGCCGAACGGCTGCACGTAGTCGATGAGCGGCTCGTTGATCAGCCGCGTCTGGACGGTCTCGAACTGCCGCTGCACGTCCTGCTGGTAGGCGACGAAGATGTGGCCGGCCTGCAGGTTGCCGTTCAGGTCCACGCCGAGGTCGTAGTTGTACGAGCGGCGGACGAGCCGCTGCCGGGCGGTCGCCGGGGTACGCGGGTTGGCCAGCCGGATGTGGGCGTCGAGCGGGATCAAGTTGCCCTTGGGGTCGGCGGCGTAGTCCGGGGCGTCGAACTCGCTGCTGCCATCCAGCGGCGCGCCGCTGTCACGGCGCCGCCCGAACATGCCCTCCTGCTCGTTGATGGAGACCCGGTCCCAGAACTCCACCAGCATCCGGATCAGCCGCACCACCTGGTAGGACCCGCCCTGGGCCCAGCCGGGCTCGGCCGGGTCGTCGACCCAGACCAGGCCGCTGGCGAGGCCGCCGGCCGGGTTCGCGGTGCCGTCCTTGAACCCGAGCAGGTTCCGCGGCGTCCCCGCGGGGCGCGGCGGGGAGTTGTACCCGGCCATCTTCCAGCGCAGCTGCATCGCGCCGCGAATGTGCCGGGTGATGTCGCGGATCGCGTGGTGGATGGTGTCGGGGTGGTTGGCGCACAGCTGGAGCAGGAGATCGCCGTGCAGCCAGGCGGGGTCGGGCGAGTCGTTGGGGAACACCCGCATCGGCGTCAGCTTCCCCGGCTTGCGGGCGCCGAGGCCGTAGCGGCCGTCGAACAGGCTGGCTCCCACGGACACGGTGACGGTCAGGCCGTCCGCGGGCACGGTGGGGCCGAGCACGTCGCTGTCCGACGGCGGCTGCCCCACGCCGAGGTCGGGCGGGGTGCCGCCGGAAGTCAGGAACCGGGCCCGGCTGGTGAGCGCGCGCATCAGGCCGGCCAGGCTGGCCCGGCCGCCAGCCGTGACGTCGAAGGCGGCGAAGCAGGCGGCGGCCTGCCTGCCCGCCGGGCCCGGTGTCAGCACCCCGGCCTGGTGGGTTCCGTGGAACGGGTACGAGGCGGGCGCCTGGGCGCCGTCCGCGGTGCCGCCGTCGGCGCGGGCGCCGCCGGCGAGCACCCCGGTGGCCAGCGCGGTGCCGGCGGTGCCCGCCGCGGCTCCCTTGAGGAAGTTGCGGCGGCTGACGTTCACGGCCGGGCTCGTTTCCGCTGGTCGCGCATGGATGGCAGCCTTCTCCAGTGGTCGGGTCAGTGGGCGGGCGGGATCTCGAGCAGGTCGGGGACGGATGACAGGGTCTCGAGCACGGCGCCGATCGCGGCGTTGACCTGCTGGCGGGCGGTCAGCGGGGTGGCGCCGGGCGACCGCCACCGGCCGCCGGACCGGGTCGACAGCGGGGCCTGCTGCAGCGCATCCAGCTGGGCCCGGGCCGCCGGCAGCAGTTTCGGTGCCCGCGCGGAGATGAGCGGGGACAGCTCGCCCAGCACGGCCCGGGTCGCCTGCAGATCGGCGTAGGTCTCGGCGAAGGCGGCGCCGCCGCCCTGGTCGTCGAGCCCGGACAGGTGATCGCGCAGGGCGTCCTCGAGGATCTCGTGCGCCCGGAGCGGCAGGTTGGTGGGGTCGCCCGCGATGCCGGGCGAGGTCAGGTTCTGGCGCACCGCGGCGACGTCGCGGGCCAGCCGGTTCACCACCGGCAGCAGCGCGGCGCCGTCCTGGCCGTGCCACAGGCCGTACTCGAGCCGGTGCAGGCCGGTGAAGTTCTGGTCGTGGACGCCGCCGGGCAGCCCGCCGGGCAGCCCGTCCACCGCGACACCCGCGTCACCGAAGCTGTCGTAGGAGGCGCCGACCCGTTCCCAGTCCAGCTGCGCGGCCAGCCAGTCCCTGCGCGCGGCGGCCAGGTCGCCGCGGCGCAGGTCCGCCCGGACCCGGGTGACCGCTGTGGCCAGGGCCGCCAGTTGACGGGCGGCGTAGGCCTGGTAGGCCTTGTTCGGCCCGGCCAGCTCGGCCATGGTCACCGGCGTCACCGCCGCCGGGGCGCGCGCGCCCGCGTTCCCGGTGACCTGCACCGGCGCCGAGCTCGTCGCGGCCTGCCCGGACAGGTAGCACCTGAAGGTGTAGGAGCCGCTGCCGAGGGTGGCGGTCATCTCGGCGGTGGTGCCGGGGCCGATCGTCTCGATCTCGGCGACCACCCCGCCGGCGGCGTTGCTGAGATTGATCTCGCCGGGCTGGCCCGATCTGTTGGCCACCGTGAACGTCTGGGTTCCGGCCCGGGCGGAGGTCCAGTCCGGCGCGCACCCGGTGCGGGTCACCGTCACCGCCGTGATCGCCGCCGCGCTCGCCGACGGCAGCACCGCGATCATCGCCGCCGCCGCCAGCGCCGGGACCAGTATCAGCACCCCGGCCACGGCCCACGGCCGGCGCGCGGCCAGCTGCTCCCACTGGACCGGCCCGGCCCGGCGCCGGCCGGCCGCCTGGGTCCCCGCCGGGGCGGGCGATGCGGCCGCCTGGGCCGCGGGTGCGGCCGGCGCAGCGGGTGCGGCGGGAGCGGGTGCTGGCGCGGCCGCCGGGCGGCCCGCGCGCAGGAACGCCGGGATGACCACCGCCAGGTAAACGACCCAGGCCACCACCTGCAGCACCGTCATCCTGGGTGACAGCTCGGTGGCGCCCGTGATGAGCGAGAGCCACCAGGAATTCGGGCCCACGTGCGCGGTCAGGTCGAGCGCGACCCAGCGCTGTCCCGGCAGGAGGCCGGCCTCCTGCAGGTCGCCCAGGCCGTGTGCCAGCACGCCCGCGGCGATCACGATCAGCGCGATCGCGGTCCGGCTGAAGAACACCCCGACGTTCAGCCGCACCGCCCGCCGGTACAGCAGCCAGCACAGCAGCACCGCGGTGGCCAGGCCGAGGGCGGCGCCGGCCAGCGGCGCGGCCGTCGTCCCCGACGCGCGCACCGCCGTCCACAGGAACAGGGTCGTCTCCAGGCCTTCCCGGCCGACCGCGAGGAAGGCGGTGACCGTCAGCGCACCCGCGCCGATCATCACCGCGCGCTCCACCTCGCCGCGCAGCTGCGCCGACAGGCCGGCCGCGGCGCGGCGCATCCAGAACACCATCCCGGTGACCAGGCCCACCGCGAGCACGCTCAGCAGCCCCTCGGCCGCCTCCTGCGCCCGGCCCGACAGCTCGCTGGTCGAGAAGGTCAGCACCGCCGCGAAGCTGCCCGCCACCATCACCGCGCCCAGCACGCCCAGCCAGACCGGCGCCGACGACACCCGGTGTCCCCCGGGGGACGCCGTCTTGCGCAGCGCGGCCAGCAGGATGCTCACCACAAGCCCTGCTTCCAGGCCCTCGCGCAGCCCGATCAGGAAGTTCGGAACAGCGTCAGCCCAAGTCACGCGGACTAAGGTAAGGCAAACCTAAGTAACGTGTCCAGCCGGGGGCCGGGGATTGGCCTCAGATGCGCTGCGAGCCGCGCCGGAACCTGCCGGGACGGTGCACCGGGCTATCGCGGCCCGCCGCCCGGGACCTGTGCGGTGCGCCAGTCCGCCTGGATCCTTCCCGCTCAGGACGCAGCCGCCTCCGCGTCAATCATCTTCTGGATGGGGCCGGCCGCGGCACCGCCGGCCACGATGGCCGCCCCGATCGCGCCCAGCGTCATGACCGTCCCCAGCCACACCATCGTCGTGACCGGCAGCGTGTACGCGCCCACGAGCCGGGCCGCGCACTCGCCCAGCAGCGCCAGGCCCCAGATCGTGCTGAAGGCCTGCTCGAGCCGGCGGAAGCGGCCCGAGGCCGCGGCCAGGCGGTCCCATGCCGCCATCCGTTCTGCCTGTCCTCTGGTCATGAAGGGCTTGAGACCGGCCGACATGAGCGGGCGCCGCAGCACGACCGAGCCGAGGATGGCGAACGCGATCACGCTGCTGACGGCCGAGTCCTTGGCGATCATCGCGCGCGGGTCGCCGGTCAGGAAGCTGACCGCGATGCCCGCCAGGTTGACGCCCACCATGAGCACGGCCAGCAGGTTCAGTTTCCGCTCCGCCACCAGGTCGGCGATGGCGCGCACGGCGGGGACGGCACTGCTCAGTGCCAGGGAGAGCCACAGGCTCACGCCGAACGCGTCGCGCAGCAGGTAGTAGGTGCCGACCGGGATGCCGATGTCGATCAGCAGCGGCCGCAGCGAGGCGGCCACGCCGGGACGGCGGTCCGCGGGTGCCCGGCCTGCCGATGCGCGGCCTTCAGGTGCCCGGACCATGGGTGCGCGGTCCACGGGCAGCTGGCCTGCGGGCAGCTGGCCTGCGGGCACCTGGCCTGCGGGCACCTGGCCTGCGGGGACGCGGTCGGCGGGTGCCTGGCTCCCGGCGCCTGGCATCGGGGCGGTCTCGGGGTCCTGAGTCTGCGTCACTGCCATGCGCCCAAACTTAGGTCAGACATAAATTTATGTCAAGACTAATTTTGTGTTTGACCTAAGTTCTGGCTAGGATGCCAGCATGGCACCCGGGCTCCGCGAGCGGCGCAAGCAGGAGACGCGGCAGGCGATCTCCGACATCGCGACCCAGATGTTCGCGGACCGCGGCTTCGACGGGGTGACGATCGCCCAGGTCGCCGACGCGGCCGGCGTGGCCAAGATGACCGTGACGAACTACTTCCCGCGCAAGGAGGACCTGGTCTTCGACCGGGCCGAGGCGGTGATCCGCCACCTGGCCGACGTGATCGCCGCCCGCGCCCCCGGCGAGAGCATGCTCGCCGCGATCCGCCGCGACTACGCCGAGGCCGTCGCCCGGGGCGAAGTCACGATCGGGCTGTCCAGCCCGGCCTTCGCCCGGATGATCCTGAGCAGCCCGGCGCTGACCGGCCGCGTGCGGGAGATGCTGGACCAGCGCGAGCAGGCGCTCGGCGACGCCATCGCCGCCGAGACCGGGACCGACGGGCCGCAGGAGCGGCTCGTGGCGGCTCTCCTCTCGTCGGTGCACCGCGTGCTGTCCGCCGAGGCCAGCCGGCGCAGCCTGGCCGGCCAGTCACGCGAAGAGATCTGTGCCGTGCTGGCCGACGCCGCCACCCGCGCGTTCGACCTGCTCGAGCCGTCCCTCGGCCGCTACGGCATCCGGGCCGGGCCCGGGTAGCCGCGGCGCCGCGTGCGCCCGGCAGGCGTCGGCCCGGGGACAAAGGCACCGGGAGGACAACGTGCGCATCGGCATCCTCGGCCCGCTGGAGGTGCGGGACGACACCGGACGGGCCGTGCCCATCGGCGGCACCCGGCTGCGCGTCCTGCTGGTCCGGCTGGCCCTCGACCCGGGCCGCGCGGTCACCGCCGACCGGCTGGCCGGGGACATGTGGCCCGGCGGCGGTCCCGCCGACCCGGCCAACGCGCTCCAGGCGCTGGTGTCCCGGCTGCGCGGCGCGGCCGGGCCGGGCCTGGTCGGGCACGGCCCGGGCGGGTACCGGCTGGCGGTCGACCCCGGTGACGTGGACGCCACCGCCTTCGAGCGCCTGGTGGCCGACGGCCGCGCCCTGGCCGCGGGCGGCGACCACGCCCGCGGCGCGGCCACGCTCCGGCAGGCGCTCGGCCTGTGGCGCGGCCCGGCGCTGGCCGATGCCGCGGACGCCCCGTTCGCCGCCGGGCCGGCCGCGCGGCTCGAGGAGCTCCGGCTGGCGGCGGCCGAGGAACGGATCGAGGCGGGCCTGGCCCTCGGCCTCGGCGCCGGGCTGGTGCCGGAGGCCGAGGAGCTCGCCGCCGCCCACCCGCTGCGGGAGCGGCTGCGCGGCCAGCTCATGCGCGCGCTCTACGCGGCCGGGCGGCAGGCGGATGCCCTGGCCGTGTACGAGGACACCAGGCAGATCCTGGCCGGCTAGCTGGGCGTCGACCCCTCACTGGCGCTGTCGGCCGTGCACCTGGCCATCCTGCGCGGCGAGCTGGAACCGGCCGGCCCGGCCGCCGCGCCCGGCACCGGGGATGCGCAACGGCTGCCGCCGCCGGCCGCCCGCGCCGGCCCCGGGCAGCCGCGCGCGACGAACCTGCCGGCCCAGCTGACCAGCTTCGTCGGCCGCGAGGACGAGCTCGGGCTGCTGGGCGGGCTGCTGGCGGAGTCGCGGCTGGTCACGCTGACCGGGCCGGGTGGGGCCGGGAAGACCCGGCTGGCGATCGAGGCCTCCGCGCCGCTGGTGGCCGAGCTGCCGGACGGCGTGTGGTTCGTCCCGCTGGCCCCGGTCCGCGACGCGCTGGACGTCCCCAGGCGGTGCTGGCGGCCATCGGCCTGGACGAGGCCCTCTGGGCGGCCGACCCGGCGGCGGTGCCGACCGCCGTGCTGCCGCCGCTGGACCGGCTCGCCGACGCGCTCGCGAGCCGCAAGCTCGTCCTGGTGCTGGACAACTGCGAGCACCTGCTCGACGCGGTGGCCGCCCCGGCGGGCCGACTGCTCACGGACGCGCCCGGCGTGTGCATCCTCGCCACCAGCCGCGAGCCGCTCGGCATCACGTGGCTCATCCGCGCCCCACTGTCGTTTGGTCATCTGCACGACCACGGTGTCGCGGGGCGCTGACAGGACACGGCCAGCCCGCTGACAGCCCGGCCCCGGCGCTGGCAAACCGCTGACAGCAGGGCCGGGCCACCCCGCCGCCGCCGGCGGCGGTGGGGCGGCGGGGTGGCGGGCGACGACGACGGCGGCGACTTATCACGGATTTTGGTCACCAGAACCGGGACGAAATGGACGTGATCATGACGCAGATCCGTGAAATGTGGCGTCAGCCCCCCGGTACCCCCCTCAGTTCGCGTACCGGATCCGCCCATCGTGGCTCAGCACGCGGCGCGGCACCGCTTTGTACGCCTCGGGCGGCTCCAGCGGGCGCAGGCTCTCGGCGCGCACCAGGACCACCTTGTGATCGCGCCGGCGGCCGGCGTCATGAACCCAGGACACCCAGGCCCACCAGGAGCCATCGCGCTCATGCCGCTCCCAGGCGAGCAGGTGCCCGGTCATGCCGCCCGCCAGTTCGACGAGCGGCGGCGCCCACGGTGCCCCGGCCCCCGCCACCATCCCAGTATGCGAAAGTATGTTCGACGACAGCGGGGAAACCCGGCAGCCGCGGCCAGAATCTGACCTGGCACCTCACAGCGTGACCCGGCGGACACGCGCCGCCCGCGCCAGCCGCATAACGCCGCCGGGCCGGTGCGCACGGCCGGCCGGCCCGAGGCGGAGCCCTGACCGGCGGCAGGTCCCGGCCCGGGCCCGATACCGCTGAGAAGCTTGTCACTATGTGAGACGGGAGCAGGTTGCCGCTATGCGAGGATCGAGGCGCGGGGGGTCACCGGGCCGGCGGCCGGAACGAGGAGTTGTGGGCGGGACGGACGGCGCATCGCCAGAGGTGCCGATGCTGACGGTCGCCCTTGACCTGCCGTCGGCGCGGGTGCTCGCCGATCAGGCGGCGATCATCCAGGATCTCCAGTTCGTCATGGACTGCTGCAAGCGGCTGCTGACCGAGCTGGCCCGGCCCGAGGAAGACCGGGATGTGGTGGTACCGCAGGCGCTCTGGTCGTCCGCTCTGGTGGCCTACGCCCGCTGCTTCAGCAAGGGCAAGCGTTTCGGGCTCGCGACCGAAGACGTAGCGAACCTGCCCCTGCATGGGGCGGTGATGAAGTTCCACAAATGGGTCATCGGGGAACGCAACAAGCTGACCGCGCATCCCGCCGACCCATTTGCGGCGGCCAAGGTCGGGGCGGCCCTTTCCCTCCCTGAGCAGGCCGGGCGGCGGGTGGAGGGAATCGCGATCTTTTCCTCGAGCCAGGTGCTCGTCGACGTCATCGGTGTCCGGCAGCTGGGTGGCCTGGCGTCCGAACTGGCCAAGCAAACCGCCGAGAGGGCACAGGAACAGCAGGACTCGGTGCTGGCCGACGCGCAGCAGCTGAACATAGACAGCTTGTACAGCTTGCCGCCGCTGCGCATGCAGCCGCCCATGGCCGGCTCCGCCGGGGATGCCCCTTCCGCCGGGGATGCCCCTTCCGCCGGGGATGCCCCTTCCGCCGGGGATGCCCCTTCCGCCGGGGATGCCCCTTCCGCCGGGGATGCCCCTTCCGCCGGGGATGCCCCTTCCGCCGGGGATGCCCCATAGGCAGAACCGGGCCACCAGCCGGCGCCACCACGGAGGAACATGATGCAAGCAGCCAGCGGCCAGGCCGGCGATCCGCCCGCCGCCACCCAGCAGGCCGAGCGCGCCACCGGTCCCCCGCCCGGCACCTCCCGGCTGGTCACCTGGCACGACGATCTCGCGGTCTGGGTCGACCAGATCGGCTGGCTCCGCACCCTGAACGAATGGCTGACCGGCGCGCTGGTGCCGTTCCGCGAACGGCACCAGGACAACCTGGCCCTGGAGCTGATGCACGGCGGCCGGTGGGCCGGCCACCCGATACACCCGGCACTGAGCGACCTGCCCATCGGGCTGTGGGCGGGCGCCACGCTGCTGGACGTGGCTGACCGCAGCCCGCCCCCCCCGGACGGGCTCGACGCCGCGGGCGTGCT
>Ga0335085_10016268_pt1 | contig 10752 bp, 9 predicted proteins | sample Lox_Sample_45_FD_206712 | JGI IMG/M metagenome (GOLD analysis project Ga0335085, IMG submission 206712) | Soil microbial communities from Loxahatchee National Wildlife Refuge, Florida, United States - Lox_Sample_4.5 | ecosystem: Environmental > Terrestrial > Soil > Wetlands | place: USA: Florida... | reverse complement strand
TCTTTCACCGCGTCTTTCAATTTGGCCAACGACTCAAGTCCCAGAGTCTTGGCAAATTCGTCATCGATTTTGACCTCGCCGGGCGCCTCTACGGCCTTCACAGTCACAGCAAAGGTGGCGTCCTTGCCGGCAACGGCGGTAGCCCGGTAATCATCCGGGAACTTGACGTCGAAGGTTTTGCTGTCACCGGCTTTGAGGCCAAATAGATGGTCCTCGAACCCCGGAATAAACTGGCCCGCGCCCATCAGCAGCGGCACGTCTTCACCGGTTCCGCCTTCGAACGGCGTACCCTCAATCGTACCCTGAAACGAGATTGTCAGGCGGTCGCCATTTTCCGCGCCCTCGGCCTTGGCTACGAACGGTCGATTCTGGTCGGCAATCGTTTGCAACGTTTGATCGATTTCGGCGTCCGTCACTTCGGCAGTAAGCCGGGTGAGTTTCATTGTCTTGAAATCGGCGAGGGTGATCGCCGGAACGATTTCCATCTGTACCGTGTAGGCAAGGTCGGACTTGCCTTCGATCACTTCATCAACGGCATCTTTTTCCGACGGCAGCACGACCTTGGGCTCGATCGCGAGCTTGAATTTGTTGTCGCTGATGATCTTGCTGTTGGCTTCATTGACTGCCGCTTCGATCACCTCGGCCATGGCGGACTTGCCGTAGAGACGTTTGAGGTGCGCCACCGGCACCTTGCCGGGCCGAAAACCCCGGAGCTGGACGCGACCTTTAAGATCATCGAGCCGTTCGTTGACCCGAGCTTCGAGGTCGCTGGCCGGAACGACCACGTGGTACTCGCGCTTCAGGCCGGCGGCGGAAGTCTCAGTCACTTGCATCGACATTACTCTCTGCGGCCCAGTCCGATCGCATTCTGGCCGGTTGCGTCCTCGTCGCTGGTCAAAAAAATCCGCCCTCTTGGTGCGGGCGGAGGGGCTCGAACCCCCACGACTTTCGTCACGGGAACCTAAATCCCGCGCGTCTACCAATTCCGCCACGCCCGCGACAGGAGGGCGGCCCGGCGGCGCGGCTTATATCACGCGAGATCGGCGGGGCACCAATAAAAATAGCCACGGAATCGCGGCTTGCAACCTAGCGGTCACAAAAGCAGGGCGCGGTAAACTCCGGGCAGCATTTCCGGCAAGTCCTCCGAAATCAATCCGGCCCCGAAGGCATTGGCAGCTTCGCCGTGTAACCAATCCGCGGCCGCAGCGGCCTCAAAAGCGGGCATGCCCTGGGCCAGGAGCGCCGCCGCGATGCCGGTGAGAACGTCGCCGGCCCCGGCAGTGGCAAGATAGGCAGGCGCGTTGGCGGCGATCGCCGCCCGGCCGTTAGCGGACGCGACAATCGTATCGGCGCCCTTCAAAACGATGATCGCGCCGGTCAGCTCGGCGGCTGAACGCGCCCGGTCAAGCTTCGAGCCGATCTTGGTTTTTTCGTCTAAGGCCCCGAAATAACGCGCAAACTCGCCTTCATGGGGGGTAAGGATGGTCGGTCGGCCTCGACGCAGCAGCAGCGCTTGCGCGAGACGCTCGGGCTCGCCGGCAAAGCTCGTGATCGCATCCGCGTCCAGCACCACGGCGCGCTCTCCGGAGAGAGCGGCGAGAACCATTTCGCAGGTAGTCTCGCCCACACCCAAGCCCGGACCGATAGCGAACGCATTGAGACGGCGATCCCCAAGAAACTTGGACAGTTCGCTTACCCCATCGACCGGCCGCACCATAACGGCAAGACTTGCCGCTGCATTTACTGCCAAAGCTTCGCGCGGGCTTGCGATCGTCACCAATCCCGCGCCCGCGCGTATCGCACCGCGTGCCGCAAGACGGGCGGCCCCCGTAGACCATGCCGGGCCCGAGGCGACCACCACGTGCCCGCGATCGTATTTGTGGCCTGCCTTGACTGGATGGGGAAACTGCCCGTGCCAGAGTTCGGCAGTGTTTTCGAAGGTCTTGGCTCCGATTTGGGCCAGGACGGAATCGGGAATGCCGATATTGGCGACGGATATCGGCCCGCAATAAAGCCGTCCCGGCAGAAGCAAATGTCCGGGTTTTTTGCGAAAGAAGGTCACCGTCTGAGTAGCGTTCACGGCGCTTCCCATCGCCGCTCCGGACGTACCGTTGATGCCGCTTGGCAGGTCGACGGCGACGATCGGCGCAGGCTGGCCGTTCATTCCCTCAATCAAGGATCTCGCCGGCTGTTCCACCTGCCGGTCAAGCCCGGCGCCGAAAAGCGCGTCAACGATGACGTCCGCGCCGCCAAACCCGCTCACGGCAGCCGGGTGAATCGGGCCCGTCCACTTTTTTGCGGCGGCAGCTGCGTCCCCTTTGAGGCGCGCGATGTCCCCGGCAAGCATCAGCCGAACCCGGAAACCTCGCTGCACGAGCAACCGGGCCGCGACAAAACCATCGCCGCCATTGTTCCCCGGCCCGGCCAAGACCACGACTTGACCGCCAACGGCGTGGCGCGCCGCGATCGCGGCAGCGACCGCCCCGCCCGCTCGCTCCATCAGCTCGATTCCGGGCACGCCGCCGGCAATCGCCAGGCGATCGGCCTGGGTCATCTCGGTGGTGGTGAGTAGCTCAATCATGCCGCATACAGAATAACGGTCGCGGCACGAGCAGAACATCTGCGAATACTCTGTGGCCGATTGCAATGCAGTATTGACCTGACAATAGGCAATGTGCCCATTTTAACAGCGGCAGCATTTCTCAAGCCCTCAAAGGTGGGTGTCAAATGCCCCTTACCGAACTGATCTGCTTGAGTTTTTCATAATTCCGGGGCTTGGCACGGGACCTGCTAACCAACGCTCGGCTCCGCTGTGGTCGTGTCCCCACGCGGGAGTCGGGAGATGAAACGCGATGAAGAAAATCGAGGCGATCATTAAGCCGTTCAAACTCGATGAGGTGAAGGAGGCGTTGCAGGAAGTCGGCCTACAAGGCATCACCGTGACCGAAGCCAAGGGCTTTGGGCGTCAAAAGGGACACACCGAGTTATATCGCGGCGCCGAGTACGTGGTGGATTTCCTCCCCAAGGTGAAGATCGAGATTGTGCTTGGTGACGACATGGTCGAAAAGGCTATCGACGCGATCCGTCGTGCCGCCCAAACCGGGCGGATCGGCGACGGGAAAATCTTCGTGTCAACCATCGAAGAGGCCATCCGGATCAGGACGGGGGAATCCGGAGTTGACGCTATTTGACTGTCGCAGTTGACTGCTGGCGCTTGGCCGCCAGCCGATGCCGACCAGCGCGAAGAGTCACTCACCAGCACAACGAAAGGGCACGCCTGCCATGACGACGCCGAAAAATGTCATGAAGACGATCAAAGACAACGACGTCAAATACGTCGATTTCCGCTTCACCGATCCGCGCGGCAAATGGCAGCACGTTACCTTCGACGTTTCTATGATCGAGGAAGATACCTTCGCCGAGGGACAGATGTTCGACGGCTCATCGATCGCCGGGTGGAAGGCGATCCACGAGTCCGACATGTGCCTGATGCCCGACCCGTCATCGGCCTGCATCGATCCGTTCTTCGCCGAGACGACGCTGGTGTTGGTGTGCGACGTGCTCGAGCCGACGACCGGCGAGCCCTATTCGCGCGATCCGCGTGGCATCGCCAAGAAGGCTGAGGGCATGGTGAAGTCGCTGGGCGTCGGCGATACGATTTACTTCGGTCCCGAGGCCGAGTTCTTTGTATTCGACGACGTCAAGTACAAGGCAGACCCGTACAACACTGGCTTCAAGCTCGACTCCACCGAATTTCCCTCGAATTCCGACACCGCATATGAGGGCGGCAATCTCGGTCACCATATCCCGGTCAAGAAGGGTTACTTCCCGGTTCCGCCGCAGGATTCAGCGCAGGATATGCGCTCCGAAATGCTCGCCGCGATGGCCCGCATGGGCGTGAAAGTGGAGAAACATCACCACGAGGTCGCCTCTGCCCAACACGAACTCGGCATGAAGTTCTCGCCGATGGTGCAGATGGCCGATCACCTGCAGATCTACAAATACTGCATCCAGCAGGTCGCGCAGGTCTACGGCAAAACGGCCTGCTTCATGCCGAAGCCTATCTACGGCGACAACGGCTCGGGCATGCACTGCCACCAATCGATCTGGAAGGGCGGCAAGCCGGTTTTCGCCGGCAACAAATACGCCGACCTTTCCGAGACCTGCCTGCAATACATCGCCGGCATCATCAAGCACGCCAAGGCAATCAACGCATTCACCAATCCGACGACGAACTCGTACAAGCGCCTGGTCCCCGGCTTTGAGGCGCCGGTGCTGCTCGCTTACTCGGCGCGGAACCGCTCGGCGTCCTGCCGTATCCCCTATACGACCAACCCGAAGGCCAAACGCGTCGAGGTGCGTTTCCCCGACCCGCTTGCCAATCCCTATCTCGGCTTTGCCGCAATGCTGATGGCCGGTCTCGACGGCATCAAGAACAAGCTCGATCCCGGCGAAGCGATCGACAAGGATCTTTACGATCTGCCGCCGAAGGAACTAAAAAAGATTCCGACCGTCTGCGGTTCGCTGCGACAGGCGCTGGAGGAGCTCAGCAAAGACCGCGTTTTCCTGAAGGCCGGCGGCGTGTTCGACGACGACTTCATCGACGCTTACATCGAACTGAAGATGGGCGAAGTCATTCGCTTCGAACACACACCGCATCCGGTGGAATTTGAAATGTATTATTCGGCGTAGACTGCGTAAGGCGTGACGCCTGAACAAATCGAAGTTTGTCGGCGTAAGCTTGGCGTGTAACCATCCTCCTAGGCAGTGCAACTTGCCAGGGCGCCGTTAAGAGCGGTGCCCTTTTGCGTGATCCTCGCCGCGGAACGAACATTGCGTGTGGTGCGGGTTTCAGCCGGGGTGTCGATGATCGCGTCGGCGGTCTCGACGCGGTTGCGTCCTGCGCTTTTGGCGCGGTAAAGCGCCTCGTCGGCGCGTGTAATCAACAAATCGACGGCGGTCGAGGGTGAGCCAGCCGCAACTCCGATGCTGACCGTTACTGCGATGCGCTGGCCGTTTCGGACGATGCTTGCCGCAGCCAGCGCCGCACGCACCCGTTCGCCCGCGGCGGCCGCATCCTTCAGCGCGCCTGGCAGAACGGCAACAAACTCCTCACCGCCCAGGCGGCCGATAACATCATCGGCGCGCATCGTCTCGCGCACCACTCGAGCGAACAATTGCAAAACTGAGTCGCCGACGGCATGCCCGTGACGGTCGTTGACCGATTTGAAGTGATCAAGATCGAACGCAAGCACGCTGATCGGCACGATGCTTTTGCGATTGCGCCCCATGAGCATCCCGGCAGCCTCAAAAAATCCGCGACGATTAAGCAGGCCGGTGAGCGGATCCGTGGTCGCCGCGGTCTTATAGAGGTGAACGGTGCGATCTTTTGCCAGTATCAGCACCATGAACGCCGTTCCGACGACGTACAGCAATATCTCGATTGCAAACACCGCGATCCAGCCGCGGGCGAGACTATGGACGCCGTCGTCGGGCGAGATTGTCGCGAGCGCTACGGGAAACAGGAAGATCGAGCCATGCAACATTGGAACAAATATCGCAGGCCAACGCCGGATGAGTGATCTGCGCCGCTCCCGGCGAAGTTCCGCGGCGGTGAGGAACGTGTACGCGGCCACGATGATCCCGCACACCACGATGCGCGACGCCGCCGATATAGCGAAAGCCGGGACAAAACACGCGATTAGCCAAAACGCGGCGCCGAACAGCATGGCAATCCAATGAACCGGAAGGCCGTGAAACTGCCGCGCGCCGCTCCAAATCATGCCCACGGCGACGAACAGTAAAATTGTAGCGAGATTTGCAGGCACGGCCGGCAGGATCACATGCCCAAACCGCCACAGCGCGCCGGACGCTCCGCCGATCAAATACGCCAAACCCCACCAAGCGAGCGCCAGCGTGCGCTCTTGCATCCAGGCAAACATCAGAAACACGCCGAGCAGGGCTGCAACGCAGATGGCAATCAGAAACAGCGTTCCAACATCGAACGATAATGATGCGGGGGCCAGGTCCGTTAACATGTAGCGTCGCTCCAATCCGGTCTATGCGATGAAATACGTATCACCGATGAGCGCGCTTGACAGATCGTTTGCTTTTCAAGCTTTGCCAAGAGTTTGATATATGAGGCGGCCTTTCGGAAAAGAAATTGCAAAAAGCCCCAAAAAAAACCATCGCTCCTTTACAAGTGTAAATTTTTTCCACCGCAAGCGGCCGCGGCGACTGCGACCGCAATGCCCAAACGACGGCGCGCTCGCGCGGAACGCGATCCGCCGCCCACCTCCATTGGCCGTGTATAACCGACCGGCGCCTAGCGTTTGGAGAACTGGAAGCTGCGGCGTGCTTTGGCCTTGCCGTACTTCTTGCGCTCGACCACACGCGGGTCCCGTGTCAGGAAGCCGCCGCGCTTGAGCACCGCGCGCAAATCCGGCTCGTGGCGCATCAGCGCCTTGGACAGGCCGTGACGCACCGCCCCGGCCTGACCTGAAAGTCCGCCGCCGGAAACAGTGCACACGACATCGAATTGACCCTGCCGGTTTGCCGCAACGAGGGGCTGCTGGATCAGCATGCGCAGCACGGAACGTGCAAAATAGGTTTCGACCGGCCGGTCGTTGATCACAATCGTGCCGGCGCCCATCTTGATCCACACCCGCGCAACCGCGTCCTTACGCTTGCCGGTGGCGTAAGCGCGCCCTTGTTTGTCCAGCTTTTGCACGTATTTGGGCGGCTGCGGTGCCGCCGCGGGCTTCAGCGTCGACAATTCCTCGAGCGTCTGCATGGTCTCGGCCATTACGCGATCCTCTTGTTCTTGCGGTTCATGGCGGCAATGTCGAGCGGCTGCGGTCGCTGGGCCTCGTGCGGATGCTCGGCGTGCGGGTAGACGCGCAGATTGCTGAGTTGGCGGCGACCGAGTGGGCCCCGCGGCAGCATCCGCTCAACGGCTTTTTCCACGATGCGCTCGGGAAAGCGCCCGGCCAGGATGGACTTGGCGGAGCGTTCCTTGATGCCACCGATATAGCCGGTGTGCTTGTAATAGACCTTTTGGTCGACCTTGCGTCCGGTCAGCACCGCCTTGGCGGCGTTGATGACGATGACGTTGTCGCCACAATCGACATGAGGGGTGAAACTCGGCTTGTGCTTGCCGCGAAGCCGCATCGCCACAATCGCGGCAAGCCGGCCCACGACGAGCCCATCGGCGTCAATCATGACCCATTTCTTCTCAACCTCGGCGGGTTTTGCCGAAAACGTCTTCATAATCAATCCATCTGGCAAGTGCGCCGCTATCAGCGGCTTTTCGCGCGCGCTTTTAGCGACTGGGTCCGGCGCGGTCAATATGATTGCGAGGCTATTTCGTCAATATCTCAATAATTTGGCTTAGTGGTATTATATCACCTCTTGCTGGGAATAGCGTAGGTAGACGTCGCATGAGCGACGAGATCGTCTTCGCCCTCCGAGCGGATGGCGATGTCGCCGACGGCGAGCCGTTTACCCAGTTTCAGGAGTTTCGCCTCGCCGACGAGATCCCGTGCCGCCGGTTTTCTGAGAAAATTGATATTGAGATTGGTCGTCACGGTGAGAGGCACCCAGCCGATCGTACCGAGGATTGCGACATAAATCGCAAAATCAGCGAGTGCCATCATCGTCGTGCCGGCGATCGTGCCGCCAGGCCGCAACGACTGGGCATCGAACTGCTTTCGCACGCGACAGCCGCCATGCCAGACCTCCTCAATGACGTAACCGCTGTGCGGGTTGAACATTTCGGGAAATTCAGCGCTGAGCAGCCGCTCAAGCTCCCTGACCGAAAGTTTTGGCGCTGCCATGCCCCTCACGCCCCCCTGCGCCGTCCGCCGGGATCGGATACAATGCAAAGAGGTGCACTGCCAATCCGTAGCACCGAGCGGGACGCGAAGGACTTACCCATCATGAACGCACAATCCACCGCCGTCAGAGCCACGGATTCTTCGCTGATCCTGTTGCGGGAGGATATCGCCAACGTCGCGGTACTGACGCTGAACCGCCCGCATGCGCTCAACAGCCTCTCTGAAGCAATGCTTGAGGCGCTTGGCGATGCGCTGACAGCGATAGCGCACGACGACACGGTGCGAGTTGTGGTGCTGGCCGCGAATGGACCGGCGTTCTCGGCCGGTCACGATCTCAAACAGCTTTATCAGCACCGCGCCAACGAAGACGGCGGGCGCGCCTATTTCAAGCACATCATGACCATGTGCAGCACGATGATGCAGCAAATCGTCAGGCTGCCGCAGCCGGTCATTGCCGCCGTTCAGGCAACCGCTACCGCCGCAGGCTGCCAGCTGGTGGCTACCTGCGACCTCGCCGTCGCCGCCAGCACCGCCAGGTTTGCGACCTCCGGCATCAATGTCGGCTTGTTCTGCTCGACGCCGATGGTCGCGCTGTCCCGCAACGTCGCGCACAAGCCGGCGATGGAAATGCTTGTCACCGGCGAGATGATCTCGGCCGAGCACGCTGAACGCATCGGCTTGATCAACCGCGTTGTCGCGCCGGGGACCGAACGCGACGAAGCCCTCAAGCTTGCCAAGAAGATCACAGAAAAGTCCGCAAGTGCGATCAGGATCGGCAAAGAGGCGTTCTATCGTCAGCTCGAAATGCCGCTTGCCGAGGCGTACAATTACACGGCGGATGTGATGGTGGAGAATCTGCTGACGCGCGACGCCAACGAGGGAATCGGCGCCTTCATCGACAAGCGCAAACCAAAATGGGAAGACCGCTGACCCTCTGCCCGCGATGAACCACGACTCCTACCTCGATAGCTATATCCGCGGCATTCTCAATACCGTGAAATCGATCGCTATGGTCGGCGCTTCGGCAAAGCAGAACCGTCCGAGCTACTTTGCGTTCAAATATTTGCTGGAACGCGGCTACAATATGATCCCGGTCAACCCGGGTCATACCGGACAAAGCGTGCTCGGCCGCCCATTCTATGACCGGCTTGCCGATGTGCCCGAGCCGATCGATATGGTCGAAATTTTCCGCGCCTCGCGTTATGTGCTTCCCATCGTCCAGGAAGCACTCACATTAAATCCGCCGCCGCAAGTCATCTGGATGCAGCTCGGTGTGTCAAACGAAGAAGCCGCCGCGCTTGCGCAAGCCCAAGGTGTGAAAGTGGTGATGAACCGCTGTCCAAAAATCGAATACGGCCGTCTGTCCGCGGAAATCGCCTGGATGGGCGTCAACACGCGGACCATCACGTCGAAGAAAGTCGCGCTCACGAGTGGTATTCAGCGCTTGTCGCTCAACCGCACATCAGTACCTGGAGGCACGACTGAAGCCGCCACCGCCGCGGAACGCACCCAGCGCGAAACGGCAGGGACTGAATCGTGAAGCGCCCGCAACCGCGACAGGACTGGAATTTACCCACAGCAAACGCGCGGCGTCATTTGCCCCGGGACTGGAACTTTTCACATTATTTTCACATTATATTCGGGATTTTCCGGCCTGCGGCTCAATCGAACGGCTCGGGTGGGCGGCACAACGTAGAGTAGGAGCAAAGAGTCATGAAAATTCGCTTGGCATTGACGCTGGCCCTGTTGAGCACTGCCGTCGCGATCACGTCCGCCGCGGCGCAGGATTGGCAAAAGCCGCGTTACCAGCGCGATCAACAACAAGATCAACAAAATCAGGATGCGTGCATGAATGATGCCATGACGATCTGCGGAGAATTCGTGCCCGATCGGGATAAGGTCGCAGCCTGTCTTCTCTCCAACAAACGGCGGATCTCGCACGCCTGCCGCGTCGCACTGTCGCATTGGCACGGCTGAAAGAGGCGCCGACCAGCAAATGACCTCACGTCGTATCGGTTGATGCGGCAGTCCTTCAATTAACGAAAACGCCAGTTCGGCGCCTTGACGCTTGCGGCTCGTTCTATAAACCGGACGTGCTTCTGCCGCCCCGATCAGCGTCAAGGATTTGACCGATGAGCGAACGCATTCCCGGTTTCTCGACGCTCGCGGTCCACGCCGGCTCACAACCCGACCCCACGACGGGTGCACGGGCAACGCCGATCTACCAGACCACGTCCTACGTCTTCGAAAGCGTCGATCACGCGGCGTCGCTGTTCGGCCTGCAGACGTTCGGCAACATCTATACCCGGATCGGCAATCCGACCAACGCGGTGCTGGAGGAACGGGTCGCGGCGCTCGAAGGCGGCACCGCCGGACTTGCGGCCGCATCGGGACACGCCGCACAAGTACTCACATTCCATTGCCTGCTGCAGCCGGGCGATGAGTTTGTCGCGTCGAAAAAGCTATATGGCGGCTCGATCAATCAGTTCAATCACGCCTTCAAGAATTTCGGCTGGAACGTAGTTTGGGCGGACCCTGACGACATCACCTCGTTTGAGCGCGCGATCTCGCCGAAGACCAAGGCAATCTTCACCGAGTCGATTGCCAATCCCGGCGGGGTCATCACCGACATGGCCGCGGTCGCGCAAATCGCGCGGCGCGCCGGCGTGCCTTACATCGTCGACAACACGCTGGCGACGCCGTATCTGTGCAAGCCGATCGATCATGGCGCCGACATTGTCATTCATTCGCTCACCAAATTTCTCGGCGGTCACGGCAACTCGATCGGCGGCATGATCGTCGACGCCGGCACTTTCAACTGGTCGCGCGAGCGCCGCTATCCGATGCTGTGCGAGCCGCGGCCGGAATATCACGGCATCGTGCTGCACGAGACGTTCGGCAATTTCGCCTTCGCGAT
>Ga0335085_10016267_pt1 | contig 10753 bp, 10 predicted proteins | sample Lox_Sample_45_FD_206712 | JGI IMG/M metagenome (GOLD analysis project Ga0335085, IMG submission 206712) | Soil microbial communities from Loxahatchee National Wildlife Refuge, Florida, United States - Lox_Sample_4.5 | ecosystem: Environmental > Terrestrial > Soil > Wetlands | place: USA... | reverse complement strand
GATGGTGTAGCAGACTCTCTGATCCGGCATCACCTCGCCGTACTGCTCATACAGCAGGACCGGGACCAGCCCGGTCTGCCAGTCGTGGCAGTGAATCACATCGGGCCGCTTATCAGCCCGCAGCATGAACTCGAGCGCCGCCTTGGAAAAGAACGCGAACCGCTCCGCGTCGTCCCAGTACCCGTACACGCGGTCCCGGCCGAAGAAGTTAGCTGCCGAATGCGGCTCGATGAAAAAGCATTTCCGCCCGTTCGCGTAGCCAAACCACACCGTGCAGCGGACTGCTCCTTCATACCACGGCACCCACAAGTCGTGGTAGGTGGGCTGCAGGCCCCAGATATCGGAGTACCGCATGCTGGCATACTTCGGCAAGATGACCTCGACCGCGTTTCCCCTGAGCTCCAATTCCCGGCTCAGACCGGAGACCATATCGCCGAGCCCGCCGGCCTTAGCCGCCGGCGCGCACTCCGGCGCCACCATCACGACATACAAGATCACTCACCCACTGCGCATTGCCCGCTGAATTCCGCCGCTCCAGCTAACGGCGCGCGCCATAGCTGCCGACCGGCCCCGGCCGCCACCCAGCGCACACCTTACGCTGGAGCGTCCGCGCACAGAAGGGCCATTGGTCTCAGGGCCCCTTGCAGGCTCTCCAGGCTAGGCGCTGACCCAGCCATTTCCAGGCCAGGCCGCGCAGCCTGCAACCGGACCTCCCTGAGTCACCTGCGCAGCGGGGGCGCTGCAGAAGGCAGGGTTCAGCGCTTCCGGCGGGCGTCCTGGTCGCAATGCCATGGGGATTAGGTATTTGGGTGCCAGTGCCGGTTTCCGGGTTTGGTGACGGTGGGTAGTTTCTCAGTGGGGGGTCTGGGGCCGGCGTGTCGTGCCGGGTGATGGCCGGTTCCACTGGCCGACGAGTGCCTGATCTGGGTTTTTTGTCAGTACTTCTGCTGGTCAGGTGGGCTGGTTGGCCATGGTGACGACGGCCGGGGCGATTCGGGTGGCAGTGTCCTTCGCGCTGGCGTGACCGAAGGCGCTCGGGGATTTCGACTTGCGGGCGCGGTGCCTGTTCCGGTCGGTGCTGGTGCGGTATTTTCCGATTTCCCTGGTCAGCGTCTGATAGCGGGTTCTGCCGACGCGGATGGCGGCGATGACGGCGCGGCGGGCGCGGGAATGGGAGATCTCGCGGGGCCGGACGGGCTGCCCGGCGCGGCGTCCCTTCCGGGCGGGGGCTGCGGCGAGGGCGGCGTCGCGAGCGATGCCGCGGGTCATCTCGGTGCCGGCGGCCCAGGCGGCGAGCTCCTGCCGGACGAGGTCCGGGCTGCCGGAGCGGAGCATCGGCCCGGTTCCCGGCCCGGCGCCGTTCAGCGAGGCCTTGGCCTCCCGCAGCGCGGTCTCCGACCCGTCCCACCGCCACTTATAGAGCCCCGCCAGCTCCGGCCCCGGGTACTCATCAATGTCCGTCAGGTCGGTGATTAGGCAGAACATCTCCGGCACCTCCTGGCCTTCCACCTCGATGAAGTACTCGATGACCCTCACGGTGACGGTGACGCCGTCGCCGGGCAGCTCCGCGAGATAGGAGCCGTCCGCCAGGATCTCCGGGGTCCTCCTCGGCGGGATGTCGCTTTTCAGCCTGATCAGCACATGCGTGCGGACGATGAGGCGCGCGATCCGCGCGGCTCCGGGGCATGCTCGCGCAGCACGTGGGAGTAGACCCGAAGTGTCACCGCTGGGTCGGCGTGGCCGAGCCGTGCGGCCACCACGTGTACCGGGACCCCGGCCAAGAGACCGGTGGTGGCGTGCAGCCGGGAGGCCCTATGACCTCTGTACGTGGCACGTACCCAAAGTATGTGGCTAATACACTCGATACTAGGCTAATTCTTTGGTGGCGAGACGCCCGGCCAGGTCCCGTAGCTCGCTGGCCGGAGGGTCTTGCATGGTGAGCAGGTCGGAGACGAGCTGACGGACCAGATCGTGCCCGCGGACCTGCTCCGGCGTGATGGCCTCGGCTTGACGCAGCGCGGCCACCGCCTCGTGGACTTGGCGGCGTTGGGCGTGGGCGCGGGCGACGTCGATGAGCATCCTGGCCCGCCGTTCGGCGGACAGGCCGCTAGTGTCCACGGTGGCTGCGGCGCGCAGCGCGCGGCCCGCGTCCCCAAGTTCCACGCCGATGGCGATCTCGTACAGCCGTACGTTGGCCGGGCCGAATTCGGTGTTGTGCTCGCCCCGCCCCTCGCCGAGCCGCCCAGCGATCTCGCTGGCCCGCTCAAGCTGGCCGTAGGCGGTGTCAGGGTCGTTCATCCGGGCGGCGATGACGGCGCGCTGCAAGGTCAGGCCGCCCCAAAGCGACATGGCCTGCGGATTGCCCTCGTTCGCAACCGGCCACAGAGCGTCGGCCGCCGTACGGGCGGTCTCTTCGGCCTGGTCGTAGTGGCGGGCGGCGATGAACACGAACACGAGCCGGAACGCCCCGGCGGCCACCAGCATCGGATCGTCGGCGCGTTCAGCGGCGGCCATAGCGTGATCGGCGGCGATCCAGGCGGCTTCCGGCTCGCCGAGTTCCGCCAGGGCTGCCGAGCACGCCTGGTAAGTCGAGGCCATCAGCTCGAACACCTCAGCCCGCTTGTCCTCGGGTGCTGCCCGGGCGGCGGTCTCCAGGTCGGGGACCAGGCTGCTTAGCAGGTCGGTCAGGTCCGTGTAGCGGCCCGCGTGCGTCAAATCCCAGGCCTTACGGGCCTTGGTCCGGAGCGTGCTGATGGCGGGCACACGGCGGCCGTCGAGCATGGCACGCAGCGCATGGGCTCCAGACAGGACCAGGCGCAGGCCAGCGGCCCCGGGCGGTTCCCCGGTCACCGCAGCGACCACGGGGGCCTCGGCGGCCAGCTCAGCCAGCGGGACATCAAGCGCGGCCGCGAGGGTTTCCAGCACCGACATGCGATCGACCTTGCGGACGCCGCGCTCGACTTGGGACACCCAGGCCACCGATCGGTCGATCATCCTGGCCAGCTCAGGCTGGGACAGGCCCCGCCGTCGCCGTTCGGCGGCAATCTTGCGCCCCAGGGCCTGCTGGTAGTCGGGGCTGTTCACCCGCTGGTGCCCTTGCCCGTCTGCAGACTCAGCCAGTCAACCTCGGTGCTGGCCAGGTACTGGTCCCGTTCGTCCAGGTAGCGGCGGGTGTGCGGTGCGGCCTCGTGCGCCTCGAAGGCGGCCTTGTCCCGGTACAGCTCGTAGAAGATGCGCTGCAACGGCTGGCCTTCCACCAGGTGAGAGGCGTAGATGAGCGTTCCGGGCTCATTGGCCTTGATGGCTTCGACGGTCTCGGCGACCAGCCGGTCGTAAGCCTCGGCGCTGGCCTCGTCCTTGCACGTGAAGCGCACGCACAGACCGAACATCTGTCTCCTCCAAGTCGTGTGACGCCATGCTCGCACCAAATGTGCTGCTCCAGGACACGAAGTAACACGTACTTATTGTACGGCTACGGTACCAAGAGTGCGCTCTGAGGTCGGCAGAGATCGTGGACCAGGCGCCCAGCGAGGACCCATGCATACGCCAGCAGCGAGAGCACTCGCCCTACGGACTAGCGGTGTCAGGCCGGTACTCGTGGACCAGACGCGGACCAAGCACCGGGTAGGCTCGTCATCCTGGCAGCTAGACACATTGCCGACCTACAGCCTCCGGAGCTGTGACACCGCGCAGTACGCCGGTTGACCCCAGGTCTCTAGCCCAGCCAGCACTGCCGAGTTGAGCCGTACTGAGATCAAGCACATCTGGGAGCGCGGGCACGGCGCAGAACGCGGCCGCGACCCCCGGACCGACGAGCGCCTTCGTTCTCATGCCGACTGAGCTACGCCAATCGGCCCCGCGACGGGTCAGGTCCGCGCGTTGCGCACGGCCCAGTCGAGCGAGTAGTCCGCCACCTCTTCCCAGCCGTCCTGGGAGAAGGTGGAGTGGGAGCGGTCGGGGTACTCCTTGAGCTCGGTGAGTGCGCCCGTCTTCTTCTGGATCTTGTAGGCGGCGCGCGTCGACACTGCGGGCACGGTGTGGTCCTTGCCGTTGGCGAGGAACAGCAGCGGCGCGCGGCTCGAGTTGTGCCGGTTGACCGTCGTCACCGCGTGGGGTGTGAGGTTCGCGAACGCCGCCTGGAAGAGCGTGCGCCCGGGCCCCGGCACCGCGAGCCTGTCGTAAATCGGCTTCGACTCCTCGAGTGTGAGCGTGTTGGTGAAGCCGTAGTGGAACTCCTCCGGCGTGAGCATCTGGGTCTTATGGCGGTTGGCCGGGTTCTTCAGCGCCACCGACGCAACCTTGGCCTGGGCGAGGGGCAGGATGTACACGCCTTTGATCTGCGCCGGGCTGATCGCCACGGCCGAGGCGCCGAGGCCGCGGTCCAGCAGGAGCTGCGTGATAAGGCCGCCGAACGAGTGGCCCATGATGATGGGCGGGGCGCCGAGACCGCGGATGATCCCGTCGTAGTGGTCGGTGATCTCCTTGATCCCGAGCCGCTCGTACCTGGAGGTATTCTGGCGAACCTCCTCCACCGTTCCCTCGAGTCCCGGCCAGGCCGGTGCGAGGACGGTGTGGCCCTTCGACTCGAAGCGGTGCTTCCAGCCTTCCCAGCTGAGCGGCGTGAGCCAGAGACCGTGGATCAGGACGATGGTCGGCTTCTGCGCCGCCGGGGCGGCGTCGGGCGTGTCCGTGGTCATAGGGCTCCGATCCGGAGGAGGGCGCAAGTACTAACGCGAGATTACCGCCGCGACAGCCGCCCTGAACTGACACGGAAGGGGTCACTGGTCTCAGATAGTCCGACGTCAAGACGGACGTGACTGTCGAGGGGCGATGGAGCTGGTGTCGTCGCCCAGCCACCCTGGCCGCATTTTGGCCGCACAAGGACGCTCAACGCTGCCATCTACTGCCCGCCAGTGAGCAGCATTTCGGCAGGTCAGCGCAAGAATGGGCAAGTAGCGGACAGGCGTGACACAGGCTACGGATCAGATGCTCTTGAGCTGCCATGGAAGCCCCTATCGCAGCGTGCCATCGGGTATGGCTCATTCAACGCGCCAGGCGATAATCCGCAGGTGCTCCACTGCTGCTGAGCAGGATCATGCCTGCACAAGCGCGGGAACCGGACCCTCAGCGTTTGAGACGAGGCTGCCCACCGCGCCGACGCAGATGTAGGCATCGGCGTCGCGCGGAAGGTCCGGTGCGGCCCGGCCGCAGTATCCGGATGTTCTGGCGTCGGCCGTGCTTTGATGCCCACCATCCTGCTCAGGTGCCGTGCCTCTGCTGCGAGCCGTAGTCAGCGTCGGCCTCCGCCGGGCCAGCGGGCTCCACGGCCAGCAGTTCGATGCCGAAGTCACGCAGCCGGTCGAGCAGCCCGTACAGGTGCGCCTGGTCACGTACCTCGCCGGTGAGCACTGTCTGGTTGGGGCCGGGTTCCAGCGCCATCCCGTCGAAGGCGGACTCGAAGTGATCGCCCAGCCGCCCGCGCAGGACGATGCGGTATCTGCTGGGGGCCACCGGTCAGCTCCGGCGCTCAAGTGCCTCGCCTGAGCCGACCGCACATGCCTGGGGGTCGGTGAACGTCACCCGGGGGACAATGCTGTAGGAGGCCACGTCCTCGGCCTGAAGGCGGAGAACCGCCGCTGTGCCACGCGGTCCGGGTCGCGGCCAGGCGGGCTGGTGAAACGCGGGCCCGGGGCTGCTGATCGCTGTCATACCTGTTCCGTCTCGCTCGCCGCTGGGGCGTTACGGAAGGGGGGAGCATGCTGCCCGGTGCGATTGGTGCGCACTGGCTGGCCGCCCGGGGCGCGACCGCCCGGGGGATTCTCCCCCGGATTAGATGAGGTGAGGGGGGAGGCGCCTGGCCGGCTCCCGGGATGAGGCTGCAGTCAGCCAACGCCGGGAGGGATCATCATGGCGCAGACCACGTGCTCAGTAGCCCCGCAGGCCGGTGAGCTCAGCCACGCCGACGCGGACCTCGTCGCGCAGCTGCGGACCGGGGACGAGGCCGCCATGGCCGAGCTGGTGGACCAGTGGTCGCCGGCCATGCTCCGCGTCGCGCGGTCGTTCGTGGGTAGCGCGCAGTCCGCCGAGGATGTCGTCCAGGACGCCTGGCTTGGGATGCTGACCGGCCTGGCGAAGTTCGAAGGCCGGTCGTCGCTGCGCACCTGGACGTTCTCGATCCTGGTCAACCGGGCCAGGACACGCGGCGCGCGTGAGGCGAGGACGCTTCCACATTCGTCGCTCGATCCCCAGGAAGGGCCGGCGGCGGATGACTGGATCTCGGGCCCGCAGGGGGCGCACTCCCGTCATTGGGCCTCTATCGATGCCCCGTCGTGCTGGGACAGCTCCCCGGAAAGCGCGCTGCTGTCCAAGGAAGTGCTGCGCCTGCTGGACCGGGCCCTGTCAGTGCTCCCGGCGCGGCAGCGCAGCGTGCTGACCATGCGCGACGTCTGCGGGATGCCGGCCGAGGAGGTCTGCGCTGCCCTGCACATCTCACCCCAGAACCAGCGGGTTCTGCTGCACCGGGCCCGGGTCGTGCTGCGTGCCGCTCTTGAGGGCTATCACCCTGGATGACGCGGCCGGGGAGCGGACCCGGGCCGCCTTGGGGCCGGTGCCGCCGCCGTATGAGTTCTCCCCCACCCCGGTGCTCGGATGGCTCGGCGCCGGGCTGATCATCACCACCGTGATTCCCGGCTTCTGCGCGAAGGTGGACGGCGGGCTGGAGCGGGCCGCTGACCTCAGATTAGCCCGCGCTCACGGGCCCGGATCACCGCTTCCCCCCGGGATTCCGCGCCGAGCTTGCGGTAGATGGCGCGCAGATGAGTCTTCAGCGTGCTTGGAGCGACGAACAATGCTGAAGCCAGTTCACGCTGCGGGGTCGGCGCGGGCAGCATCCGCAGGATCGTGAGCTCCCTTTCGGTCAGCGGCTCGACCAATCCCTCCTGGCGGGTGCGCACCGCCTCGACGCGCTGTTCGTCGGCCAGCCAGGTGGTCACCACCGGCCCGGGGTCGGGGCAGTGCCGCACAATGCCGCGCGCCTCTGTCACCAGCGCGGCCGGGTCGGTGCCGTCTTCTCCGTCAGCGGAAGGCACACCGTCGGGATCGCGGGTGGGAGCGGCCGGCGGCGAGGTCCTGAAGACCGCCGACGCGGTGAGGAGGGCTGCGGCGAGTTCCACGCGGCCAGCGCCGCGGCGGCCAAGTTCAACCGCTGCGGTGGCGGCGCGCTCAGCCTCCGCCCAGGCACCGCGCTGGGCAGCGAGGCGGGCCCCGGCCAGAGCCGGGAACATGGCCACGAAGTGCGAGTCGCTGAGCGTCTTGCCCACAGCGGACTGCGCGTCGAGCACTAGCGAGCCGGCCAGGGCAAGGTCGCCCCGGTTCACGGCCAGGAGCGCCAGGCAGCCCTCAGCGTAGATGTAGGCGAGACGGTTACCGTCGCCTTCGGCCCGCCGGGCCGCCTCGGCAAGCAGGTCCCGGGCCTGGTCAGCGTCGCCCAGCCACATCGATGAGATGCCTTGAACGAGCCGGTGGACCGTCGCGATGAAGGGGTCATCGGCACTCAGGGAGATCTCCTGCAGCCCGTGCGCGGCTCCTCCCACATCGCCCGTCTTGTACCTGTGCAGCGCGCGCAGCACCATCAGCTGGGTATCGGGTGGGCCCGAGTTCTCAGCGGCGTCAAGCGCGGCTCCGACTTCCTCCAGCCGGCCTGTGTCGAGAGCCACCCAGACCCGCGCCGCCGAGAGGGACGCGTCCACGGCAACGAGTTCGGCCGGGAGAGCATCGAGCCAGCCGCGCACCGTCTCCAGTTGCCCGGCGTTGAAGTGCTGGCGCCAGTGCGCCGCTACCAGCCGTCTGGTGAGCGAGCGGTCGCCGGAGGCGATCGCGTGGCCGATCGCCTCGGCCGGATCGCCGTTGCCGGCGTACCACTTCGCGGCCCGCTGATGCAGCACGGCTGGCTGCTCCGGTGCCGCGCGGCTCAGCTCATGCCGCAGGAGGCCAGCGAAGAGGTGGTGGTACCGGAACCAGCGCCGCTCATCGTCCAGCGGGATCACGAACAGGTTGGCGCGATGGACCTCGCTGATCAGCTCGGCGCCGTCGGACCGTCCGGTAAGCGCGTTGCACAGCGGCGCGCACATGCGATTGAGGATCGAGGTGACCAGCAGGAATTCACGTACTCGTGCGGGCTGGCTGGTCAGCACCTCTTCGCCGACATAGTTGATGATGTGCCAGTCTGCGCCGGTGAATCGCTCGATGAAGGCCGACGGGTCGGCCCGGTCCTTCAGCCGCAAGGCCGCGAGCTGCAGGCCCGCCGCCCATCCTTCGGTGCGCGCTAGGAGCCTATGCACGTCCCGCTCGGACAGTTGCGTCCCCAGCCGGTCGCCGAAAAACTCCCGTGCTTCGTCCAGGCTGAACCGGAGGTGCTCGGCTCGCAATTCGGCGAGTTCCCCGCGCACCCTGAGTCGGCTTAGCGGAAGCGGGGGGTCGGCCCGGGTGATGAGCACCAGGTGCAGCTGCGGCGGGCAGCGATCCAGCAGCGTGCTGACCGCCGCGTGCACCTGCGCGCTGGTGACCAGGTGATAGTCATCCAGTACCAGCACTAGGGGCGCTCCCGACAACGTCATCTCATTGATGAACGTGGGGAGTACGTCACGCGTGACGTCGGAGCCCACGGCGTCCAGCCGCCGCAGCCCGGCCGCGCCTGCTGCCGGGCCCGCCTGGCCAGCGGCAAGGAGGAGGTACCGCCAGAAACGTTTGGGGTCGTTATCGCCGCCGTCCAGCGACACCCAGCCGGCGGTAACCGGGTCCTGCCGGAGCCAGTCCGCAACGAGCGTGCTCTTCCCCCAGCCCGCTGGCGCGACGACGAGGGTCAGCGGCAGCGTGCGGCCCTGGCGCAGCAGGGCATGCAGGCGCGCCCGCTCCACGGTCCGCTGCCGGGGGATCGGCCTGAACAACTTAGTCGCGATCACGACCTCGGAACTGCCAGATCCCAACCCCCACCGCCCCTCGTCCCAAGGTGCCGCGCTGGCGGCTGCGGGCGCACCGGCGCGTCCTGCCACACGTCCGGGCCATGCTGGCCAGGCCCGGACGTGCACGGGCTCTCGATCGACCTTAACTTGGCGGCGCCGGGGCCTGACAGAGCCTGCGGCTGGGAGGGGCGCGGCCGGGCTAAGCCCGGAAGCGCTGCTCCAGCGCGCTGAGGCCAGGGGCGAGCACGCGGTCCCTGATCTGAGAGATCACCTTGCCCTCGTCCTGTTCATCGCAATCGAACCGTGACCACCACTCAACATAGGTCTGATTGCTCAGCGTCACAGGCCGGGCGGCCATCGTCGACAGGTAGCCGCGGACGCGCAGCCCGGCCGCCCCGTCGCCGAAGCTGAAGGCGATCGCCCGGCCCTGGTCATCCAGGCTGACCAGGGTCTCCCGGTGGTCACCCGCGAGCGGGAAGATACGGACGCACCCGACGCGGTCCGCCGGGCCGCCCTCGATCCGGCACGGGGGGAGTGCCGGGTGCCAGTCGCCGATGGCACCGAAATCCCGCAGCAGTGCCCATACCTCGCCGACTGGCGCGCCGACCACCGTGCTGGTGAATACCTGCGGCATGTCAACCTCCTCTAGCGTGTTCGCGGCGCCGCTGCGCCGTGCCGTGGGTTATCGCCGGTCACATCAGCACCGCGCCGGACCGCCGGACCGCTGCGCCGAGTGCGGCATCCGCATCCGGCACTGTGATCACGTCGCCGGGCCCGAGCGGGTCACCGCCGTGTGCCGCCGCCACGTCGAGCACCAGGCCGCGGGTCACCACCTGCGGGAGGGTGCCGATACCGAGCCGGTTGGTGCTGTGATCCTCCACGATGTCGGCGATGTCGGCGAGATGGAACCGTTGTAGGTGCGGTCGCCCGCCTGCAGGTGGCTGAGCCCGTCCACGTGGGCGCCCACCGGGCGAAGCCGGGTCCGCCAGATCGAGACAGAATTCGGGAGGTTCTGAGGATGCACCGGAACCCGAGGTTGGGTAACAGAGTCCGGTGCCCGGGATAGCCACTGGCCGCCGTGCGTCAGCGGTATTCCGGGTTCTCGAAGTCGAAGCGGCACCCGGCGTCCCATTGCGAACGCTGGTTGCCGTGGGCGGGGATGCCGCCGGCGTCCTTGAGCATCCGGGCGAGGTGCAGCAGGTTCCAGGTCATGAAGGTGGTGTTGCGGTTGGTGAAGTCGTTGTCCGGGCCGCCCGAGCCGGGGTCGAGGTAGGACGGGCCCGGGCCGGCCTCGCCGATCCAGCCGGCGTCGGCCTGCGGGGGGATGGTGTACCCGAGGTGCTGCAGGCTGTACAGGACGTTCATGGCGCAGTGCTTGACGCCGTCCTCGTTCCCGGTGATCAGGCAGCCGGCCACCCGGCCGTAATACGCGTACTGGCCAGAATCGTTGAGCAGATGTGAGCAGCCGTACAGCCGTTCGATCACCCGCTTGGTGACGGAGCTGTTGTCGCCGAGCCAGATCGGGCCCGCGACCACGAGGATGTCGGCGGCCAGCAGCTTCGCATAAAGCTGCGGCCAGGTGTCAGACGCGGCGCCGTGCTCGGTCATGTCCGGCCACACCCCGGTCGCGATGTCATGGTCGATGGCGCGGATCGTGTCCACCTGGACGCCCTGTTTGCGCATGATCCCGGCACTTACATCGATCAGCCCCTGGGTATTGCTGCGCTCGGGCGACGGTTTCAAGCTGCAGTTGAAAAACAGCGCGCTCAGATCACCGTAACTCGGGCCGGTAC
>Ga0335085_10016265_pt1 | contig 10753 bp, 9 predicted proteins | sample Lox_Sample_45_FD_206712 | JGI IMG/M metagenome (GOLD analysis project Ga0335085, IMG submission 206712) | Soil microbial communities from Loxahatchee National Wildlife Refuge, Florida, United States - Lox_Sample_4.5 | ecosystem: Environmental > Terrestrial > Soil > Wetlands | place: USA: Florida... | reverse complement strand
TACCCTCATGTTGGTAGCGCTTTTGCTGGCGGGTTGCAGCAAGCCCAGCAAGAACGCAGCCACCTCAGACGCTGAAGCGACCTCATCGAAGGGTGAAAGCGACACGGCTACCACCCCCGAAGAACGCCGATACCTTGCCGCTGCCAAACCGTTTGCCGTCGCCATCGCCGCTGGCAAATACGAGCAGGCGTACGGGCTTCTGTCGAGTTACGCCACCGCCAGCATGTCCTTAAATCAATTCGCTCCCGAAGACGACGAGGCAAAGTTTGCCGAGCGCGAAAAGAACCCTGTGAAAGCAGTGACCGTCGAGAAGTTCCGCGAGTTGATGGGACGCGCTGAAGCTCGACACGGCACGCCGCGTTCCGTCAAGAGCCTGTCCGTATTCTCGACTGATCCCAAAGCGCTGGATCGTCGCGGCAAGGAGCGACTGGACGCAGTGGATGCGATGTTCGCAGTCGGCATGATGCCTGATTCAATTCCAGCAGAGATTCGCCGCGCGAGTGTACGCGGGAAGGTCCTGACACAGTTTTCGGCACAGGAACTCGAAAAGATCGCCAAGGAAGAGAATATGACGGTCGCCGATTTGCAGGAGAGTCCAGACTTCGAGCCATACTTAACGATTAAGATTGTGCTGGTCGAAGAGGCTGGCCAGCTCAAGGTCGGCTACTTCGAATTCCTGCCGCCCGGCATCATGGACTAGCGCTTGTTCCCTAATACGTGATGGATGGCAGGAATCTGCCGGCAGGCTCGTTGTACAATCCCAGGCTCATGAGGGTCATTGGTTGCGTGACGCGCAGGCCGTGCGCGAGACACCAACGAAACAGTTCGCCGTTGCGCGTGGGCAGCAGGAAACCGGGACCGGCGAACGCGGGTGCCGCGCCGATGAGCGCTGTGATCTCTTCATTCGATTCGCCGACGGCGTGACCGATGAACCCGAGGCGCGTCGCGTAGCCGCTAATGCGCCCGCTGTGCTCGACGACCGTCGCCGTGCCCTCCTTAATGGCATCGAGGAGTTCGCCGCCGCGGTCGTGGCCATGAACTTGCCGGCACAGGCGATTGCAGGAGTCGAGATCACCAGCCGTCGCCGGTCGGACTTCGTAGTCGGAAACTCTCTTCTGCAGGGCCGGGCCCTGCATGCAGGCAAGCGGTTCGCGCACGTCGTAGCCGAGCTTGGCATACAGCGAGAGGGAACGATTGTGAAATGCCGCCTGCACCAGTCGCACACCGGGAAATTTCTTTTGCGCCGCTCGTTGATGGACGTGGTCCATCAACCGGCGGCCAATGGCTTTGTTCTGGGCGGTGGGGTCAACCGTGAGCGGGCCGACGCCGGCAATGGGGTTGCGCTCGTCGAGCACATTGCTCCCGACGAGCCGGCCACCCTCTTCCGCCACGACGATGTAAAATCCGGGATGCGAGAGCATCCACGTGAGCAGTCCAATTGCCACTTCCGGCGAGGGAACGTCCGGCGGGAAATTGTGCGTGCGTGAGATTGTCTTGAATGCCTCATAACAAATCGTGCCGCAAACCTTCGCATCCTCTGGCTTGGCTGGTCGGAGCGTAAGATTCATGGGCTCTACCTAAACACCGGAGAGATTCCCCGACAAGCTCGGAGTGACAGCGGGCCGGAGAATTTGACTGGCGAGCGACTCGTTGACCTGCTATCGGTGGGACATGCTGCTGGCTCCGGTGATCTGGCGGTCAAAGACCGCGAAACCTTGGCAGCGAACCGGTGTTGAAAGCCTCTGAGGTCGCGGTTGACTGACAGCGGTCCCCGGAACTGAAGAACAACATGACAGCACGAGAACAGAAGGCGCAGAGGCAGATTCAATTCGCACGCTTTTCCGCTCCTCGGTTTGGACGCTGGCCCGCGGTGATTATTGCTGTCATCGTCATCGCGACCCTCTCGGTGGTCAACTCATGGGCAGGCGATTCCGCACCGCTTACCGAACAACAACGCATCGAACAGGTGCTGAACCGACTCGGCTATGGACCGCGTCCCGGCGACGTGGAACGCATCCAGAAAATCGGCCTGGACAACTATCTTCGCGAACAATTGAATCCGGAGCGCATCGACGATTCCGCGGTGGAAAAGAAGCTTGCTGAGTTCAATGCGCTGACGATGCCGTGCGAGGAGTTGATCCAACAGTTGCACGAGGAACAGCGCGCAGCAGCCGAGCGCAAGAAGGCGCGGGCTGAGGTCGAGAAGATGAAACAGGACGCCACCACAAGTCCCGCAAGCGACCAAAAGCCCAACGGCGCCGGCACGCTCCGCGCGATGATGGCCGAGGGCGCGTTGGACGAGCATGTGTCGCGTTTCGCCGTGGGCCAGTTGCAGAACGCCAAGATTATCCGCGCGGCGGAATCGAACCGACAATTCTACGAGGTACTTTGCGACTTCTGGAGCAACCATTTCAACATCGATGTCCGCAAAGGCCCGTGCCGGGTGTTGAAAGTCGTGGACGAGCGCGATGTTATTCGACCGCATGTGCTCGGCAAGTTCCGCGACCTGCTTGAAGCTTCCGCCAGGAGTCCGGCGATGTTGTTCTATCTCGACAATGCCCAGAACTCCGCGCCCCGCCAATTGGGTCCGATCGAAGAACGCACGCGCGAACGCATCCGTGCGCAGGTTCCCGGTGCCGTCCCCGATGCGGGAACTCCCGGCAAACCGCGCGTGGTCGGTGGCATCAACGAAAATTACGCGCGAGAGATCATGGAACTGCACACGCTCGGCGTCGATGGCGGCTACACGCAGAAAGACGTGCAGGAAGTGGCGCGCTGTTTCACCGGGTGGGGAATCGATTTGCGGACCGGCAAGTTCCAATTCCATCCGCGCCGGCACGATGACGGTGAGAAAACCGTCCTCGGCCATCGCATCCCTGCCGGCGGCGGAATCAACGATGGCGAGATGGTGCTCGACATCCTCGCCCGACACCCGTCCACCGCCAAATTCATCGCGACGGAACTCTGCCGTCGGTTTGTTGCAGACGATCCGCCGCCGGCGCTCGTTGACCGCGTTGCCAGCGTGTTTCGACAGACCGACGGCGATTTGCGAAAGGTGTACGAGGCCATCATTTACAGCCCGGAGTTTTTCTCGTCGACGGCTTACCGCTCGAAGATCAAGTCACCGTTCGAGTTTGCTGTTTCCGCCGTGCGCGCGGTCAGTGGCGAGATCACCACGGCGGGGCCGGTTCCGTTGAACGTGCGATGTGCCCTCGAGACCGGCGCCACATTCGGTCGCGGCGGCGACCGGGTGGCCAACGCCCGCCGCAAGTCGCTCAACCTGTCGATTCTCGAACTCGGCCAGCCGCTTTACGCCTATCAAGCGCCGACCGGCTACCCCGAGGATTCCCGCAAGTGGGTCAACACCGGCGCGCTCATTGGTCGGATGAATTTCGCGCTCGCGCTGACCGAACGCGGGCTTGTCGACGTGCAACTGGATTCCAAACAACTTCTGCGCGGAGTGGACATCGATAATCGCGACCTTGTGCTCAATCGTCTCAACCACGTCTTGCTGGGAGACCAGCTCACGCCGGCCACGCGCGCCACACTGCAACGACAAATCCACGATGACCAGAGTCACACCGCCTACACCGTCAACGTCGCCCAATTGACGGCGTTGATGCTTGGCTCACCGGAATTCCAGCGGCATTGAGGAGAACGACCATGAACATCAGCCGTCGTCTGTTTCTGAAACGCGGGGCGCTCGCCTTGGCCACGGTCGGCACGATGCCGATGTGGGGACCGGGTTTTCTCCAGCAACTGGTTTTCGCCGCCGAACCAACCCGCGGCGCTGGCAGGAAAATCCTGATCTGCGTATTCCAGCGCGGCGCCGTGGACGGCTTGTCCATGGTCGTGCCGTTTGCTGACAAGGGTTATTATAGCGCGCGCAGCGAAATCGCAATTGCCCAGCCGACGCAAAAGGCTGCCGACGAGGGCGTGATCGATTTGAACGGTTTCTTCGGGTTTCACCCGAACATGTCGTCGCTTTTGCCAATTTACAGAAGCGGACATCTGGCGATCATCCAGGCGTGCGGCTCGCCCAGCTCGACGCGGTCACATTTTGACGCCCAGGATTTCATGGAATGCGGCGTGGCCGATAACAAGTCGGTCAGCTCGGGTTGGTTGAACCGCATGTTGCTGAATTGCCCCGAAGACCGCGCGAAGCTCACGCCGTTTCGCGCCGTGGCGGTGACGCCGATGTTGCCGCGAAGCCTGCAGGGTGAATGTGATGCGCTGGCGATACCGGACTTGAAGGGCTTCGGCGTCGGCGCGGCCACCGGCATGATGCCTGCGACGACTACCGCGTCTGCCGCCACGGGTTTTGAAGGCATGTACGACAGCGCAGTGGACAGCGTCCTGCACGGGGCCGGCAAGGAAGCGTTCGACGCCATCGCGATGTTAAAGTCCACCGACCCGACAAAATACAAGCCAGCCAACGGCGCGAAATACCCCAATGGCGCGTTCGGCCGCTCGCTCATGCAAATCGCCCAGATGATCAAAGCCAATCTCGGACTCGAAGTCGCGTTCACCGACATCGGCGGCTGGGACACGCACGCCAACCAGGGCGGCGCGCAGGGACAATTGGCGAACCGCTTCCGGGAATTCTCCAGCGGACTTGCCGCGCTGTATCAGGATCTCGGCGACCGCATGGCGGACGTCGTCTTGCTGACGATGAGCGAGTTTGGGCGCACCGTCCGGCAAAATGGTAACCGCGGCACCGATCACGGTCACGCGACCTGTTTCATGGTCATGGGCGGCGCCGTGCGCGGCGGAAAAGTCTGCGGAAAGTGGCCGGGTCTCGCCCGCGAACAACTCTACGAGGGCCGCGACCTCATGTTGACCACGGATTACCGGGACGTGTTCGCAGAGTTGGCGCAAAACCATTTCGGCGCGCGCAGCCTCGACAAGATTTTCCCGAATTTTAAACTCGACGCGCGGCAATATCCGGGCTTGATTCGCGCTTGAGCGCCATGTCTCCAACCGCGGACAGAGATTCCTCGACAAGCTCGCAACGACCACTGAAAATGAGCGGCAATGTTTCACGGGAAAGTCTCCAAAGATATCGCCACCGGCTTGCTGGCGTTACAGCAACGCATCGGAGCCGCGAAGATTCCGTCATCGAAGCTTGATGAGACACTGAACATCGCGACGTGGAACATCCGCGAGTTCGGCAAGAAGCGACGCAGCGAGGCAGCCATCCATTACATCGCCGAGATACTTGGGCAGTTCGACCTGATCGGCGTGGTGGAATTGCGGGATGACCTGGCAGATCTCGGTCGGGCGTTGAAAATCCTCGGCCCGTACTGGCGGGCGGTGTACTCCGACATGATTCCTGACGCAGGCGGCAACCGCGAGCGCGTGGCCTACCTCTACGACAAACGCGCGGTGGTGTTCAACGGACTCGCGGCTGAAGCCAGTCCGCCGCGCATCAAGAAAGGCACGGAGTACCTGGCGGACATTTCGTGGTGGCGCAGTCCGTATCTCGCCAGCTTCCGCTCGGGCAGTTTCGATTTCGTCGCGTTCACGACGCACGTGCGATGGGGCGACAGCAACGCCGCGCGGGTTCGCGAACTCGAAACGCTCGCGGACTGGATCGCGGCCAAGCGGCTGGAGAGAGCCAGCGAAGACAAGGACATCATCGTGATGGGCGATTTCAACATCCCATCACGCACTGACCCGTTCTTCAAGGCGATTACCAAGCACGGCCTACAGATTCCGAAGGCGCTGCTCGGTGTCACACACGGCAGCAACCTGGAAAAGGACAAACGCTACGACCAGATTCTGCACTACCCGCAATATCCCGACAACTTCACGAATGCCGGCGGCGTGCTCGATTTCTTCATCGATGAAGCGCACATCAAGGAACTGTTTCCCGGCAAGATGACGAAGGAGGCGTTCACATTTCAGTTGTCCGACCATCTCCCACTGTGGATTCAAATCAACACGGATATTGACGGCGAGCAGCTCCAACAAATCATTCAGGGCTGACTGATAAAGCAAAAACCCCTGACGACTTAAGCCGTCAGGGGTTTTCGTGTAGAACTCGATTATTTGACCACCACGTTGGAAGCCTTCGGGCCCTTCGGCGAATCGATCAGCTCGAATTCCACCGCCTGCCCCTCTTCGAGATTCTTAAACCCGCCCCCCGAGATCGCAGTGTAGTGCACGAAAACGTCCGCGCCACCTTCCTGCTGGATAAACCCAAAGCCCTTTTTCGTATCAAACCACTTCACTTTTCCTGATGCCATAGCAACTCACTCACCTCTCTGTTGTGTTTCGTCTCTCATGCGAACCAGCCGTTCCGAGCGCTTCGGAACGGCCAGTCGCACTTCCAAAGACATCGCCCGCAAGTATATGAATCGCAAAAAGCTTGTCAACGCCCGATTTGACCGACCCGCTGCTCACGTGCGAGCCACTTGCGCCAAGGCTGTATCGCTTTTGCGAACGCTGGTCATTTTTGGCTGCAACCGCTCCCTGCGCTTGGCATTTGGCCTGCTAAATCTATGCTGATTATGCAATTCGAGCCCCAACCAGATACTGCGGCCCGACCGTCCCACTCCATTGAATTCAAGGCCGTGCTGCTCGTGGACGACGACCGGCAATTGGCCGTGGCTCTCCAATGGATCCTAGCCGATCTGAACTTTCTCGTCGACGTCGCGTATGACGGCGAGGAGGCAATGCTCAAGGTCAAGGCCAGCGAATACGACGCGGTGATCTGCGACGTGATGATGCCAAGACTGCGCGGCGACGAGTTCTACACACAAGCCGTGGAGACGCGACCGGCGCTCGCCGATCGATTCATCTTCATCACCGGCTTCGCCGCTGATCCTCAAATCAATCTCTTCCTCACCAAGACGGGCGTGAAGTATCTCCTGAAACCATTCCCCGTCCAGACCCTGATCGACTGCGTCAAGCAATTGCTCGATTAGGCCGGTTCACTCCAGCCAGCGCGGCAGCATCTCGCCGCGCACCAAATCCTTCAGCGACTCGCGCCGCCGCACCACATCGAACTGCCGCCGGTTGACCAGCACCTCGGCGGGTCGCGACCGCGTGTTGTAGTTCGATGCCATCACCATCCCGTACGCACCCGCACTCATGACGGCAAGCAAATCGCCCTCCTCTACTCGAGCCAGCCGGCGATCCTGCGCAAGGAAATCACCTGACTCGCACACCGGCCCGACGATATCCGCCGTCATCGTGCCGTGGCTGCTCTTCGCGACAGGCACAATCTCGTGATAGCTGCCGTACAGCGCGGGCCGGATCAAGTCGTTCATGGCTGCGTCGGTGATAACGAATCGTTTCACGGGCGTGTGTTTCACGTACAACACCCGCATCAGCAACACGCCGCCGTTGCCGACGACAAACCGCCCATGCTCCGTCAGGATTCTCAGTCCGAGCCTGTGCACCTGCGGCAAGACCGCCGCCGCGTATTGCTGCGCACTTGGCGGTTTCTGGTCGCGGTAGCGAATGCCCAGCCCGCCACCGATGTCGCAGAATCGGAGTGTCCGCGGCGCGATGGCGCGCACCTGCTCAATCAGCGGCGCCATCTTCTTGATCGCGAGCACGAATGGCGCCGACTTGGTGATTTGCGAGCCGATGTGCATCTGCACGCCGCGAATCTCGATCCCCGCCATCCGGCTCGCTTCCCGGTACACGGCGAGGGCGCGTTTGACCGACACGCCGAACTTGCTCTCGTGTCTGCCCGTCGAAATGTAATGATGCGTCTCGGGGTCAACGCCCGGGTTCACTCGCAACGCGATCGGTGCCCGTTTGCCCAGCCGCCGCGCGACGCCGGCGATCGTGCGCAATTCCGATTCGCTTTCCACGTTGAACGCGTAGATGCCCAGTTTCAGCGCGTACTCGATCTCGTCGCGCGTTTTGCCGACCCCCGAGAACACCGTCTTCTGTGGATCGCCGCCCACTTGCGCCACGCGATGCAGTTCGCCGCCGCTGACAATGTCGAAGCCTGCGCCCGCGTTGGCCAACGCGCGCAGGACGGCGAGATTGCTGTTGGCCTTGACCGCATAGCACAACAGGTGATCGACGTCGCGCAGCGCTCGGTCGAGCGCCGTGTGTTGGCCGATCATGTGCCCTTGACTGTACACATACAGTGGCGTGCCGAACTGCCGTGCCAGTCGTCGCAGCGGCACCTGCTCGCAACACAACTCACCGTCTCGATATGCGAACCCGTTCATGGAAGGCCGTCATCTTATCAGATCGACATTCCACTGCAAGCCCGCTCACAGCCAGCGCGCGATGCGCTCGGCCACCTCGCGGCCGCACACGGGTGTCAGGGCCTCGATCGTCCGCTTCTTGGCTGCGTCGCGCGAATACTTCACTGTATACTTCTCGATGCGCCACTCCGCCGGGTCGCCATCGTCCAGGATCAAGTACTCGGGCCAGCGTGACGCGTTTGCCGGGAACCCAACCGAGCCCGCGCCAATCCAGCCAAATTCCTCCGCGCGCAACCGCAGCGGCTTGGGATCCTCGCCGTCACCATCGTGCGTGATCATCGGCGCGAGAACGATGGCGCCTTCCCGATTCAGCTCGGCGCGCATCTGATGCGTATGTCCGTAGAAACACACTTTGCCCTTCTTGAAGCGCAGACACGCCAGTTCGCTCTTCGCATTTTGCGGATTGCGGTGATAATAACCGATGCCCGGTTCCGCCAGCGAATCGTGCGTGAGAAAAATCAGGTCGTCCACTTGCACGCTTAGTTCACCTGATGCTATGAACTCGCGCGCGGGCGCATGCGCCGCGATCAACGCGCGCGTCCAGGTAAGCGTGTGCGCGGCTTCCTCGTTGTAGGCAGCCGGATCGATTTCGCCGCGCACCACTAACTCGTGATTGCCCAGCACCCACGCCAGTTTGCCGTGCTCCTGCAACTCCAACATGTGACCAACACACTCCAGTGGGGACGGACCGTAACCTACAAGATCCCCCGTCATCAAATATGCCTCGACGCCGCGCGCGTTACCCGCCGCCAGCACCGCGTCGAGTGCATCGATGTTGCCGTGCACGTCGCCGAACACGAGGTAGCGCATCAGCATCCCCTTCCCGCCGCGAGCAACGCCGCGCCGACCACCACAACCGACTCGCCCAAACCGGCGGGCACAATCTTAAAATTGTGGCGAAACGGGGCGAACACCGACCGCCGCACCGTCGCGCGCAGCGGCTTGAAAAATCTCTCACCCGCCAGCGATACTCCACCCCCCACCACCACGATGTCCGGATTCAACAGCGTGATGACATTCGCCACGGCGACTCCGAAACACCGTGCGGCCTGCTCAACGGTGCTCGTTCCACGCTCGATGGCCAGTCCCGATGACACGGTTTCGACGATAACCCATTTGTCGCGGTGCCACAATCGCGTGTGTCCGATCTCCATCGCGCCGAACCGCCCGCGATACAACCGGCCGTCGATCGCGAGCCCGCCGCCGATGCCCGTGCCAACATTCGTGTAAAACACGCGGCGCTTCCCGCGCCCCGCGCCGATGACAGCCTCGGCCAGCGTTGCGCAATTCGTGTCGTTCTCCGCGACGGTTGGCCGCTTGAATCGCCGCTCGAACCAGCGCTTCAACTCGAACCCGTCCCACCCACTGATGTGAAACGACCGTACCACGCGGCCACGTACCGTATCGAAAGGGCCGCCGAACCCAACCCCGATTTTCTGGATGCGATGGACGCGAAGAAGTGGCGGGATGATCTCTTCGAGTTGCCGGAGAATTCCAGCCGCCCCCTTCTCGCGCATCACGCTCCGACGCACCAACACTCGCAGCCGCGCGCGCGTATCGCACACACCGGCCTGCAACTTCGTTCCGCCGATCTCGATGCCGAGGAGCATGGCCCGCCATCATGCGCGAAGCGGCGATTTAGGACAATGGCAATTGCGGCCCGAGGCGGATGCGAAACACTGACGCCGCGTCCCACGGGTTGGCACCTGCAGGAAATGCTCATAGGTCGGACGAGCAAAACGTCCTTGGAACCATTTCCTGAGTCAAGCAGCATTGCGCGAGCGACTGGCGGCATGGCTCTGCTCCTCCCGAGGTTCAGAGGATATCCCTCCGCAGGGTCCCGCCCCCAGCGAGAACCGTCAGCCATTTTCGAAAGACGTCAACAGTACGATTTCTTCTGTCCGGCCGACAGGATTACGGGACCCACGAGCCCCCGACAAGATGCAGTTCCTGCCACGACGCGACGGTGTACCCTGACGACCCGCCCACCGTTTTGAGAGATTCGTCGTAGTGGAAATTCGCATTGCCACCAAGCGTCAAGCTGCTGGCGACGACTGCGCCGTAGAGTGAACCGTTGCCGCTGACGGACATACTCGCCTGCGGAGCGTAGATGGTACCAATCCAGTCTCCGTTTCCCGCAATGCTGACGGAGGTGGCGGTCGGCAATCCAAACCACTGATCCTTGACGGCAAGGCCCGCACTGTTTTGAACACCGTTGCCCGCGATTGAAATGTTACCGGCAGCGTAGACGGTCAGGCTGGCGTTGGAGGAAACGATGATGGAACCATTACCTGAGATGCTTGTATTTCCGGTAATGTAAAGGCGGACATTTCCCTGAATGGTCAGCGTTTTCGAGCCGGCTAGACCAATGCTGCTAACGATCCAGTCGCCAGCGTTGATCGTAAAGTTGTTATTGATGGCTCCGAGCGATGACCAGGCTGTCGCACCCGAAGGCAGTGTTACGTCGGGGACATCCACGCTGAAGTCGCTCTGAATGTACCCGTCTGCAATGCCCGTGG
>Ga0335085_10016264_pt1 | contig 10753 bp, 9 predicted proteins | sample Lox_Sample_45_FD_206712 | JGI IMG/M metagenome (GOLD analysis project Ga0335085, IMG submission 206712) | Soil microbial communities from Loxahatchee National Wildlife Refuge, Florida, United States - Lox_Sample_4.5 | ecosystem: Environmental > Terrestrial > Soil > Wetlands | place: USA: Florida... | reverse complement strand
AGCGATCTTGAAGATATGATGGAGATTGTCAGATGGTTGGATTGTTTGATGGTTTTTATTCTTCAGGCATTATTAACCATCAAGCAATCCAACCATCAAATCATCTGATAATTTTTACGAACCCGCCTTAGCCGGTTTTCCTGAGGCTTTCTCAGCTTCGTATTTGGTAAATGCGTCTGCTGTGAGCACTTCACCAGTAATTTTTAGTTGCAATGGAATATCAATACCAGCAACTTTTACAGTAATTGTTTTATTGAATGGACCAGGAACTGCTGCATTGAAGCCCGCAGTAATCTTATCTGATTTTCCTTTTGCAATAGGAGCTTCGGGTTTTGTAGGAGTTGTGCATCCGCAGGAAGCAACAGCTGATTCAATCACCACCGGAGCGTCACTGATATTGGTAAAGGCAAAATCATGAACGGCAGGTACGCTTTGTTTGATTTTTCCGAAATCATAAGTTACTTCCTTGAACTTGACGACATCTTCCACTCTTTTTTGTTGTGCAAATAAACTGGTTGAGAGAATTGAAACACTCACGAATAATAATACCCTTTTCATATTTATTGGTTTGTTTGTTTTAAAAATTGAACAGTTGAATTTTCCGGCGCTGAACTTACAGGTGATTTATATACTTCGCCGGTAATGGTCAGTGTTTTTGTTTGTCCGCTATTATAAAAAATTGTTACTGCTTTGGTAAAAGCTCCTTCGGCATGAGCATTATATCCGACTCTAATATTGGCCGTGGCTCCCGGTGCGATTGGTTCTCTGCTCCACTCGGGTGTTGTGCATCCACATGAAGCCTGTACATTATCAAGTCTCAATGCTTCAGTTCCGGTATTTGCTATCTCAAAAGTATAAGTTGCAGGACGCCCCTGTGGTATTTTTCCAAAATTGTGAGAGTTTTCTTTTAAGATCAAAACATCCGGTTTTGCAGGTGTAATATTCGCCGGACCCGCGTTCGCAGACTGTCCTTTCCCTATCATTATCAGCGGGATAATAAAACTTATCAACATTATTGCCTTTTTCATAGTTTGCATTTAAATCTGGCCTAAAATTACATAGTAAACGTCAGCTGTGCCAATTAATTTTGTTTTTTCTCAAGCCCTGGAAAATAGCGGTTAATCCTTGTTTGGCTGCCCTGTCAACCAATGAGCGAATCCCAAGTCATCCAATTTATAACCTATTTTTGCCATATGGAAAATCTAACTGCAAACGAAACACTGGCAATTGAACATTTATCATTTGAAAAATTCCGCGAGGAAGTTTTAAAAGACTATCGCATTGCCTGTGAAAGCCGTGAAGCAAGCCTTTTGGGAAGAAAGGAAGTGCTGACCGGCAAAGCCAAGTTTGGCATTTTCGGAGACGGTAAGGAAGTGCCACAGGTTGCACTGGCAAAATTTTTCAAGCCGGGAGATTTCTATGCAGGATATTACCGCGATCAAACTTTTGCTTTTGCTACGGGGATCGCAAGTATTGAAGAATTCTTTGCACAATTATATGCAGATCCCGATATCAATAATGATCCGCATAGTGCAGGCAGACAAATGAATTCTCATTTTGCTACTCCATTTATTGATGAACATGGAGATTTTGTGGATTTAGTGAACAAAAAAAATTTTACTGCAGGACTGGCTCCGACCGCATCGCATATGCCCAGGGCTTTAGGACTGGCATATGCATCAAAGGCTTTCAGAGAAGTAAAAGAATACAATCAATTCCGTGAACTGTCCAATAACGGAGCCGAAGTTTGCTTCTGCTCTATCGGGGATGCATCCACGAGCGAAGGACATTTTTGGGAAACGATCAATGCAGCGGGCGTATTACAGGTACCTCTCGCAATTTTTGTATGGGATGACGGCTATGGTATTTCAGTTCCTACGAAATATCAAACCACAAAAGGATCTATTTCGGAAGTAATGAAAGGATTTCAGAAAAAAGATGGAACAAATGGCATCGATATCTATAAAGTGAAGGGTTGGGATTATGCAGGGATGTGTGAATTATTTGAGGCAGCTATTCAGAAAATTCGCATGACACATATACCCGCTCTGTTTCATGTGGAAGAAGTAACGCAACCGCAGGGCCACTCTACTTCGGGTAGCCATGAACGATATAAATCGCCGGAACGTCTTGAATGGGAGAGAAACTGGGACGGCATTAAAAAAATGAAAGAATGGATCATTGAAAATGCATTGGCCAGCGAAGAAGAATTGGATGAAATGGAAATGGAGGCAAAGGAATTTGCGCGTCAGTGCAAGGTGAGGGCCTGGGAAAAATATGAGTCTCCGATCAGGGCCCAGGTAAAAGAAACGACGAATTTGATTCATGATATCATTCCTCATGTACGGGAACATGAGCATGAACTGGAAAAATTATCAGAAGAATTGTCGTCAAACCGGGAGCCCAATCGGAGAGATGTTATGCAGGTACTTCACAGGTCCCTGCTTTTTGCAAATGGTCATATTGAGTCCGGGTCTCTCAAAAATTATTATAGAAAGCTGATCGAGGAAAACAAACTGTTATATAATTCTCATTTATTACATGAAGGAGAAAAAAATATTTTGGGGATAACAGAAATAAAGCCCGAATATGATGAGGATGCGCTCATAGTAAACGGTTATGAAATCCTGAATCGTTATTTTGACCAATTGTTTTTTCAAAACCAGAAATTGATTGCGTTTGGTGAAGATGTCGGACAAATAGGAGATGTGAACCAGGGTTTCGCCGGCTTGCAGGCTAAATACGGGTCGGGAAGAATTTTTGATACTGGCATTCGTGAAATGACAATCATCGGCCAGGGCATTGGACTTGCGATGCGCGGCCTTCGTCCCATTGCAGAAATCCAGTACATCGATTATTTATTATATGCACTTCAGACTCTCAGTGATGATTTAGCAACATTGCAATACAGGACTTCCGGGAAACAAACTGCTCCTTTGATCGTTCGCACCAGGGGTCACCGACTGGAAGGTATCTGGCATAGTGGTTCGCCGATGGGAACAGTGATTCACTCTCTGCGCGGATTGCATGTCTGCGTTCCACGTAACATGGTACAGGCAGTTGGTATGTACAATACTCTTTTAAAGGGGATAGATCCTGCACTGGTTGTCGAATGCCTGAACGGGTATCGGCTGAAGGAAAAGCAGCCCAATAATTTACTCGATTATACGGTACCGTTAGGCATACCTGAAATTGTCAGGGAGGGCGATGATGTTACCATTGTTACTTATGGCTCAACTCTCCGTATTGTGGAAGCAGCTTCAGCAATGCTTGAAGAAAATGGCGTCAGCTGCGAAATTATTGATGTGCAAACACTCCTGCCTTTTGATATTCATCATATCATATTCGATTCACTCAGGAAAACCAACCGGATTGTATTCATCGATGAAGATGTTCCTGGCGGAGCTGCCAGTTATATGTTCAATAAAGTGATGGAAGAGCAGGGTGGTTATCGCTGGTTGGATGTGGCGCCAAGAACAATTACAGCGAAAGCGCATCGTCCCGCATATGCAAGTGATGGCGATTATTTCAGCAAACCAAATGTGGAAGAGATTATTGATGTTATTGAAAAGATGATGAGAGAATAGGCCATGCACGATAGACCCTAGACCATGGTCTATTGCAAATTGTGAAACACCTTCTGCACATCTTCATCCTGTTCTAACTTATCAACGAGCTTCAGCACCTCCTGTGCCTGGCTTTCGGGTAATTCAACTGTTGTTGCGGGGATCCATTCTACTTCTGCGCTGATCGGAGTAATATTTTTTGATTCGAGTGCTTTTTGCATGTTGCCAAAATCACTAAACGCAGTTCGGAGAACTAAAACTGGCTCATTGTTTTCCCCGGTTCCTTCACCCATTTCTTCAAGTCCGTGATCGATCAGTTCCAGCTCAAGTTCATCCTGGTTCAATCCTTCTGGTTTTAATTTGAATACACCCATTTTCTTAAACTGGAAACTTACACTGCCGCTGGTGCCCAGGCTACCATTACCCTTGGTAAACTGTGATCGCACATTGGCAACAGTACGAGTGGGATTATCTGTTGCTGTTTCAACGAGAAGCGCTACGCCGTGCGGCGCATATCCTTCGTATAAAATTTCTTCATAGTTACTCATCTCTTTTCCCATTGCCCTTTTGATGGCTGCTTCCACGCGATCCTTTGGCATATTCACACTCTTTGCATTCTGAAAACAACGGCGAAGCGCAGGATTGGTATTTGGATCGGGTCCACCGGCCTTCACTGCAATGGCTATTTCTTTTCCGATACGTGTAAATTGTTTTGCCATCCTGTCCCATCTGGCAAACATAGTAGCCTTACGTACTTCAAAAATTCTTCCCATATTATTTTCTTTTTTCCCAACGATGGTCCATCGTCTATTGGCCCTGGTCAATTCCAGGGTTTGCAAAATTAAAAGAACTGGCACTTATAACAAACAAAAAACCGCCCTGGGATTCTGGACGGTTTGTATAATGAATATTTTTTAAACTTCTCTGAGCTTACTGTTCTTTTTGCTATATCCAAAATAAATCATCAATCCAATAATCATCCAGATGAAAGCGCTTAATAAAGTTGTTCCCCATAAGCTAATGATCATAGCTGTGCAAACGATCATTCCTAAAACAGGGACCAATGGCACCAGAGGAGTTTTGAATGGCCGCACTAAGGCAGGATCCTTCTTTCTCAGAATAATGACTCCAAGACAAACAAGAACAAAGGCAAGCAATGTGCCGATGGAAGTTAAGTTTCCTGTGATATCACCAGGTGAAAATGCAGCAAAGAGTCCTACGAATACAAAAAGAATCAAATTGCTTTTATAAGGCGTTCTGAACTTTGGATGTAATTTTGAAAAAACTTTTGGTAACAAACCGTCTGAAGACATGGTATAAAATACGCGGCTTTGTCCAAGCAACATCACTAGAATTACCGAAGAAAATCCTGCAAGGATGGCAATGGTCACCAGTTTGGATAACCATCCAAAACCTGTCATATAAGTTTCAATCGCATAGGCTACGGATGCTTCCTTACCTGCTTTTACAAAATCAGTGTAGGGAGCTACACCTGTCAGCACCCATGAAAAAAGTATATATAAAATGGTGCAGATAACCAATGAACCAAGAATACCAATTGGCATGTCTTTTTTAGGATTCTTTGCTTCCTGGGCTGCTGTAGATACTGCATCAAAACCAATAAAGGCAAAGAAAACAATTGCAGCTCCTTTTAAAACACCTCCCCACCCGTGGTTGAAGAAATCAGCATAAGAATATAACGTGCCATCCATTTGCATTGCAGGTTTTGCATCTTCAGGGATCATGTATGGAGTATGATTCGCAGGATTGATAAATTGCCATCCGATGGCGATAAATATTAGTACAATTGATACCTTGATGAATACAATGACGGCATTTACAATGGCAGATTCCTGTGTGCCTTTGATCAATAATAAAGTAAGAAGGATCAAAATGAATAGTGCAGGTGCATTAATGATTCCATGATGCATCACATTATTTGAATCAAGCGCTTTTTGAAGAGGAGAATGACACCATTCATAAGGGATAGCGCCATCGAAAAGCTTATTCAAAAATTCACTCCAGGCAATGGACACCGTTGCTGCACCAAGAGCATATTCAAGAATTAGTGCCCACCCGATAATCCAGGCAATTAGTTCACCCATAGTTGCGTACGCATATGTGTATGCGCTGCCTGCAATGGGAATGATAGAAGCAAATTCTGCATAACATAAACCGGCAAATGCACATCCTATGGCTGCGATGATGAATGAAATCGTAACAGCCGAGCCTGCATGACCACCTGCGGCTGCAGCGGTCCTTACAAATAATCCGGCGCCGATAATTGCACCAATACCCAAAGCAACCAGACTCCAGGAACCCAATGTTCTTTTCAAACCTTTTTCGGAATCGGCTGCCTGCGACAGTAAAATGCTGAGTGATTTTTTACGGAACAAACTCATAAACTTTGTATTGATTTAGGATGAATGCATTTAGCCGCGTAAAATAAAGAAATATTTACTATTCACTTCAATTCTTTTATAATCTGTATATTTTAAGCTTCAAAGTTTTGTGAAGTCAATATTTTTTGATTTTTTGCAGTTCCATTCCTTCTGATATGAAAAAAATTGGCCTGACCGGGTGGATTCTTATTGCCATGGTTGCCGGTACGGCCACGGGAATCATTATTCACGAATCTGTTTCTGCAAATAGGATCGAAAGCTTTTCCTCCAGCATATCCATCATAACAGATATTTTTTTACGACTGATTAAAATGATCATCGCCCCGCTTGTTTTTTCAACACTGGTCGTTGGAATTGCAAAACTTGGAGATATTAAAACAGTGGGAAGAATAGGAGGGAAGACATTGATTTGGTTTCTTGGCGCTTCTCTTTTGTCTTTAACATTTGGATTGATCATTATGAACATTTTCAAATTGGGGCAAAACCTCCATTTGCCAATTCCGGAAGGCAGCACAGGAATTGAACAATCATCACTTTCTTTCCAAACTTTTATCAGTCATGTTTTCCCGAAAAGTGTGATTGAATCAATGGCTAATAATGAAATATTGCAGATTGTTGTTTTTTCCATTTTTTTTGGAATAGCCACGGCAGCGATCGGAGAAAAAGGAAAGATTTTGATCAGGGCACTGGATACGGTGGCCCATGTTATTTTAAAGATGACCGGATATGTGATGAATCTTGCACCCTTTGCATCCTTTGCAGCAATTTCGGCTATTCTTGCCATTAAGGGTCCTGAAATTCTGATCACTTATGGAAAATTCATTATTATATTTTATCTGAGCATTTTAGGTTTATGGATATTGTTGATAACGATCAGCTCATTGTTTGTTGGCAAAAGAGTCATTGAGTTAATGGGAAAAATAAAAGATGCGATCCTGCTTGCGTTCAGCACGGCCAGCTCTGAATCGGCATTCCCGAAATTAATTGTGGAATTAGAAAAATTTGGTTGCCCGAATAAAATTGTAAGTTTTGTTTTGCCTTTGGGATATTCATTCAATCTCGACGGCAGCATGTTGTATATGACTTTTGCATCCTTGTTCGTCGCACAGGCCTATGAAATGCATATGTCGATCGAACAACAAATATCCATGCTGCTGGTTCTGATGCTAACCAGCAAGGGGATTGCTGGCGTGCCAAGAGCTTCACTGGTGGTGATTGCCGGCACATTGTCTATGTTTAATATTCCCCAACATGGCTTATTATTGTTGCTTGGAATTGACCAGGTCCTGGATATGGCGCGAAGCGCAACGAATGTTGTGGGTAATAGTCTGGCAACGGCAGTTATTAGTAAGATGGAAAATGTGTTGGTTCCTGCATCCGAAAACATCGGTTAATCGTGTGGGTTATATTTATAGTCTTTGTAATAATTTTTATGCTTGAGTTTTTATCGATTTCATTAAAGGATTTACTGAACCCTGAATTTTACATCAATAACGGCGGTTTATGGGTTTTACTTTTTATAGTATTTGCTGAAACCGGGTTGATGGTAGGTTTTTTTTTACCGGGCGACAGTTTATTATTCGTTGCCGGGATTTATAGTCAGAAATTAGTTGACAAATTAATACCTGGTGGCACCGGCAGTGATATTCTCGATTTATTAATACTCCTGATATTGATCTCTGCTTGCGGGATTCTAGGGAATATTGCCGGTTTCTGGTTTGGAAATAAAAGCGGACCTTTTCTGTTCCACCGAAAAGATACTTTCTTTTTCAAAAAAAGACATTTGTACGATGCAAAGACATTTTATGATAAGCATGGCGGACAAGCCATTGTTTTTGCAAGATTCTTACCCATTATCAGAACCTTTGCTCCGATTGTTGCCGGCATTGTTCAAATGGACAAAAAAAAGTTTTTCTATTATAATGTGATAGGGTGCGTTGCCTGGGTATTCAGTATGCTGGTGGCCGGACATTACCTGGATAAATTTTTCATCAATAAATTTGGATTCGACCTGAAAAAACACCTTGAAATAATTGTCATTGGTATTGTGCTGATCACTACATTGCCCGTATTGTATAAATTATTTTTTGGAAAAAGAGCAACCAAACACCCGGAAGAAAATTCTACAGGAAAATCTTGAGTCCATGGATCAAAAAAAATCATCCATTTTTAATCTCACAGTTGTTGTTGCGGCGCTTGGATATTTTGTAGACATATATGATTTGCTTTTGTTTGGGATCATCCGTGTAAAAAGCCTCACTTCGATGGGCCTGGACGCCCTGGCTGTACGGGACAGTGGAGAATCAATTATAAGCGTTCAAATGTGGGGTCTGCTTATCGGAGGAATCATATGGGGAATAATGGGTGATAAGAAAGGCCGGATCAGTGTGTTGTTTGGTTCAATCATTTTATATTCCCTTGCTAATATAGCTAACGGTTTCGTCAATACTGTCGAACAATATAAAATTGCAAGATTCCTTGCCGGAGTCGGACTGGCCGGTGAACTAGGTGCCGGAATTACTTTAGTAACCGAACTTTTGCCGAAGGATAAACGTGGTATCGGGACTTCCATTGTAGCCGGGATCGGAATTACCGGCGCTGTTGCAGCATATTTTATTTCAAAAGAATTCAATTGGAGAACCTGCTATTTTATCGGAGGAGGGCTGGGATTATTATTATTGCTGCTTCGTATTTCTGTTTTTGAATCCGGCATGTACAAAACAATAAAAGAAATGAATGTGAGTCGAGGAAATTTTTTGATGTTCTTCAACAATTTCACGAGATTTAAAAAATATATTTTCAGTATTTGTATTGGCCTTCCCACATGGTATGTAATTGGAGTGCTGGTTACTTTTTCAAAAGAATTCGGTAAAGAATTTGGTATTACGGAAACCATCGATGCAGGCCGTGCTATCATGTATGCATATGCGGCAATTGCAATCGGAGATATCTTAATCGGCTTGTTGAGCCAGTGGCTCAAAAGCAGAAAGAAAGCACTTTATATTTTTTATATTATCAATATTCTTTTTGGTGTGCTATTTTTTTTACAGGATGCAAATGGCAGTGCTTCAAAAATGTATTGGCTGACAGCAGGCCTGGGATTCGGTACTGGTTACTGGGCGATTTTTGTAACCATGGCTGCCGAGCAATTTGGTACTAACCTGAGAGCAACAGCTGCAATCACTGCTCCTAATATGGTGAGAGGAGCATTGCCGCTTATTATCATTCTGTTTAAATCGCTGCGTGTGTCCAATGGTTATATTAAAGGTGGCTGGCTCACAGGAGTTATTGTTATGACCATTACGCTGATCGCTGCTTTATTCACCGAAGAAACTTTTGGGAAAGACCTTAATTATGTAGAGGTTTAGCAAAAAAAATGCAGGAATCGGTACATTGGTATTATCTTTGCCTTCTTGATCTTTTAGATTACACGTCGCGATATTGTTCTTACAATTATTTATAACACAATTCCGGTTATTCAGAGCGCTAACCACGTCTTCCAGTATGAGCTATCATTTATTTATTGAATTGAGCAGGCATCATTGGTTCTAATAGTATATTCCTGATATGAAATTCCTTGTTATACGTTTTTCTTCGATTGGCGATATTGTCTTGACAACTCCTGTAGTCCGTTGTTTGAAAAAACAGATCATTTCATCAGAAATCCATTATCTCACAAAGTCTAATTACAGCCCGATTGTTTCTTCAAATCCTTATATCGATAAAGTTCATTACCTCGAACAAAGCCTTCGCGAAGTGATCAATGAAATTCAGCACGAAGACTATGATTATATTATTGACCTCCACCACAACATGCGTTCATTTAAAGTGAAAGAGGCTCTTGGCAAAGAAGCTTTCTCTTTTGAAAAACTGAATGTAAAAAAATGGGTATATACAAATTTTAAGTGGAACATGCTCCCTCCGGTGCATATCGTCGACAGATATATGAAAACCGTCGAGTCAATGGGTGTGGTGAATGATGGCGCCGGGCTGGATTATTTTATTCCGGATGCAGACAGGATTAAAGAAACTGATCTTCCAACATCTCATCAGGCCGGCTATATCGGAATAGTAATCGGGGCTGCACTGAATACAAAAAAATATCCAATGAATAAGCTTAAAAGGCTTTGTGAACTGATCGATCATCCGATTATTTTATTAGGCGGACTGGAAGATGCTGATGAAGGAGAACGGATCGCTGCTGTAGACAGTATTAAAGTATACAATGCATGTGGAAAATTCACTTTAAATGAATCAGCCGACCTTGTTCGCAGATCGAAACTGATTATTACAAACGATACAGGTTTAATGCATATAGCCACGGCTTTCAAGAAACCCACGATTACTCTCTGGGGAAATACCGTACCGGAATTCGGAATGTATCCTTATTACGGCGAAAATTATTTACGTAACTATCCAAAGATGGATGGAAATGGTTCGGGTGAGCTTCCTTATGATATTTTTGAAATCAGAAATTTAGGATGCCGGCCCTGTTCCAAAATCGGATATGATAAATGTCCGAAAGGACATTTTAAATGTATGGAAATGATCGATCCGAGAGCAATTGCGGAAAAAGTAAAACAGCGTCTTTATCAGGGGGCTGTTATTTGATATGCTGGCCCATCCAATTGCCATCTTTGTCAAAGAAGTTATAACCAATAACTGAATCGAAACACAAATATTTTCCGGTCCATTCACCCTTGATGTCAAAAAAATTATAGATCCCATTGCCTGCTTTCACGAAAAAGCCGGTCCATTCTCCGGCAGTGTCGAAACATAACATCA
>Ga0335085_10016263_pt1 | contig 10753 bp, 9 predicted proteins | sample Lox_Sample_45_FD_206712 | JGI IMG/M metagenome (GOLD analysis project Ga0335085, IMG submission 206712) | Soil microbial communities from Loxahatchee National Wildlife Refuge, Florida, United States - Lox_Sample_4.5 | ecosystem: Environmental > Terrestrial > Soil > Wetlands | place: USA: Florida... | reverse complement strand
CGTCGATGTCGAGGTGCACGTTCGACTGCGAGCGAAGGTCGATGCCCAGGCCCTCGAGGGTCGCTTCGAGCGCCGGCACCATCGCGCCGTTCGGGTAGATCCGGTCGAGCTCGGGCGCGCGGAAGAGCCGCGGGACGTCCCACGGGCCGGCATCGGTCAGGCCGATGCCGAGGCGCGCGCGGAAGACGCGGTCGCCCTCGGTCTCCCAGAGCGACTCGGTCTCGTCGAGCAGGTCGCGGCACTCGCCGGCGAGCTCGTCGAGGCGGAAGGCGAACCGCTTGTAGAGCTCGTAGGCGTTCGGCGATCCGAGCTGGACGACCGCGTCGCGGTCGATCGCGTGCGCCTCGAGGTACACCGGGTTCAGATGCTCGTCGAGCAGCCGCACGCGGTCCTCCTCGATCCGCCGGCGGCGGTCGCGGTCGGGCTCGTTCGCAATCGTCGGGCGGAGCATGCGGTACGGGATCGTCTCGCCGTCGACCGTCGTCTCGAGGGAAGCCTCGACCGCGGCGGCCCGCGCCTGGTGCTCGCGGGTCAGGTTGCCGAGGAAGCCTTCGCAGGCGAAACGCCAGAGCTCGGTCGGCGCGGTGGCGAGCCGCTGAGCCGTGTCGAGCCGGGTGAGCTCCTCGTGCCGCTCGTAGACCGGCTCGATGTCGAGGGTTTCCTTGAGGCCGGCGTAGTGGAGGTAGTACTCCTCGTTCAGCTCGCCGACGAACCGGTCGGCATCGTCGCGCAGGGCGTCGAGCTCGCGGCTGCTCGGTGCGTCGACGGACACGCGCCGTAGGATAAGCGGCCGTGCGCGAGCTGACGGTCACCACCGAGCGCCGGACGCAGCTCGTCGACATCACCGACGAGGTCCGCGGAGCGGTGGAGGGAGCGGGCGGAAGCGCCGTCCTCGTCTATGTGCCGCACACGACCGCCGGCGTGGCGATCAACGAGCACGCCGATCCGGCAGTGGCCCGGGACTTCGAGTCGGCGCTCGAGCGGATCGTCGGCGACGGCTGGGGCTGGCAGCACGTCGAGGAGGGCGAGGAGAACGCGCCGTCGCACATCCGCGCGGCCCTGATGGGGCCGCAAGTGGTCATCCCCCTGCGGGCCGGGCGGCTGGCGCTGGGCACCTGGCAGGGGATCTTCTTCTGCGAGCTGGACGGCCCGCGGACGCGCTCGGTGTACGTCACAGTGCTCGCGTAGGTCGGGTGCCCGGCACCCGGGTGCCAGGCACCCGGTTGACGCACCACGGCTAGCCTCCGACCATGGCCGCTCCCGTCCAGCGCGATCAGGAACTCGAGCTCACCGTCGACTCGCTCGCCTACGGCGGCAACGGCGTCGCGCGGCTCGACGGCTTCGTCGTGTTCGTCCGCCGCGGGCTCCCGGGCGACACGGTGCGGGCGCGGGTGACGAAGGTGCAGCGCCGGCACGCCGAGGCGGTCGCGACCGCGATCGTCGCGCCGGGGCCGCTGCGCGTCGACGCGCCCTGCGCGCACTACCCCGCCTGCGGCGGCTGCCGCTTTCAGGACCTCGCCTACGATGCCCAGCTCGCGACGAAGGAGCAGTGGGTCGCCGACTCGCTCGAACGGCTCGCCGGGCTCCACAGCCCGCCGCTCGAGCCGATCGTCCCGGCCGCGTCGCAGTTCCAGTACCGCAACAAGATGGAGTACTCGTTCGCGCCCGGCGAGGACGGCCCCGTGCTCGGCCTCCACCGTGCCGGGCGGTGGGACGAGGTGCTGCCGATCGAACGGTGCTGGCTCGCGAGCGACGCCGGCAACGCCGTTCGCAACCGCATCGCCGCATGGGCGCGCGAGGAGCGGCTCGCGGCATACGACCAGGCGACGCAGGACGGCTACCTCCGCCACCTCGTCGTCCGCGAGGGCCGCAACACGGGCCAGCTCCTCGTCCAGCTCGTGACCGCGCGCGGCGAGCGCTTCGACCGCGAGCGGCTGATCGAGGTGCTGACCGAGCTGCCAGGCGTGCGCTCGATCCACTGGTCGGTCAACCGCGGCGTCGCCGAGGTGACGAACCTGCCGACCGAGCTGCTCTGGGGCGAGGACGCGATCGAGGAGCGCATCGGCGACCTGCGTTTCCGCGTGCGCCCGAACGCGTTCCTGCAGACGAACACGGAGATGGCGGAGCGGCTGTACGCACTCGCGCTGGACGTGGCCGCGCTCTCGGGCACCGAGACCGTCTACGACCTGTACTGCGGCATCGGCACGATCGGCCTCTCGGCCGCCGCCCATGCCCTCACCGTGTGGGGTATCGAGATCAGCGAGGAGTCCGTCGCCTGCGCCATCGAGAACGCCGAGCTGAACTCGATCGGTAACGCAGCGTTCTTCGCCGGCAACGTCGGCGACTCGCTCCGGGAGCTGCGCGAGCGCGCCGGCGACCCGAACCTGGTGATCGTCGACCCGCCGCGCGCGGGCCTGGCCGGGAAGGCGCTCCGCCGGCTGGGGGAGATCGGCGCGCCGCGGATCGTCTACGTCTCCTGCAACCCGACGACCCTCGCCGGGGACGCCAAGCGGCTCGCCGACGACTACGGCTACCGGCTCGTCCGCGCGCGGCCGGTCGACATGTTCCCGCACACGCCGCACGTCGAGTGCGTTGCGCTGCTCGAGCGCGCGGCGTGACCACCTGGGTCTGCAAGGCCTGCGGGACGCAGTACCCGGAGGCGGACGAGCCGCCCGGTGCGTGCGCGATCTGCGAGGACCCGCGCCAGTACGTGCCCGCCGACGAGGGCCAGGTGTGGCTCACGTGGCACGACGTCGTCGCCGCCCACGAGGCGGAAGTTCGCGACGACGCGGGCGTGCTCGGGATCGGCATGTCGCCGTCGTTCGCGATCGGCCAGCGCGCGCTCCTGGTGAAGAGCGCCGCCGGGAACGTCCTCTGGGACTGCGTGCCGTACCTCGACGACGACCTGATCCGCCGCGTCGCCGCCGAGGGCGGCCTCGCGGCGATCGCGGTCTCGCATCCCCACTACTACTCGGCAATGGTCGAATGGGCCGACGCCTTCGGCTGCCCGATCCGCATCCACGAGGCCGACGCCGCCCACGTGGCGCGCCCCGACTCCGCCGTTCAGCCGTGGAGCGGGGAGACGCACGCGCTCGGCGGCGGACTGACCCTGATCCGGTGCGGCGGGCACTTCGCCGGCGGGCAGGTCCTGCACTGGTCCGACCGCCGGATCCTGTTCACCGGCGACATCGTCCAGGTGATCCCCGACCGGCGTTACGTGAGCTTCATGTACTCGTACCCGAACCTGATCCCGTTGCCGCCGTCGAAGGTCGAGGCGATCGCGGCGGCGCTCCAGCCGTTCGGCTTCGACACGATCTTCGGCGCGTGGTGGGGGCGCGTGGTCACCGACGGCTCAGACGTCGTGCGCCGCTCCGCCGCTCGCTACATCAGGGCCGTCACCGAGCCCGGGCTGCCGTCGTAGCCGCTGCCACAGGAGGTCGAGGTTCGGCAGCAGGAAGCCGAGCGCGATCGCCGGCAGCGCCGGCAGCCCCGACAGGTCGAACCACACGGTCAGCGCGATCGTCGCGCCGAGGCCCGCGACCAGTGCGACCCACGTCCACACGACGCGCAGCTCGAACTGAGCGGCGGCCCCGAGAAACAGCGCGAAGAACAGGAGGTCCGGCACGCCGAGGTTCGCGGCGGCGTGCTCGCCCGGCACCGGGAACGCGTACGAGAGCACGGTGAACACGTGCTCGTGATGCGAGACGATCTGCTTCGTCGGCCCGCGCCAGACGGAGTAGGCGTCGACCCACGGGATGATGCAGGCGACGAGCACGACCCACGAGAGCTCCTCGAAGTAGCGCAGGAACCACCAGCCGAGGAGCGTCGCCGCGGCGAGGCGCGAGAAGTTCGCCAGCACCTGCGCGTCGATCGCCGTCAGGATCGCCGCCAGCACCGCAAACACGAGCCCGGCCGGGAGCAGGTACCGCAACCGCCGGAGCGGAAGCGCGAGCAGCACCAGCGCGAACGTCGCCGGCATCAGCACGCACGCGATCCACGCCACGTCCCACCACACGCCCGCGGTCCAGAGCCGGTCCGAGAGCTTGTCGTAGGCGAAGAGCGCCGCGAAGAGCGCGACCGCTAGTAGGGCGGAAGTGCGGCCCACCAGGGCCCGACTGGCTTGAAGGCGTTCCAAAAGGCGGTTTTCGTTGCGGCCTCGTCGAGAGAGGAGTCGATGTCGGGGACGGCCAGCGCTTCGATCGTCGGCGTGAACTGCTGGAGCTCGCCCAGTGTGCCCTCGAGTGGCCGCGCGAGCGGGAACTCGAGGCCGTCCAGGAACTCGAGCGCGTCGGCGCCCATCACGACGACCAGCTTCGGCTCGACGATGCGCAGCTCCCGCGAAAGCCAGTCGGCGGCGAGCGCGAGGTCGCAGCCGGCGAATTTGACGCAATTCGTGCCGTACACCTCGGAGGCGTCGACGCCGAGCCGGCGCAGCGACTTGATGATCGCGTCTCCGGAGCGGCCGCGAAACGCAAGGCCTTCGCGTAGCTCGGACGTCTGGGCGCCGTACTTGAGCAGAAAGATGTCAGCGAGTGGATGGCCCGTCGGCTGAGCCGCGAAGCCGCCGTCGGCCGCCTCCACGATCTCGTGGTGCAGGCGATTGATCTCGGTGATCGCCTTGTCGAGGTACCGCTGATAGATGTCGTCGGTCGTCACGGCGGGCACGGCGGCAGGGGGTCCTTCTCCTCTAACGAACCTTCTCCTTGACCTGGGCCACCCACTTGAGCGACTGGAGGTACGCGAGCGATTTCGGCCGCCGCAGGACCTCCGCGTTGCGCAGGGAAACGATGAATTCCTCCGGGTCGCGGAAGGCCCGCATCCGCAGCGCTCCGGTGCCGACGCCCTGGAGGACATGGGCGTCCGACCCGGCGCCCATCGTCAGGTTGTACTTGCGCGCGAATCGCAGCGCCTCGTCGTTGTACGCCTCGAGCAGGAGCCGAGCGTTGTAGACCTCGAGCACGTCGATGTCGGCGAGGTGGCGGTGCAGCGTCCGGGGATCGGGGATCGCGTGGAGCCGGTCGAACGGATGGGGCACGTAGACCAGCCCGCCCTGCTCGCTGATCGCCGCGATCGTGTCGGCGAAGCTGAGGCCGCGTGGGATCTCGCGCTCGAGGAAGAGCCCGATCACCTCACCCTGGCCGTCGGTCTTCACCTCCTCGCCGGGGATCACGATCAGCTCGCGCCCGGACGCATAGTCTGCGGTCTCGAGCGCGCCGCCGAAGACGTTGTGGTCGGTGACCGCGATCGCGCCGAGCCCTTCGGCCTCGGCGTAGTCGACGAGCTCGCCGGGATCGGTGGAGCAGTCGTGCGACCACGACGTGTGCATGTGGAGGTCGGCGAGGATCAGCGGCCGGTCGGCGAGCGGATCTGCGGCCTGGCGCCGTCTGCGGCGGGCCGGGAGGCTGCCGTACAGCTCCGACAGCTGGGCGGCGACCGCCGAGAAGTCGCCCGCCTCGGCCGCGGCCCGGGCCTTTGTGCCTTCGCGCTCGCGGAGCCCGTCGTCCTCCGCGAGCCGAGCGGCCGCGGCAGCCGCGAGCTCGGGCTGCGACTCGACGCCGTTCGGCCGTGCGATTGCGCACCCCGCCGCCGACGCCTCGAGGGTCACGCGGGGCAGGCCCTCGATCCCCGGGACGAAGATCGACGCGGCGGCGAGCAGGGGGGCGCGGGCCGCGCCGTCGCGCAGCGTGCGGAGCTGGACGCGGCCTGCGAGCTCGCGCGGAATGGCCGGCCGTCCGATCAGCGGCCGCGTGCGCAGGAGCACGACGCTCCAGCCGGGAAGCTCGCGCAGCGCCAGCAGGACCCCGCGCGCGACGATCCGCTCGTTCGGGCGGAGCTCGACGACGATCGTCTTCTCCTTCGGCCCGGGCTCGAAGAGGCTCCTGTCGACCCCCGGCGAGAGCATGCGGTAGTCGCCCGGGAACCGCTCCTCGGCCGCGTCGCGGACCGCCGGCGAGAGCGCGATCAGCACGTCGAGCCGCGCCAGCAGCTTTTCGCGCAGCGATCGCGCCGGCGGATAGCCGAGCCTGTTCGGCGAGGTGAACGTGGCGACGGCGAGTGAGTCCGTGTCGCGGAGCGCGAGGTAGGAGAGCGACGGAAGGCCAGGATCGAACCCGTGGACGACGTCGAACGAGCCCTGCTGGAGTGCCTGGCGCAGGTTCGCCTGCACGCCCACCGGCACTCCCAGCTGCGACCGAGTCGAGACGGGGATCGCCGGCCCGACGGCGATCACGTCGGCCCGCTCGCCGCGCATCAGCGCCCGGCGGCCGGCGAGCAGATCGCTCGCCCGCGTCGACGGGGCGACGACGGTGACATCGTGCCCGAGCGCCCGGAGGCCGCCCGCGACGCCCGCCACGTGCTCGTTCACGTCATGCGGCTGCGACCACGCGAACGGCGTGACGAGGCAGATGCGCATCTCCCGGGAGCTTAGAAGCTCCCGGGAGAACGGGTCTCTAGACCTCCGCGGGAGCGGGCGCGGCGATCTCGCGCCGGTTGCGCTCGATGAACTCCTCGACGAGCTCCACCGCATCGTCGTCGGGGATCTGGCGCGGCGGCGACTTCATCAGGTACGAGCTCGGCCCCTCGAGCGAGCCGGCGATCCCGTTGTTGAGCGCGAGCTTCGCGAGCCGGACGGCGTCGATCACGATGCCGGCCGAGTTCGGGGAGTCCCACACCTCGAGCTTCATCTCGACGTTGAGCGGGACGTCGCCGAAGCTCGAGCCTTCGAGCCGGATGTAGGCCCACTTGCGGTCGGTCAGCCAGGGCACGTAGTCGGACGGTCCAACGTGGACGTTCTTCGCACCGATGTCGTAGTCGAGCATCGAGGTGACGGCGTTCGTCTTCGAGATCTTCTTCGACTCGAGCCGCTCGCGCTCGAGCATGTTGAGGAAGTCCGAGTTGCCGCCGACGTTCAGCTGCATCGTCTTGTCGAGGTGGACGCCGCGCTCCCGGAAGAGCGTGGTCAGCACGCGGTGCGTGATCGTCGCGCCGACCTGCGACTTGATGTCGTCGCCGATGATCGGCACTCCGGCCTTGCGGAAGCGGTCGTTCCAGTAGTCCTCGCGCGCGATGAAGACCGGCATGCAGTTCACCATCGCGCAGCCGGCGCTCAGGATCTGCTCGGTGTACCACCGCGTGGCGTCCTCCGAGCCGACCGGCAGGTAGTTGACGACGACGTCGACCTTGCGTTCCTTGAGGATGCCGATGATGTCGGCGGTCGGCCCCGGCGCCTTCTCGACGATCTGCGAGAGGTACTTGCCGATCCCGTCGTGCGTCATCCCACGCGAGACGGTGACGCCGGTCGGCGCGACCTCCGCGAACTTGATCGTGTCGTTGGGGTGTGCCCAGATGGCGTCTGCCAGGTCGACGCCGACCTTTCCTTTCACCACGTCGAAGGCGGCGACCACTTCGACGTCGCGGATGTGGTACCCGCCGAGGTCGACGTGCATGAGCCCGGGCACGAACTCGTCGGTCTTCGCATCGCGGTAGTACGTCAAGCCCTGCAGGAACGAGTTCGCGCAGTTGCCAACGCCGATCAGCGCAACGCGGACCTTGTCCTGCGGGCGGCCGTTGCCGTTCATCTCACTCACTGTGACTGTGCCTCCATCAGTTGCTTGCGGACGTGCAGGACGCGCTGGAACACGGTGATCCACGCGGTCGCGGCGAGCAGGACGAGCGCCCAGCCGAGCATGCCCCAGGGGGCGAGCACGAGCCCGGCCGTGATCACGACCACGCGCTCGGCCCGGGAGCCGATGCCGACGTCGCCGCGGAGCCCGAGCGTCTCGGCCTTCGCGCGTGTATAGGAAACGAGAAACGAGCCCAACATCGCCGCCATCGCGACCGCGACGAACACCGGATGGTGGTTCGCCGCCAGCACGTAGGCGATCGCGGTGAGCATGAAGCCTTCGCTGACCCGATCGGTGGTCGAGTCGATGAACGCGCCGAACGGGGTCGTCTTGCCGCCGGCGCGGGCGAGTGCGCCGTCGAGGATGTCGAGGAGCGAGCCGGCGACGAACACGACCGCGGCGAGCCAGTAGAAGAGGATCTCGTTCCGGTCCTCGAAGAGCACGAGGATCGACGCGAGGCCGCAGAGGACGATCCCGCCCGCGGTCAGTGCATTCGGCGTGAGTCTCGTCCGCGTCAGGCCGAGCACCGAGCGGGACGCCAGGGTCCGCGCGCCCGTCGTGTAGCCGTCCTTGATCGCGGCCGCTCTGCTCAACGAGCGGACCGTATCACCGGTCTCGCCGGTTTCCGGCCGCGCGTCGCCCGACGGTCGGTTAGGCGGGTTGAGCGGCAAACAGGCCGCGAATCCGCCGGTTGTACACGATCGCCATCGCGAACAGCGCCACGGTGATCCCGGCGACGCAGTCGAGCCAGAAGTGGTTCCCGGTCGCCATCACCGAGAACCAGACCCAGGCGGGCCACACCGCCCAGAACGCCTTGGCCCACCACGAGCGGCAGACGCTGAACAGCACGACCCCGACGATCAGCGCGTCGCCCGCATGGAGGCTGGGCATCGCCGCGTACGGGTTGGCGGCGAGCTGGACGAGGCCGTCGCGGTGCTGGTCGACGAACCCGACGCCGAGGAGCCGCGGCGGCGCCGTCGGCATGATCATGTACCCGAGCAGCCCGATCGTGTTGGCAAGCAGGATCGAGTTGCGGAAGCCGACGAAGGCGTCGTGCCGGCGCAGGTAGACCCAGAGCACGGCCAGCCCGACGACCGTGAACTCGGAGTTCCAGTACGTCCACGACACCGCGGTATCCAGGAAGTGGCGCCGGACGACGTACTGCTCGAACGTGAGCTCGTACAGCCGGTGGGCCACCTCGGTCTCGAAGTCGAGCACCCGATAGCCGTTCGCGAACGCCCGCTGGGGGTTCCGGTCGGCCAGCCCGCGTACCAGTTGGTAGAGAATCGCGAAGCCGAACCAGATAGCCAACTGGCGACCCAGGTCGGCCCAACCACGCGGCAGATACCGGCGGCCCGCTGCAACCACCGTAGACACGATCGACGAATTCTAGTTGCGAGCGCGGTCGCGATGGCCGTTAGGATCGAAAACCGCTGAAAAACACCGTTTTGCAGCCATCGGAGCACCCGCTGATCGCCTGCCCGGCGTGCGGGCAGGAGAACCCGCCGGTCGCGCGCTTCTGCCTCGCCTGCGGGGCTCCGATCACGGCCGGGGGGCCGCCGGGCGACGAGCGGCGCGTCGTCTCGGTCATCTTCGTCGACCTCGTGGGCTTCACGGCCCAGGCCGAGAAGCTCGACCCCGAGGAGGTGCGCGCCGTGCTCGCGCCCTACCACGACCGCGTGCGCCGGGAAATCGAGTCGTTCGGCGGCGTCGTCGAGAAGTTCATCGGCGACGCCGTGATGGGCGTCTTCGGTGCTCCGGTGGCCCACGGCGACGACGCCGAGCGGGCGGTGCGTGCTGCCCTCGTCGTGCGGGACTGCGCGGGTGAGCTCGCCGGCGGCGGCCTCCAGATCCGGATCGCCGTCAACACGGGCGAGGCGATCGTCTCGCTCGGGGCGCGGCCGGCACTCGGCGAGTCGATGGTCGCCGGCGACGTCGTCAACACGGCGTCGCGGCTCCAGGGGGCTGCGCCGCTGAACGGCATCGTCGTGGGCGCCGCGACCTACCGGGCGACGAGGGACGTGATCGAGTACGAGCCGACCGCGCCGGTGATCGCGAAAGGGAAGGATGAGCCGGTCGAGGCGTGGGTCGCCCGGCGGGCGACGACCGAGGCGGGCCTCAGGCCGCTCGCGAACGCCGGGATCGTCGGCCGCGCGCTCGAGCTGGCGATCATGGACTCACTGTGGGGGCGCGCGGCGGCGGAAGGGCTGCCGCACCTGGTGTCGATCTTCGGGCCGCCCGGCGTCGGCAAGTCGACGCTGGCCGCCGAGTTCTCGCGCGGCGCCGCTTTTGCCGGCGCGCGCGTCGTCGCGGGGCGGTCGCTGCCGTACCGCGAGAGCAGCGCCTACGGCGCGTTCGCCGGGCAGGTGATGAAGCTCGGCGGCGGGTTCGAGAGCGATCCGCCGGTGGTCGTGTCGGAGAAGCTGCTCGCGCGGTCGACGGCGCTGCTCGGCGGCACGGAGTCCGATCCGGTCGCAGTCGCCGGCCACCTGGGCGTGATCGTCGGCGTCGACGCAGGGCCCGAGGCGGCCGATCGCGAGGCGCTCTTCTACTCGATCCGCGCGTTCGTCGAAGCGGCGGCGCGCGAGCAGCCCACCATTTTCGTCTTCGAGGACATCCACTGGGCGAACGGGCACATGCTCGACCTCGTCCATGCGCTCGTGCAGCGTGCACGCGGCCCGCTGCTCTTCGTCACGCTCGCACGGCCGGAGCTGCTGGACGTGCGGGGCGACTGGGGCTCCGGGCTCGCCGGGTACACCTCGCTGACGCTCGGCCCGCTCGGCGAGGAGCACGCGCGCGAGCTCGTGTCGCGCCGGCTGGGCGATCCGCGCCAGGCCGAGGAGGTGGTCGCGATCGCCGAGGGCAATCCGCTCTTCATCGAGCAGCTGGCGGCGAGCATCTCGGAGGTCTCGACGGGGTCGCTGCCGACGAACGTGCGCGAGATCGTCGCCGCGCGGCTCGACGCGCTTCCGAGACCGGAGCGCACACTGCTTCTCGACGCGGCGGTGGTCGGAAGGATCTTCTGGTTCGACGTGCTGCGTGCGCTCGAGGGTGACAGCGACGATCTCGTCCAACGGCTCGAGGAGCTCGAGCGCCGCGACCTGATCCGCCGCGAGACGGGGTCGATCATC
>Ga0335085_10016262_pt1 | contig 10755 bp, 4 predicted proteins | sample Lox_Sample_45_FD_206712 | JGI IMG/M metagenome (GOLD analysis project Ga0335085, IMG submission 206712) | Soil microbial communities from Loxahatchee National Wildlife Refuge, Florida, United States - Lox_Sample_4.5 | ecosystem: Environmental > Terrestrial > Soil > Wetlands | place: USA: Florida... | reverse complement strand
AATACTCGAAGGAAACTCGCGAACAGTCTGCTACTTTCGCCGGTAGTCATTTCCACAATCTGCGCATCGCCGGCTATCCGCTGGCGGTTGTGATTAGCCCGGATCGGTTGAAATCCCCGCCTCGCTCGGATAAGGCACAGTTTGGCACTTTCAAAGCGCCCGTCGATCTAAAGGGATGCACAGGATTGGAACTGCTTAAGGATGGGGCCATCCACATCGCTGAATTCGGTAAGATCTACCTCGCAGAGTCACTCGTCACGGCTAGCTACCAGAGCATCTCCATGCTCCGCGTCGAGCTGGGCTGCGCCGTGGCAGGTCGCATGGCGGCTGCCCAAGCTTCTACCAATGGAGAGCCGATGCCTGGTTAGAAGGCCGACGCGGAGGCTTTACGTCGCAAGGTGGCGGGATAAACCTGCAGCTTCGTCGCTCCGTACCCTGGTATGGCGTTAGCACAGCAAGCCCCTTTTGCTGATGATTCCCTTCCGCTGCCCTCCAGCTTACAATAGGGGTGCGGCGGGAGGGCTCCGTGTCAGGACTCAGATTTGCTTCTCTCGGCGGCGGAGTTCTTTTGCTCCTGCTTCCTGTGGCAGAGTGCGCTCGACGCCATACAGTGGAGCCTGAATCAGTTTTTGGTCAAGCTACGCAACTCCGACAGAGGGGCGACCTTCAGCAAGCCCTGGCCCTCGCGGAACGCGGTTTCGCGCAATTTCAAAACAACACAAACTCTGAATGGTACTGGAAGTTTCGCCTTCTTAAGGCAGAAGTGCTCCTCACGCAAGGCAAGGCTTCCGAGGGGGCCAAGTTGTTGCAAGAACCGGTGTCGGAGTTGCCCGACTTGGCGGAACTCAAGTCTCGCTATCTCCTCGACCAGGGCCAAGCTAAGTTCTCCATTTCTCAATATCCGGAATCGAAACGGCTCTTCGACCAAGCTCTTCAACTTGCGAAGTCCCACGACCTGCAACTCCTGATTGCGGAAATCGAACTCCGGCGAGGAGCCGTGCTGGTCCGCTTGGATGATGCCGCCGGAGGCGAAGCTGATCTGCGGGATGCGCTTCGGATTGCCAGGCAATCGAAGGATACCTACCTCGAAGCCTCCGTGCTGGGGAACTTGGGATTCTTGCGCATGAGCACGGCAAGGTACGACGAAGCAATCTCCTGGTTCGGCCAATCTCTTGTACTGCTCGGTCAGCTCCAGGCGAAAGTCTCCACGGCCCGCGCTCTCAACAGTCTTGGCCACTGCTACATTCAGCTCGGGCAACCGGAGAAAGCGACTCCGCTGTTCGAACGGGCGGCGCATCTGGCGGCGGAAACCGGCGATTTGACGGATCGCTACATCAGCCTCGGGCGTCTTGCGGAGTTGTATCAGGGCAGCGGTGATTACAAGCAAGCTCTCTCCTACTATCAGCGGGCCATCGATGTGGCTAGGCAGGCGCACTCCACGTACTGGACGGCGAAATGGCTCTACACTATTGCCGCCACTTCGATTGCCATTGGCGATCTGGCTCGCGCCGAGGAATACAATCGCCAGGCCATTGAACTTGAGGCGCAGGTCGGCAATTCCGTGGAGAGCCTCCTGCCACAAGTCAACGCCGCTCGCATCGCCGAAGCCAGGCAGCACGCGAGCGAGGCCGAGCAAATCTACCGTTCCGTAACCCAAGCGGCGCAGAACCTTAAGGGTACGGAGGCGCTGGGCGTGATGCTTGACGCTCGGGGCAGGTTGGCGAATCTGCTGGTGGTCATGCACCGCGACCACGACGCGGAAGTGGAATTCCAACTTGCTCTCGCCAGCCTCAACGCGAGCCGCTCCGACTTGTTTAAGGATGAGTACCGGATCAGCTATCTTTCCAGCCGCGTGGCTTTCTACCAGGACTATGTGGACTTCCTGGTGTCGCATCACCGGGACGTGGACGCGTTGAAGGTGGCGGAGTCTAGCCGGGCGCGGGTATTAACGGAGCGGCTCGGCGGCAGCGGCCCAGCCAGTGGCGTAATTAACTCCTATGACTACAGGATGCTCGCACGAGCCTCCCAGAACATCCTTCTCTCGTACTGGCTGGCGCCGGCGCGATCATTTCTATGGGTGGTAACACCCTCGAGGATTTCAGCCTTCAAGCTACCACCCGAGGCAGAGATTGAAGCATTGGTGAACGCCTATGCGGGGGCAATTGATGGGCTCCGGGATCCGGTGCGCGAAGGGAGTGATGCCGGGCAAAAGCTTTATGAGACCCTCATGGCACCGGCGCGGCCGTTAATTCCCACGGGATCGAATGTGGCAGTGGCGGCGGACGGCGTACTGCACAATCTCGACTTTGAGACCTTGCCTACAGCCGGCCCCGAACCGCACTATTGGATTGAGGAAGTCACAATATCAGTGGTGCCGTCACTCGATCTGTTATATCGAAACATAGGACACCACCCCAGCAGGAAAGGCTCGCTACTTCTGATCGGTAATCCGCTGCCCCCGGACAAGACGAGCTTTCCCAAGCTTCTGAATGCGACGCTTGAGATCAATAACGTCAAGCGCCAGTTCAGTCAGGCCGTCGTCCGAACGGATGCCGAAGCCGAGCCCAGGGCTTACACGGAATCAAAGCCCGAGCAGTTTTCCGTAATCCACTTCACCGCGCACGCGGAAGCTAATCACGATGACCCGCTCGACTCCGCTATCATTCTCTCCCCACACGGCGACACCTATAAACTTTACGCTCGCGACGTTGTTGGATTGCCGATTCGAGCCAATCTCGTCACCCTCTCGGCATGCCGCAGTGCCGGAAGCAGGACTTACGCCGGCGAAGGCCTGGTCGGATTCGCCTGGGCTTTCCTCGAGGCAGGCGCGCAAAACGTAGTTGCGGGATTGTGGGAAGTCGATGACGCTTCGACGGCAAAGCTGATGGAAGGGATGTATGCCCAATTACATAACGGGGCCACGCCGCCGCAAGCCCTGCGAACGGCCAAGCTGGCGATGCTGCACTCAGCCTGGCCCTATCGCAAGCCTTACTACTGGGCACCCTTCCAGGTCATCACAGATTCGCTCGGTGGCGGACGCTAAACCGGATGATTCGGGAACCGGTGTGGGTCGCCATAACTCCATCTTTCGGAGAAATCGCTTGCCTGTAGTTCTAAGCATACCTTTAGACATAGGGAGTGTGGCATTCCAACATTTGAATATAGGTCTGCCGTCTTTCCCGAGGCAGTTCCAAGTGCCAGTTTGAGTGGTCACTTGGTCTCCACCCACGGTGATTAGGATCAATCGTGGCACTTTAATGGGCCGGCACCCAATCCACCAGCCAACAATGACCTTCTTCCACTAGTTCTTGGAGAGTGGAGAGATTTTCAGAAGCGCTACTCCATGCGATTCGACTTCAGCGGTATAGCAGAACAGCCCTCGTGAATCCCTGCCGGAGCAGAACCCTATCGGCATCAGCGCTGGTGACTTGGAGAAAGGCGAATCAATGAGTTGGTCAATATAGTTTAATAATGAACCTATTTTGACATATCTATTTAAAGAGCTGCCGCGTTTGCGACAACTAAGATTTTCACCTTCATGAAGGCCCGCGACTGAAAGGGGGAATCGTTTACCTGCCAGCTTTACCATAATCTTGGGCGGGTTCGGATTAAGAGATGTGAGGGCGTTTTTCATTCCAAATCCGGCGAGGTGCCCACGCAGCATAGTTTCCTAGTTAGCGCCGCTGCTCGGCCAGAGCTTCAAATTCCCCTTGCAAATTCTTCGGTTAACACAGGGCGACTCCCGAGGAGTTGTTCGTTCCGATGCCGTTTGCACCATGCCCCTACCTCTGTTTCTATTAACTCACAGTCAGCGTGAGGGTCACTATATGGCTCACGGTGGAAGATCGCTTACAACATGGCCGCCTCTAACAGGTTTGGCGAGGTATAATCTCCGCCGACCGGAAAGATAAGACGGAAACCCAAATACAACTCAAAAAGGAGGTTGCTCCGTGAAGACCAGAATCACTCATGAAACGACGCGTCGCGCATTTCTTCAAGCCTGTACGGCAGGACTGGGCGTGGCTGGGCTGGACGGTGCTTTCCCGTCGCCAGGCGATCCCGCAACGTCACCGTCAGCTGCAACATCCATCCTGCGCGTTGAACCGGACCCCCAACGATGCATGGTTACGGCCTTGAGTTGGGATACCGAAGGAGGAGAACGGTGGCACCGCAACCTGCTGCGAAAGGATACGGGGTTTGGGATTCGCATCCGCACCGGCGGCCAGTGGAAAAATGGTGTAGATCTGCCGACTGTGGCCAGCATGTCGAGCGAGGGGGGCCGTTACCAGATCCGGCTAACGCCGGAAAGTACGATTCAGTGGGATATCGCTGCCTCGCCAGATCACCTGGAAATGAGCTTCTCGGCAATCGGCCGAGGGACGCTCGCACCGAAAAGCGTCGAGGTGGTGTTCCCCTTTGACCCCATGGTTACGCCTACAACGGTGCTTCCTGCCGATTGGCACGACGACGGGAGCTTTGAATTGCCGCTGGTGATCAGCGCTCCGGATTTTGGCCAGATGCTCCTGGGCGTGGCCCCCGCAAGCAATATCCGCGGTCGGCTGGAGGGCAGCCGGGATAATCATATCGTGGACCTCATCCTGGAACTTCCCCAGCTCGATGGAAACCACAAATACATGTTCAGTTTGACGCCCCTGACCCTCGCTCCGCCGAAAGGGCTTGAGGATGGGAGCTTGTGGAGTCTCGCGCGCCGTGGCTGGTTCAATGCCTTTCAACCGACTGCCCGCTGGGGCGAACAGAACAGGGCTTTCAGTTCTCCTCCAGGCATTCTTGCCAATAACGTCCTCAGCGATCCGTGTAGCTTTTCACTGATTTTCTATGCCGATCACATGCTTTGGACTCCCACGGTGGCGGAAGGCATCTCGGTTGCCGCGCTGGTGAGACGGTCTGTGGACTTTTGGCTCGATCAGCGTACCCACACGAACGCTGAAGTGGTCGGTTATTGGGATTATGCGAATTTCATAGACGCTAACACGGGTCCGGTCATTTGCGGGTGGGACTATGTGGAGGCCACCGGCGACCTCGCCTGGCTGGAAAAGAGGATTGGCCGCTTGGAATTCGTGGCGGATTTTCTTGCGCGGCGCGACCAGGATTTTGACGGCCTCGTCGAGGCGACCCAGACGGGCAATGCCGGCACGCTATTCGAGCCGGACCGGTCCTGCAACTGGTTCGACGCGGTAAATCATGGGTGGAAAGACGCTTACTCCAATGCGTACATTTACCGGTCGTGGCGCTGCCTGGCAGACCTTGAATCCAAGCTTCATCGCGACGAACAGCGCCGGCGCTACACGAACCTGGCGGACCGGCTCAAGGCTGCGTACGCGCGGGTCCTCTACAACCGCCAAACCGGCTGGATTGCGGACTGGAGAAGCGAGGACGGCAATCTCCACGATTATGCCAGTCCCGTGGCCAACAGCATGGCCGTCGAGTATGGGCTGGTGGACCGGGAGCAAGGCAAAAAGATCATGGAGAAGTTGTGGGCCAAGATGCAGACTGCCGGCTTCACCCGCTACGAATTGGGCATTCCTCCCAATTTCGAGCCGATTCACCGGTCTGACTATTTACAACCCGATGGACTCGGCTGCCCACACCGCGAGGACGGGACTGACACCTTCCAGCAGTACGAGAACGGGGGAATCTCGGCAGGCCATAGCTTGCATTTCCTGGTGGCAAGCCATCGGGTAGGCCAGGGGGAAAAGGCAGATCAGGTTCTGCGTGCCATGCTCGGCCGCCAGCAGGGCGATGGCTTTCAGAATGGCGTTCAAAATGCCGCCAACAAGGGTATCGACTGGACGACCTGGGATGGCAAGCCCTGCGGTTATGAAGGCTTTTTAGCCGATGTTTATTACTTCCTGCTCACCGTCCTGCTGCGGGAGCCTTCCTTACGGGAGCGTTACTACAGACCGTTTATCACCACGTGAGGGGATGGGATTTTACGGCAACGCTGCCTCAAGCTGATCATACTGCCGGAACCGGATTCAGTGGAAGGAACCATGAAGAGTGTTTCTGACCGGGGCTCAAGCTTCTCAGCTCCGCAATCATTGGTTTTCGGTTTTCCCTTCACCTATACTGATGCCGTCATGAGGATTAGCGAAATCGCTGCCCGATGGCTGCTTGTGAGTGTCTATCTCTGCCTGGCGGCGGTCAGGGGGGCTACACAGGCATCGGCGATTAATCCGCACACTCCCTCAGGCGACCTTCAGCAGGGCATCACACTTTATCGGCAGGGAAAATACCCGGAGGCACGTCAGGCACTGCTGGCGGCGACGCAGCACAACCCTTATTCGGCGGAAGGTTTCTTCTATCTGGCCATGGCAGACCTGGGTCTCCACGACCAGACGGCCGCAGACAAGAACTTACGCCGCGCCTTGAGCCTGGACCCGCGCTCCGCCAGCGTGCTTTACAACCTGGGTGTTTTGATGCTGGAACAAAAGAAGAGCAAAGAAGCGATTCATTATCTGGAAAAAGCAACCGAAATCGGTCTCAAAAATCCTGAAGTGTCAATAAATCTGGTTCGGGCGTATCTCGATGATGGGCAGAAAGGGCAGGCACTGGAAGTGGCCGAGTCAGCCCGGTTGCGATACTCCGCCAATGCTGCCTTCGACGTCACGCTCGGCCAGGTGCTTCTATCCTACGGGCTGGCAGCACAGGCGCGCGACGTGCTTCAGGAAGCAAACCGAGCCGCACCAGGACAATCCGAGATTGTCCTGCCCCTCGCCGATGCCTGCCTGCAGCAGCGGGATTTTCGCGCCGCGCGCCAGGCGCTCTCGAGCATCGAGGGAAGCAGCCAGAAGAACCCCGACTACCACGTTCGTTTGGCCGAGAGCTACCTTCTCTCCGACGAAAAGGAACAGGCGTTGGCAGAAATCGACCGTGCTGTAGCGCTTAGCCCCGACAACCCTCTGTACTTGCTGCGCCAGGCCCGTTACTATCAAAAATACGGCGAGCAGAGCAAAGCGCTTGACATCCTGGCTAAAGCCGAGCGCCTGGCGCCTGACCTGCCGGACATTCCTTACAGCATGGCGGTCGGCTGCTTCATCCGAGATGATTTTGTTCAGGCGTCAAACTATGCTGGCAAGGCGGTTCGCCTTGATCCGCGGGATGATCGCGCCATTTTCTTGCAAGGAATCTCCCTCTTTGCTCAGAACAAGAACAGTGATGCCGACCGATTGCTACGTCAGGCCATCCGACTCAAGCCCCGGAATCCGTTCTACCAATGCTTCGAGGGTATGCTGCTGGCATCAGAAAGCCGGGACGCGGACGCTGAGCAGCGCTTTCGGACCACCCTCGAGATCGACCCTGCCTATGCCTTGCCCCACTACCAACTGGGGCTGATCTTTGAGAGGAACGGAAGATTCCCGGAAGCGCGGATTCACCTTGAAAAGGCCATTGCGCTCGAGCCACAACTGACTGAGGCCTATTTTTCCTTGAGCCATGTTTATATGCGCCTGGGCGAAAAGGAGAAGGGGCAGCAAGCCTTAGCGGCGTTCAGGAGTCACCGCGCGGAGGAGTACACCGAGAGACAAGAGATTCTGCGCCAAGTCCGCCAGACGTTCGACAGTGGGATCTCCATCGGCGGGTCGACTACGCCGCAGGTCAACGGGGGGACGACGATTCCTTGACTTGAGAAGGATTCATGATGCGATCCATGTTTTCGGAAGCTCGCCGGTCATTAGCCAGGTTGATTTGGTTGGCCTTTGCCAATTCCCTTTTACCCTCATCCGACTTCCCGACGCGAACCAACGCTTTCCCCAGCCAATAGTGGGATTCCACCTGGTCCGGCAAGAGCTCAACGGCCGGACGAAGGAACTTCAGGGATCCCTCATAGTTCCCGAGTTGCACGTAAGCCCGCCCCATACCGAGGAAGGCCTCTCCATACCTGGGATCAAGCCGCAACGCTTCCTTGAAATAACCCACTGCCTGCTCGTAGAGGCTCTGCTTCAAGGCAATGTCGCCGAGATAATAGTAAGGTGGGGCAAAGTTCGGGGAAATACGCGTTTCCTCCTGCAAGGGACCTACAGCCTCGCTATACCGCTTCCAACGCCAGTCAATGTATCCCAAGATGAAATGGAGTTGCGGCGCGTGAGGAGAGGCAGCAATCGCTTGTTTGAATTCCTGCTCCGCTTCAGTGGGCTTGCTCTCAACGTCATACGCAGTACCTAATATCTCGTGCAGAAAGGGTGATTCAGGGTTCGCTTTCAACAACTCTGCCGCTGCTTCCAGAGCTCGATCGGGGTCACCCGCCAAGCGGTAGCTCTTGAAAAGCATAAACAGGATCTTCCCATCGGCTGGCCTCGCCTTATGAGCAAGCTCAAGTTCCGCAATGGATCGATGCCACTGCTTGAGGTCCTGAAAGCACGCGCCCAGGAGAAAATGAGCGTCAGCGGCATGACCGGGATCCCTGGTCCCGTCCGTCAGGGCTGAAATCGCAGCCTGTGGATTATGGGTGCTAAAGAGTGCCAAGCCAAGATTAAAGCTGATTGCGGGATCGTTGGGTTGAAGCTGGTGGGCACGGCTAAAAGCATCTGCGGCTTGCTGAAAGGCATGCTGCTGGAAATAGATCGTGCCCAGGTTGTTAAAGGCTGCCGCCGAACTGGCGTCAATCGCCAGGCCCAGGCGGTATTCCCGTGCGGCACCATCCAAATTACCCTGCTGCGCGAGCTTGCTGGCGCGCCCGAAATGCTCCACCGCGGTCTCACCTGCTGAGAAAGCAAATCCACTTGCGAAAGCCCAGAGCAACTGCGTCCCCAGCAGAAGCCTTACAATCGATCCAACCGTCCACTCTTTCATAGACCAAAACTAGCACATTCTAGCGGCAGAGTCTGGAAGCAGTTTGAGGGCAATCTTTATTCGTACCTTAAACCCTGGAACAAACAGCCCGGAGGCCGCCTTCATGAACTGAGTGAATGCGGCCTCCAGGCATGGAAATGCGAGCCCACTCCATCAGAAGCTTATACGCAGTGCAAACTCGATCTCCCGGGGATCGAGAGCGCTGGTGACTTGGCCGAAGGAGCCGGACCCGTAACCTGTCGATATACTGGCGAAGTTCGCGTGATTCCAGATATTAAAGGCCTCGGCCCGGAACTGGATTTTTAGTCTTTCCTTAATCGGGAAGGTCTTGAAGAGCGCCCAGTTCCAGGTATTCTCTCCGGGTCCGCGCATTAAGCCAGTGCCGCAAGTCCCAAAGAAACCGAAGGCGGGCGCAGTAAAGGCATTGGTGTTAAACCACTGCGCTACCGTCTTGGGCCCGGAAAAGGATTGTCCCGCCAGGCAGTTGGGGCGAGCGGCCAAGCCAGTGGTTGAGGTAGACATCCCGGGCGCGAAGTCAAATCCGCTCTGGATGACCGTGAGCCCGGAAAAGGTCCAATTGCCAAAAATTGTACCCAGGACGTCCTTGCGATTTTTCAGCAGCGGCAGATCCCAAACGTAACCGGACGTGAAAATTTGTGTGCGGTCCCATCCGGGCGTGCCGTATTCCGCTTTGAAGTCCCTCGGATTCTGCGCGCCGTTTCCGGTATTTCGACCATCCGTGCCACGGTTTGCGACATCCGTCAAGGCGTGTCCGTAAGTGTAAGCGGCTGTGAATGTCAGACCATGCGAGACGCGGTAGCTATATCCGGCCTGAAGTGAGTGGTAATTTGAAGTTCCATAGTACCCGGCAGAGCTCTGGGCTAAGCCATTAATTCCACCCCAGCCTTGAAAGGGCCGGGTGTGATCCCCTGACACGAGGCCTCTGTTGAGGCAAGGGTCAAAATTGAAGCCGCCGGAAGGAACGGTTTGGCCGGATTGGAGGCAGCCGGGATCATTGATCGAAGGTGCAGATACGGGAAGAGGAAAATTGAGGTCCCATGAGCCGGACACAAAGCGTGCGCCGCTTCCCACATAGGCGATGTTGACAAGGCTATTGGAGGTAATCTGACGCTCTACCGTCAGGCTCCAACTCTGAATCTCGGTGGGTTTGTAATCCCTTCCGGGAGGACTGCCCATCACGTTCGTACTATTGGTACTTAATGCACCCGGCGAACCCAGACCTGGATTGGTAAAGGTGCCGTTGAGAAGAGTCGTGCCCAGTTGAAACGGGTAACCGCCCATGGCGGAGTAAATGGCAAATGGGATCCTGCCATAGCCAATACCATAGCCTCCCCTTACCGAAGTCTTGCCGTTGCCGGTCACATCCCAGGCAAAGCCAACCCGGGGAGCCCAGTGCATGCCGGTAGTAAAGATTCCATTGGGTACTCCAGGGGTTCCGCCGGGAATACCATCTCTCGCCACGAAGCCTTCGGCGAAGACGACTCCGTCCAACAAGTTGGCAACTGACCCTGAGGCGGTAACGGGTTGCCCTGCGTCGTTGGTCACGAGAAGGCCATTCGGTTGCACAAGGGGAGCTTGACTGGGATCGTACTTGCTAGGATCGAAGTCGCTGACACCGTTTCCTTCCATTTTGTCGGAAGAGTAGTACACGGCTCTTAGACCCAAGTTCAGGGTCAAGCGTCTCGTGGCTCGCCAATCATCCTGAATGTACGATTCCGACTCGTGGTAGCGGAAATAGCCTCGCATCCGGGTGTTGTTCTGAGTGAATGAGGAATCCAAACCGAGCAGGAAGTCCCCGACAGGATCGCCCGTATGGGTTCCTGAGAAGTTGTAGACACCCATAGAATTGGCGAAGTTACTCTGACGCTTGATCCCCCAGATATACATGGTTCCAGCTTGGATAGTGTGAGCACCCTTAACCTTGGT
>Ga0335085_10016261_pt1 | contig 10755 bp, 10 predicted proteins | sample Lox_Sample_45_FD_206712 | JGI IMG/M metagenome (GOLD analysis project Ga0335085, IMG submission 206712) | Soil microbial communities from Loxahatchee National Wildlife Refuge, Florida, United States - Lox_Sample_4.5 | ecosystem: Environmental > Terrestrial > Soil > Wetlands | place: USA... | reverse complement strand
TCCTGAAGTTCTTGATGTTGCCATTCTTCTAAACATATCATGTTTCACGCCGTAACTTTCATCTGGGAAACGGAGAACTTTCCGGTAGATGACCGAGATGGCTCCCACGTGATACACTTTTCTTATACGAATCAGTTTGCTGAAATCTCCCCAAATAATTTAATCAAATTGTAACAATTCCGTCATATAATATGACAGTGACTTGCCGTATACTAGAAGCAGTCACAGTTCAAAAATTGGAGGCATTCGGCAAGGATCAAAAACTCGGCCTGTCTGCCCGCGTTGCGGACGCAAATGCACCTGTATATGCAAGACAATAAAGTAATACGCTTCAGATGCGCAGGTTACCCGGATTGCAAAACATATGAAAAGGTCCTCTTATCAATCGACAGGGGAAAATCATTACTGTGCTATTATGTTCATTAAAGTTTCGGGCGGATTGCGGCTCAAGAAGCAAGGCAGTGAATGCTTATCATTAGTCAGTAGTTAAAAAGGTCATTTTGGGAGGTTTCAACGTGAATATGTCAGATGAAACCAAAATAGCGAGGGATAAAGGACTGAAGGTCGGCAAGATGAGATACCAATACTGCATCATCTAGTATGGAGTTACCAAACTTATGTGCAGTTAACGTTTCATGTCAAACTTGTGGTCGCTTGACCGGAGAATGGCTGGTCAGCCCGCTGGTAATCTTAGGGAGATTTTATCCTCAAAGTGGGAAATCGACCAAAAAAGGTGATGACTTTAAATTTTACGATGAATATAATTGCTAGAAAATTGGAGTTAGTTATGCAGAAACGCTTTGCTCTTTTTTCTCTTGCACTCATTTTTATCGTTACTCTGATCCCTGCGTATTATCCGCCTGATGATGAAGCACTACGGCAGAACTCCTCATTTTACGATATTTACAACCAGCTTTTTATCTCGACAGGTACATACAACGACTTCAACCACAACCTCGGCTGGACAGGCCTTGCTCTCTCTTGGTTCATCTCCTATCGACCGTTGCAGGATATCCCCTCGTTTACGGATTCTCGTGCTCCCCCGTATAGCGTTCTCTCGCATTCTCAACTCTCATAACTAGTTACTCCTTTACCAATTGGAGTCATTTAGTTGGAATTGTTCGCAGCACGGCTAACTCTTTGCCTAGTAGTCCGATAGATGTCTTTGTCGTAAGACTATTATATCGGAATTGTAAACTCCCTAATGTCTACCGGGTAGGGATATGAGCTAGTTGGACACGAGTCCTCGCGGCACATTTTTTTATTTAAGCCAGGAGAAAATCTATGAATAAAATATTGCACCACGCTCAGATGACAACAGATAAAGAAGTCAAAACCATCCTCATGGTTGATGACGATTCTGACAATAGGTATCTTTGCAGCGAGATACTCAGAGATTTCGGGTACAAAGTTATTGAGGAGCCTGATGGAGAATCAGCGCTATTGGCAATCCAAGAGGGGGCAAGGATCGACCTTGTGATCACCGATGAAAGGATGCCGGGCATAAACGGTATGGAGCTCATCAGTGCGTTGCGACAGGTGCTTCCGTCTGTCCCCGTTATCATGATGACCGCATACGGAAGCATAAATACATATTTACAGGCGCTAAGTCTTGGCGCGTTCGAGTATGTTAACAAACCTGTGGGGAAGAGGGAGCTCCAACGGATCATAGAAGCAGCTCTTCATGAATTCGAAAAAAATTGAATTCTATTGACGCCGACCATCTTGTAATAATTGCGATGGTATCTGTTACAATAAAAAACACAAAGGAGGCAACACATGAAACGGATTTTGATAATTGCGTTACTATTAATTGGGATGCTGGCTATCAATAAGGCACAAGCAGATGAGATGATGAACGGCGCGGGCGCAACATTCCCGTATCCGGTGTATTCCGCATGGGCAAATGAATATAACAAAGTAACGGGTATAAAGATGAACTACCAGTCGATCGGCTCCGGTGGCGGGATCAAGCAGATCACCGAACGGACCGTGGACTTCGGCGCATCCGACGCACCGCAGACACCGGAATTTCTTGAAAAAAACAACTTGCTCCAGTTCCCTGCCGTGATGGGCGGCGTCGTGCCCGTGGTAAACGTTAAGGGCATCAAGGCCGGCAAATTACGGCTTGATTCGAGCACCATGTGCAAAATATACCTGGGCGAGATTACAAAGTGGAACGACAATGCGATCAAACAGCTTAACCCCAAGGTTAAGCTCCCATCCAGCGACATCACGGTGGTCCATCGTTCCGACGGGTCGGGAACAACCGCGATCTTCACCGGCTACCTAAACGATGTTTGCCCTGCATGGAAAGAGAAAGTCGGCACTGGCACTTCAGTAAGCTGGCCCACGGGCATCGGCGGAAAAGGAAATGAGGGAGTCGCCAACTATGTTCAACAGCAGAAGAACTCGATTGGGTATGTGGAATTCGCCTATGCCGTGCAGAACAAGCTGCCCTACACGCTCCTCAAGAACAGCGCCGGTACCTTCGTAGAGCCGAGCTTCAAGACCTTTGAGGACGCTGCTGCAACGGCCAACTTCGACCCGGCCAAGCATTTCTATCTCTGGCTCAACAATGCCCCGGGCAGGGATGCATGGCCTATCGCGGGTGCCACCTTCATTCTCCTCGGCAAGGAGAAGGCGGAATCAAACGCTAAGGTCGTCAAATTCTACAACTGGTCCTTCGAGAACGGAGATGCCAAGGCAAAGGAGTTGATTTATGTTCCGCTCCCGAAATCGTTGAAAGATAAAATTCGCGAGTACTGGAAGTCGAACGGCATAGAGTATTAAACGGTAGTGTGAAATAAGTACTTGAAATTAACGGGTCTGGTATATCTCCTGCTGATATCTGACCTGTTCTAGTTCGTAATCAGCAAAATCTATCAGGTCACATTGTTAGCCACATTTAAAAACTAGTTACATGGACAACGGGAGGAAATTACATGAATCATCAGAAAATCGTTATGGAACACGATAAAAAGATTGCTCTCGTCGCGCACGATAATAAAAAGCGTGACTTAGTTGAATGGGCAAAATACAATCAAGTGCTCTTGGCTCATCACAAGATATATGCAACTGGGACAACCGGCGAGATTTTGGAACAAGAGCTTGGCTTCGAAGTGAACAAACTGCAGAGCGGACCTTTGGGCGGCGATCAGCAAATTGGCGCCAAGATAGCCGACGGCGAAATCGATTTTCTTATCTTTTTCTGGGATCCGCTCGAACCGCAGCCTCACGATCCAGATGTTAAGGCGCTCTTGCGCATGGCGGTAGTTTGGAATATTCCAATTGCCTGCAATCGTGCCTCCGCCGATTTCCTGATCTCATCCCCCTTGATGGATGGCGATTATAATCGTCTTGTGCCGGATTATGATGTTCATCGAAGCCGAAAGATAGTCGCGGCTTGACGTTACTCGCTCTTTTCACTTTCTCAATTGCTGGGGACGCAGCGAGGAACTGCAATCTGATTGCGCTCCGGTGGCGGGAGTTTTTCCACCTAGCTGTACCGCCGCCGGAAGCGTCTATCTTAGGTCATGTCATGGTTCTCACATGTAATGTTACTACCGGTATTCGATAGAGTTTACATCTATCGAAACACCTACACTTGTAGGTGCAATCGATGAAGATACGAATGTATAAGAATAACAATTTCCAGAAGAACTATTGACAGTTTACAGAAACGGCAACTCCAGCATTTCAGGAAAAAAGATTTGACCCAAACTTCAACTACAAAGACGCGCGCGCAGCAATCGAAAAGAATGTGCATTTCTAAATGGAATGTTGTAGTTTACGGTTATTGAAACTCTAATCGTGTCATCCTGTACTACGTAGCAGTTGCATTATCCGGAAATTACGGAGTACGAATAGAAGTTTTAAGAACGATCTAAATTTGAAAGTCAATGTTAATGTACCGGTCTCCAAAAAACGATTATCATCCTCTTTAATCGACTCTGTTTTTTAACGTAAACGACGTGACAGTTCAACTTCCCCGAGCGGGATCCACGATTCCACTCATTTTTGATCGCATGGTTTCACTGCCGATTCTCCATGCGGTATTCCTTGCGGAAACCTTTTTGAGAATCATTCTTCCGCTTAGTGAGATCATTAGCATCGTCCTCATTCTTAATGATGTAGGGCGTAATGAAAATCATAAGATTGGTCTTTTCAACCTTGGTTGTTCTGTAACTGAAGAGCTGGCCTAGAACAGGAATGTCCCCGAGAAGCGGCACCTTCATAGTTGATTTATTGACATTGTCGCTGATAAGACCCCCGATGACCATGGTCTGGCTGTCCTTCACTACAACCGTAGTACTTGCCGACCGCTTCGTGGTGCTTGGGCCCACCTGATTGGCATCAAGACCAGGCGTTGTAGTGACATCAGAGATTTCTTGGTAGATTTCGAGCCGCACATTGTCATCGGAAGTGATTTGCGGTGTGATCTTCAGCGTGATACCAACGTCTTTCCGGTCGATTGATGTCATAATCGAACCGCTGGTTGCCGCGGACTGCGTTTGGCCTGTGACGAAAGGCACGTTTTCGCCGACCATGATTTCTGCCTTCTGGTTGTCCATAGTCAAGATGTTTGGCGTCGAGAGTATGTTCACATCGCTGTTGCTTTCAAGAGCGTGCAAGAGTCCTCCCACATTCAGATACTCGACACCATTATAGGTGAAGGTCCCCTTGACCGCGCCTATGGTCAAACCGTTTAACCCTGATAAGGCAGATGGGCCGCTTGTTATTACATTCCCTATATTGCCGAAATTTGTACCGCCGATAACGCCCGAGCTGCTGTACGTTTGAAACTCAAATCCAAGCTCGTGTTGTTTTGCCAGACTAATCTCAAGAATCACGGCCTCTACATAGACCTGGCGACGTCTGATATCGAGCTTCTGGATTACATCTTTGATTATTTCGTAATCTGCGGGAGACGCCACAATGATAAGTGAGTTCGTCGATTTGTCCGAGCTGATCGAGACAGTGCTTTCAAGTATGGCGGCTCCTCCTGATTGCGTCGTTTGAGTTGTCGGAAGCTTTGAGACGAGTGCAGTGAGGACCTTTGCCGTGTCGTCGGCGTTCGCATACTTGAGATAATATACGTTGATTTTGTCTCTGCCTTCCGGCGCGCGCACGTCAAGCGCCTGCACGAGACTTTCTATCTTTCTTATATTAGATACAGTCTCTGTAGCGATGAGAGAGTTTGTGGCCGTATATGCAATAATACTTCCATCCTTGCTGATGAGCGGCGAGAGTGTTTTCACCAAATCTTGGGGATTGACAGAGGACAGCCGGATGAGTTTGGTGACAAAGCCTTCTCCTTCCATACTACCGTCATGAAGGACCTTGAGGCCACTCTGCCGGGCAGAGCTAAGCGGGATGATGCGGGTTATCTTCCCGTCTTCCACTGCAGTGAAGCCTTTTATTTCAAGAGCAGAAAGAAATACCGCATACGCCTCGTCCGACGAGACCCTGGTCGGCGTCATGACGGTAACTTTACCGGTTATTCGTTCATCAAGGATGAAATTTCGGCGCGTCAGCTCGCTCATCACCTTGGCCATAGCGCTAATATCGATGTTTGTAAAATTGAGGGTAATGAGGTCGGCATCATGACCGGCCGTATGAAGTTCTGTCCGTTCTAACGCGGATACCCCCGTGGATGACTTCTCCTGAGCATGAGCCGGGAGAGCAACGGCAACAATAAGCCCCGCGACAAGCAAGGGCAATGATTTCCTGACCATAATCAGGCTTTTCCCTATTACAATGTCGTGACCGCTGCATTTGAAATAACTATTTTCCGTATACTGTTGTTACCGGCATCCGAAACGTACAGACTGGTTCCATCCGTAGTAATACCGGAGGGGCCGTTAAAAAGCGCAGCCGTACCTGTGCCGTCAGTAGATCCGGAAGCTCCGGTCGAACTCCCCGCAAAAAGCGTAACCTCCCCCGTAGAAATAACGATTCTTCGAATAGTATTATTACCCTTGTCTGCAACATAAAGATTGGTGCCATCCGTAGTGATGCCTGTAGGGCCGTTAAATAGAGCCGCTGTCCCGGTCCCATTGGTCGATCCTGCAGACCCCGATGAACTGCCTGCAAAAATTGAAGACTCACCCGTGGAGATGACGATTATTCGAATGGTGTTGCTGCCAGTGTCTGTAACATAGAGATAGGTGCCATCTGTAGTTATCCCGGATGGGCTGTTGAAGGTTCCTGCCGAACTGGAAGTAGAATCTGAGGTATTTCCGCACGAAACGAGCAGAAAGACAGTGACAATAATGACACCTAGAATCGCGAATCTTTGTTTCATAAGCTTCTCCCCCTTTACGTGAGTTATTTCAGAGGGTTTCCCCTCGAAAGCCAACTGGAACTTACAGTCCTTTAACCCTACATTACTCATAGCGAAGCGCATCAATCGGGTTGAGTCTGGCCGCCTTCCGGGCGGGGAAATATCCGAATAGAACACCGACCGCAGCGGAAAAAAGAAACGCAATAATGATGATCAATCCGTTGAATATAAAAGGGACCCTGAGCAAAGCGGTAAGCCCGAGAGATGCTCCGATCGCCAGCAAAATTCCCAAAATTCCGCCTAACGAGGACAGCACGACCGCCTCGACCAGGAATTGCAGCAGCACTTCTCGCTCCAGGGCGCCGATAGCGAGGCGAGTCCCTATCTCCCGTGTCCTCTCGGTGACCGAGACCAGCATGATATTCATGATCCCGATCCCACCAACCAGAAGGCTGACGGCCGCCACTGCGCTCAGCAATGCCGTGAGCAGCTGTGTGGTCCCGGTGAGCATTTTGGCGATCTCTTTCATGTCCATGACGTTGAAATTGTCGTCATCGCTCGGCGAGAGGTGACGCCGCTCCCGCATCAATCGTCCAATGTCCTCCTGGACCTTTTCGGTTGAAGCATCTTTCTGCACTGAGACCTGAATCATTCCAACATTCTGGTTGCCGGTGATACGCCTTTGAAGCGTGTGCAGGGGAATGACGACGATATCGTCCTGGTCCGTGCCCATGGTGCTCTGGCCTTTTTCCGCCAGAAGACCGATAACCGTGCAACTTAGTTTTTGCAGACGGATATTTTCTCCTACAGGATCCTGTCCGCCGAACAATTTCTTCCGAACCGTCTGACCGATGATACAAACCGCTCCGCCGCCTCGCACCTCGCTGTCGGTAAACTGCCTGCCCGCGGCAACAGATCTGTTTGTTACCTTGCAGTAGTGGTTATCGCTTCCGGTTATCTGGGTTGTCCAGTTTTCATTGCCAAATATCGCCTGAAGAGATTGGTTTGCGATCGGGGCAACGGCAGCTATAGAGGTGATGTCCCTAGCAATCGCTTCCGCATCGGCTTCTTTAAAGGGAACGTTACCGGTATCGAGACCCGGCCCCAGCCTCTTTCCCGGCGTAATCATGAGGACGTTGCTGCCCATGCTCGCAATCTGTTGTTCAACCTGGGCCGTCGCTCCTTTCCCGACCGTTACCATAATAATAACGGCAGCGACGCCAATAACGATCCCCAGTACGGTCAGAAACGAGCGCATGACGTTTCGCCGAATCTCCCGGAAAGCAAGTATCAATGCATTTCCTATTTCCCTGGACACCAGTGTCAACGCATTCCCTGTCATCTCATACCTCTCCGTTTCGCTTATCCGCTTCAACAAGGCCATCCCGGAATTGAATGATACGATTGGCATAAGAGGCCATATCCGGCTCATGCGTCACCATAACTACAGTAATGCCCCGCTTGCGGTTGATTGCGGTCAGCAGGTCCATGACCTCACGGCTGCGTGCGGAATCAAGGTTTCCGGTCGGCTCGTCCGCCAGTAAAACAACAGGATCGGTGACGATGGCCCGCGCTATAGCGACCCGCTGCTGCTGTCCGCCGGAGAGCTCGCCCGGGGAATGCGATTCCCATCCTTTAAGTCCCACGGCCTCAAGCGCCTGCCGGGCGCGTGCATGCCGTTCGCCTGCCGGAAGCCCCCGGTACACCAAGGGAAGTTCTACGTTTTCCAATGCAGAGGTCCGATTCAGGAGATTGAAGCCCTGGAAAATGAAGCCCAGATAATGCCGGCGCAATCGCGCGAGCTGGTCGCGAGACAGCCTGCCCACGTCCACCCCCTCGAATAGGTACGTTCCTGAGGATGGAACATCGAGACAGCCGATAATATTCATGCACGTGGACTTCCCCGAACCGCTCGGACCCATGACCGCCACGAACTCGCCAGCATGGATGCGCAGATCTACTCCGCGAAGGGCTTGCATTTCCGCCTGGCCCTTGCCGTAGACCTTGCTCACCGTCCTCAGCTCAATCACCGGATGGCTGTTCATGTTTGGTTCAGGATGCGTTATGAACGCTTGTTGTATACTTGCTGTTTTTCATTCCGCCTCACGACTTCTTAGCCGCTGTATCCACGATTACCTGCATTCCGGGCTTAACAACGCCGGAAACTACTTCAGTCATAACTCCGTTGGTCGCGCCCGTAGTTACGCCAATTGATGTGGGCTTGCCGTCTCGTAATATCCAGACGAGTTGCTGCTTTTTCGCAGACGCTTCGGTCCCGTTTGTCTTCGCTGAGCTTTTCGGGGGGCTGGGTAGAAGCTTGGAAACGAGACCTCCTCCAGACGAGGGCTCTTTCTCCTGTACTTCCGGAGCAAACCGTAGCGCTGCACTGGGCACAAGGACCGCGTCCTTAATTTCATTGACTGTGATGTCCGCGGTCGCCGTCATTCCCGGCCGCAAAAGCATATCCGGGTTACTAACCTTCAGCTCTGTTACATACGTCACGACCCCCGACGTTGTTGTCGTCGATCCATACCGGGCCTTGGTGATCTGCCCTTCGAAAGTGCGATTCGGATAAGATGAAACGCTGAATGTGGCTTTTTGACCTCCCCGAACTTTACCGATATCGGCCTCGTCCACGTTTACCTGCAGTTTCATGTGTGTCAGGTCCTCAGCAACAGTGAACAGCGTCGGGGTCTCAAAGGTCGCGGCCACGGTCTGGCCCGGGTCTATGCTGCGGGTGAGGACAATGCCTTTAATAGGCGACCGGATGAACGACTTGGCCAGGTCGGTCTCGTTGGCCTCGATCGTGGCCTCAGCCTGTGAGACGGCAGCTGCCGCAGAAAGGGCATCCGCTTTTGCCCGCTCAAAGGCTGCTTCAGCTGCATCCATCTCGGCTTGAGACGGCACTTTGCCGCTGCTGAGTTCCCGTACTTTCTGATACTGCGCAAGCTTTGCTTTGGTTTCCCCGACTGTTGCCTCTGTTTGCAGGACTTTTCCCTTTGCCGATTCAAGGGCGGCCTTGTATTGGGTAATCTGGGCTTCGAGTTTAGAGGTGTCGAGCTTGGCCAGGGTCTGCCCGGATTTCACACGGTCGTTATAATCCACGTCCACGCTTTTGACGATTCCAGAGAGTTCACTGCCTACACTGACCGTATTTGTCGGCTGAAGTGTGCCGGTAGCAGTCACCTTGACCGTCAGGCTGCCGCGCTGGACTTCCTGCATTTTGTATTCAATCTGGGAATCATGCGGTGCTAGCAAGATAAGCGCCAAAACCAGTATTGCCCCCAGAAGCAACCCGACAATCAATCGCTTCTTTCTCGGAGGCCGGCCAGAGGAACTATTGAGGCCGAGAATATCAGCAATATCCGTTTTCGTTTCTGTTTTCGTTGCCATTTTACGTCTCCTGACTCGAATAATAAGCCTTGTACAAGGCCACTATGAATTTCTTCGTGGGGCCGTGCCCTCGCGCGAGACTGTTTTTAACTCCGACTTTGAATTCGCTCCTGACGACATCGGCTTCCATCCGCCTCCGAGGGCCTTGTACAGGCGGATCAAGTCGGACGTCACCGCAGCTTCGCTCTGAACAAGCGAGTCTTGGACCGTGAGGCGCGACCGCTCTGCATCGAGCACAACCTGGAAATCCACGAGACCTGATTTATACTGACTTTTCGCCAGCTCGGCGGCCTTCTGCGACGCCTGGTCCGCCTCAGAAAGAGCTTCCCGCCGACCCTGCTCCTGGGCAAAGGCAACGAGCGCGTTTTCGACCTCCTCGAGCGCCGAAAGGAGCGATGCCTCATACTGTATCAATGCCTGTTCCTGAAGCGCATTCTGCACCTCAATATTTTGTCGGATACGGCCCGCATCAAAAATATTCCAGGTGAGTGGAAGGCTAATCCCCCATGTTCTGTTGTCCGATAAAGTAAGACCTTTCGCCGTAAGGGCTTCGAGGCCGATTGAACCGGTTAGCGATAATTTCGGATACAGGTCCGCGGTTGAGACGCCAATCCGTGCGGTCTGGGCTGCGAGATTCCGCTCCTTCTGCCGGACATCGGGCCGGTTGCGGAGCGCGTCAGCAGGAACGCCTACGGCGATCTCGATCGATGCCGCAGGAATGGATTTTCGTTCAGACAGTTCCTTGTCCAGGGTTCCCGGATATTTTCCAAGCAGCACAGCCAGCCGGTTTTTAGCTGCTTCCAGATTGGTCTGTAAGGCCGGTATCTGCGCCCGGGTCTGCTCCAGATTGGACTTCGCCTGCTCGACATCCCTCTCGGTAACGAGCCCAGCCTGAAACCGCCACTGAGTGATCTGGAATGTTTCCTCTTGGGCATCGCGATTCGACTGAGCAACAGTCAGTCTGGCCTGATACGATCGGAGGTCGATATAGTTCAGTGCAACCTCAGCGGTGAGGCTCACGAGCACGCCGGAGCGGTCCGCTTCACTCGCCTCCAGGTCGGCCTGAGTGGCCTCGA
>Ga0335085_10016260_pt1 | contig 10756 bp, 8 predicted proteins | sample Lox_Sample_45_FD_206712 | JGI IMG/M metagenome (GOLD analysis project Ga0335085, IMG submission 206712) | Soil microbial communities from Loxahatchee National Wildlife Refuge, Florida, United States - Lox_Sample_4.5 | ecosystem: Environmental > Terrestrial > Soil > Wetlands | place: USA: Florida... | reverse complement strand
TGATTCGGGTCCTCGGCGTAGACGCGGGCCTCGATCGCATGACCGCAGGCGACCGGGTCCGCCGCCAGCAAGGACGCGACGCCGGCTGGGCCCAGCCCGGCCAGCCGCAGCATCTGCTCCACCAGGTCGATGCCCAATACCTGTTCCGTAACCGGGTGCTCCACCTGCAGGCGGGCGTTCACCTCCAGGAAAGACGCTTCCTGCTGCACAGGGTCGTAGACGAACTCGACAGTTCCGGCCGACCGGTACTGCACCGATGCGGCCAGCGCCCGCGCCGCTTCGTGCAGCCGTGCCCGCAGGTCGGCAGGCAGGCAGGGAGCGGGTGCCTCCTCGATCACCTTCTGGTTGCGGCGCTGTAGCGAGCAGTCCCGATCGCCGAGAACGACCACCGCACCGTTGCCGTCGCCGAAGATCTGCACCTCGACATGGCGGGCCGGACGAACGAGTCGCTCGAGGAACACGCCACCGCTGCTGAAGTTCGCGGCAGCAAGGCGCTGCACGCGAGTGAAGGCGGCGGCGACCGCGGGCTCGTCGGCGCAGGCGAGCATGCCGATGCCGCCACCGCCGCCAGTGGCCTTGACCATCACAGGAAACCCGATCCCGGCCGCCTCTGCCACCGCCTCCTGCGCCGATCGCAGCAGGCCTGTGCCGGGCAGCAACGGCACGCCCACTGCCTGTGCGAGAGCGCGAGCGGTGTGCTTGACGCCGAACGCTTCTAGCTGCGCGGCCGTGGGCCCGACGAAGGCGAGCCCCGCCGACTCCACGCGCCGCGCGAAGTCCGCGTTCTCAGACAGGAAGCCGTAGCCGGGATGAATGGCACCAGCCCCGGTTCGAGCCGCTGCCGCCAGGATCGCGTCGGCGTTCAGGTATGACTCCCTGGCGCTGGCAGGGCCGATCAGCACCGCGCCGTCGGCCTCGCGCACATGCGGGGCCGCCAGGTAGGCCTCTGAGTATACTGCAACCGTCCGCAGCCCCAGCCTGCGCGCGGTGCGGATGATGCGGCGGGCGATCTCGCCCCGGTTGGCGACCAGCACGGTGTCGAACGTCCACCCCCGGGGGGCAGTGGTCACGCGCGGCTCCGTCCCTCCGCGGCCGTAATGATCATCCGAAGCGGAGTGGGATTCAAGCCGTTGCACGGGTTGTTCATCTGCGGGCAGTTCGACACCAGCACCAGGATGTCCATCTCGGCGCGGAACGCGACCCGCTTACCCGGCCCGGAGATGCCGTCCACGATCCCGAGCGTGCCGTCAGCCTCGATCGGGACGTTCATGAACCAGTTGAGGTTCGACACGACGTCGCGGGCGCCCATGCCGTACTTCGCCGCCTCGGCGAGGAAGTTTTCCCGGCAGCCATGCTCAGCCGTGGTGTGGTAGCCGTACCGCAGCGTGTTCGATTCTTTGCCGCAGGCCCCGCCGATCGTGTCCTGTCTGTCGATCTCGTTGGCCACCACTGTCGCCAGCGCGTTCCCGTAATTGGACCGCAAAACGGTCCCGGTGCGGACGTACGCATTGCCCGACCAGCTGATGGTGTCCGGCACGCTGTACCGCTCGCCGGTGTCCTCCGCGCTGTACAGCAGGCAGTCACCTGACTGGTTGCCGCCGACGTCGACAATGGTCAGGACCTGCCCGGCCCGCACGACCGCCGACCATGGCGCCTGGGCGGGCACGACCTGGTCGAGCACGATCTCGCCCGCTACTAGCGGTCCTGCGAGGTCCAGCACGGTGCCGTCGGCATAGTGAGCCGGGTTGAGCACCACGGCCAGATCTGCGGGGCAGTATGGGCGGCGACCGGCCGCGTCCGTCACCGCGACGGGAGGAGTGGTCATGAGTCACACTCCTCGGGCGTCGGCGTAGTCAGTGGTGTTCAGGTAAGCGCGGTGCGCCTCCGGCGCCGCGTCCCAGTACCGGCCGCCTGGCCCGGTCGGCGCCGACCGCCAGGCGTGCACGCGGAGCAAGCCAGACACGTAGCCGGGCCGGGGATCGATCGGGTGCGGCACGTTCGCGATCAGCACGATAAGCGGCAGTTCGGCCACCAACTCCACCGCCCGGCCCGGCCCGGCGCTGCCGGTGAACTCAAGCCCGCCGTCTGCCCGGACGCGTACCCCCTTGAAGAACGAGATGCTCGGCGGCAGGTCGCGCGGGGTCAGGCCGTGCTTGGCGGCGGCCAGGATGAACAGCTCACGCCCGGACGGCGACGGGCCCTGCGGCGCCGAATCGCCGTACTTGGCGCGATTGGCGGCAGCGGTGCTGGTACCGCAGAGCGCGTCGTTCCGGCCCGAGTCGTCGGCGACGACCGTGGCTAGTACCCGCCCTTCTCCCGACAGCAGGGGATGCCCGGTGCCGAGGTAGGCCTGCCACGGGATCTTCATCGTATCCGCCACATTCAGCCGCTCCCACGGCTCGACGGCGTTGTACAGCAGCACGTGCGCGCATGCCTCACCGGTCACGTCCTCCAGCCGGATGCGCGATCCGCGGGCGAGGACCTTGTGGGTGTAGCCACCCGCCGCGACCGTTTCCGCCCACACCAGCAGGCCCGCATCCACACCAGGGGGCGGGAACGGGGTGCTGCTGGCCGGCAGATACGGCATCGCCTCGGCGACCCGGCCAGCCTGGGCCCGCGCATCGGCACGCGCCGCGCCTACCGTGTCGGTCTCGTGCTGCGCAGATGGAGTGACCATCCTGAGAACTCCTCACCCTCCCCAACTCGGCGACTTTCGCGCGGCAGCGCGTTCTGCTGCATGCGCGAGCGGGCGGGCTCAGGCGAGGTCTACCTCGGGTGCTGCGAGAGGGGCTTCCTGGGCCGGGCGGGCGTGGAATCTCGTGAGCGGGATGACTGCGGCGGTACGGCGCAGTCGCTGGTGGACGAAGACCCCGATGAGCAGGGTGAGGCCGATGAAGAGCACGGCGCTCCACTGAAGCCACCAGGTGTGGCCGGCAGGGTCATAGACCTCCTTCCGCGGCCAGGCGAGATTAACGATGGCGACAATCTGGTAGGCGACCGCGATCAGGTTGAGCGGGATTCCCCAGCGTCCGAGGCTGAATAGCCGGCGCCCGGTCTCGTCGACTTCAGCCGACAGCGATCCGCGATGGCGGGCCTGCCGGATGCGGGCGACGAGAAGAGGCCCGGTGACGCCCAGGTAGGCGAGATAGAGCATGGCAATGCACAGGCTTGCGAGCGCAGTGAAGATCGCGCTCCGGCCGAGATTGACCGCCAGGGCCAGCGCGGCGCCCGCGCCGACGACGACGGATGTGACGATCGGCGTACCGGTGCGCGGAGAAACGCGGCCAAGGGCGCGATGGAACGGGAGCGCGCGCTGCCGTGACATCGAGTACATCATGCGGGAGCCGGATGCCTGGGTCGCGAGGGTACAGACGCAGATCGCGATCGTGACATCGACCAGCAGGATACGGCCGCCGACCGGGCCCATGATGGACGTCAGCACCCACGGCAGGCCCTCGGTCGCCAGGTGCCCGTCGGTCAGGCTTGGCGCGGCCAGCAGCGCGCCGAACAGCAGGAAAGCACCGCCGATACCGGAGACGACGAGGGCGCGGATGATCGTGCGCGCCGTGATGCGGCGCGGCGCGTGAGTCTCTTCGGACAGCTCGCCCGCGGAGTCGAAACCGACCATGACGTAGCAGGCCATCAGGCCCGACGCCAGCCAGGCCCAGATGTAGGGGGTGCCGGGCGTCGGTGCCGCGCCGGTCGTGGTGAAGAGCACCGACGGCCCGCGACGCGCATGGAACAGCAAGGTGGCGACGATCGCGATCACGCCCAGGATCTCAAGCACGACGCCGGTGCTGTTGATGATCGACATCAGGCGCACGCCGATGATGTTGATCGTCGTCGTGACGGCCAGCAGGATCAGACCGAGCACGACAGCGTTTTGGGCACCCGTCGGTGACGTGGGCGACGGGTTCGCGCCTGCTCCGCCGATGATCTGGAAGCCCGCCCAGATGGACGGCAGTACCACCTGCAAAGCGATGGCGGCCGCCGCGACTACCAGGATCTGACCGATGATCATGACCCAGCCGGTGAACCAGCCGAACGTCTGCCCCGCCAGCCGCGACGACCACTGATAGATCGCGCCGGAGATGGGGAACCTGGCGGCCAGGGTGGAGAAGTTCAGCGCGACGAGCAACTGGCCGAGGAAGACGGCCGGCCAGGTCCAGAAGAAGGCGGCGCCGCCGAAACCGAACCCGAGGAAGAACAGCTGGAAGACGGTAGTGAGGATCGAGACGTACGAGAAACCCGCAGCGAAAGATGCAAAGGATCCGACCCGGCGGTGCAGTTCCTGCTTGTAGCCAAACCGTGCAAGGTCGGCCTCCTCGACCGGCTGATCAGTAGCGGACGGTGCAGGTCTGCCGACGGCGGGCCACGTCATGACTGCTCCTAAACGCTCAGAGAACCCGATACCTGTCAAATGACAGGCCGGGAGCCAACCTCGCGAGGCAGTATTTCACGGACATTTCGTTCATGTTATGGATATGTAAAAAGACCCAGGTCTGTGACCAGCCTCACAGACCCGGGCAAAGTAGTGAAATGTTCGGTTCATTACTCAACCTGCCCATATGCTTCATTAGCCTTGCGGGGCGGTTTGCCATGCATGAATGGAGGGGAAGGAGATCACGGTGCCCTCAGAAGGAGCGTCGGCTGGGCAGCCGGCACGGCGGTTCCGGGTTGGCGAGGTACCTCCGCTTGCCGAGGGATTCACCGGCAGGCCCGATACCGCTCCTGGCATCGTGGAGGCGCTGGCCCCCGGTTTGGCCGTGGTGCTCGTGCCTGGCTCGGCCTTCGCGGAGAGCCCGCAGAACTGGCTGGGCGCGTGCGGCAAGACTCAGCTCGCCGCGAGCCTCGCCGAATCCTTGTGGCAATCGGGCGCCGTCAACGCGCTGATCTGGATCGCCGCGACCAGCCGGGCAGCGGTGCTGTCCGCGTACGCGCAGGCGTACATGGCGGGCACCGGCCTCGAACCGGCCGGCACAGCCGAATCAGTCGCGGCGCGCTTTGTCAGCTGGCTGGGCACTACGAGCCAGCCGTGGCTCGTGGTGCTCGACGACCTGCAGGACCCGGCGGACCTGGATGGCCTGTGGCCGGAGGGCCCGGAGGGGCGGCTGCTGGTCACCAGCAGGCAGTCCACGCTCGTCTCCGGTCGGCCCGGGATGCGGGTCGTCCCGGTGGAGTTCTTCAGCATCCGTGAGGCGCTGAGTTACCTGACCGGGCGGCTCAGCGCGGATCCGGTCCAGCGCAACGGCGCTATCGAGCTTATCGAGGACCTCGGCCGCGAGCCGCTGGCGCTCGCCCAGGCCGTCTCGGTGGTCGCCAACTCGACATTGACCTGCCGGGACTACCGTGAGTATTTCGCCCACCGGTGGCAGCAAGTCGGGGTGGTGGCGGGCGAGGCGGGGTCGGCGGCCATGGTGACCTGGACGCTGTCTGTGGGGCAGGCGGAGTCGCTACTGCCGGGGGAGTCGGTCCGGCTGATGCTGGTGTTCGCTGCCCTTCTCGATGGCCACGGCATTCCGGGAGCCATCTTCGACACGCCGGCGGTGAGGGCGTACCTGGGCGCAGCCGCCGCCCCCGTCTCTCCGGCAGCCGGCCTGAAGCCAGCCTGGGACTCGCTGCTGGCCATCGAGCGGGCCGGCATGATCACCGTCGACCGGGCCGAGACGCCGCCGACATTCCTGATGAGCTCGGTGCTGGCAGCGGCGATCAGGCTGGCAGCGCCGGCCCAGCTCAAGGACCCTGCGGCGCGGGCGGCAGCGAGTGCGTTGCTGGAGGCCTGGCCGGCCGAGGAATCTCAGCCGTGGACCGCGGCCAGGCTGCGCGCGAACGCGGCCAGCTTGCAGAACTCGGCCGCCGATGTCCTGTGGACCGGGGGATGCCATCCGCTGCTGCTGCGCGCCGGCCGGAGCCTCGACGGCGCCCGTCTGATCGGGCCGGCCGTCGAGTACTGGCGGGACCTTGCCTCCCGCTGCGACACCAAGCTTTCACCTGGGCATCCGGACGCCCTTGCCGTAGCCGGTCAGCTGGCCGCCGCCTACCTGGCGGCCGGGCAAGCGGGGGAGGCGGTGACCTGGTACCGGCGGGTGCTGACCGAGCGGGGCCACGAACTGGCGCCCGGGCACCCCGCCATCGTCGCAGCCCGCGTCAGCCTGGCCCGAGCGCTCCTCATGGCGGGCGAGCACGCAGATGCGGTGTTTGTGTTGCAGAAGGCGCTCAACGAATGCGAGCATTTCCGCGGGCCCGGCCATCCAGATACCTTCGGCGCCCGGGAGGAGCTGGCCGCCGCGTACCATGCCGCGGGCGACGCCGGGGCGGCGATCCAGCTGCTGGAGCGCACGCTGACCGACCGCAGGCGCCTGCAGGGCCCGCGCCACGCGGACACCATGACCACCCGGGACCACCTAGCCGCGGCCTGCCTGGCCGGAGGCAAGATCAAGGGCGCCGTCTCGCACTACAAGCGCGTGCTCGCCGACCGCGAGCGCGCGCTTGGGCACAACCATCCGGAGACGATCGCGACTCGCGCCGAGCTCGCCGCCGCCTACCACACCGCCGGACGGATACCGTCAGCGCTGGAGCTCTCCGAGCAGTGCTGCGCGGATTCGAAGCGAATCCTCGGTCCCGACCACGTGGACACGCTAACCCGCCGGGCAAACCTGGCCCACCTGTACTACACCACGGGCCTAATAGAAGACGCGCTAGCCCTGTTTCGTGACACCGCCATGCGCTGTGAGCTGGTCCTGCCGCCCGAGAACCCGCTGACCCACGCCGTCCAGCAGAGCCTGGCGAACATCGGAGACGGCTGACCCCGCCAGATGAGGAACGCGATGGCGGCGGAGATACCGAGGTGATCGTGTTTCGGGCGCCGCTGACGAAACAGCGCCGGTAATAGACGGTCGCTAACAGACAATGGCAGCGAGTGCGGTCAGTACATAGAAGCTGCCGCCGAGCAGGCGGGTCATGTTGATCAGGTCAGAGAAAGGCATTCTGGATGGCCGGGCAGCCGCAGGATGGCGATGGCCAGGTCGCGCAGGCTGGCCATGATGCGGGTGCCCTTGCCGGTGCGGACCTGGGAGCGGTCCTCATCGGGGTGCAGCAGCCGTTATCTGCGCGGACGTCGGATTCATGTGGATTAGTGCCGCGCTCGTGCAGATCTGGATTTCGGCGGCGCCACTGTGATCCGGGAGGCGCCAGGTTGCCGATACGTCAACGAGTACTGGCGGCGCGTGGTGCCGGAGGTGACGGGCGGCGAGAGCCATTATGCGCGCGTGCGCAAAGCGCAAAGTTATATGCGTCTGGCGGTACGCTTGCGATGGTGTCACATAACTTCGCGTAAAAGGAGCTGGCGCATGGAGACGCCGTCGGACCAGGCAGCGGACTTGCCTGCGCGTGTCGCGCAGTGGATCGCTGGCGGGGAGACCTATGAGGTCGAGTTCGAGGGCGAGCAGCGAGAACGGCTGAACGACCGCGACCTCGTCGAGGCGGTGGTTTGTCTGCCGGAGACGCTTACGGTTGAGATCGCCTCCCGGCTGCGATCGGCGGCCGCTGAAGCCGACAAGTGCGTGAGCAAGTCAGCAGGGTGTGCACCATTCAAGGCCCGCGAGCAGTTGGCGGCCGGCCCTGGTGCATCTGGAGGTCGTTAGCGGACGTCCAGCGGCACGTACAACGTCCTGGCAACTCCAGGCCCTTCGGCCCTACTGCGGGCCCCCGCCCGCTGAGAATGACGGGGCATGAGAGGTTCAGTCCAGAACGCCTTGCGCCTGTTCACCCGAGCCATGCGGCCGCTCGCTTTGAGATCAGCCGGCAAGGAAGGATCCAGGACGTCGGTCGTCCGGCACATCGGGCGACGATCGGGCCGGACGTATGAGACACCTGTCATCGCGGTCCAGCATGATGACAGCTTCCTGATCGCCCTCCCGTATGGCAAGCGCACCGACTGGCTGAAGAACGTCCTCGACAGAGGCTCGGCGACCATTGTGACCAGTGGGCATGACTACGAGGTCGACCGGCCCGAGGTGATCCCGATGACGGAAGCCACCGCCTACTTCCAGCCAAGGGAGCAGCGCATGCACCGGCAGTTCCATGTGGACTCCGCGCTCCAGGTCCGTCAGCGGCCGGAAGCTCACCGGTAGCAGCCGGCGACGTTTCAGGCCCGGGTCCGCATTGCCAACCGGGCGAATTTCAGGAGCCCGCCGCCTTCAAGGGACCTTCGGCCTGATCACGGGCTAAGGCAGCGGCCGCCCGGCGCGGATGCAGGTGGGGTTAGCCTGTCTCGAGTTCGTCGATGAGCGCCTAGATCGCTTCGATGGTGACCTGCCGCACCCGGTCCCACGACTTGCCCAGTCTCCATGAGCCGTACGCCGAGCTGGACTGCGGGTCTTCCGTGATTCGGGAGCCGCACGTTCACGCAGCGTGCCGCGGTCAGTTACCGCTTCCCGGCGCCGGAACCACACCTCCGCCGAAACTGGGTGCAAGCTTTGCATCACGGTGCCGTCCGCGCGAGATCAAGGTGACCGGCAGGGATGTCGGCGCGGTTGCCGCACGGGACGCGGATAAGGTTCGGCTATGGCTGTCTCGTCGTTGATGGTCCCGCTCGGCACGCAGGCGCCCGACTTCACCCTTCCGGACACCAGCGGCACAATGACAGGCCGCGACGACTTCACCGCCGCGCCCGCATTGCTGGTCGCCTTCTTGTGCAACCACTGCCCCTACGTCCGCCACATCGAGACCGCGCTGGGCACGCTCCTGTCGCACTATCCTGATCTGGCCGTCGTGGGTATCTGCACCAACGACGCCGATGCTTACCCCGACGACCGGCCGCCTGAGCTTGCCGGGCAGACCCGGCGCGCCGGCTGGAATTTCCCGTACCTGGTCGACACCGACCAGAAGGTCGGCCGCGCCTACCACGCCGCCTGCACGCCGGACTTCTTCCTCTACGACAGTGCGCGCCGACTGGCTTACCGCGGCGCGTTCGACCAGTCCACACCCGGTAACGGCAAGCCGGTCACCGGCGAGCTGCTCCGCGCGGCCATCGAGCTGACCCTGGCCGGCCAGCCGGTGCCCGAGCCGCACCGGCCCAGCATGGGCTGCTCAATCAAATGGCGCTCCTGACCATCCTCATGACCGGCGCGGCCCATCGCCAGGCCACTGACCCAGGGCACCGCCTGCCACCATGACCAAACGCCCGTGCCGTGCCAGAATCCGCCTGCCTTCCGAGCCTGGGATCGGGTCGACGCCTTCGTCTCCGGCCCCGACGCCCTGCACGCCAGCTTCGCGATCTACCGCGCGCTGGATGCCACCATCGCGCAGAACCAGCAGCGCAAGACCCGGCGGCTGACCCTTCCCGTGCTGGGGATCGGCGGCGCGCACAGCCTGGGTGAACAGGTCGCGGACACGATGAAGCTCGCCGCCGACGACGCGCAGACCCTGGTCATCCCCGGCTGCGCCCACTGGGTCGCCGAGGAAACTCCCGAGGAAACCCTTGCCGCGCTGACCGCGTTCCTGGCCCCGTACCGGGGACGATGCCGGAACGCATGCGATGACCGCCTTTCACGTGGCACCGCGGGCGCGACCCGCTCGTACTCATGCCAGCCTCCGCGACATGGGCCCAGAGGTTACTGGATGGCCTCCCGGCCAGGACCGGCAGGCCTCGGCCGCGCCATCGAGCGAGGGCATGCGCAGACGCTCGAAACACGATCGTCTAGCGGAGCGACCTGAAGGCTGCGCGGACCTCATCCGAGAACAGCTGCGACTGCTCCCAGGCCGCGAAGTGTCCGCCCTTGTCGGGCTTGTTGTAATAGATGAGATTGGGATACGCCCGCTCTGTCCAACTCCGTGGGGTTTGAACGACCTCGTCAGGAAAGGCGCTCACCGCGACCGGGATGGCGACGTGCTTCGGTGCAAAGAAGGCGAACTTGTTCTCCCAATAGATACGCGCCGAAGAGACCGCCGTGTTGGTCAGCCAGTAGAGCGTGATGTTGTCGAGCACGTCATCTCGCGTGAGGCCCTCGGCCTGGCCGTCGAAGATGCGGGCGATCAGTGCATGACTGGCCGCGTCGTGGTCGAGCATCCACGCGGCCAGCCCCACAGGTGAATCGGCGATCGCGTACAGCGTCTGCGGGCGGCTCGACATCTCCTGGGCGTAGCCCACCCCGTGCTTGTAGACGAAGTCCAGCTGCTCGCACGCACGTCGTTCGTCGGCTGAGAGATCGGACGGTAGCGGGCTGCCGGTCTGGACCGCCTGGTCAATCTCCGGTGGAACCGTGAAGGGCCAGGTGACGTGAATGGCGAGCAATTCCGGAGGCGCCTGTGTACCCATCACGTCCGCGACCATCGCACCCCAATCGCCGCCTTGCGCCGCAAATTGCGTGTACCCCAGGCGATTCATCAGGACGGTCCAGGCGCGGGCGATGCGGGGAGGGTCCCAACCGGTGGTGGTCGGCTTGCCGGAGAACCCGTAGCCCGGCAGCGACGGGATCACGAGGTGAAATGCGTCCGAGGCACTCCCGCCGTGTGCCGTCGGATTCGTCAGCGGATCGATGATCTTCAGCTGCTCGATGATCGAGCCGGGCCACCCGTGGGTGACGATCAGCGGCAGTGCATCTTCATGTTCCGAATGAACGTGAATGAAATGGATGTCGAGCCCATCGATCTTGGTGACGAACTGCGGCAGAGCCTTCAGTCTCGCCTCGCACTTGCGCCAGTCGTACTCTGTCTCCCAGTAGCGCGCGAGTGCCTGGATCGTCGCAAGCTGCAC
>Ga0335085_10016259_pt1 | contig 10757 bp, 9 predicted proteins | sample Lox_Sample_45_FD_206712 | JGI IMG/M metagenome (GOLD analysis project Ga0335085, IMG submission 206712) | Soil microbial communities from Loxahatchee National Wildlife Refuge, Florida, United States - Lox_Sample_4.5 | ecosystem: Environmental > Terrestrial > Soil > Wetlands | place: USA: Florida... | reverse complement strand
GCTCGCTCGAGACGAACGCAGCGCCGCGAAACCGGGCCGAGGAGGCAGCCAAGGCGCGAGCACGCGCCGTGCAGAGGTTTTCCACCTGAGCCGCCGCTCATCGGACCGCGTCTTCGACTGCGACATCTGTAGTCCCGTCGCGCCGCTGTGAGGCCCGAAAGGCGCGCGCTGCCGGCAGTCGCTCACGATCGTCGAATCGAGAGGTTACAATGGCGCGGTTCGAAGAGGAGCCGCGTGGATGTCTGCTACCCCCTCCCCGGTCGCGCGCAGAGCGGTTGTGCTGGGCGTCCCGCTCATCCTCGGGCTGCTCGAGACCGGACACACTGCGCTGGTGCCGGGCGACAACATCTTCGCTACGCTGGCGCCCATCACGCCATGGTGGACCGCTCTTCACGTAGCGCAGATCCCCCTGTTCGCGCTCCTGGGTCTCGCCGCTTTCCTGCTCGTCCGCGATCTCGACGGCCGCGCTGCGCGACTCAGCCGCCGGCTCATCCCCATCTTCGTCGTGGTGTACCCGGCCTTCGACGCCGCCGTCGGCGTCTCGAGCGGGATCATCGTGCACACGCTCGCTCCGTTCCCGGCAGAGCAGCATGCCGCGGTCGAACCGGGGCTGCAGGCGCTCTTTTGGGGACCGGTCACGGGGATGATGGCGCTTGTCGGTTCCGTGACCTGGGCGGGCGCGCTGCTCGCGGCCGCGCTGGCGTGGCGTCGGGCGGGCGCGCCGTTGTTCGTCGTCGGAGCACTGGCCCTTTCGGGGCTGGTGCTCGGGGTCGCCCATATCCGCCCCTTCGGGCCGCTTGCCTGCCTGTTCTTCCTGATCGGCGCGACATGGATCGAGCTTCGGGGGCCCAAGGCGACGCCGATGCGGCCCGAATTGGGCTAAGGCCGACCGAGCTGCACGAAATCGGAGGACGAGCACAACATGGTCTTGCAAGGCAGAGTCGTGGCGATCACGGGCGGCTTCGGGCAACTGGGCTTGGCGGTCGCCCAGGCGGCGCTCGACGCGGGTGCTCATGTGGCAGCGCTGGACCGCGCTCGCGTGCCCGCGAATGCGAAACCGCTCGCGGGCACTCTTGCGCTGGGCGAGCTCGATTTCGCGGAGCCAGACGCGGCGGCGCAGGCCTTCGAGCGGGTTGCTACCCAGCTGGGTGGCCTGGACGCGCTCGTGAACGTCGCCGGCACCTTCCGCTGGGAAACGCTCGAGAAGGGCAGTCTGGACACCTGGGACCTGCTGTACCGGGTGAACCTGCGTAGCGCGGTGAGCGCCTCGCGCGCAGCACTCCCGCATCTGATGAAGCGCGGAGCCGGCCGCATCGTCAACATCGGCGCGGGCGCGGCTGCGGGCAAGGCAGGAGCGGGGATGGGCGCCTACACCGCCTCCAAGGCCGGAGTGGCCAAGCTCACGGAGTCGCTGGCCGAAGAGCTGAAGGACCGCGGGATCACCGTCAACGCGGTGTTGCCCAGCATCATCGACACACCCGCGAACCGCGCGGACATGCCCAATGCGGACTTCAGCCGCTGGGTAGCGCCGCGGGCGATTGCCGACGTCATCGTGTTTCTGCTCTCCGACCAGGCGCGCTCCGTGACCGGCGCGTTGATCCCCGTCTCGGGACGCGTGTAGAAGCGCATCCGGCGAGCGCTAGCGGCGCAGCTCCTTCCGCCGACCGCGCCCGAGCGTCATGCGGCGCGCGCGGGGCCGAGTTCGAGATCCCGTTCGAACCGCAGGCTTTCCTCGTCGCGGAAGATCGTCGCCAGCGCCACGGCCCTCCCGCCACTCACGAAGCGCACCGCAGCGTTGCGCTCGTCGAAGCTGCCTTCGATCTCGACCCGGTCCCAGGCGACGGCATGTCCGACGTAGTTGATGCCGACGTCGTAATGCGCGCTCCAGAAGAATGGCACCGCGTCGAACTTCTCTTGCTTGCCGAGCATGTTCCGCGCCGCCGTCTGCCCCTGCCGCTCGGCCACCACCCAATGCTCCACGCGGATCCGCTCGCCCGAATGCGGGTCGGGCCAGCGGGCGATATCGCCGGCGGCGAACACGCCCGGCACGCTGGTCTGCAGGTATTCGTCGACGAGCACCCCGCGGTCCACCTGAAGACCGGCCTTCTCGGCCAACGACAGCTCGGGCCGCACGCCGACGCCGACGACCACCAGCTCGGCCGGAACGCGTTCCCCGCTGTCGAGCGTCACCGCGTCTCGCTCGATCGCCCGTGGGCGCGTTCCCAAGTGGAACACGACGCCATGCTCTTCGTGCACCTTGCGGATGAAGGCGCCCAGCTCCGGCCCCATGACGCGGCCGAGCGGCACCGACTCGGGCGCGACGACGTGCACCTCGAGATCGCGCGCACGCAGCGAAGCGGCGACCTCGAGACCGATGAAGCTCGCGCCGATGACTACGGCGCGCCTGGCCGTCTTCGTTGCAGCGATGATCGCGCGGCTCTGGTCGAGGCTGCGCAGATAGTGCACGTGCGGGAGGCCCGCGCCCGGGAGATCGAGCTTCACGGGATCGGCGCCAGTCGCGAGCATCAGCATGTCATAGCCGTATGAGCGGCCCGTTTCGAGGTGCACTTGTTTGCGCGCGATATCCACCGAGAGCGCTCGCTCGCCCAGTGCCAGCTCGATCCCCTGCTCGGCGAAGAACTCTCGCGGGCGCAGCGGCAGCCACTCCTCGGGTGCGCTGCCCGCCAAGTAGTCCTTGGACAAATTGGGGCGATCGACGGGTAGCGCGGCGTCGGCGCCGATCATGACCAGCTGGCCTCCGTACCCCTCGCGGCGCAAGGTCTCTGCAGCCGCGTGGCCCGCGGCCCCTGCGCCCAGAATCACGATCCGTGCCGGCGCCGCGGCGAGGCTGGCCGGCGGCTTGGGCTCCGGCAGGCGCGCGCCCACCCGCACGCGCCCGCCCTGGCGCACGACTTCGTAGCACGGGATCGGGCTCAACGCGGGCGCGCGCACCGCTGCGCCCGTGCGCAGATCGAAGCACGCGTGGTGCCACGGGCAGCGCAAGCTGGACCCGGCGAGCAGGCCCTCGGCGAGCGGCCCCGAGTAATGCGTGCAGGCGGCTCCGACGGCGAAGATCTCGTCTCGCCGGCGCGCCAGGAGCACGGGCTCTCCGCCGGCATGGCCGAGGACCATTTCGCCATCGGCCAGCTCCGCAGCCGCGATGCCCTGAGTGAGGTCCGGTCCGCTGAGCTTCTGCTCTCCGCTCATGAGCTGCCTCCAGTCCGCCACACGAACACGATTGCGCATTGTCCTGCAAACCGCAGCGCCGCGCCGGGCAGAGCCGCTCGCCCCGCCGCCGCACCTCCGGTTCCGATCATCGACTGCGAAAGGAATCGAGTCCACGCACCCTCATCCGCGGACGCGAAATGTTTGGACCGCCTCGTCGCCTCTTGTGCCGCGGCCTTCGCGGTGCTATTTTTCCTCGGTCCCCGGCCCGGGTTGGGTAGGGGATCGGCACCCTCGACTAACCAGGAGCAGGGAGGAAGGGGCCCTGCGCGTCGTACGCTTTCCCACTGTCCGTCCACGTCGTGGACATTCGTGGCCCGCGTGGGGAGTCGCCTGTGTTTCGCTAGGGCCAGAGGGAGAGCTTTCACGGCCGGAAGCGTTCTCCGGCCCGGCGCGTGTCCCGCTCTCCTTTCCTCGCAGCATCGCTCCTCCAGCAGCCGTCCGTGGCGATCCCCGGCAGGGGATGTTGACGTGACACTCTAAGAAGCGCCCCCGGCGGCTCCGCCGAAGCAGCGCGGCGCCGTCCGCGGTCCCTTTCGTCCGAGGAGGAGAGCGAGTATGTCTGGGAAACAGTCTGCAGTACAGGTGAGCCGGCGCACCTTTATCAAGGCGGCCGGAGCAGGCGTCAGCGTGTACATCCTATGGTCGGGCCCGGGGATGTCGTCCTGGTTCGGACCGCGCATGGCGCTGGCCGCGAACCTCACTGCGCTCAACGCCGCGCAAGCCAAGGAGATGCTGGCGATGACGCGCCAGCTCTTCCCGCACGACAAGCTCGGCGATGAGTACTACTGGGTGGTCGTCGAGTCGATCGACAAGGAGATGGCGGGCTCGACGCAGCTGGCCGCGGAGGTCCACGACGGCCTGGCGCAACTGAACCAAGCCGCGGGCGGAGATTTCACCTCCGTCGAGACGGACAAGCAAGTCGAGGCGATGAAGACGTTGCAGGGCACGACCTTCTTCTCCGACATGCTCAACAAGACTCAGTTCTATTTCTACAACAACAAGGCCGTGTGGCCGAAGTTCGGCTACGAGGGCTCTTCGTGGGAGAAAGGCGGTTACATCAACCGCGGGTTCAACGACGTCAAGTGGACGGACGGCTGAACGCCGCACCTATCCTTTCGCTCGTGGCCGGATTCCGAGGCGCCAGGCGCATGCCGCAGGACCGCGGAGTCCGCGTGAAAACTCTCTCCCAGGGAGGTTGAAGTCATGGCTGTGAAATATGAACTGGACGATGCAAGCGTCATCGTCGTAATCGGCTCGGGAGCCGGCGGCGGAACCCTGTCGAACGAGCTTTGCCAGAAGGGCCACAAGGTGGTGTGCCTGGAAGCCGGCAACCACCTGACGCAGGCCGACTTCGTCAACGACGAATTCACCATGTGGGGAAAGCTGACGTGGCAGGATCCGCGCACCGGTCAGCCGATTTGGATCGTCAAGGCCGTCGGCGGCTCCACGGTGCATTGGGCCGGCTACTCCATCCGCTTCCAGGAACACGAGTTCAAGCCGCGCACCACCTACGGTGCGATGGCCGGGGCGAATCTGCTGGACTGGCCGATCAGCTTGAACGACCTCGCGCCGTATTACGACAAAGCGGAAAGCAAGATGGGGGTCACCGGCACCAACGGGTTGCCGCGCCAGCCGGAGACCAACGCCTTCAAGGTCGTCAACTATTGCGCGAAGCGGGCGGGGTACTCCTTCGAGATGGGCCCCTCGGCGATCAACTCGGTGGTCCGCGACGGGCGCCCGTCCTGCCAGATGATCGGGTTCTGCACCTCGGGCTGCAAGATCGGCGCGAAGTGGTCGACGCTGTACACCGAGATCCCCAAGGCGATGGACACCGGAAACTTCGAGCTGCGTCCCAACAGCATGGTGCTGCAGATCCAGCATGATGCCAAGGGCAAGGTCACCGGCGTGCTGTACGCCGATAAGGACGGGAACCACCAGGTCCAGAAAGCACGCATCGTCTGCGTCGCCGGAAACTCCATCGAGAGCCCGCGCCTGCTGCTGAACTCGGCTTCCAACATGTTCCCGGATGGGATGGCCAACTCCTCGGGTCAGGTCGGCAGAAACTACACCCGGCACGCGACCCAGCACATGTACGCGACCTTCGACAAGCCGGTCAACGCGCACAGGGGGATCCACGCGCCGGGGATCATGCGCAGCGAGGCCCGGTTCGATCCCTCGCGCGGCTTCGCCGCCGGCTACTACCTGCAGATCTTCGACGTCGGGCTGCCGTTCACCGCGTTGAGCGTGGTGCCCGGCGGATGGGGCCGCAAGGTCTCCGCCCTGGTCGAGCAGTACAACCACATGGTCGCGGTCTGGACCTGCGGGGAGGATATGCCGCAGGCGGAAGCGCGCGTGACCTTGGACAAGTCGACGAAGGATCAGTACGGCTTGCCGATCCCGAACATCGCTCCCGTCAAGGATCACCCGAACGACGTCGCGCTGCTCAAACATGCCCGCAAGACGCTCGAAACGATCTTCCAAGCGGGGAACGCGAGAGACATCGTATGGCGTGAACCGTTCCCCAACAGCCACAACATGGGGACATGCAGGATGAGCGCCAACCCCGGGGACGGAGTCTGCAACGGCTGGGGACAGACGCACGACATCAAGAACCTGTTCATCAGCGACGGCAGTCAATTCACGAGCTCGGCGTGCTGCAATCCGACCCTGACGATCGTGGCGCTGGAGATCCGCCAAGCGGACTACATCCATCAGCAGATGGGCGCCGGGGAGATTTGAGCTGAAACGTGCATCAGGGAGCCGGGACGACGCTGCAGCACGTCCGCGCTCGTTCGATGGCGCGGCGTGCCGCAGCCCGTCCCGGTTCCGAGAGCACACGTATGCCGGTCCCGGCAATCCCACAACCACAGAGCAGGCTCCAATGCAGAGGACACTCGAGCCCGAGATCATGGAGGACGAGCAACAAGCGCTCGCCTACGCGAAAGCGGACTTCTCCACCTCCAATCAGTGGTACGTCGACCATCTGATCGCGGACTATCCGGACAACCTGGGAAAAGTCGTCGACATCGGCTGCGGGCCCGGCGATGTCATGCTCAGGCTCGCTCGCGCGAAGCCCAACGTCCGCATCACGGCGATCGACGGTTCCGCGGCGATGATCGGGTTCGCCCGCGACGCGGTGCGCGCGGCCGATCTGCAGGCGCGCCTCACTGCGATCCAAGGCATCATTCCCGGGTTGGCGTTGGAGGAGCACAGCTTCGACGCCGTGCTCTCGAAGGATCTTCTGCACCACCTGCCCGACCCCATGGTGCTCTGGAGCGAAGCCGAGCGGTTGGGGCGGCCTGGCGCTGCGATCTATGTCATGGATCTGATCCGACCGGACACGCCCCAGGATGCGCGCAACATCGTCGAGAGCGTCGCGCCCCACGAGCATCCGATCCTGAAGGAGGATTTCTACAACTCGCTGTGCGCAGCCTTCACCGTCGAAGAGGCCAAGGCCCAGGTGAAGCAGGCCGGTCTGCCCCTGGAAGTCGCGCAAGTGAGCGACAGGCACATGGTGATCAGAGGGCTGCTCGGATAGGCGGCCTCGATCCGGCCCCCAGGGTTCCGAGGCGCTGCGCGATCCATTTCAGTCGTACAAGGTGGGTCGCGGCTGGAGCGTGACTTCGACCGGCCGGCCTGACTCGAGCGACCTGAGCCCAGCGTCGGCCACCGCAGTCGCGACGTATCCGTCCCACGCGCTCGCGCCAGCCGGAACGCCCGTGCGCAGCGCTTCGATCCAACCCTGCAGTTCGGCCCGGTAGGCGGAAGCAAAGCGCGGCCTCCAGTCGGCCGGGAGGGCGACGCCTTCCTGCGCGGAGTGCATGACTTTGACATCGTGCGGCAGCGCCAGCGCGATGGTCCCCTTTTCGCAGACGAGCTCCGCGCGGACATCGTAGCCGTACTGCGCGTTGACGAAGACCTCGGCGTCGACGACGACGCCGTCGTCCATCTCGAGCAGCAGGATCTGCGGGTCCTGCATCTTCGACAGTCCGGTCTTGCGCGGGGTGACAACGGTCACCCGCTTCACTTCCCGGCCGAGCACGAACCGGGCGATGTCGAACTCGTGCACGGCCGAGCCCGTGATCAGCATCGAATCGGTTGCGAGCGGCGGCGCGGCGACGTTGCGGTGGATGCAGTGCATGAGCAGCGCAGCGCCCAACTCCCCCTGCTCCAGCCGCCGCCTCATCTCGATATAGCCCGGGTCGAAACGGCGCATGTAGCCGACCGTCACCAGTCTTCGCCCGAGCGCGTGTTCCCTGCGGACGATCTGCAGACATTCTTCGACTGTCGGCGCGAGCGGCTTCTCGCACAGCACCGGCTTGCCGAGGTCGAGGCACGGGGTCACATAGGCGCCGTGGCTTCGATCCGGCGAGGCCACCAGCACCGCATCGACATCGCTGTCGCGGATGAGGTCCAGCGGGTCCGCGACCGTGCGCGCCGTGTTGCAGATGCCGGCGACCTTGGCCATTCTGCCGGCATCGACGTCGGACACGGCCACGAGCTGCGCGCCGGCCACCGCGGTCGACAGGGTCTGCGCATGGTCGGTGCCCATCACCCCGGCGCCGATCAGTCCCACTCTGATCGTCATCGGGGAGGCGGCAAGAAGAGTCGGATGCGCATGATGCGGCCCGGGCCGGCGCGGCTACGAGTCCGCCACCCCCCCATCCTCGTGTGTGGCATGGTAATACCGCATGGCCATGCCCCCCGCCTCCTCGATCGAGTAATCGGGCGCGCGCCTGGCGCACTGCGCTTCGTCCACTTCGACGCCCAGGCCGGGCTTGGTCGGCGGCAGGATATGTCCGTTCACCACCGGCAGCGGATCCTTGAGCAGCGCCTGCGCTTCCGGCGCGCCCTCCGGGTCGATCATCTCCTGGATCACGAAGTTCGGCGATGCCAGGTCGATGTGCACGCACACCGCGGTGGCCAACGGTCCTAGAGGATTGTGCGGGGCCAGGCCGGCGTAGTACGTCTCGGCCATCGCCGCGATCTTGCGCGTCTCGGTGATGCCGCCGGTGTGGCAGGGATCGGGCTGCAACAGGCTAGCCGCGCCGCGCTCGAGGATCTCGCGGAAGCCCCAGCGCAGGAACAGGCGTTCTCCGGTGGCGATCGGCGTGGTGAGCGCGCGCGCGACTGCCACCATCGCCTTCGGATTTTCGGCTTGCACCGGCTCCTCGAGGAACAACGGGTTGTACGGCTCGAAGCGCTTGCCGTACTGAATGGCCATCTGCGGGCTCAAGCGCCCGTGCAGATCGAGAAGGATGTCGACGTCGTCGCCGACCGCCTCGCGGACGGTCTTGAGAAAGGTCTCGGCGTATTTGAGCTTTTTCGGTCCGTCCAGAACGTTCGTGATCGGCACGGGGACGGTCTTGATCGCGGTCCAGCCGCGCTCCACCTTCGAGCGCGCGCTTTCCACCGAGGCATCGAGCTCCGCGGCGCCGTGGCGGCCGGTCGCCGCCGGCCCGAGGAAGTGAGTGTAGACGCGCACTTTGTCGCGCACCCGCCCGCCGAGCAGCTCGTACACCGGCACGCCCAGGTCCTTGCCTTTGATGTCCCAGAGCGCCTGGTCGATGCCGCTGATCGCCGACAGACCGATCACGCCCATGCGCCAGAACCCGCTGCGGTAAAGGATCTGCCAGCAGTGCTCGATGCGGCGCGGGTCCTGGCCGAGGATCATCGGCTCCATGTCCTGGACGCAACCCGCGATCGCTCGCGGTTTGCCTTCCAGCGTGGCCTCTCCCCACCCGACCAGACCGGGTTGGTCGGTCTCCACCTTGACGAAGACGATGATGCGATGACCGCCGTCGGCCACGATCGGGGTGATCCGAGTGATCTTCATGAGCAGCGCGCCACGGGTTGGGGGATCGGAGGCAGAAAGGATAGCTCGATCCGGGCGGCTCGCGTGGACTTCTCATCGCCCAGGGCTTACCCTGTAGCGCTCGACGCGCGTCAACTCCAGGGAGGCGATCATGGCTGAGAGGGAAAGGCGCGAGGTGCTCAAAGCGCTCGGCGCGGGAGCGCTGGCGGCAAGCGGCGCGTTCACACTCGCGCGCGGCGCCAGAGCGGCAACGCCCGAGCTGCGCTACCCGCCCGAACGAGGCGCTCAACTCCGGTTCCTGCGCTGGAAACGCTTCGTCCAGGGTGACGAGGATCAGTGGCTCGCGAACACCCGCAAGTTCACCGAGCTCACTGGTGTGACGGTCCATGTCGAAAGCGTGAGCTTGGAGGACCTTCCGTCCAAGGCGGCGATGGCGGCCGATGTAGGCGCCGGCCCCGATATCGTCATGGGCGGCTTCGGTCAGCCTCAGCTCTATCCCGACAAGTGCCTGGACCTGACCGAGCTGGCGAACGATCTCGCGGACAGGTACGGCGGGTGGTATGACTCCGTCAAGGCCTATTGCATGAGGGAGGGGCGCTGGATCGCGCTCGGGATGGCCTTTCCGACCAGCTGCGTGGTCTATCGAAAGAGCATGGTGCAGGCGGCGGGTTTCAGCGAGATCCCGCGCGACCTGCCCGGGTTCCTGAAGCTGTGCCGCGCATTGAAAGCCCGTGGCACGCCGGCCGGGTTCGCGCTGGGCAATGCTGCGGGAGACGCGAACAGCTGGTGCCACTGGCTCGTGTGGTCGCACGGCGGGCGGTTGGCCGACGAGCACGATCGCGTCGCGATCAACTCCCGGCAGACCGTGGCCGCGCTCGAGTACGCCCGCGAGCTGTATCCGACCTTTGTCCCCGGCACGCTCTCGTGGCTGGACCCGAGCAACAACAAGGCGTTTCTCGCGGGCCAGATCGCGCTCACCTACAACGGCATTTCGATCTACTACGTCGCCCAGACTTCCGCCGACCCGGCCCTGAGAGCGATCGCGGCCGACATGCAGCATGCGCACTTCCCCGTCGGCCCCGTGGGGCGGCCTACCGAATTGTCTCCCTTCACGTGCGCCTGGGTGTTTCACTACACCCCGTATCCGAACGCAGCGCGCGAGTATCTGCGCTTCATGCTGGAGCGACAGCAGTACGAAGCGTGGCAACGGGCATCGCTGGGCTACTTCGCGCAGACGCTTCGCGCTTACGAGTCCGATCCGATCTGGACCGAAGATCCCAAGCGCACACCGTTTCGCGACGGGCCGAGCATGACGCTGCACCCAGGGTATGCCGGCAAGGAGGGTGTGGCCTCCGCCGCATGCCTGGCCGATTTCATCCTGGTCAACATGGTCGCCGAGGCCGCGACGGGACAGCTAAGCCCCCAAGCGGCAGCGGCACGGGCAGAGATGCGCGCGCGGCGATACTACAAGACCTAGCATCGCGAACCCGAGCGCGCGATCGGGCCGTGGACGCGGCGCGCGCCGCTGCTCCTTGAAACCGACCGCAGACTCCACGTAAGCAACGGGTCAGCTCGGTTGCATTTCGCAACTCAGCCAGGGCCGGACGCAACCAAAACCCCGGGCTGAAATCTTCCGCTTACAATTCTGTGGTGGAATGCAGGACAAGGCAACGGGTTCCGGCTGTGCTCGCAAACAGCAGGCCGACCGTCCAAG
>Ga0335085_10016258_pt1 | contig 10757 bp, 9 predicted proteins | sample Lox_Sample_45_FD_206712 | JGI IMG/M metagenome (GOLD analysis project Ga0335085, IMG submission 206712) | Soil microbial communities from Loxahatchee National Wildlife Refuge, Florida, United States - Lox_Sample_4.5 | ecosystem: Environmental > Terrestrial > Soil > Wetlands | place: USA: Florida... | reverse complement strand
GGGTTCAGCGTGTCGTGGAACAACACAGTGCCTCCCAACAGAGGAGGCACCCAGAGGCCCATGAACTGGCCGAACACATGGCTGAGCGGCAGCAGGTCCAGGAACCGCAACGGATGGAAGATGCGCTCGTATTTCAGGTAGGGCTGCATCTGCGCTTCGAGCGGCTCGAGATTCGCCAGCAGATTGCCGTGCGAGATGGCCACGCCCTTCGGCTCCGCGGTCGTTCCGGAAGTAAAGACCAACTGAGCGAGATCGGAACGAGAGAGAGAAGGAGGAGCGAAGGGTGCATCGCCGTGGCGCGCGAGCGTTGGCGCCAGCTCATCGAGCAGGAAGGTAGCGCCGGCTTTCCGGCCGGCAGCCGTTTCGTCCAGCCGCGCTGCCAGCTCCCTGCCGACGACAATTGCTTTAGCCTGCGTGTCGCGCGTCACGCGGAGCGCAAAATCGGGCGCGGCGATGCGATCCATGGGCACGGCCACGGCGCCGCGCAGAATGCAGCCGAAAAACGCGGCCACCCATTCGGCGCAGTTCTCGCCCCACAACAGCACGCGCTCGCCGCGCTGGATGCCGCGGTCTTCAAGTTCGCGCGCAAACTGGCGGGCGACAAGCGCCATTCGCGCGTAGCTCCAGCGCTCGGTGCGGTACCCGCGGTGATGCACCCAAGCGGGCGCGTCACCGTGCCGATCGAGCTGCTGCACAAACTCGACGAGAGATTGACGGGGCATGCTCGGTGCGCCGCCAGCGGCGCGCGCTAAGTGTAGCGAGGAACGGGAGGGCGAGAAAGGCGGGCAAGCGCCCGGCCGGTCTGCGGTCCCAGTTGCACTAAATTGAATTGACGAGGACGGCTTCACGTGATAGATAACAGCTACGTTACGTCTTTCGAATTATAGACAGAATGCCTCCATCGCTTTATTCACGATTCCTCTCCCTATTCCTCGCCGGCAGTCTTCTGCCACTCGTGTGCCCATTGCGCATGTCTGCGCAGGACCCGCCAGGAGCGGGCACAAACCAGCCCGCGCGTAAGTCTGAAGCGACCACACTCCCCAATCCGCCCGCGTTCGCCCTGGAGGACGGAACGCCGGTCAGACTACGGCTCACAAGGGAACTCTCGTCTGCCGACGCGACCAAGGGAGAAACGGTGGATTTCCGAGTGGTCGAAGCCGTGAAGGTGCACGACGTGGTGGTGATCCCCGAGGGCAGCATCGCCTGGGCCACTGTGACGGAAACGCAGCACAAGCGGCGTATGGGCCGGGGCGGAAAGCTGAACCTGGCCATCGACAAAGTACGCCTGGCCGATGGCGCGCGCGCGCCGCTCCGCGCAGTGAAGGATATACAAGGCGCCGGGCACGTGGGCGCTATGACTACGGCAATGGTGGCGACCGGCATCTTCTTTTTTCCCGTGGCTCCTCTGTTTCTCTTCGTGCATGGGAAAGACGTGAAGATCCCGGAAGGCACGGAAATCACCGCTTACGTCAATGGGGACTTCGCGCTTGACCACGACAAATTCGCAGCGCTCGCGACGCAGAAGGCATCCACAACACAGGAATCCGCTGCGGGCGATGGGGACGAGGCCGGCCCGAAGCCGGACGAGACGCCCGGCACAATTGTGCTGAATATCAAATCCGAACCATCCGGTGCTGACGTCTATCTGGATGGAAACTTCGTGGGCGACACTCCCTCCTCGCTACAGGTCGCTGCCGGCGACCACCATCTCAAGGTCAGCACGAAAGGCTACCGGACCTGGGAGACAGACCTGAAAGTGGACGCGAAGAGTCCTCGGGACTTCCTCATCACGCTCATCCACTAGGCCCGGGTTCCCCATACCTGCGGCGTCTGCGCGGCGCTGACTCACTTCGCTGCCGATGGGCGGCGCGCCTTTACCTCGGCCAGCAGCTGCTCGATTTTGTCTTCCTGGCCGAGCCGGTCGAGGCGAAGTTCGAGATCGTCGCGAAGCAGTTCGCCTTCCGCGTCGCCGATGGCCTCGGCACGCGCAATCTTGCCGCGCATGCGGTCAAAGGCCTGTGAAGCGGCGCCTTCCTGGATGGCACGGCCGGCGCGATTGGCGCGGTCCGCGGCGCGCGCGCGGCGGTGGCGTGTGGCCAGCATTTCGGCGCGAGACTTGGCTTCGGCGATCTTCTGTTCCAGGCTTTGCAGGGCCTTCTTCAGGGCTTCCACCTGAGTGCGGTGCCCTTCAATCTGCTCGGCGAACCCCTCTTCGAGCACCATACAGCTCTGGTAACGCTCGAGCGCGGCGCGGGCCAGGTCGTCGTGCTTTTTGTCCACGGCGAGCTCCGCCTTGTGCATCCATTCGGCCATTTTCCCCTCGTTTTCCTTGCGCTTTTTTTCGAGCAGATGCTGATCGGCCACGGAAATGGCGAGCTGCGTCTTCACCTGCAGGAGCTGGTTTTGCATGTCCAGCAGAATCTGCTTGAGCAGCTTTTCCGGATCCTCGGCGCGGTCGATCAGATCGTTGAGGTTGGCGCGAATCAGTGTGCTCACTCGTTCCATCAGTGCCATGGTCTTCCTCCTTGCGGGTCATTCCATCCATCGAGCCAGCGCGGCCCCGAAGCTCACGGCGGCAGCGCCGCGGAAGCAGTTCCTCAGCCCGGCTGCCGCAGGGGAAGCCGGGCTGAGGAACGACAGCGTTGTGTTTGCGGCGGAGCGCATCTCTCAGTCTCCGGCCTTGGGCGCCGGTTTCGGAGCGGCCGGCGTTGCGCCCGCGCCAATCTGCTTGATGCGGGCGAACAGTTCCGACATCTGCATGCCGGAGAGCGCTTCAAAGACGGCCGGAATCTGCGCGGCCATCTTCGTCATGTCGCCGGTGAGTTTATTGACGCCGGCGGAATCACCATTGCCCGTGGACACGATGGTGATCTTGTCCACATTCTGGAGCGGGCCTGCCATGGCCCGCATGACTTCGGGAAGGGAACTGATCAGGCGGTCGACCACGGCGGCCTGGTTCCATTCCTGATAGGCCTCGGCCTTTACGTTCATGGCCTTGGCGTCTGCCTCGCCCTTCTTGAAGATGATTTCGGCTTCCGCTTCGCCCTGCGCGCGGATGGCCGCGGCCTGGCCCTCGGCTTCCACCATCGTCTTCTGGCGCTCGGCGGCAGCGAGAGTTTCGATCTTCTGCCGCTGGATTTCGGCTTCTTTGAGCACCTGGGCGATAAGCTCCTTTTCGCGGCGGTTGATTTCCGCTTCCTGGACCTTCACCTGATGCTCTTTTTCGACTTGCTGCACGGTCACCAGTTCGGCCACTACCTTCTGCTGCATGACGTTGGTTTCGATTTCATACGCCTTGTCGGCATGGGCCTGCTGGCGCTTCACCTCTTCGGTGTAGTTGGCCTTCTTGATCTCCAGGTCGCGTTGGGCTTCGGCCTGCTTGGCCAGCGACAGGGTTTCGGCCAGCACCCGTTCCTGGTCGGCAATGGCTTTGCCGGTGGCCGACGCTCTCTGCGCCTCCGCGCGCTTGATGGCGATGTCGCGTTCGGCCTCGGCCGCCGCGACTTCCGCATCGCGCTTGATGCGGGCCACGTCCGGCCGTCCCATGTTCATGATGTATTCGTTTTTGTCCTTCACGTCCTTGATGGTGAAGGAAACGACCTCGAGCCCCATCTTGCTCAGATCTTCGGCGCAAGTGGAACGCATGCGCTCGCTGACCATCTCCGGCTCCTTGACGATCTGCTCCACGGTGAGCTGGCCGATGATTCCGCGCAGGTGTCCCTCCATCACCAGCCGGATGAGCGCTTCGCGCTCCTGCGGCTGCTTGGAGAGGAACTGCTCGGATGCCGTGGTGATCGATTCCGGATCACTGCGCACCTTGATCTGGGCCACGGCCTCCACCGTGACGGCCACGCCCTGCTTTGTGTACATGTCCTGCCGAGGTGCTACGTCGAACGACATCAGCTCGAGCGACAACTCCCGGCAGGATTCGACCATCGGGAAAATGATCGTCCCGCCCCCCTTGACGATGCGCGTGCCGCGAAAGCCGTACACCACAATCGCTTCATTCGGCCCGGCGCGGCGGAACATCTTGGCCATCACCACCATCAGGAACAGAATGGTGAGGACCATCAGACCCGCGACGACCCATGCAGTCAGTGCCATTTCCATACTCCCTCCTTTCCGCGTTAGTTTGCCTAGAGCCCGAAATCCTCTCGTTTCCCCCTGTTGCGCGCCGCCTCAGGAATTTGCAATCACCTCGATCAGCAGCAGTATGGTGAGCGTCAGGATGCCGACGATGATCCACACCGTGAATGCCGTGCCCATGACTCCTCCTCGCCGCGCTCGGCGTCTCCCGATCGGCCGCGCTTACTTCACCATTTCGTCGAATCTCTTCACGTAAGCCATGCCGCGCTCGTAGCGCTCCACCACGACTTCCGCGCCGCGTTCGAGCGCCTGGCCGTCTTCCGATCGCGCCGATGCGGACCGGCGCGTGCCTTCCTGCGTGAATTGGATTTCGCCGATACCGCCCGCGCGAATCGGCACGGTCACTGTGCCGAGCACGCCCACCATCTCAAAGTCGGCCGGATCAAGCTGCGATTCGTGCGGCAGCAGCACTTTGGCCATGAACAGGAACACGATGGACGCTCCCGTCAGGCCGCCCGCTACCGCTGTTCCAACTGCGGCCATCGCTGCCAGGGCGTAATAGCGCGTGGCCAGAAATCCCACTCCGCCGAACCAGGCGAAAAACGCGCAGATGGTCATGAAATCAATAGGCGACGCGCTGGCCTTGCCGCGCGCGATGCCGCCTTTTCCAGCCACACCGCCGGCGTGTCCCTGCGCCATCAACGGCCCATGTCCCGCATGGGCATGAAAACCACCGTGGCCCGCATGACCGGAGATATGTCCGCCCAGGTGATGCGGGAGATGGAGATGCAACGCGCCAAGCACGAACGAGACCAGGCTCAACGTGAAGCCCACCAGAAAACAAACCAGAAAGAAGTTCGACAGTGTCATGACGACTTCCTCCGGGAGCGCCCCTCGCGCTTCGCGGCGTGGCCGTTGCGCGGCCCCTCCGCCGGACGCGAAGGATGCAGGGTGTGGTGGAGCTGGTCCACCAGGCCCGGAACCTCCAGAATCGAGCGCAGCAAAATGACCGCGCGCCGCGCCTCGGGATATCCGCTCAGAGCCAGCAGCGCATCGTGCACCTCCGCGTCGCGGTGGAACTGCTCCGCACCGGATCGCAGCCAGGCTTCCAGCGTGAATCCACCGGCACCCAGCGGCGAGAGCAATTCGGGGTGATATCCCTCGGGATCGTCCACCAGATGGCTGGGATGGACCTTGAAGAAGCTGGCGAGCAGCTGGCGCGTGTGATGCGTCAGGTGCGGGCGCGCTCCGCTCTCGATCTGCGAGAGATAAGCCTGGCTGATGGACTCGCCCAGCTCGTTGCGGATCGCGCGCACGACTTCGGATTGAGTCATGGGGCGATCGAGGGAGCGGAGCTGTCCTTCGACCAGGCGGAGATACCGAATTTTCTGGCCGAGGGTCATGGAGTTCGGATTAGCGATTCGCTATAGACATATAGCGATATGCGATATGAATGTCAAGGGAATTCGGAAAGGCGACGCAACTCCTTTATGTGCAGTTACTTACTGGAGACGCCCCCCGCGCTGCATCGACTCTCAGCCGCGAGGGCCGCGGGCATTTTCACGCCTTTGCGGCTTGTTCGAGGAGGGTCTTCTTGTCGACTTTTCCACTGACCCCGCGGGGAAGTTGCTCAACCACGGTAATGGTTCGAGGAACGCGCGCAGCATCCAGGCGTTCGCGGCAAGCGGCACGCACGGTGGCGGAGTCCAGTGTGGTTCCAGGCTTCGCAACCAGGTAGGCGACGAGGGCCGCGCCGCGTGCGGGATCGTTCACTCCAATCACGGCAGCTTCTTCCACGCCGTCGAGCGTCTCCAGGATTTGTTCAATCTCGGCGGGATACACCTTTTCGCCCGCCACTTTCAGCATGTCGTCGGCGCGGCCTGAGAGATGGAGATAGCCCTCGGAATCCAGCCAGCCGCGGTCGCCGGTACGCAAGACGCCGCCGGGAATTTTCTGAGCGGTGGCCTCAGGCTGGTGGAAATAGCCGAGCATCACGCTGGGGCCTTCCACGCACACTTCTCCGTGTTCACCGCGGGCGAGCGGGCGCATATCTTCGCGGATGGAGACATGGACGTTCGGCAGCGGCAGGCCGACGCTGCCGGTCCGGTTGCTTCGCGGCCGGTTGAAGGAGACTACCGGGGAGGCTTCTGTGGCGCCGTAGCCCTGCAGCAGCGGTCGGGAGAATCGCTGCTCGAAGGCCTGTCCGATTTGGTCGCTCAGCCGCTCGGCGCCTGCAATGCAGAGGCGGAGTGACGCTGCGTCCGCGTCCGCAGGTTCCTTGGCCAGCAGGCGGAATTGGCTGGGCACGCCAATCATTGCCGTCACGCGATGCGTGGCCACGGATTGGAGCGATGTGCGAGGCACGAACCGGTCCTCGAGAATCACCTTTCCGCCGAGAATGAGCGGGAGCAGCAGCGTGACGGTCAGCCCGAAAGCGTGAAAGAGCGGCAGAATGGCGAGCATCACATCCTCGGCGGTGAATTCGCCGGCCACGCGGCAACCTTCCGCATTGGCCAGCAGATTGGATTCGGAGAGAGCCACAGCTTTCGGACGCCCTGTGGTGCCGGAGGTGTAAAGGAGCACGGCAGCTTCGAGCGCGAGCGGGATCATCCGCGGATCCGCGGCGGCAGCGTCGCCTCGTGTTGCCACGATGGGTTCGAGGCCTGCTTCCGCAGCACGCGGGGCTAGTTCTTCCGCGGCCAGCACGCTGCGAAAGCCAGCTTCGGCAGCCATGAGTTTGAGGAGCGGGGCGGGCGCAACCCACGGGAGTACCGCAGCTGTTTTCCCGGACCAGAGTGCTCCCAGGAGGGCTGCAGCGAAGCCGGGGGAATTCGGATGCAGAACGCCAACGACGTCGCCGGCGATGCCGGTCAACTGGCTCGAAATGGCGGCGGCGCGGCGTTCGAGCGTTCCGTAGTCCCATGATTCCCGCGGAGAGACAAGCGCGGGCGCCTCGGGACACCGCGAGGCCGCGGCGCGTACGGCGGATAGAATCGCACTCCCAGTCCGGTCGGGCATTTCAGGGTGGCGTGCAGCATAGCAGAGCGCATACGCCGCGGGTAGAGGACGTCCGCAGCTTATCCCGGCGCGGCCTCCGCGCAGTGTCGCGGGCCTCCGCTCCCTTCGTATCGTATACCGGTCCTAGTTTCCGGCCCGGTCAGGACGGGCATTCGCAATTGGCTACGGCCTTCGAGGAGATGCTTTCCCCGGACCGCGAAGAACACTACGATACTTGTCACATGCGGCTGCCTTGGGTCATTGCTCACCGCGGCGCCTCCGCGGTCGCTCCGGAAAACACGATGGCTGCGTTCCGCCGCGCCCAGGAAATGGGCGCGGAATGCATTGAGACCGACCTGCACCTCTCCCGCGACGGGCGGCTGATCATCCTGCACGACACGACGCTGGATCGCACCACCTCCGGCAGCGGTCTGGTGAAAAATCATACGTACAATGAGCTTCGCCAGCTCGATGCCGGGCGCTGGTTTTCACAGTCGTTTGCAGGGGAACGGCTCCCGTCGATCGATGAACTGCTGGATTTCGCGGGGCAAGCGGACCTGAGCCTGTATCTGGAGATCAAGGGTGGCGCGGGCTACGGAGTGGAGCGCGCGGTGATCAGCGCGCTGCGCGGGCGGAAGGAATCAAAAGCTACCGTAGTCTTGTGCTTCGATGCTTCCGTACTGGACAGGATTCATCAGCTCGACCGCCTGCTGATGACGGGTCTCCTGTTCGAATCGGACGGCGAGGAGATGGTGAAAGAGGCGGTTCGTGTGGGCGCGCGGCAGATCGGGCCGCGAGGCGATTGCGTGACTCCCGGACTGATCGAGGACGCCCACCGGCGCGGGCTGAAGGTGATCGCCTGGACGATCAACGAAGGAACTCAGATGCGGGCGCTGGCGGCCATGGGAGTGGACGGCATCATCACGAATTATCCCGATCGCCTGCTTGCCGTGCGCGAATCGTTGCTCCAGAAGTAGCCGCTGCGCGCCAGACGGCGGCGAGCTGTGCGAGGGAAAGCTCCTCAGCGCGCGAGCCCGCCGGCGCTCCCGCCGACTCGAGCCATTCGAGCGCCTGAGCCCGGGGCGCGAGCGAGAGCAGATTGTTCAGCAGCTTTTTCCGCTTCTGCGCGAAGCAGGCCTGCGCAAATCCCAGGAATTCTTTCGGATCCTCCACGGCGAGTTGCCCCGCCGCCCCCGGCGCACGCAGGCGAACGAGCGCCGAAGTGACGCGCGGCGGCGGCCGGAAGGCGCCCGGCGGAATGATGAGCACGATTTCCGGCCGCGTGTGGTACTGCGTGGCCACGGAGAGATAGCCGTAGTCGCGCGTTCCCGGCCGCGCCACCAGCCGGTCCGCCACTTCGCGCTGGATGACCACGTGGATTCCGGCCAGCCGTGCGGCAATCGGAAAGAGACGGTGGAGGATCGGCGAAGTAATGTAGTAGGGCAGGCTTCCGTAGACGGACACGGGCGCTCCCGGCGCAGCCGCGTCTGCAGTGGACACGAGCGCTGCAAGATCGACCTTCAAAATGTCTCCCTGAACGATCGTGAGGTTTGCCGCTTCCGAAGCAAGGCGGCGGAGGTGGTGAACCAGCGGCGGATCTTTCTCGATGGCGTAGACGCGCGCAGCTCGCTGGACGAGTTCCGCGGTCATTTCGCCGCGGCCCGCGCCGATTTCGATCCAGGCTTCGCCGGCGCCCACGCCCAGCGCTTCAACAATGCGGCGGCGCCACGCCGCGTCCACCAGGAAATGCTGCCCCAGCCGCTGCCCCATGCCGCCGGAGTGTAACAGGGTTGCTCTGCCCGTTGCTGCGCGACCTCCCGGCATCCGGGGATTTCCTTGACGCTCGCCGGTTCCTCCTTTACCGTGAGTGGCCTCGCGCTGGAATCATGAAAATATTGTTCGCAGCCTCGGAAGCGGTCCCCTACGCCAAGACCGGCGGGCTGGCGGACGTGCTCGAAGGACTGCCGCGCGCTCTGGCGGCCGTGGGGCACGACGTGGCCGTGGTGCTTCCGCTCTATCGCGGCATCGGCACCCGGCGCACCGTGGTTTCCAGCCTGACCATCCCGGTAGGGCCCCGGATGCATTTTCCCGCCATCCGCGAAAGCGATCCGCTTCACGGAGTGCGCTACTTTTTTGTGGATGCCGGAGAGTTTTTTGATCGGCCCGCGATCTACGGGGAATGGGGGGGCGCCTACGGCGACAATCCGGAACGCTTCACGCTGTTCAGCCGGGCAGTGATTGAAGTCGCGAAGCAGGTTTGGCGGCCGGATCTGATCCACTGTCACGATTGGCACACCGCGCTCGTTCCCGTGCTTCTGCGCGGCCAGTACGGCTACGACCCGGCCTTCACGCATATTCCCGTGGTCCTCACCATACACAACATGGCCTACCAGGGCCGTTACGGGCGCGACATCATGTGGCGGACGGGCCTGCCCGGCCATCTGTTCGATTCCGGCGAGCTGGAGTTTTGGGGCGACGTGAATTTCCTGAAGGGCGGCTTGCTTTACAGCGACTATCTGACCGCGGTCAGCCGAAAATACGCCGAGGAAATTCAGACCCCCGAATTCGGTTACGGGCTGGACTCGGTTGCGCGGGCGCGGGCATCGCGGCTGGTGGGAATCGTAAACGGCGCGGACTACTCCACCTGGAACCCGGAAAACGACCGGTGGATCGCCGCGAATTACTCCGCGGCGGACACCACCAACAAAGCCATCTGCAAGCAGGACCTGCTGCACGAAATGCGCCTGCCGCCGGAGAACAACGGCCGGATGCTCATCGGCATTGTTTCGCGTTTCGTAGAGCAGAAGGGTTTCGACCTCATCGCGCACGTGGCGCGCGAGTTCATGGACGAAAACGTGGCGCTCGTGGCGCTCGGCTCCGGCGATCACCGGTATGAAGCCTTCTTCCGCATGCTGGCGGACGCGCGGTCGGACCGCGTAGCGGTCCGCATCGGATTTGACAACGTGCTGGCGCACAAGATCGAGGCGGGCGCGGACCTGTTCCTGATGCCTTCGCGCTATGAGCCCTGCGGCCTGAGCCAGATGTACAGCATGCGCTACGGCACGATCCCTCTGGTGCGCGCCACAGGAGGCCTGGACGACACCGTGCAGCCCTTCGAGCCGGGGACGGGCCAGGGAACCGGGTTCAAGTTTTGGGATGCCACCGGCCCGGCGCTGCTGGACACGGTGCGTTGGGCGCTGCATTGCTATTGGGACCGCAAGGCCTGGGAGAAGGTGATGCGGAACGCCATGGCGCAGAACTTTTCCTGGGAGACGGCCGCGGCAAAGTATCTCCAGGTCTACGAGCGCGCACGGGCCTTGCGCGCATAGGCATTTGGCGGCAGGCGGATCGCGGATCTCGCTATGGCGGGCCCCAAGCAACGCCCGTTTTGGTGTAGCATCTAAATAGGACGCCTAAGCGAAAGCGCCTGGCAAAAGGAGTCGAGGAATCATGTCTGACGCAGTAGGACAAGTGAACGACGCTAATTTCAAATCGGACGTCATAGAAGCGAGCAAATCACAGCCCGTGATGGTGGATTTCTGGGCCGAATGGTGCCGACCCTGCCTGATGCTCGGGCCGACCGTGGCGGAAGTGGCGCAGGAAAATGCTGGCAAGATCAAGGTCGTGAAGATGAACGTGGACGAGAGCCCGGTCACGCCGTCGCAATACAACAT
>Ga0335085_10016257_pt1 | contig 10758 bp, 9 predicted proteins | sample Lox_Sample_45_FD_206712 | JGI IMG/M metagenome (GOLD analysis project Ga0335085, IMG submission 206712) | Soil microbial communities from Loxahatchee National Wildlife Refuge, Florida, United States - Lox_Sample_4.5 | ecosystem: Environmental > Terrestrial > Soil > Wetlands | place: USA: Florida... | reverse complement strand
CTTTCGGCTTGCGCACCCGCGTCTTGAGCCGCTGCCAGGCCTTTTCCGGCTCCATCCGGTAGGTCTCGGGCGAGGTCAGGACCTCCATCTCCTCCTGCACCCAATCGGCGCGGCTGCGGCGGCCGAGATCGGCGACCAGCGCCGCATAGACGTCGCGCAGATGGGTGACGTCGGAGATGGCGTAGGCGAGCTGCGCTTCCGACAAGGGCCGCCGCGTCCAGTCGGTGAAACGGTGCGACTTGTCGAGCGTGTCTCCGGTGATGCGCTGCACGAGCTGGTCATAGGAAATGGAATCGCCATAGCCCAGAACCATGGCGGCGACCTGGGTATCGAAGATCGGATGCGGGATGAGCTTGGCGGCGTGCCAGACGATTTCGATGTCCTGCCGCGCGGCATGAAACACCTTCATCACCTTCTCGTCCGCCATCAGCGCATAGAACGGGGAAAGATCGATGCCCGGCGCCAGGGCGTCGATGACGACGGCTTCGTCGGGCGAGGCCATCTGCGCCACGCACAGCAGTGGATAGTAGGTGGTCTCGCGCAGGAACTCGGTATCGACGGTGACGAAAGGATGGGCCGCCATTCGCTTGCACGCGGCAGCCAGTTCGGACGTCGTTGTTATAGGCTGCATTGCGACTGGGGCGGCGGCGTGACTCGACATCGACCGACAGTGTCCGTCAGATGCCACGCGCATGGCAAGACACCGCGTCAGCCGCTGCTGGGGTGCAGCTACCGGCCGCGCACCTTCTCCATCTGGATGAACTCCCAGGGACTAGGGAAAGCTCCTACCGGGACTTCGATCAAGGTCGGTCCGTCGCGATGGACGAACGCGCGCCGCAACGCCTGGCGCAGTTCGTCCGGCGTCCTGGCGCGCATGGCCTCGGCGCCGAAGCTTTTGGCGTAGGCGACGAAATCCGGATTGGCGAGATCGCTGGCGATGAGGCGGTTGCCGAAGCGCTCCTGCTGGATGCGCCGCACATTGCCGAAGGCGCCGTCGTTGAAAACGATCGTGACGAGCGGAATGCGATGCAGGATCGCGGTCGCCATCTCGTTCGCGGTGAAAAGAAATCCGCCGTCGCCCGAGATCGCCACCGCTGGCACGTCGCGCCGTGCGTGCTGGGCGCCGAGCGCGGTCGCAAAGCCCCAGCCGAGATTGTCCTGGTAGCCGGGCGAGAGGAACGTGCGCGGCTTGTAGACCGGAAACGCGAGCCGCGCGGCGAAGCCGATCTGTGTGACCTCGTCGACGAAAATGCCGTCCTCGGGCAGTTCGGCGCGGATGGCATCGAGGAACGCAATCTGCGGTCCGATCTTTTCCAGGCGCTTGCGCCACGCCGCCTGCCGCTCCTGCATCTCGGCCTTGCGTGACGGGCGCTTGGCGTTATGGGCCGGCAATTCGGCGACGAGGCGCTGAAGGATGGGCTTGGCGTCGCCGGTCAGCGCCACGGCGGGACGATGCAGGCGGTTGTGTTCTTCGGCGTCGGCGTCGATGCGGATGATGGCAAGCTCGCGGTCGATGCCCCATTGCCGCAACTGGATAAGGAGCCGGGTGCCGACCGCCAGCACCACATCGGCCTCGCCCCATAGATCGCGCCCGACCGGCAAGGTCACGCTCAATGGATCGCGGCTGTCGAGCACGCCGCGGCCGCGGCGATAGCCGAGCACCGGCGCCTGCAGCATGGCGGAGAGCGCGGTGATTTCGTCGGACGCATCCTGCGCCCCGCCGCCGCAGACGATCAGCGGCCGCTTCGCGGCGCCGAGACGCTTCGCCGCTTTGCGGATCGCTCCGGCGTCGATCTTCGGCGCAGGGACCGGAAGCGGGTCCTGCACCGCTACCGGGCCGGATTTGCCCCATACATCGATGGCGCATTCGAGCACGGCGGGTCCGGGACGGCCGGTGTGCATGGCGCGCAGCGCCCGCGCGGTCGCGCGCGAGGCCTGCTCGGGCTTGCGGATGAGCGCCGTGTGATCGACTAGGCGCTTGATGATGCCGGCCTGGTCACGGATTTCGTGAAGGTGGCCGAGGCCGCGGCCGATATCGGCGTCGGGGATTTGCCCGATGAGGCCGAGCACCGGCGCATTCATGGAATAGGCGGTGAGGAGCGCGGCCGCCGAGTTGAGCAGGCCCGGTCCCGGCACGACCGCATAGGCCTGCGGCTTGCCGGTCGCGAGCGCCGCGCCGAGCGCCATATAGGCGGCGCCCTGCTCGTGGCGGGTGTGGACCGGGCGCAGCCGCTCGGAGACCCGGAACAGCGCCTCGAACAGCATGTCGTTCTGCACGCCCGGCAGCGCATAGACGGTGTCGAGGCCGTGGGCGATCAGCGTCGCCAGCACCGCTTCGGCCGTGGTCATGGTCGAGGCCGCCGGAACCCCGTCGCTTCGCCGTTTTCGCGCTTTTGGCATTTGCACTCCCCGCAGGGGCGAGTGTGCAGATCGGTGCCCGTCTGTCGAGGCTTGGCCCGGCGCTTGACAAGGCGGCGGGGGCCATGTGGTTGTGCGCCTCCCTTTCCCGCAGCACTGGCGGATTCGAGCATGCACCGCTACCGCACCCATACCTGCGGCGCGCTCCGCGCCAGCGACATCGGCGCCGAAGTCCGGCTTTCGGGTTGGTGCCATCGCATTCGCGATCATGGCGGCGTGCTGTTCATCGATCTGCGCGACCATTACGGGCTGACCCAGGTGGTGGCCGATCCCGACAGCCCGGCCTTCAAGACGGCAGAGACGCTGCGCTCGGAATGGGTCGTGCGCATCGACGGCAAGGTGCGAAGGCGGCCCGGCGGCACCGAAAATCCCGACCTGCCGACCGGCGAGGTCGAAGTCTATATCCGCGAGATCGAGGTTCTGGGGCCGGCGGGCGAACTGCCGATGCCGGTCTTCGGCGACCAGGAGTACCCCGAGGAGACGCGGCTCAAGTACCGCTTCCTCGACCTGCGCCGCGAGCACTTGCACCAGAACATCATGAAGCGCGGCGCGGTCATCGATTCGATCCGCCGCCGCATGAAGGCGCAGGGCTTCTTCGAGTTCCAGACGCCGATTCTCACCGCCTCGTCGCCCGAGGGCGCGCGCGACTATCTGGTGCCATCGCGTATTCATCCCGGAAAATTCTACGCGCTGCCGCAGGCGCCGCAGCAGTTCAAGCAGCTCATCATGGTGTCGGGCTTCGACCGCTATTTCCAGATCGCGCCGTGCTTCCGTGACGAGGACGCGCGCGCTGACCGCTCGCCCGGCGAGTTCTATCAGCTCGATCTCGAAATGAGCTTCGTCACCCAGCAGGACGTGTTCGACGCCGTCGAGCCGGTGATCCGTGGCGTGTTCGAGGAATTTTCCGAAGGCAAGCCGGTGACGCCGAAATTTCCGCTCATTCCCTATGCGGAAGCGCTGCAAAAATACGGCTCCGACAAGCCCGATCTGCGCAACCCGATCGTGATGCAGGACGTATCGGACATATTCCGCGGCTCCGGCTTCAAGATTTTCGCGCGCATACTCGAAAGCAGCGCCAAGGCCGCGGTGTGGGCGATCCCGGCACCGACAGGCGGCTCACGCGCGTTTTGCGACCGCATGAATTCGTGGGCGCAGGGCGAAGGGCAGCCGGGGTTGGGTTACATCTTCTTCGCGCTTGATAACGCTACGGTCGTCGGCCGCGGCCCAGTCGCTAACAATCTCGGCGCGGAAAAGACCGAAGCGCTCCGCGCGCAGCTCGGTTTGAAGGACGGCGACGCCGTGTTCTTCGTCGCTGGCGAGCCCGCGAGCTTCGTCAAGTTCGCCGGCCCCGCGCGCACCAAGGTGGGCGAGGAGCTCGGCCTCGTTCAGAAGGACCGCTTCGAACTGTGCTGGATCGTCGACTTCCCGATGTACGAGTGGAGCGAGGAGGAGAAAAAGATCGACTTCTCGCACAATCCGTTCTCGATGCCGAACATGCCGGTCGAGGAATTCCTCGCGCTCGATCCGAACGATCGCGACAAGATTCTTTCGATGAAGGCGATCCAATACGACATAGTCTGCAATGGCGTGGAACTGTCGTCGGGCGCCATCCGCAATCACCGCCCCGACGTGATGAAGAAGGCTTTCGCCATCGCCGGCTACGACGAGAGCGTACTCGAGCAGAAATTCGGCGGCATGCTGCGCGCGCTGTCGCTCGGCGCGCCGCCGCACGGCGGCATTGCGCCCGGCATCGACCGCATCCTCATGCTGCTCTGCGGCGAGGAGAACCTGCGCGAAGTGGTGCTGTTCCCGATGAACCAGCGCGCCGAGGATTTATTGATGGGCGCGCCGTCGGAAGTCACGCCGAAGCAGTTGCGCGAATTGCACATCCGGACCGTCATGCCGGGCTAAGTGCCGTGCGGCTCGCCATCATGCGTCAACGGACTCAGGCAGCGGAACGCCGCCGTGTCATTATCCGCGCAGGCGGATGATCCAGTAACCACCGAATGTCACGTTAAGCGCTGCGAGTACTGGATGCTCTGCCGGAGCCTGTCATCGGGCCGGCCACTTCGGGCCGGACCCGTTGGCGGAGCATGACACGTCAAGAACTACATCATCACCTTCACGTCCTTGATGAACGCGGTGTCGATGCATTGTGTGGTGTCGGTCGTGTCCTTGAGGAGCTTGGCCTCGACCAGGAAGTCGCGCGTCTTCTGCCAGCGCTCCAGCGTGATGATGCCGATGCCCATGGTGGCGGCGTCGCCGCTTTCGATGGCCTTGACCTCGCGGATTTTCGTCAGGCCGAAATTGATCTGGCCGTCGTCCATCTTCGGATTGATCTTCTTGATGAGCTCGTTGCCGACGGTCGGGTCCTGCATATAGGCCTTCCAGCCCTCGACCGAGGCGCGGGTGAAGCTCGCCACCGCGTCGTGATTGTTTTTGATGAAGTCCGCCGTGGTCGCCATGGTGTTGGCGTAGGACGGATAGCCCTCCTTGGCGAACAGGAAGAACTTGGTCGGCATGTTCTGCTTTTCGGCGATGTAGGGCTCCGACGTGATGTAACCCGCGACCGCCGAGGTCGGATCGGTGATGAAGGTTTGCAGGTTCTGGCCCTTCGGCGCTGCCATGTCGTCGGTATAGCCGTATTTCTGCTTCAGCCACGGCCAATAGGTCGAATAGCCGCTCGAGGCGAAATAGATCTTGTGGCCCTTGAGATCGGCGAGCGAATTGATGTCGGGCCGGGTAAGAAGCCCGATCAGGTCGAACTGGAAGCAGGTGAAGATCGCCTTGACCGGAATCCCCTTCTCGAATGCGCTCATGATCTGGATGTCGTAGCTCATCACCACGTCGGCCTCGCCGCCGGCGAGAAGCTGCATGGGATTGAGCGAAGGGCCGCCCTGCTTCAATTCGACGTCGAGTCCGGCCTTCTCGTAGAGGCCGGCGGCCATCGCATGATAGAGCCCGCCATGCTCGGGCTCGGCGAACCAGTTGGTCAGTACGCGCACTTTGGCCGCCGCGCGGGCCCGCCGCGGCCGGCATAACGCGCCGCCGCCGATCGCAAGTCCGCCCGCCAACGCCTGTCGTCGCGAAATCCGCTTCATGGCTGGTCCCCCGTGGTCGTTACATGTGCGTGCCGTGGTCAAGCAAAATCCAAACCAGTCGAACGTGGCGGCGCAGCCGTGAAGACCGCGGGTTTGCGGCGGCTTTGCCCAATTTGTCACCGCGACTGCCTAGCGGTCAGCCATTCCACAGCGGCTGGAATTGCGTCGCCACCACCTCCTCGTAGGCCGGCTGCCGCTTGAGGATGCCCGCGGCTTGGGAAAAGTCGATCATGCGTTGAATCGCGTCGCGCGAGATCGCAGCCGCGTAGAACGGCAGGTCGCGGCGGATGAGATCGGTGATGAGTTCGGCTTCAGTCTTCGGAAAGAGCCTGCGGCCGATGCCGTGCGCAAGCTCCACATTCTCCTGCAACGCGCGCTGCGCACCGACCACGGCCCGCACCGCCGCGGCGGCGACCTCGGGCCGTTCCGCGATCAGCCGGTCGGACGCGACAATCGTCGCCATGGTGTAGTCCGGCACGCCGGGATCGCGCCGCGCGTCGAGCACGACAGTGCCGGCCCCGCGCCGCACGGCGAGCTCAGCACCCATGCCGTTCGCCCAAAAGCCATCGACGCGCCCGTCTTCCAAGGCTTGCGCCGCCATGACGCCGAAGCTCATGCCGGCGCCGTGCGCGCCCGGGATCGGCGCAATCGCGACGCCGTCGCGCTCGGGATCGATGCCGGCCTCAGCGAGCAGTTGCCGCAGCGCCATGCCGACCCAGTGCGCGGCGCCGATGCGGCGGCCTTTCACCACGGCGAGATCGCCGCGGCGCGCACGGAGATCGGAGCGCATCACCAGGAACCAGTACATGCCCTGCGCCTGCGCGCAGAGAAGCTTGGCGCCGCGCCATTCCGGAAAACCGCCAACCACGAGATGCGACGAGCAGCCGAGAAATTCGAGGCTGCTGTCATCGAGCGCCGCCAGCGCCTTCTCGACCGGCACCACGAGTTCCAGTTCGACGTCGAGCCCCTCGCGCTTGAACATGCCCAGCTCCACCGCCGCAATGGCCGGGAAGTAGGAATTCGAAATCAGGTCTGGGATTGCGATTTTCATGGCGGGATTGCGAAAAGCGCGGCGCGAATTGCGGCACGAAGCTTGCTAACCGCGAACGAAAACGCAAGGATGATTACGGGAGATCGCCGTGAGCGGAATACCGATCCTCAGCCTCAAGCCCATCGTCGATGGCGCGCCGAATGCGGACGAGGCTGTCGCACGCGAGCTCAAGCCGATTCTCGAAAGCTGGGGCGCGTTCCTGCTCGTAGACCACGGTGCGCCGGGCGCGGTCATGTCCGGCGCGTTCAAGGCTGCCGAGCGTTTTTTCCAGATGCCGCTCGACGAGCGCATGACCATCCGCGTCGCCCGCGACAACCGCGGCTATGTGCCGATGCACCAGACCCATTATCCCGGCAACAAGCCCGATTTGAAGGAGAGCTTCAATGTCGGGCGCGGATTGACCGCCGACGATCCCGACGTGCAAGCCGGCAAACCGCTCCACGGCGTCAATCGCTGGCCGGCGCTGCCGGGTTTCCGCGAGCCGGTCGAAGCCTATTTCGACGCCGTGACGGCGCTGGGCCGCCGCCTGCTGGGGCCGCTCGCGATCTGCCTCGGCATGCCGCCCGCGGCGCTGCGCAAGCTCTATGGCAAGCCGGTCGCGTTCATGCGGCTGTTCCACTATCCGCCGGACAGCAATGTCGATGACAAGGAGTTCGGCGCGGCGGAGCACAAAGACTACGGCTTTCTCACCATCCTGGCGCAGGACGCCAACGGCGGTCTTGAAGTCCGTTCGCCCGACGACGCGCTGGTTCCGGTGCCGCCGCGCACCGATGCCTTCGTCATCAATGTCGGCGACATGCTCTCAGAGATTACCGGCGGCCGCTTCCGCTCGCCGCTGCACCGCGTCGTCAATCGCTCCGGCGTCGCCAGATATTCCATCCCGTATTTCTTCGATCCGGATTTCGATGCCACGTTCGACGCCATGCCGGACGTCAGCGCCGGCCAATATCTGCTCAACAAGTTCGACAAGTTCTACAAATTTCGCCAGCAGCAGGCGGCGGCGTCCTGAGAATAGTTTGGGCCGCGCGACTGGTCGGCGCTCACTCCGCCGCGACTGCGAGCGGTGCCGGGCTAAGCGCGTCGACGATCGCGTGAAATTCCTCATCCATGCGCTTGAAGCGCATCAGCCTCAGGATCAGCCGAAGCTCGCCCAGCACATCGAGCGACAGCCGGCTGCCGTAGCCGAGCGCGCTCGCGATCTGGAACGCCTTGCGTTCCTCGCGCCGCCAGCGTTCGACCAGGGCGATCGCCGCGTCGAGGCTGCGGCCTGAAAGCAGAGCAGCTCGCGCCGCGAAGCGGGCGCGCAGGGCGGGGTGATCAGGCCCAAGCCGCAGCAGGTGTTCGATCCTGATCTTCAGCGCGCTGACGGCCGCAGCTTCGCCGAATGCGGCGTCGATCTGCCGGTACGCACTTTCCATCGCCGATTTTCTGTCGGCTTGCGCGGCAGCGCGCGCCCGGCGATCGCGCTCACGACTTTGGCGTTGGGTATGGCCCATTGAGTTGATGTCCCAGCGGCGCGGCTTCTCGTAACTGAATATAGGACAATAGTCAAGACGATGTATCCATTTTAGTGACGACAGCGGCGCGCTCGATGGCCGCCGCGATTCGCGGGCGGCGCCGGCTGATCAGCTTTTCAACGGGTTTGACGCAGGGGCGCGCGCGGCGCTCAGAACAGTTTGAGGCAGCACAAGACCTTGCCGACGACCTCGAGTTCGCCGAGCGGCGTCTCTTCGCTGGCGTGGTTCGGGTTGTCGGAAATGATCTTCACCCGGGTCGGCCGCGCCGAGCGCATGACTTGAAGACGCTTGACGACGATGTGGCCGAACGTGTCGCGAATGGCGTAAAGGCCGTCCGGCGTCGGCGTCTTGTGATTGGTGTCGACGACGACGCGTTCGCCCGAGGCGATGGTCGGCACCATGCTGTCGCCGTTGGTTTCCAGCACCAGAAGCCGGCCCGAGGAGGTGTGCAACTGCTCGCGCACGAAGCTCGATGGGAACACCCAACCCTCTGATTTGACTGGGTCTGTGTGACGGCCTTCCTTGCGGACCTCGCGCGCCGGCAGGCCGCCGCCGCCGAGGCCGGCGCGGGTGTCGAGCTCGGGGACCTGGCCGGGCGCCGGTCCGATCGGCTCGTCATGCGCCGATTCTTCGCGCAGCACGTCGCTTGATTCGATGTGGCCGGAGCCGGTGCCCGGATAACGGCCCCAGAGCAGGATCTGCTCCGGCGAATAGCCGAGCGCATTCGAGAACGGCTTGAGGTGATCGAGCCGCAGCCTGATGTGGCCGTTCTCCAGCCTGGACAGTTGCTGCTTGGAAATGCCGGACAGCCGGACGAGCTCGGAACGACTCATGCCGCGCGCCACGCGCGCGTAGTAGAGCCCCGTCCATTGCTTGTTCGAGCGAATCCGCTTGGCCATGGCGATATTGTCACGAATTCGGTGCAAAACCGCTAGCGTCTAAATCTGTGACTTGACAGTCACCGTATGGGTGACTATGTCGCCGCCCGTGGGTTAAGGCTCGGAGGTGGCGGCGATGCACGGCGAAGCATGGACCATCGAGCGGATCGCGCTTCTGAAAGAGCTGTGGGCCGGCGGCAGTACCGCCGCCGCAATCGCCGATCGCCTCGGCGGGATTTCGCGCTCGGCGGTGCTGGGCAAGATTTCCCGCCTGCGGCTGAAGCCTGCCGCCGCGCCCCGCGGCAAAAGCAAAGCGAGCGATCGCGCCAAAGGGCAGGCCGCGGCAGCGGGCGATGCGAGCGCGCTACGGCTGTTTCGTTCGCCCGCCCGGCGACGCCGGCGCGCGCAGCACGAAGCGCAGCCGGAGGCGGTCGTTACGGCGAAAAAACGCGGCCGAACTTTGCTCGAACTGACAAACGAAAGCTGCCGCTGGCCGTTCGGTGATCCGGGGACAAGGAAGTTTCACTTCTGCGGTATCGCCGAAGCGGACCTGCTGGGCGGCAGGCCTTACTGCGCCCATCATATGCGGCGCGCGGCATATTCCGGCGAGGCCGCGTCGAGTGGCGCAAGTCGCGCCGCCTGTGGTCACGCCCCGATACAAATGGTCAGTGTGAGAACGGGGCAATGGAAAGTGTGCATTTGACGCCGGATCGTCCGCACGGCGAGCGCTGCGGCGAACCTCGCTCCGAGGCTCTTGCGCTTGCCGACCGCGCCGCGGCCGCCGCCAGAGCCGAGCTGATCGGCAATCGCCGCGGCATTCTCGGCGTAGTGGAGCAGCCAAGCGCGCAGTTTCTCGTGCGCCCGCGCCGTGCGCCCGAGCGATGGTCGTTTCTGGTGGTCATGGAGCGGATGGAAGAAGCCTTTCGCACATTGTCACGGCTGCCGATGGCGACGCGGCCGCGCGGCTATGTCAACTCCATGCCGTTTTATCTCTACGATCGCGCCGACCTGAACGCGCAGCTTGAGACCTGCGAGCTCGAGCGCCTGGCGCGGCAGCGAAACCGCGTGCGGATTTTGCCGTCGCCCGCCGAAATCAGCCGTATGGAAGAGGCTTTGCGCTGGCCCACGGCGTATCTGTCCGGCCTGGAATTTCATCACGTCGCGCGCGCGGTCAACCTCGGCGCGCTGTGGGCGGCCTTTGATACGGACATGGACAAAGCCTTGAAGCGCATCAAGGTGACCCGTCGCGCGTTCAACGCGCGCAAGCTGCAGGGCCTGCGCATCATCGCGGCTGCGCTTGTCCGCCATCGCGTGCCGCTGCGCTAAAGTTGCTGTCGTGCGCCAAGAAAAGACGGAGCCCGCGCTAATCGGTGCTTACCGTGAGGGCTTGGCCGCGGCCGCGGTGCTGGTCATTACGGGTCCGACGGCAAACCGCATCCTGGTCGCGGATCATCAGGGCGAAGCCGTGCTTGGTCCCGGCGAAGCGATCCATCAGCGCTGGTGGTGCGGGCGGCGCGCTGAAGCGGAATACCTCGCGGAGACGGCGGAGCGCTCATTGCGCCGCGCGCGTGAGGCGTCCGATCGGACCGACCTGGCATGCACGTGCATCCTCCGCGCAGCGGAGCGATTGGCGATCCCGCTTCAATCCGACCAAGACCTGCGCGAAGAAGCGCTGCGCGTGATAGCCAGGCTTGATCTTGAAATCGAGAAGCAACAGCGGTCCGGCGTGTTGAAATCGGTAAACACCGCCTATCGGCAATATCGGCTCGACGCTTCAGCGCGCGGCGAGCGAA
>Ga0335085_10016256_pt1 | contig 10758 bp, 9 predicted proteins | sample Lox_Sample_45_FD_206712 | JGI IMG/M metagenome (GOLD analysis project Ga0335085, IMG submission 206712) | Soil microbial communities from Loxahatchee National Wildlife Refuge, Florida, United States - Lox_Sample_4.5 | ecosystem: Environmental > Terrestrial > Soil > Wetlands | place: USA: Florida... | reverse complement strand
GCCTGGCGCTGCTGGCCGTGAACCACGGCGACCTGGCGCTCGCGGGCTCGCTGGTGCTTGATGCGGAATCTGCCGTCGGCCAGACGCTCAGCGACTCGCACTTCGTGGCCATGTTCCCCGCCCTGGCCGGGGCGCGCCTCGCGGCCCAGCGCGGGGATTGGGCCAGGGCCGAGCGCGCCGCGGCAGCGGCGGTGGAACTGGGCCGCCGTGGCGCTGGCCGCGTGGAACTCGCAGCGGCGCTGCTCGCCGCGTCGGCGGTCTTCAGGACCTCGCCGCCGGCCGCTGCCCCGCCTGATCCCGGCGCCCTGCCGCAAGCGTGCCAGGAGGACGGCAGCGAGCCGGGTGCGCTGGTGGGTGAGGCGCGCGGCATCCTGCGCCACTGCCCCGACCCCGGGCCGGTCGTTGCCACCTGGCTGGCCGACGAGCAACGCGCCGAGGCGGCGCGCACCCACCAGGAGGGATTGATCGAGCCGCTGACCGACCGGGAGCTCACGATCTTGCGGCTGCTGCCGGCGCCGACGCCGCAGCGTGAACTCGCCTCAGCGCTGTTCGTCACCCCCAACACCCTGAAGACTCACCTGCGTGCCATCTACCGCAAGCTCGGCGCGGAATCCCGGGACGAGGCGGTAATCCGGGCCCGTGAGCGCGGGCTCATTTAGCGCCCGCGGCACGCTCCAGCCCGTTGCCCGCCTTCTGGGAGAAGCCGGGAATCACGGCGGTGGCGATCAGCCCGGCGGCGAGCCATCCGGCCACCAGGTAGGGGAAGAACTCATACGGCGCGGGAGGCACCGGCACGACGTTGTGGTACAGCACGAAACCGGCGATGAGCACGCCGCCAACCGGAGCCACGACCTGCCAGAGCGACCGCCGGCCGAGATGCCACGCCGCGGCCACGTTCGTCAGCACGTACATGACCAGCAGGGACAGGGTCCCGATGGTGGCCAGGTAGAAGAACACGTTCAGGGCAGAGGTTCCCGCCAGCCGGAAGGCGGTGAGCAGCGCCAGGCCGATGAGCATCTCCAGCGTCAGCGCTCGCTGCGGCACACCGGTGGCCGCGGACACGCCGCTGAGGCGGCGGGAGGCCAGCCCGTCCCGCCCGAAGGCGAACATCATCCGGGCGGCGACGGTCACCCCGCCCAGCCCGGCGCCGAGCGCGCTGAGCATGGCCCCGAGACTGAGCAAGGAGGCGAGAGCCGTCCCCACGTACCGCTGCGCCAGCTCAGCGAGCGGCGCCTGGGAATGCTGGAAGGCGGACACGCCAGCCGCGCTGGTGCCGAAGCCGAGCGTCTGGGCGACGATACAGGCCACGTAGAAGACGGCGCCGAAGGCGACCGCGGTGATAATGGCGCGGGGGATCATCCGCGTCGGCACGAGGGACTCCTCGCCCAGCGAGCCCGCCGACTCGAAGCCGGCGAACGCGAGGAAACCCGCCACCGCGGCCAGCGCCAGGGTGGAGACACCCACGCCGGGCGGGAGCACGAAGACATCGCCGGACAGGGTCTGGCCGCCCGGGGCCGTGCCGGCCGCCAGGCGCCAGTAGATCACCCCCATGAGCACCAGAATGAGGCAGACGGATACCACCTCGAACGCGAGCAGGGACCGCGTCGTGGGCCGTACCCCGCGCGCCGCCAGCACCCAGATCACCACCCACGCGGCGAGCGCGATCGGGTACCAGTCGGCATCCTGAGCCAGCCCTGTAGTGCTCAGGAAGGCGCGCCCGAAGATGGCTACACCCATGATCGACACGGGCGGGAACACCAGGTAGGTGCCGAGCAGCGCCCATCCGGCGAGGAATCCCGGCCGCGGGCCGAGCGTGTTGCCGACGAAGGCGTAGACCGACCCGGCGTGGCTGAACTCGCCCGCGAGCCGGACAAACCCGTAGGCCACGAGCCCGACCCCGAGGGCGGCCACGACAAAGGCCAGCGGCGCCGCCCGGCCCAGCGCCGTGGCCGCCGCCACCCCGGTGACCGACATGGCCAGCGTCGGCGCCATCACCCCGATCGAGACGGCTGCGGTCTCCAGGAAGCGAAGCTCACGGCGCAGCACCGGCCGGCCGGCTGGCTGTTCTGACAGCGGCTGGGCGCTGCTGCCTTTCGCTGTCATGGACGGCTCCATTCGGGAGAGGGCCTTCACCCGGCGAGCCAGCCGCCGTCGGCGACCAGCACGGACCCGGTGATGTAAGAGGCCTGGGGTGAGCACAGCCACACCGCGGCGGCGGCGATCTCCTCCGGCTCCGCGATGCGGCCCAGCGGCACCCGGGTGAGCAGTTCGCCGCTGACCGCAGAGGTCATGCCGGTCCGGGTCACGCCGGGCGCGATGGCGTTGACCCGGATGCCCGTGCCGCCGAGTTCGACCGCCGCCGCGCGGGTCAGGCCGTGTACCGCGTGCTTGGCGGCGATATAGGCGCTGTTGTCGGGCATCGCGGCGGCGCCGAGCATCGAGGAGGTGTTGACGATGGCGCCGGAGCGCTGGGCCCGCATGTGCCGGATCTCGGCCCGCATGCACCGCCAGACTCCCGCGAGGTCCACCTGGAGGACCTGCATGAAGTCCTCCTCCTCGTACTCGTCCAGGGGGACGTACGGCCCGGGCACGCCGGCGTTGTTGTGCGCCGCGTCCAGCCTGCCGAAGACTTCCACCGCACGCGCCACGGCGCCGGTCACCTGCCGGAGGTCCGTGACGTCCGCCACCAGCGCCTCGGCCCGCCGCCCCAGCGCCCGGGCGGCCCCGGCCGTATCCGCGAGGCCGTCGGCGTCGATGTCAAGGAGCGCGACCGAGGCGCCGGCCGCGGCGAAGGCGATGGCGCTGGCCCGGCCGATGCCGGAGGCCGCGCCGGTGATCAGCGCGGCCCGCCCAGACAGATCAGCGGCCATGCGCCCCCCTCCGTCCTGCCCGCGCCGGCCCGTGGCGGAACAGGTCATCCACGGTAGTAGCCAGCGAGGGCCGCGCGCAGGACGGCCCGGGCGCGGTGCAGCAGGACCCGCTGGTTCTGGGGCGAGATGTTCAGGGTGGCGCAGACTTCGTCGGCCGTCATCCCGCAGACGTCGCGCATGGTGACCACCTTGCGCTGGCGCGGCGGGAGTGCGGAGAGGGCCTGGTCAAGCTGGTGCAGCGCTTCCCTGGAGAGCGCCACGTTCTCCGGGACGGTGTCCCACCGGGAGGGCACGTCGATGGAGGTCCACGGCAGGGGATGCTCGCCACCGGCGCCGGCGAACCTGTCCTCCGCCGGCGGCCCGTCCCGGGAGTCCAGCGAGGACCAGGTGAGCGTCCTGGCCTCCCGCGCGCCGCGCGTCCGCGCCCGGTTGACCAGAATCGAGAACGCCCACGTGCGCAGCGACGACCGGCCCTCGAACCTCGCCAGCCCGCTCAGCATCCCGAGCCAGGTGTCCTGGACCACGTCCTCCGCGGACTGCGGGCTGCCGACGAACGACCTCGCGACGCGCAGCATGGCCGGGGACCACTCGTCCACCAGCTGGGCAATCGCCGTTTCATCACCCGCCCGCAGCTGGGAGACAAGATCCGCATCAGCGCAGGTGCTCTCATCGGCCTGTGTCGCTTCGCCGTAGCTGACCTGTGACATCGCGGTCGCCTCCCCGGTCTCGGCTGACTGCAGCCTCGCCGGGGGAACCGGCGCCGCACCTCCCCCCTCACCCCATCTCACCCGGGTGAGATCCCCGCCCCCTCCTGCCTCCCGCGCTGAAATTGCCCAACGGCGGTGCCGCGGGACCGCGGTGCCCGTGCTTCGTAACGCCTGGGCGGCAGCCGAGACCGAACTCCCATGACAGCCATGGCCGGGCGCGGGCCCTTGCCCATGCGGCCAGCCCTACAGGAGGACACCATGAAGGGACTGCAGGACAAGGTCGCCGTCGTCACCGGCGGCAGCTCCGGCATCGGCCAGGCGATCGCCATCCGCCTCGGCGAAGAGGGCGCCAACGTCGCCATCAACTACGTGGGCCGGCCGGAAGGCGCGATCTCCACCAGGGAAGCGATCGAGCACGGGGTGGAGATCTGCATGAAGAAGATGGCGGAGGCCGGCGGGCGGCCGATCCTCGTCGCCGCCGACGTGTCCGAGGAGCAGGCCGTCGGCCAGATGTTCGACCGGGTGATGAGCGAGTACGGGCGGCTGGACATCCTGATCAACAACGCCGGCATCCAGATCGCGGAGGACTCCCATGAGCTGTCCGCCGCCGACTTCGACAAGGTCCTCGCGGTCAACCTGCGCGGCGCCTTCCTGTGCGCCCGCGCCGCGATCCGCGCCTTCCTGGCTGCACAGCAGCCTGGCGTGATCATCAACGTGTCCAGCGTGCACCAGCTGATCCCGAAGCCGCGGTTCCTCGGCTACTCGGTGTCCAAGGGCGGCATGCAGAACCTCACCCGGTCGCTGGCGCTCGAATACGCCGCGCGGGGAATACGGGTCAACAGCATCGGCCCGGGTGCGACCGTCACCCCCATCAACCGGTCATGGATCGACGACCCCGTCAAGCGGCGCATGGTGGAAAGCCACATCCCGATGCGGCGGGCCGGCGATGCCGGGGAGATGGCCGCGGCGACGGCGTTCCTGTGCTCCGATGAGGCGGCGTACATCACCGGCCAGACGCTGTTTGTCGACGGCGGCCTCACTCTCTACCCCTCATTCGAGACCACCTGGTCGTCTGAGTGACGGTCTGTTCCGGCCCCGGCCGTAACACATCGGCTGCTGCCGAGACTTCTCCAGCAGCGGCGTACACAACGATCACGGTGCGGAGGAGGGTCGCCGGTGACCGGCTCATATGACGTGGTGATAATCGGCGCGGGCCCGGCCGGGGAACATGCGGCCGGGCGCCTGGCCGACGGCGGCCTCACCGTTGCCATCGTGGAGCGGGAACTGGTCGGAGGGGAGTGCTCCTACTGGGGCTGCGTCCCCTCCAAGACGCTGATCCGGCCCGGCGACGTGCTGGCCGCGGCCCAGCGGGCGCCGGGCGCCGCGCAGGCGGTCACCGGCCGGCTCGACATCGCGGCCGCCTTCGCCCAGCGCGACTACATGACCTCGGACTGGCATGACGATGGGCACCTGCCCTGGCTGGAGGGCAAGGGCATCGACCTTGTCCGCGGCACCGGCCGCCTGGCCGGGGAACGGGCCGTGGAGGTCGAGACCGCCGGCGGCACCACCCGGCGGCTCCGCGCCACCCGTGCGGTCGTGCTGGCCACCGGCACCGGCCCGCTCATCCCCCCTATCCCGGGCTTGCGCGAGGCCGGGCCGTGGGACAACCGGAGCATCACCAGCGCGAAGGAACTCCCGCGACGGCTGCTGGTGCTGGGCGGCGGCGCCATCGGCGCCGAAATGGCGCAGGCGTTCAGGCGCCTGGGCTGTGCGGAGGTGGTGATCCTCGAGGGCGCGGAGCGGCTGCTCGCACGGGAGGAGCCGTTCGCCGGCGAGGAACTGCGGGCCGCGTTCGGGGCCGAAGGCATCACCGTGGTGACCGGCGCCCGCATGACCGCCGCCCGCACCCTGGGCAGCGGCGGCCCGGTCGTAGCGACGCTGGCGGACGGGCGTGAGTTCACCGGCGACGAGATCCTGGTCGCGGTGGGCCGCAGGCCGGCCACCGCCGGCATCGGCCTGGAGCAGGCCGGCCTCGAGCCCGGCCGCCCGGTGCCGGTGGACGGGCAGCTGCGGGCGGCCGGCGTCGCGGGAGGATGGCTGTACGCGATCGGCGACTGCAACGGGCTCGCGCCCCTCACCCACATGGGGAAATACCACGGGCGCGTCGCCGCCGCGGCGATTCTCGGCCGGGAAGTAGCCGACGTCGCGTCCCGGGGCATCGTGCCCCGGGTGACCTTCACCGACCCGCAGGTGTGCGCGGTCGGCCGCACCGCCGCCGAGGCGCGGGCCGCCGGGCTGCATGTCACGGTGGTCACCACCGCCACGGGCGAGGTTCCCGGCGCGTACACCCAGGGCAACGACATCCGCGGCACCAGCCAGCTGGTGATCGACGACGACCGCAGGACGGTGGTCGGCGCCACCTTCACCGGGCCGGGCCTGCAGGAGCTGCTCCACTCGGCCACCGTCGCGATCACCGGCGGCGTGACCGTCGACCGCCTGTGGCACGCCGTGCCGTCATTCCCGACCGTCAGCGAAGTCTGGCTCCACCTGCTCGAGGCCTACGGCCTTTGATCTGGAAGAAGGGACACCACGATGGACAGCTTGCCGATCGGCGACTATGCCCTGCTATCGGACTGCCGGTCGGCGGCGCTGGTCAGCCGGGCCGGATCGGTGGACTGGCTATGTTTCCCCCGTTTCGACGCCCCGGCCGTGTTCGCCCGTCTCCTCGATGCCGACAGCGGGCACTTCGCCATCCGCCCGGCCGGCGACTTCCAGGCCAGCCGCGCCTACGTCGACCAGACCATGGCGCTGGAAACCACGTTCCGGACCGCGACCGGCACCGCGGTGCTGACCGACGCCATGGCGGTCGGCCGTAACGACCGCGGCCATGACCTGGGTGCCGGATCGCCGGGGGCACTCCTGCGCCGCCTGTCCTGTACCGACGGGGAGCTGGAGGTCGAGGTCACCTACGCCCCGCGTCCCGAATACGGCCTGATCCACCCGATTCTCGAACCAGTCCCCGGCGGCCTGGCCGCGCGGGGGGGTGCCGACCGGCTCCTGCTGTCCGCGCCCGCCGGCTTCACGGTCGAGGGGGCGACCGCGACCGCGCGCCTGCACGTGGCAGCCGGGCAGACGGTCAGCTTCGCGCTCCAGCACGGGCGGATGTGGGAGCCGCCGCTGGCCGCCTGGAGCGCCGGTGAGATCGCCGCCCGCCTGGAGGACACCCTGGAGGGATGGCGCTCCTGGTCGGCCATCCACCAGACCTACGAGGGCCCGTGGCGGGACCTGGTCCACCACTCCGGCCGGGTCCTCCAGGCCCTCACCTTCCAGCCGACCGGCGCCATCGTCGCCGCACCAACCACCTCGCTGCCCGAGACCATCGGCGGCGAGCGCAACTGGGATTACCGCTACACCTGGGTGCGCGACGCCTGCCTGACCATGGAAGCCCTGTGGGTGGCGGCCTGCCCGGACGAGGCCAACAAGTTCTTCGCCTTCCTGGCCGACGCCGCCGCCACCCAGCTGCGGCGCGGGATCGATCTGCAGATCATGTTCGGCATCGGCGGCGAGCGCGACCTTTCCGAGCGGGAACTGCCGCACCTGGCCGGCTGGCGGGACAGCCACCCGGTCCGGGTCGGCAACGGCGCGTGGAACCAGCGCCAGATCGACGTGTATGGCGAACTGCTCGGCGCTGCGCAGCGGCTGGTCCAGAAGCTCGGCGAGCTCGACCCGATCACCCAGCAGTTCCTGACCGCCGCCGCCGACACCGCCGCCCGCCGCTGGCAGGAGAAGGACCAGGGCATCTGGGAGATCCGCGGCGAACCACGCGACTTCCTGTACTCCAAGCTGCAATGCTGGGCCGCGCTCAACCGCGCCATCGACATCGCCCCGCAGCTGAACGCCCAGCACCGGGTCCAGGCATGGGCGGCCGCCCGCGACGAGATCCGCGCGGCCATTCTCGAACATGGGTGGAGCGAGAAGGCGGGCGCCTTCACCCAGGCCTTCGGCAGCGAGGACCTGGACGCCTCCAACCTCATGCTGGCGATCACCCGCTTCCTGCCCGGCGATGACCCCCGCATGAAGGCGACCATCGACGCCACCGCCGACCGGCTCACCGACGAGCGCGGCCTGGTCTACCGCTACCTCGCCCACGACGGCCTGGCCGGCGAGGAGGGAACCTTCCTGCTCTGCACGTTCTGGCTGGCCCAGGCGCAGGCGCTGGCCGGCGAGGTGGACCAGGCCAGGGCGACCTTCGAACGGGCGGTGGCGGCGATCAACGACGTCGGCCTGCTGGCCGAGGAGGTCGACGGGCCCAGCGGCGAGATGATCGGCAACTTCCCGCAGGCGTTCAGCCACATCGGCCTGATCAACGCCGCCTGGGCCATCAGCCAAGCCCAGGAACACGCCGATCGCCGCCATCCGGCGGCAGCAGGTTCCGGTGCGGCCAAGGAGCACAGGAGCTGATCCCGTGGCCCCGAGCAGATACCGCATCGTCCTGCGGGGACGGCTGAGCGAGCGCTTCGCGTCTGCCTTCGAGGGAATGGCCCTGGAGCCGGGCCCCAACCAGACGGTGCTGGTCGGCGAAGTCCGTGACCAGGCGCATCTGTACGGGCTGCTCGACCGGCTGCGTGACTTCGGGATCGAACTGGTCGCCGTGGAGCGGGAGCCGGCTGGCACGGCCGATACCGGCGCCGGGCACAGCTCACCCCGCGGTCCCGCCGCGTAAAGACTAAGCTGGCGGCGATCGCGTCACGCGCCGCCGGGAGAAGGCGATGCGCGCGGCATCACCGGTGTTCGGCTCGGCCGGTGGCCGCCCGGGCAATGGGGGCCTTCCGGCTGTCATCCGCCGGGAAGAAGTGCGTCCGGGGTCGCTCAAGCTGCTGACCGTCGAGGAAGATATCGACTTTCTCGTTGTAGAAGGCGACCATCCCGGCGATCGGCAGCAGCTGGCGGGTGGGAAAGTCGTAAGCCCAGGCCAGGTCCTGGTGCACGGTGTCACCGGTCCGGACCGACCAGTAGCCGCTCGTGAGGCCCTTGTACGGGCACGCGGTGACGGTACCGGTGGGGATCAGGTGCCCGAAGTCGATGTCGGTCCGGCTCAGGTAGTAGCGAGTGGGGAGCCCGGTCTCGAAAACCATCACCGGCGAGGACGAGTCAGCGAGGACGACCCCCTCCAGTTCGACCCGCACCGGCCGGTTCGAGCGCAGCGCGTCCACCCGCACGTACGGGTTGCGCGGGTGGACGAAGACCTGCTCATCCTCTTCGAACCAGGCATCCAGCGCGGCCCAGTCGAAACGGACGGTGCCGGTGAGCCCGTCGATCGGGGAGTCGGTGAGGAGCCTGGCCCCATGGGGCCGGTGAATCCCCCCGGCGCGCAGCCCATGCGGCTCCGCGACGCCCCGCCCGGTCTGCTGGGTATGTCCCTCCGGGATCAGCAGATCACGGCGCACGTCGGCCAGCGGGATGTAGTACTGCGGGTAATAGGGCCACTCCCAGACGTACAGCGCTCGGGTCGTGTCCAGCACCTTCTCACCGCCCAGGAACGCCCGGATGCGGCGCGGTACCGGCTCAACATGGTTCACGGTGGCGATCATCGCCGGGTAGTCGTTCACTGCGTGGCTCCTTCGGTGCCGGTCAAGAGTGCTGTGTCGCTCGGCACCCGATTCGCCGGTCTGCAACTACGGGTGCCGAGAAAAGATCAGTAGGAACACCTCGCAGCGGCGGCCGGTGTTCGCGGCCAGATGCCGGTCGAGCGACCAGTCACCGGCCCCGAACCGGATCAGGATGATCATCGCGGCCAGCAGCACCGGTGCCAGCGCCAGGCTCACGGTCTCCCAGCGGGCCAGGCCAGAGACAACAATCGCCCCGAGCATGTCAGCGGCCAGCGCCAGCGCGGCCAGCCGGGTCAGCAGGCCGGCCAGTAGCAGCAGTCCGCCGCCGATCTCAATCACCCCAACGGCATACACAACCATGCCCGGTGCGGGGACCGGGTAGTGCCGGAACGAAGCCAGTTCGGCGCCAAGATTGACGAACTTGCTTACGCCAAAGATCAGGAACACGATCACCGCCGCGCAGCGGACGCCAGCCGGCCACAGCGAGCGCCTGCCCGTGCCCGGACGGCCAACGACAGCCGTCAGCAATGGCCCGCGTTGCCCCGTCACCTCCGGCATGAAATGCCCCTTGCTGCCATGCGCTGCCCATGTTCAGTCCCGGCCAGCGGCCGCACGTTACAGCGGCCTGGCCCGCAGCCGAGCGCAGTAGCGGATGACAGCTTGGCGGACGGACCTGTAATGCCGGGGCGGCTGAAGGGACGGTAGGACATGGCGATCACACCATTGGAGAGCCGGCGCCTGCGCGATGATCCAGCCGCCTGGCGCAGGTGGGGCCCGTACCTGAGCGAGCGGGCGTGGGGGACGGTGCGAGAGGATTACAGCGAGCGTGGCGAGGCGTGGGACTCGTTCCCGCATGATCACGCCCGGTCGCGGGTGTATCGCTGGAACGAGGACGGGCTCGGCGGGATCTGCGATGACCAGCAGCGGCTGTGCTTCGCGTTCGCCTTCTGGAACGGCCGCGACCCGATCCTGAAGGAGCGGATCTTCGGGCTCACCGGTCCCGAGGGCAACCACGGCGAGGATGCCAAGGAGTACTGGTGGTATCTCGACAGCACGCCATCCCATTCGTGGATGCGGTGGCGTTACCTCTACCCGCAGGCCGAGTTCCCCTACGCCGACCTCGCCGCCGAGAACCGGGGCCGGGGCGCCCGCGACCCCGAATACGAGCTGCTCGACACCGGTATCTTCGACAGCGACCGGTACTGGGAGATCACCGCCGACTACGCCAAGGCCGCACCCGACGACCTGTGCATCCGCGTCACCGTCCGCAACGCCGCACCCGACGAGCAGACCATCGAGCTGCTCCCGACGCTGTGGTTCCGCAACACGTGGTCGTGGGGCCTGGACGACCGCCGGCCGTCGCTCAGCGTCGCCGGTGGTGCGCTCGTCGCCCAGCACCACTCGCTCGGCCGTTTCGTCCTTGCCGGGGATGGCGACCCTAGCCCGCTGGTGTGCGACAACGAGACCAACCGGGCCCGGCTCTTCGGGGCGGAGAACGTGACCCGTTACCCCAAGGACGGGATCGCCGATCACGTCGTGCACGGCGCCGGCACTGTCAATCCCGACGGCACG
>Ga0335085_10016255_pt1 | contig 10759 bp, 4 predicted proteins | sample Lox_Sample_45_FD_206712 | JGI IMG/M metagenome (GOLD analysis project Ga0335085, IMG submission 206712) | Soil microbial communities from Loxahatchee National Wildlife Refuge, Florida, United States - Lox_Sample_4.5 | ecosystem: Environmental > Terrestrial > Soil > Wetlands | place: USA: Florida... | reverse complement strand
GCAGAAAAGCGCTGAGACGGGCTTCCGGCAGGTCATCGGTCAGGGCGGTTTCCAGTGCGCGGATCAGAAGTGCGGCATCGGGGGCGGAGCCGGTTTCGATGCCCATGTAATTGGTCGCGTGGAAAAGTCCCCGTAGAATAGCCCGCCGTTCCAGTCCGCACGTCCGCTCAATCAAACCTGCCAGTTCACCAAGGCAATCTTCACGCGCCAGCTCGATCCATGAGAGCGTGGCGGCATATTGGACATCGGGACGCGGGTCATGCAGCGCGGCTGTGACCACCGGAATGCCGGCAGGGTTTTCTGTCGCGCCGAGCACCTCCAAAGCCAGCTCGCGGATCTCCGGGTTTTCGGCCCGCAGTGCCACTTCGAGCACGGGCACGGCGGCGGGGTCGGGCCGGCTATACAGGCCCCAGACGGCTGCAAGGCGAAAGGCATCCGTGCCGCTCGCCAGAATGCCGGTCACGAGCGCGTAGGCCTCAGGCAGGCGCATCCTGCACAGCGAAAAAACGGCGGCCTCGCGCACGCGGTGATCGTCATCGGCCAGGGCACGGCGGTAAAGCGGCTCAGCGGCGAACCATGAAAAGCGGTAGAGATGGCCAGCGGCGCTGGCGCGTTGGTGCGGCGTACCGGTTTGCAGCACATCTTCGAACGCCAGGCGTGCATCGCGGTCGCCGCGACGGGCGAGGATGTCGGCGGCATTGAAACGCACCATGCAATCGTCGGAACGCAGGGCAGCGGCATAGGCCTCGACCGTAACCTGGTCGGGAGGCAGCAGGTTGAGCATGGATGCCAAACCCTTGAGCGACAACCGGAAACCGGCTTTCTCCCGTTTCACGAGGGATGGTTCCGTCCCTTTGGGCTCGTCATTCATCGCGGTTTTACCACCATCGGGAGAGGAAAGCATATCTTCATTTCCCATCTCTCCCTCCCGGGCATCGGCCTGATGAGAGCCGAGCGCGGCGACGACTGAATCCAACAGCATGACCTTGCGCGTTTTCAGATCGGTGACGGTCAGGCGCAGCTGGCGCATCCCGTCCACGCGGAACTCGGCGCGCAGGCGCTTGACGCCGGGTTGGCCGGGCGGCTTGAGTCTGACTGTCAACGGCTGGCTCGCATTGAGGGGGACAATTCTCCGCGCGTTTTCGCCAGGCTGAGCGACGAAATAGGTCTGTCCGCCCTCGTATTTGGCCTCGACCGAAGCGACCGTATCCGTATCGATCTGGCCGATGACAAATTCAACCGCCTCCTGCCCGGCGCGCGAGGCGCTCAGCCCCACGCTGACAGGTTTCCTGCTCGGGATGGTGCTGCCCATCGGGATGATTTCGTCAAAACTCACCTGTCCCTTTTCGTCGATGAATCGCAGTCCGTAGCCATGTGCGAGCTGATCCTCCAGGCCGTATCCTGCCGAGATTTGCAGCGCGCCCTCGACCACTGCCGTAAAAGGCTTGTCCACGCGGATGGAGGTGTTTTCAATGCTCCACGTCGCGACGGGCCAGGCCGGCAGCTGCGTGATGGATTTGCGTTTGCGCTGGGTGATGGCGCGGAAGAATCCGTCGAGCGTCTGCTGCACAGAGGGGATCAGGGATGTTCCACCGATCATCAGCACGTGGCGAATGTCCTCGCGGTAGACGCCCTTCTGGTGCGCCAGCCCCATCACTTTTTCGAGGGATTGTTTCAGCGCGGAGTAAAAACCGTTTGCGGACATCAAAGCTTCGAGTTCGGTGCGGCTGAAGGTCTGTCGAATGTTCGAGTACTCAAGGGCCGCATATTCGCAGTGCGATAATTCGATCTTGGCATTCTCGCAGGCCGAGAGCAGCCCTGCATACCTGGCGCCGAGCGATTCAGGTGGCAGATTTTCACGCCGGAGCGCTTCAAGCAAGATCCATTGGTCGATGTCCGACCCGCCGAGAGGGACCCCGGCCTTGGCAATCACCTGGGCCTTTCCGCCGCCCTGCTCCCTCATGCTGGAAAACAGCACCTTGCCGGTTTTCTCGCGGCTTTCGGGCAGGCGGACCAGTGACAGGTCGAGCGTTCCGCCCCCGAAGTCGATGACCAGCACAATCGCGCCCGGTTCGGTGACGGCGTAACCCAACGCCGCGGCAGTCGACTCATCCACAATACGGATTTTCTCGGCAGGGAAACCTTCCAGCGAGTGGTTGAGCCAGGCGATGTAACCTTCGAAGGCAACCACGGGAACGGTGATGACCAGCTGTTCGATTTCCTCAGAGCGATAGGGGAGCGAGGCGAGCAGAGTGCGCAAAAATGTCTGTCCGGCCTGCTCCTCCGTCCACGGCGCACCGTCGATAATGCGCGACTCGAGGATGGATTCCGCGCCGATGGTGCGCTTGAAGTTGCGGAACAGGCGGTTGCCCGGCTGGAGGTCGAGGCCTCGACGGCGGACGTCCTGTCCGATGATGATGTCGCCCGTCCGGCCGTCCTGGACGTATAAAAGCGATGGGATGAGAAATGCCCCCGAGCCCGTGGAAAAGCTCAGGGATGGAATGTCAAGAGTCTGCCCGGAAGCGGAGTCGTCATCCCAATGGGCAATGACGGAGTTGGTGGTGCCAAAATCGATTGCGAGTTTGTGGAGCATGAGAGGCGGTTTTCCCCCGATGTCTGGTCATCCAATGATTTCTTTAGGTTTTGTCCAGACCATATCTGATTTTAGCGCAAACTGCTTAGTCTTACTCTGCCTGCCTTTCCCTGGCATTGTCAGCCGGCAGGATGCCCTACTTTCCCCAATAGGGCAGTTGATCGTCGGCCGGATTATTCGTCATGTTGATCGGGTCGGTGCCATCCGACTTCAGCGTATAAATTTCCCAGTTCCCATCGCGGTTCGTTTGGAATGCGATCAGGGAGCCATCCGGTGACCAGCTTGGCGACCAATCCTCGGCGGGATTATCGGTCAGGTCCGTCATGCCGCTCCCATCAGTTTTGATGGCATAAATATCGGATTGACCATTTTGGACTGAGCGGAAGGCGATCAAGGAGCCATCCGGAGACCAGGCGGGTGTGTAGTCGTTCCCTTTGTCGTTGATCAGTCGTTTAACGCCCGAACCATCTGCGTTCATGATGTAGATTGAGTAGATCCCTGTCGCGTTACCCCGGTCGGATACAAATGCGATCTTGCTGCCGTCCGGCGACCAGGCCGGAGCGAAATCATCCCTGGGCTGGTTTGTCAGCCTCTTTTGACCGGAGCCATCGGCGTTCATCACATAGATTTCATTGTTACCATCCCGGCGGGAGGTGAACGCAACGAGTTTGCCATCCGGTGACCAGGCCGGGAAGGCTTCGTCACTGTCGGGATGGTTGGACAGATCAGCCTGCCCGCTGCCATCCGCGTTCATCACGCCAACATAACTGTGAGTGAGTCCGAAGCCTGTGAAGAGGATACGGGTTCCATCAGGCGAAAAGGGGCCTGAAAAATAATTAGCATTTCCTTGCGTGAGGCGGGTGAGGTTGGATTTATCTGCAGCCAAAATATAAATATTGTCCGCGCCACCTTCGCGGTTGGAATAAAAAATGATCTGCCCAGTTCCGCCTCCAGCCGGTGTCACGGTTATGCTGGTGGAGGCGGGTTCAAGTGCCACCCAAAAACTGGATGGATATCCAGCGGCATCCACGGTGTCGATCTGGTTGAGTATCTCGGGTACACCTTTGACACAATGCCAGCTGTAGATGACATTATGCCCCGTTACGCTCATGGGGATAAAATCCGCGCCTGGATTTTGTGTGCAGAAATCCGTCATTGCCTGTGTGGAGGTTTTATCGGCATTGGCCTTGGAATCGCAGGGGATATTGGCGCCGAAATTACAGGCATAGACCCTGCCGTCCATGCAGCGCCAGAGGGTCATTTGTCTGAACGCCTCGGGATAATCTCCATTGACATCCAGCTTGGCTGCGTTCAAATAATCCCTGAAGAGCGCATCGCTCATCCTGGGACCGGTGTAACGCGCATCCGGGGCATCGATTTGCTGGACGGCGGCGCAGTAAGCGAAAGGGTCAGAAAAAGTTGCCGGCGCGGGAGCCTCGGTCGGGATGCCGGTCGAAACGGCTGCCGGCGAGGAGGTGCCCGCGCTGTTGGCTGTCGCGCAGGCGGTCAGCATCATCAGCACTGCCAAAATGACATGGGTAGCAAACGATTTATGTGTTATGGTTTCTCCCTTCCTGGCCAGCCTTTGATCTGGCGGGCCCGGATATGCAGGCAGGTTGTCACTCCTGAAACGCGAGGAGGCATTATATGGGATTCAAGCAAGAATATTATAGTCTTCTTATTGAGTCCCTGTTCATTTCTCCTTCTACCACTCGAAATCCTTCCTCGCGGTGCTGTCCCGGTCAATGGGATCGCGGAGGATCACCGCCTGCAGGCGATCCCGAAAAGCATCAAAGTTCTTTCGGATGGCATTATGACCTTCCAAAAGGTCAGGGACAATTTCAAAGAAGACGCTCCCAATTTACCGGGAGCGTCTTATTGTCTTCATCCGCGTGTTTTCGACTGGCAAAGGGTAGGCTCCACGGAGGAGGCGAAAAAGGTTGCGTCAGCCCAAAGCGGCTCTGACGCGCCCGGGGGTGAAGGGGATCCGGCGCAGACGCGCCCCCGTCGCGTCGAAGATGGCATTGGCCACCGCGGCGGCGGTCGTCACCGTCGATGGCTCGCCGGCACCCACCGCTGGCTGGTCGGGGCGGTTGATCAGCACAATCTCCACCTCGGGCACCTCGGAGAAGGTCAGGATGGGATAAGTCCCCCAGTCGACGCTGGTGATGCGCTGTTCGTCGAACTGCACCTCCTCCTTGAGCGCGCGGCTCAGGGATTGAATCACGTTGCCCTCGATCTGGTTTTTGACGCCATCCGGATTGATGATCAGCCCGCAGTCATGCGCCACGACGATGCGCTTCACGCGCACACCGCCGCTGGCCCGCTCCACCTGCACCTCGGCGATGCAGGCGACGATGGCCTGGTCGTTTTCGTAGCGGGCGAAGGCGACCCCTCGCCCTTCCGCCAATTTGTCCGTTTCCTTGCGCGGCGACGGGCGCGGCTTCCAGCCCGCCTTTTCGGCGGCGGCATCCAGGACCGCCCGTTCACGCTCCCCGGTCAGGCAGCGCCGCCGATATTCCAGCGGGTCGACTCCTGCGGCCGCTGCCAGTTCATCCATAAATGACTCGTTGGCGAAGGTGTTCTCCGCCCCGCCCAGGCTGCGGAACGAGGAGGCGCGCAGGGGCGAATTGCCCAGGTAGTGGACCGTCACCCGCTGGACGGGAAAGGCATAATTGGTCGGGGCGTTGCGCTCGGCCCCGAATGAAAAGCGCGATTGGGGGGCTGGCTGCCCGGAGAGCAATTGGGCGGTCACCAGTTGGCCGGCGAAGCGCGCCCGGGCGACATGCGACGGTGACCAGACGTGATAATCCCAGGCGATCACGTTCCCCTGGGCGTCCAGCCCGCCGCGGACTTCCATCACCATGGCGGGGGATTTCGGCTCCCAGATGAATTCCTCCTGGCGCGTCCATTGCACCCGCACCGGCCTGCCGGCGGCCTGGGCCAGAATGACCGCATCCGCGGCGGCATCGTCCGAGCCGTTCTGCCCGTAGCTCCCTGCGCCTTCCACGTGGATCAGGTGAACGTTATCAGCCGGCAGTCCGAGCAGCTGGGCCAGTGCGCCGCTCAACGGATAGGGTCCCGGCGTGCTCGCCCAGACCGTGACCTGGTCGCCGTTCACTTCAGCGATGGCGCACGAGGGGCCGATCGAGGCATGGGCATGATACGGCTGATGGTAGGTGGCGTTCAACCGTCGGGCGGCGCCGGCGAAGGCTTTCTCGAAGTCCCCCTGCTCAACCAGCACGTTGTCTTCGGTGGGCTGGCTGCGCAGGAAGTCATACAAGTCCTGCATGCGCGGGTAAGCGGTCGTCTCCTGCCATTCCACCTGGAGCTGCCTGGCGGCCCGGATCGCCTGTTCCTCGCGCTCTGCCACCACGCCGATGAAGTTTCCGCGCCGGACCACTTTGACCAGCCCGGGGGCATCCTTGACCGAGTTCTCGTCCAGCGCGACCAGTTTCGCCGCCGGGCTTGGCGGGCGGACCAGCCGGCCATGCAGCATCCCGGGTACCTGCAGGTCCTGGATGAAACTGGGCTGGCCGGACGCCTTGCGCGGCAGATCCTCGCGCGGAGTGGATGTGCCAACGATATGGTAGGACTCCGGAGGCTTTAACGGGGCATGGTTCGTCACCTGCAGGTCGAAGGTTTTTCCTCCCATCAATTCGGCATAGGAGACCGAACGTTCCGGATGGTGGGCCACGGCAATAACTCCATCGCGGATGCCCAGTTCGTCCACGCTGACGTCCACCCTCTCAGACGCCATTTCGAGCATGACGCGGCGCGCCTCGGCGGCCGCCTGGCGCAGGGCCGTGCCGCTGCCGCTGATCGTCATGCTGCCGGCGGTGTAACCTTCGTCGGGTGTGCGGGCGGTATCCCCCATGACCATCCGCACCCGCTCGAGGGGCACATCCAGTTCCTCGGCCACGATCTGCGCCAGTGCGGTGCGCACGCCGGTCCCCAGCTCGACTTTGCCACTGAAGGCGATGATCGTCCCATCCGGTTCAATCGCCAGCCAGTCGTCAAGCCAGTCGCTCACCTCGCCCCAGGCCGCCTCGCGCCGGCCCGATCCCGGGCGCTCCGTCCGCCCCCGATTCCCCTGGTTGGAGTTTTGTCCGGCCATCAGTCCTCCACTCCTGAGAGCAGTCTCTCGGCACGCCGGACGGCACGCAGGATGCGGAGGTGTGAGCCGCAGCGGCACAGGTTGCCATCCAGCGCCTCCCGGATCTGTGCATCGCTCGGATGAGGCGTGCTCCAAAGGAGGGCGGCGGCCGTCATGATCATCCCGTTGAGGCAGTAGCCGCACTGGGTGGCCTGCTCCTCGATGAATGCCTGTTGGATCGGGTGAAGCTCGCCTGCCTCGATCAGCCCTTCCAGGGTTGTGATGCGCGCCCGGCCAACCTCGGAGACTGGCAGCTTGCAGGACCGGGTCGCTTTCGTCCCGACCAGCACCATGCAGGCGCCGCATTGTTCCTCACTGCAGCCGAAGTGGGGGCCTTTCAGCCCCAGCTCGTTTCGCAGGACGTAAAGCAGCGGGGTGTCCGGCGCAGCCTGTACGGTGTGAGGCCTGGTGTTCACAATGAGGACAGTTTCATCTGACATGAGGATTTCCTCCAGACCCTTCATACTCCAATCAAATTATCGCAACGAAAGAGGCAATTGATAATTCAAAACGGTAGTGTACCATGAAGTAATTAAGGGACCTTAAGTCTGCTCGTTACCATTCATCCCGCGGAAGGTGGCGATAATAGCCAATCCTTGCGCGCCGCGGCCCTGGCAATCGTCTCGATGCAAATGGCGGACAGCGCCGAGGCATAATCCAGATCGATGTTTTCCACAGTATCATGGGAATCGTGGTAGCCGGTGCGGGTGATGTCGTAATCCTCCATCATCAGGATGCACGGCGAGCCGATGTCGGAAAATATCTGCACGTCCGTGTTGAAGACCGAGCTTTGCGGGTTGTCAAAGGTGCGCACCTCGCCGTCGAGCTGCGGGTGGCGCGCAGTGGCTGGAATCTTCTCCGGCTTGGAACTGCGCCGGCTGTGATCCAAACCCTTGCGCTCTGCCCGTTCATTCCAATCCACTGTTTTCGCATTCCATACTTCGTTGGCAAGGTGGGCCTCGTAGGCCAGCCGCAGGGAGGCGCCGCTCCTGCCAGGAGAGATCTGGAAAATGTTGTGGGCGTTGTCGCGGTTGTGGCCGATCATGTCCATGACCAGGATGCCGACCGCCTTCGTGGCGGAGAGATCGACCCAGTGATCATCGTCGAGGTGCAGCTTGAGCGATTTCTCCACCAACTGCTGGCAGAATTTCCGCGCGCCCATGCAATCCGATGGGAATTCCTCGCCGGTCAGGTGGATCAGCCACACGTCGCGCTCCAGCCTGCCTTCCTTTGCCAGCTTGAGAAAGATCGGTGCAGCCTGAAGCAGGGTGGCGGTCGCGGAGGCGTTGTCGTCGGCACCGTGCGCAGCCAGGCGCGCCCCATCGCCGCCCGAACCTTTATAGAAGGCATCCTCCATATAGGCCGTGTCGTAATGATCGCCCATCACCACCGCCTCGCCGCGATTCCTGCCCGGAATCACAACCAGGAGGTTGCGCTCATACTCCTTGCCTTCCTGATCGTGCAGCCAGCCGCCGAACTTTGTGAAATCAAAATCAGTCTCCCACTTGAAAGGCAGCTCCCCGACGAGGGCCGATCCTTCCATCCCGGCTTTGGCAATCACTTCGTGATGGCGCTTGATGAGATAGTCGCCCAGCGCATGCAAATCGCGGTGCGGATGCGCGGTGCGCTTCTTGGTCGGCTCGTCCTGCACCACGTCGGAATTGACCTTGTTGACGAAGCGGCCGTGCGCTAGCGTGACGATGTCCTTCCAATAGGCCTCTTCGAATGCGCGGGTGGCGGTGGTATCGTAGGTGATCGCCTCGGGCAGAGGTCGATCAAACGCCTCCACCCGCTGAGTGATTTCCTTGACCAGTCGCTGCTCCGCTGTCGGCTGCGATGCCCGCTCGCGAACCATCGTCAGCCAGTCACTTAGGCGCTCCTCCTTTGCCACGCGCAGCAGCTGCCGGGCAAAGCTGCGCGGCAATCGCGGTTCATGCCAGCGTTCGGACATATCCAGAAGGGTCAGGATGTTCAGCGCGGTTTGATGACGGTAATGATCGCGCGATCCGTCCACATGGCGCAAAGCGCTGAGATGGGCAGGGCGCTCCAGCATGCGCGGGTACAGCTCGACTGGATGGGCAATATCCGGTTGTTCATAATCATAGGCGGTGAAATAACCTGGCAGGCGCGCCTCCAGCATCCTGGCCTGATCGTCTTCGCGCGACCTGAAGGCAGCGAGGGGTCGCTGCCAATAGACTTCGTATTTGCCCACACGCATTGCGGGGAAACGGAAGAAATAGCGGAACACGCCGCCGTCCAGCACGTCCTCCGCGGCCCGCTGAATATCGGCCTGCGAGGCTGTGAATCCGTCCAGCACCAGTTCGGCATCGGGCGTCCAGAGCTGGCAGTTGTGCGCCATCGGCTTGTTGTAAAGGTCAAGCGCTTCGAGGGATGTGCTGAACAGGGCCGTGGTGACCGTCTCGAGCGATTGGGTGGCCGAAAGGGCGGCTTCATCATCCCGCCGCATACGCTCCCAACGGTGACCGCGTTTATAGTGGTTGAGCACCAGTTCCTCGGCGATCTCCAGTATTTTGCCATCACGCCGGGGTTCGCTCAACCAGGCGGATTGTGGCACGCGAATGCCCGCGCCGTCGTGACGGGCCACCAGGGGGAGAATGGGATACTGCATGGCGAAGGGGTACGACTCCATCCCCTTGATGTAAAGCGGCATTCCCCAGAAGATCAGGCTGAACGGGCTGGGGATCAGCGCCAACTGGCCGGCGAGATATTTTTCGCGCGCTGCAGTGGGCAACTCACTGAACGGTCGGAACGTCAACAGGTACCAGACGTCGTCGAAGCCCGCCACGTCGTTGATTAAAAAAGGCTGCGTCCATTTGGGAAGGGTCTTTTCCTGCCAGTAGGGGAAACGCTCATCCGGCGCGCCCGGCAGGATGCGGAAGCCCAACTGGAGCAAATCCCTTTCGGTGCGTGCGGTCTCGCGATAAACCTCTGACATAAGGCCGGTGATGAATGCCAATGACTCGCCGGTTGGGATCTCTTGATCGGGCGCAGTACGGAAGCTCTGCCAGAAGGCGCGTTCCGGGCCCTGCTCGCTGTTGCCAAACAGCGTCCAGCGCACCCGCCCCAGATAATCCTGGGTTTTCGCGAGAGCCACCGGCAGCAGGGTCACATAACGCTCGCGTTCGAAGGAACCCAAGCGCGCATCGAGTTCGGGCGACCAATACGGATTCCCTTCCAACAGACGCCGGTTTTGTCCGGCGATATGATGCACCTGCTCATTTCGCCCAAACTTAATTAGATGGGCGATGACCTGCCTGGCGATCTGCTCCATCCCGGGGTGCAGCTCATACTCCTCTTCGATCTCCGCCACGCGCCAGCCGAACGGATCCTCTTCAGAAAACAAGGAGGCGTCGATTTCGCCGTACAGGTTGCAGCCCACCCGCGGGGCGGGCATGAATTCCGAATAGGCGGGGATGGGAAAGCGGCCTTCGCCGGCGAACCAGGGATATTCCTCCACCAGTTCTTGCCAGCCGTTCGATCGCGATTTGCTCATGGGAACATGTTCCTGGAGTGAGTTGCAGGTCGGGTGACACTCGGGTAATAAACTAAACTATACCGGAATTCGGGCTTGAAAACAAGCGGAACTGCCTGGCCTCACTTGTGTCATTTTCTCTCCTGCAAACTCAAGAAGGATTCTGTAAGGCTCCTTTTCCTGCGCGGTCGGCCCGAAAGAGGTGAGTGCGACTGGCAGCCCCAATGTCTGGCTGATCCATTCGACGTAAGCGTTCACGTCCTTCTCGCAATTGTCATAATCGGGCCGCAGCTTGAACAACGACCTGGTCAGCCCCTCCTGTTTGACCAGATCGGTCGGGTCGGCGGGGACTTTTATATCCTTGATCTGGCCGCCGTCGAAATCAAAATAATTTTCCAGGCCCAGCGGCTTCCCTGGCCATTGATATCGATTGCAGGTTCGCCATTCATCGAGGTCGACCATCCGGTCCAGGTTGGTGACGACCAGCCCGTCCATTTTGCCGGCCACGTTCAGGGAA
>Ga0335085_10016254_pt1 | contig 10759 bp, 8 predicted proteins | sample Lox_Sample_45_FD_206712 | JGI IMG/M metagenome (GOLD analysis project Ga0335085, IMG submission 206712) | Soil microbial communities from Loxahatchee National Wildlife Refuge, Florida, United States - Lox_Sample_4.5 | ecosystem: Environmental > Terrestrial > Soil > Wetlands | place: USA: Florida... | reverse complement strand
GCGTTCCCCAGCAGTCGGCATCGTGACAGGCGCGTTGCTCCTGGCGCCGCTGCTGTCAACGCCCGCGCTGGCCGGCACGCTTTCCGGCGGCATCTTCGGCCAAGTCAAAAATTCTTCCGGTGTGGCGCAGATGGGCGCGACCGTGCTGCTCTACGATCGCTACGATCAACTGGTCCGGCGGGCTCTGACTAACGAACAGGGAAAATTCGCCTTCGATCTTCTGATTCCCGAATCGTATTCGATCCGCGTCACTCTGGCCAGCTTCGTTCCGGCGCTGCGGCGAAATATCGCGGTGGCGGCGGGATCGGAAAACCTGCTGGAAATCAATCTGGCGAATCTGTTCAGCAGCGTGGATCTGATTTCCTCCGGTCCGGCTCGGGGAACGCTTCTGACCGACGACTGGAAATGGGTGCTGCGCTCCTCGCAGGCGACCCGGCCGGTTTTGCGGCTGCTGCCGGTTCCCAAGAGCTCCAATTCCACGGCCTCCGCGGCTCCTATGTTCTCCAATACCACGGGCGTATTGCGCGTTTCGGCCGGCGACGGCGAATCGTTCACCGCCGGCGCACAGGAGGATTTAGGCACCGCCTTCGCGGTGGCCACCTCCATCAACGGCAACAGCCGGGTGCAGTTCAGCGGAAATTTCGGATATATCGGCAACTCGACCATTCCGGCGGCCGGCTTCCGCACCACCTATTCGCGAACTCCGGACGACAGCACAGGTCCCCAAGTGACGCTGACGGTCCGTCAGCTGTATCTGCCCAATCGGGAGATGGGCGGCGATCCCGCTCCCGCGTTGCGCACGGCGTCGCTTTCCATCCGCGACCGGCTGGATCTGAATGACCGGCTGCATCTGGAATACGGAATGGGAATCGAGTCGGTCACCTTCTTCGAACGGCTTACCTACATGAGTCCGTTCGCCCGCGCCACCTACGATTTGGGAAAAAAGGGCGCGGTGAAGGTGGCGTACTCGAGCGGGGCGCAGCCGGCGGAATTCGCCACCACGGCGTCGGGGCCGGAGCCGGCCGACGGCGGGAATTCGACGACGCTGAATAACGACCTGACGGCGCTGGCGGCGCTGCCCAACATTTCCCGCCGCGACGACCGCGTGCAGGTGCAGCGGACGCAAAATCTGGAGCTCGGTTACGAGCGGGTGATGGGATCGCGAAAATATTCCGCCAGCATCTATAGCGAGACGGCGACGAACGCCGCGCTGATGCTGTCCGGTCCGCAGGGATTTGTGCCCTGGACCGATTCCCTGCCCGATCTGGGAACGGACGACCGCATTTTCAACGTCGGCAGCTACCATCGCGTCGGCGTGACGGCGGCCGTGCAGCAGGCGCTCGGCCGGCATGCGGAGATCGGCGTCGCCGCCGGGCATACCGGGGCCCTGGCGGTGAACCAGAGCCAGTCACCGGCGGGGGACTCTGGGGACGATCTGCGCTCCGTAATCCACGAGGTGGACCGGCCATGGCTAGCGCTGCAGGTGTCCGGGACGGTCCCCGTAACTGGAACGTTCCTGATGAGCAGTTATGGATTTAACGATGCCAGCGTGCTGATGCCGGATCACGTGTATATGACCCAGGACGCGCTGCAGTCGACCGGGTGGAACGTCCGCATCCGGCAGCCGTTGCCCTTGTTTAACTGCGGCGGACGGCTGGAAGCCACCGCGGAGTTGCGCAATCTGCTGGCGCAAGGGTATCTGCCACTGGGAACCGCCGGACGCAAGGCGCTGCTCACCAATTCCCCCCGCACGGTGCGGGGCGGACTGGCGTTTATCTTCTAGCGCCCTTCTCACAAAGTAAGGATCGTTCGCCGAGCTTCCCGAACGGCTGTCACGGGCGCGCCAATTCGAGCGCCCGCTCCAGCGCCTTCACGATTCCAGCGGCCGCGTCGCTGCGCCGGCGATAGGATTCGAGCGAGGAGGAAATCTCCGCCGCATGGACGCCCGCTTCCCGGATGCGGCCGCGGTCGACCAGCCGGGCAGCCACCAGCATGGTCGCGGGATTGTGCGGCGCGATGACGCCCAGCTCCGTCAACCGGCCGAGATTTTCGAGAAGGGAGCGGTAACTCAGCGAGGGTATGCTCTCCTCGGCGCGCGCGGCTTCCATCTCCAGGTACAGATAGTTCATGGGCATCGTCCTCCTTTTGAGATGCCGGAAGATTGGTTTGGGAAAGGAAAAAACTAACGGAGAGCGAAGCCGGCGATAAGGCAGCGCTCAAAAAACGTGATCGCGTTGGCGTCGTCACTAGGCACGATACACTGCCTCCTCAGAGAAAGAATCGGGAAACTTCATACTAACATGGACGCCGGGCCGCGGCAATCGTCTCGCATCTATTTGAGCTCGGAGCGAAGAAAACTCACCAGATCCGGCAACGGCTGGCGCGTCATCCGCTGCAGACGATCGGGCGACTTTTTCAGATACTGATCGAAGAAGGCGACGCCGTATTCGGAAATGATGGCCTGGAATTTAGGGTTCAAATCGCTCCAGGCGAAGTGGCCGGCGCCGCGCAACTCCACATAGTATTTGGGAGCGGAGGAGCGGTCATAAGCGCCGCTCAGGCGGCGGACGCTGGGCGTGATACCCAGATCGCGGGTCCCGCCCTGATACATCACCGGAATCTTGAGATCAGGCAGATCGCCCTTGGAGACGAACGGATTGCAAAACGGTGACAGCGCCAGCACCGCTTTGATTCGTCTGTCCTTCCAGTCCGGCCAGGCTCCGGCGAGCCCCAGCACGGTATAACCCCCGAGCGAATGACCGGCAAGGGCCACCCGTTCGCCATCGACAGGGACGCCCTGAAATGTTTTTTCGGCCAGAACCGCATCCAGCACGGCCCGAACATCGGAGGCGCGGTCTTTATAAGTCGCCTGGCTCCAATCCTGCGCCTTGCCGAAGGACTCTTCGGGCTGCGGGAAGCCGCCGCGCCCGCAGCGCGCGTCGCGGTGATTGGGCGCGATCACGAAGTATCCGGCATGCGCCAGCGCTTCGGTCAGGAATTTCGATTGTGTGGCGCAGCCGGTAAAACCGTGTGAAAAGACGATGACGGGAAAACCGCCGGCGGGCGCTGAGCCCTGAGGTTTCCACAGCACGACGTCCCGCGCGGCGGCGACGGCGTGCACTTGGGCCATGGCAATCGCCGGAGTAAAAACCAGAGCAACCGCAAGCAACGCCCGCATACTTTTACGATCGTACGCGCACGGCGGAAGCTTTAACGCGGCTGCTGCTGGGTCATGCAGTGCAGAGTGCCCAGGCCCAGCACCAGGTCCCGGCAGGGGATGCTCACCACTTCGCGGTCCGGAAACAGCCGCGCCAGAGTGTTCAGCGCGGGACGGTCATTACGGTCCGCGAACGTAGGAACGAGGACCAGACCGTTGGCGATATAGAAATTCGCATAGCTCGCCGGCAGTCGCTGGTCGCCGAAGAAGACCGGTTCCGGCATGGGCAGGGTGGCGACGCGCAGATCGCCGCGCGCACGCAGGCGCGCCAAGTTTTCCTCAAGCGGCTCATGATTGGGATCGGACCTGTCAGGTTCCACGGCGGTCACCACCGTATCGACGGAGGTAAATCGCGCGATGTCATCGATGTGGCCATGCGTATCGTCGCCGGCGATGCCGCAGCCGAGCCAGATCACCTCCCCGGCCCCGAGGAATTTCTTGAGGGCGGCTTCCAGCGCACGGCGCGAGAGGCCGGGATTGCGCGACTGAACGTCCGAGAGCAGGCACTCCTCGGTCGCCAGCAGCTTGCCGGCGCCGTTCACGTCGATGGCGCCGCCTTCGAGCACCAGTCCCGTTTCGATGCGCTCGATCTTCACATCGCGTGCGATCAGCTCCGGAATCGCCGCATCGTGCTCGAAGTTGTCGTATTTGGCCCAACCGTTGAAACGCCAGTGCGTCATCGCGACGTGCCGATTTTTGACGAACAGAGGACCATAGTCGCGAGTCCAGCTGCGGTTGGTCGGGTAAGGAAAAAACTCGACCGCCTCCAGATCGGCGTGGCACTTTTTTAGAATGCGGCGAACGGAGGATTCGTCTTCAGTGATGATGCGAACGCGCTCGACGCGGGCCAGGTGGCGGACGATTTCGCCGTACAGCCACGGGATCGGCGCGAATTTGCCGGGCCAGTCGGATTTTTCGTGCGGCCAGGCGAGCCAGGTGGCCTCGTGCGGCTCCCACTCGCCCGGCATGCGGAATTTCACTTTGCCGGACCTCACTTACCCAACCAGCGGTTGAGGATCGGCGCGTAGGCGTCGATGCGGCGGTCGCGCAAGAAAGGCCAGTTCTGGCGGACTTCCTCCATCTGGCGCGGGTCGCATTCGGCGACGAGGATCTCTTCCCCGGTGGACGACGCCTGAGCGATCAGGCGGCCGAATGGATCGGCGACGAAGGACGAGCCCCAGAACTCGATTCCCTTCCCGGGCGGCCCTTCATAGCCGACGCGATTCACCGCGGCCACGTAAATCCCGTTGGCGATGGCGTGGGCGCGCTGGATGGTTCGCCAGGCATCGAGCTGCGCCGCGCCGTACTGCTCTTTTTCGCTGGGATGCCAGCCGATCGCGGTCGGATAGAAGAGAATGTTGGCGCCGCTGAGCGCGGAAAGGCGCGCGCCTTCCGGATACCATTGATCCCAACAGACCAGCACGCCGACGCGGCCGAATTGCGTATCGAAGTTGGGGAAACCGAGATCGCCGGGCGCGAAATAGAATTTTTCGTAATAAAGCGGATCGTCGGGGATGTGCATCTTGCGGTACAGTCCCACGATTTCGCCGCCGGAGCCGATCACCGCTGCCGTGTTGTGATACAAACCCGCGGCACGACGCTCGAACAGCGAGGCCACGATGACGATCCGCAGCTCGCGGGCCAGCCGGCCGAGCGCGTCGGTGGAGGGGCCGGGGATCGACTCGGCCAGCGCGAACATTTCGTGATTCTCTTCGCGGCAAAAATATTGGGAGCGGAACAGCTCCTGAAGGCAGACGATTTCGGCGCCGTGCGCGGCGGCCTCGCGGATCCTCCATTCGGCTTTGGCGAAGTTTTCGTTGGGATCGAGCGAGCAGCTCATCTGCACCAGGCCGACGCTGAATTTTCCGGACATAAGATTCCATTATCGGTCAGTGACGCGATCGATAGACGGTTTCCGTGCTTGCGCCGAATCTCCTAGGTCGGCCGGCTTCACCGATCCGGCGCCCTGCTGGACGGAACACAATGGAATTTGGCGACTATGGCTCCCGAAACGATCAAGAACATCGCCCGCGAATGCGGATTCGAGCTGGCGGGCATCGCCTCCGCCGATCCGCCGCAGGATTTCGCGCGATTTGAATGCTGGAAGGCGCAGGGCCATGCCGGCGAGATGGCCTATCTGACCGATCGCCGCGGGGAAATCCGCCGCGACGTCCGCCATCTGCTGCCCACGGCGGAATCGGTGATCTGCGTGGGCAAACTGTACAACCAGCCGGCCGCGGCCGCGCCGCCGGGCCACGCCGTGATCTCGCGCTACGCCTGGGGCCGCGACTACCACGAAATTCTTCGTGACGGACTGGAACGGATGGTCGAGCGTCTGAGGGAGTTCGGCCCCTTCGACTGGAAAATCTGCGTGGACACGGCGCCGCTGCTCGAACGGACTTTCGCGCGCCTGGCCGGCCTCGGCTGGATCGGCAAGAACACTTGCCTGATCAATGAACCCCTGGGATCGTGGTTCTTTCTGGGCGAGCTGATTACCTCACTGCGGCTTCCGTCCGATTCGCCGCCACCCGATCGCTGCGGGACCTGCTCCCGCTGCATCGACGCTTGTCCGACGCAGGCGTTTGTGCCGGCCGGCGACTCCTTCGCCATTGACGCGCGGCGCTGCATTGCTTATTTCACCATCGAGCTGCGCGGCGACATACCCGAAGAGCATCGCGCGGCGATGGGTCCGCTGGTCTTCGGATGCGACATCTGCCAGGATGTCTGCCCCTGGAACTCGCGCGCGCCGTTGAGCGATGCCTTTGAGGACCTGCATCAGGCGCCCGCCCTAGAGGAGTGCGCGCGAATGACCGAGGCTGAGTTTCAGGAAGCGTTTCGTCATACGGCGCTGGCGCGGCCCAAGTATTCCGGCTTTCTGCGAAACATCGCCGTGGCCATGGGCAACAGCGGTCTGGCGCGGTTCCGGGGGCCGCTGGAGCGGCTGGCGTCGCATTCCGACGAGACGGTCGCCCGCCATGCCCGCTGGGCGCTTCAGCGGCTGTCCGGCACCTGATTGGCCGGGCAAACAACCCTCTTGTTCGCCACAGGACCGGTGGATATCCGTTAAAGAGTCGCGAATTTCTGCCGAATTAAGGATGGGGAACCGTGCTTCGCCGTTTGTCCACCGCTGCGCCCGTCCGAAAACGGTTCATGTCCGCGATCCTGGCGGGTCTGGCCGGGCTGCTGATCAATCTTTTCACGCTTAACGTTTTCGGCGGAGCCCGGCTGTCTTTCGGCGGCGTGTTTTCGCTGGCCGCGGCGCTGCACCTGGGACCCTGGTACGGCGTGCTGGCGGCCTCCCTGGCCGAGATCGGGACGGCGATTGCCAATCATACCGCGCCGCATTTCGTCATTTTCGGCGCGGAAGCGTTTGTGGTCGGCTGGTTCGCCCGGCGGCGGGTTCTTCCGATCATCGCCGACGCGACGTACTGGACCCTGTTCGGCATCGTGCTGATGGCCGCCGCCAACCATCTGTCGCTTCCCGCACCTCCGCTGGGAATGGCGATCAAAGCGGTTCTAAATGGAATTCTGGACGTGGCCCTGGCGGAGTTGCTCACCGGCTGGGCGGGTCTGCCAAGATGGACCGGCGCGGAACGCCAGGACCCGCAGCCGCTCCGGCTGCACCTTTCACGCGGATTTCTGCTGGCCATCGCCATCCCGTTCGTGTTGCTGAACGTGGCCATGGACTGGATCCATGCGGCGCGCCTGGAAGGAGAGGCGGGAGCGCATATTCGCGACGTGGTGGCCCGCGTGGTGGGCGATGCCAACGACTATATCGACAAGCATCAGACCGGGTTGGAGGAGCTGGCTTCGGCAATTTCGGAAGACCCCTCCCTGATGGGCGGCGATGAGCTGGCAAATGTACATCGGATCTATCCTTCGTTCCGCACTCTGGCGGTGATCAGCCCGAACGGGCGAATCCTGGCGGCGAGTCCCGAGATCGGTCTCAACGGGCGATCGGTGATCGGAGCCGATGTATCCGACCGCGACTATTTAAAAAAGACGGTCGCCACATCGCGGTCCTACATCTCCGATGTCTTTATCGGCCGCAACATCGGCACCGGTCCCATCGTCAGCCTGACCGTGCCCGTGAAAAACCGAGATGGCTCGCTTCATGCCATCGTATACGGGTCGCTCGAATGTTCGCGTTTCCAGAACCTCGACGGCATTCGGGTGTTCCTGCCCGAGGGCGAAGTCGTGATTCTGGACCAGCGGAGCCGGGTGATCTTTTCCACCCACGGAGCACCGGTAAGCCCGTCCCAGGTCTGGCCGGCGAAACTTCTGCCGCCTGCGGGCAGCCGATCGCTGTTCCATCAGGCACGCCAGGGCGAGGGCGGAGTCTCCGAGACAAGACTGGCTGCCGTGGGCCGAACCGATGCGGGATGGACGGTCATGATCTCGCAGCCCCTGAACGTGATCCTGGCGGAGTCGCTGAATTATTATCTGGTCACGGCAGCGTGGGTGCTGGCCGGACTTCTGATTTCGATCCTGGCGGCGAGCTGGATCAGCCGCTGGCTGACCCATCCGGTGGAGGTACTGGCGGAACGCGCCCGGAAGCTGGCGATCGATGGCGCGGTGCAGAAGCCGGCCGCTCTTGAAACGAACGCGCCGCTGGAGCTGGTGCAGCTCCTGAACGACTTCGACGGCATGGCATTACGTCTGAACGAATCCTACCGCGAGCTGGAAAAATCGCTCGAAGACCGGAGCCGTCTGAATCACGAGCTGGCCGTCGTGCTGACCGATCTGGAGCGCAAGGTTCAGGAGCGGACCACCGAACTTGCCGAAGCCAAGAATCGCGCCGAGGAGGCCAGCCGGCTCAAGAGCGAATTTCTCGCCAACATGAGTCACGAAATTCGCACGCCGATGAACGGGGTGATCGGGATGCTGGAGGTCTCGCTCGACACGCGGCTGGATGAAGAACAGCGCGATTATCTGGAAACGGCGCGCAGCTCCGCGCACACGCTGCTGCACCTGCTGAATGACATCCTGGATTTCTCCAAGATCGAAGCGGGAAAAATGGCAATTGTGCCGTCACCCTTTTCAGTGGCCGCATTGGTGGTCGAGGCGCTGCATCCATTGGAGCTGATGGCCCGGCACAAGGGCCTCGAACTGCGCGGCGAGGTGGTCCCGGGAGTTCCCGAGGTGGTGGTGGCCGATCCGGTTCGGGTGCGGCAGGTGCTGCTGAACCTGGTGAACAACGCGATCAAGTTCACGTCGCGGGGGTTTGTCCACGTGCGCGTCGAGGCCGACAAGGGAGAGGGCGGCCACACGATGCTGCGATTCACCGTCGCCGATTCGGGCATCGGGCTCAGCCGCGCACAGCAGCACCTGATTTTTGAGCCATTCCGGCAGGCCGACGGATCGACCACGCGGCGCTACGGCGGCACGGGCCTGGGATTATCCATTTCGCGCCGGCTGGTGGAGATGATGGGCGGCGAAATTTCGGTGGAAAGCGAGCCCGGAAAGGGCAGCCAGTTCATCTTCACCGCCGCGGTGGGTCTGCAAATCGACCCTTCCCCCAAAGTTCTCGAGACCGTTTCCTGATTGATACAGTGAAGGGATGCGAATCCCTCTCTATCAGGTCGACGCCTTCACCAGTCACCTTTTTCGCGGCAATCCGGCCGCGATTTGCCCGCTCGACCAATGGCTAGCCGACGAGGTCCTGCAATCGATCGCGGCGGAAAATAATCTTTCCGAAACCGCCTATTACATCCGAAACGGCAAGGGCTATCAACTGCGCTGGTTCACGCCGGGGGTCGAGGTGGATCTGTGCGGCCACGCGACGCTGGCCAGCGCGCATGTGATTTTTTCCATCCGGCGCGAGACCGCCGATTCGCGGGTATCGTTTCAATCGAAAAGCGGGGAGCTGATCGTGGAACGCGAGGGCGATCTGTACGCGCTCGATTTTCCTTCCCGTCCGGCGGCGGAATGCGCCGTGGATGCCGGCCTCGACGAGGCGCTGGGGGCAAAGCCGGAGGTCATTCTGGGCGCGCGCGATTATCTTTGCGTCTTCGAGACCGAGGAACAGGTGCGGGCGCTGGCGCCGAATATGGACAAGCTGGCGGCCATCGATCGTTTTGCGTTCATCGTAACCGCGCCTGGGCGCGACTGCGATTTTGTTTCGCGCTTCTTTGCTCCGGCCAAAGGCGTTCCCGAGGATCCGGTGACCGGATCGGCGCACTGCACCCTGATTCCTTATTGGTCCAAACGCCTGGGAAAAACCAGCCTGCACGCCCGGCAGATTTCCAAACGCGGCGGCGAGCTGTTCTGCGAGGATCGCGGCGAAAGAGTGCGGATCGCCGGACGGGCGGTGAAATTCTTAGAGGGACAGATCGAGCTCGCGGATTAAACGTGCCGCGCGTCTCGATTTTCGTCACCTGTCTGGTGGACCAGGTGTTCCCGCGCGTGGGCCTGGCCATGGCGGAGGTGCTGGAGCGCGCCGGATGCGACGTCGAATTCCGTCCGCAGCAGACCTGTTGCGGCCAGCCGGCCTTCAATAGCGGATATGCGGACGAAGCCCGCTCCGTCGCCCGCCATTTTCTTAGGGTGTTTGAGGGCGCCGAAACGATCGTAGTGCCCTCCGGCTCCTGCGCGGCGATGATCGCGCATCACTACTCCGATCTGTTCGAAAAGCACCGCGAATCGCGTGTCTGGGAGTTTTCGCAGTTTTTGACCGATGTGCTCGGCGTGGAGGATGTCGGCGCGCGCCTCGATTCCGTGGTCACTTATCACGATGCCTGCCATGCTCTGCGGGAACTCCGGATCAAGGATGCGCCGCGCCGGCTGCTGGCGAAGGTTCGCGGCCTGCGACTCTCCGAAATGGATTCGGCCGAGGAGTGCTGCGGTTTCGGCGGAACCTTCTCCGTCAAATTTCCCGAGGTTTCCGGCGCGATCGTGCGGAGCAAGATCGAATCGATCGTACGCAGCGGCGCCGATACCGTGGTGTCCGTGGATTCGAGCTGCCTGATGCAGATCCAGGGTGCCCTCAGCCGCGCGGGATCGAAGATCCGCACGCTGCACCTGGCCGAGGTGCTAGCATCGCGCTGAAAAGACAGTTCGACACGGATTCGTTACATCGCTTGCGTCCGGGCTGCGGGTAAGATGGAGGTCTATGCATCCGAATCCTCCGCGGCGACGTGTCCAGGTCCGCCGCGTCGATGAATGCGATTCGCTTCACGACCTGATCACCCACTGCTTCCCCGCCTTCGGGGGCGCGTTCTTCCGGCGGATTTACGAGATTCTGGACCGCGCGATCGGCCTGGGTTGCCCGCTGACGGTTGCCATTTCCGGTCCGGTCACCGTCTCCGGGCAGCACCAGGCGTGGCTGATTCCGCTGCTCGAAACCGGATGGGTCGCCTATCTTTCCACGACTGACGCCGTTTGCTACCACGACGGCCATCGCAGCCTGGCGGAGCACCACGACCCAATCTACGAAGTACCCATCTGGGGCGATGACGGCGCCTTGCGCGACGAGCGCACCATTCGCGTCACCGACATGGCCTTCGATGAGGACGTGCTACTCGATCAGGACCGGTTTCTGAC
>Ga0335085_10016252_pt1 | contig 10760 bp, 8 predicted proteins | sample Lox_Sample_45_FD_206712 | JGI IMG/M metagenome (GOLD analysis project Ga0335085, IMG submission 206712) | Soil microbial communities from Loxahatchee National Wildlife Refuge, Florida, United States - Lox_Sample_4.5 | ecosystem: Environmental > Terrestrial > Soil > Wetlands | place: USA: Florida... | reverse complement strand
CGAAAGCATGCGTCGGCTTTCCGCGCGGCCACACAACGTTGGCTCTCCATATGACAAGGACAACGCAGAATGGATCCTGGCACGCTTCAAAGAATGGGGATTCGACGCGCATATCGAAACGTTCGATGTGCTCTTCCCGACTCCAAAGGAGCGCATCGTCGAACTCGTTGCTCCAACGAAGTTCCGGGCCAAGCTGCAGGAACCGGTGCTGTCCGTCGATCCCACATCGAATCAAACTTCCGAACAGCTTCCGACCTACAACGCCTACTCCGCCGATGGCGATGTCACGGCACCTCTGGTCTACGTGAACTACGGCAATCGCGAGGACTATGAAGAACTCGACCGGATGGGGATCTCGGTCAAAGGCGCGATCGTCATCACGCGCTACGGCTCCGGATGGCGCGGCATCAAACCAAAAGTTGCCGCTGAACACGGCGCGATCGGTTGCCTGATTTATTCCGATCCCCGGGGGGATGGCTTCTTCCATGGTGATGACTATCCGATGGGTGGATGGCGTCCTCGTGACGGCGTGCAGCGGGGGAGCGTGATGGACACCGACTATCCCGGCGATCCCCTTACGCCCGGAGTCGGCGCAGTTCCCGGTGCCAGGCGCCTCGATGTCAAAGACGCGAAAACGATCACCAAGATTCCGGTTCTCCCCATTGCCTATTCCGACGCGCAGCCGTTGCTCGCCGCGCTGCAAGGTCCCGTTGCGCCCGAAGCCTGGAGAGGCGGACTTCCCATCACGTACCACATCGGCCCGGGCGTTGCACGCGTTCATTTGAAGGTCACATCGAATTGGGACCTCAAGCCGCTCTACGATGTCATTGCAACTTTGAAGGGCTCCGATCCCGATCAATGGGTCATTCGGGGGAATCATCATGACGCGTGGGTCAACGGCGCTGACGATCCCATCTCCGGACAAGCTCCGATGCTGGAAGAAGCGCGCGTGCTCGGTGATTTGCACAAGCAAGGTTGGACGCCAAAGCGCACCATTATTTATTGCGCATGGGACGGCGAGGAACCGGGCCTTCTGGGCTCAGTCGAGTGGGTTGAAACCCACGTGGACGACCTGCGAAAGCATGCGGTGACCTATATCAACTCCGACAGCAGTTCGCGCGGATATCTTTACGTTGGCGGCACGCAAGATCTGCAAGCCGTAGTTGGAGCCGTGGCCCACGACATCACGGACCCGGAGAAGAATATTTCTGTCTTCGAGCGCGCCCACCTTCGCGCCATCATGCACGCCAAAGACGCCGAAGAAAAAGGAAAGCTCCGCAAGCGTAACGATCTCGCCCTAGGTGATCTCGGCGACGGATCGGACTACACCTCTTTCCAAGACTTCGCCGGAATCTCGTCGCTCAACGTCGGCTACGGTGGCGAAGATGAAGGCACGCAATACCACTCCATCTACGACGATTTTTACTGGTACACACACTATGCCGACCAGGATTTCGTCTATGAGCGAGCGATGGCGCAAACGGCCGGATCGATTCTTCTCCGCGTAGCCGATGCCGACCTGCTTCCGTTCGACTACGCTCCGCAAGCGGATGCCATCGCCAAATACGAGTCGGATCTCGAAAAACTGCTCAAAGACAAGCAGGAAGAAATCATAGAGCGCAACACAGAAATTCAGGAGGGCGCTTTCACCGCAACCGCCGATCCGCACAAAACGTTTGTGCCGCCTCCGGTTGAAACCGTTCCGCCTTATATGAATTTCGCTCCGATGAAGAATTCCATCGAAATGTTGAAGAAGTCCGCCGAGCGTTACTCGAAGGCTCTCGCCAAGTTTCGCAGCGCCAATGAGGGCGCCATTACTCCTTCTTCATTGGATACGGTGAACGCCGATCTGCTGGGAGTTTCGCGTCTCTTTCTGAATGAGAAAGGGCTTCCGGAGCGTCCGTGGTTCAAAAATCAAATCTACGCCCCCGGCGCGTACACGGGATACGGAGCGAAACCTGTCGCCGCCGTGCGGGAATTTATGGACGAAAAGAAATGGAAAGAAGCCGACGAGCAGATCCCGATGGTTGCTGATGTGATCGATCACGTCTCCGCGGGTATCGACAAGGCCGCCGCAGACCTGGAGAGCGCAGTCGGAAAATGATCTTGGTGCACGATTTCAATTCGACGAACTGATTCGTCTGGACTTCGTCAAGGAACGGATCAGACGTTGTCGCATGGCGAGATAGCTGCCCTTTATACTCTTTCGCTATGATCCCCCGCGCTGCCTTAGCTCTTGGACTACTTCTCTCTTCTCCAGTTTTCGCCCAGCCACAACCTGCGGATGCTGATGTCCGCGAAGCGCTCACGCATTTCATCCGGGCCTTCGATGACCTGGATTGGGAAAACTTCCGGCTATCATTTGACGACAACGCCACGGTGTTTTATCCGCGGGCGATGCCGGAGCGAGCAACCGGACGTGCTGAATTCGAGAAGGGATTCAAGACAGTGTTCCAGCAGATCCGCGGCAGCAAAACGAACGCTCCGTACATGGATATTCAACCGAAGGACTTGAGACTACAGCTGTTCGGAGATATGGCGATTGCAACCTTCCACCTGGACGATAGAGCGGGGTTTCTCAATCGGCGGACGATCGTCCTGAGAAAAACCGAGAAAGGTTGGAAGATTGTGCATCTGCACGCATCCGAGGTATCAGTATCGCGAGCTGCACCCTAGAGGATTGATATTGTCATCCTGGTCGCAACGGTGTAGCTCCCGTTGCGGCCACACCGCGCGTCGCGCCGCCAGGATTCATCCCAGTAGAACCCCGGCGGCGGATTCGCGGTAAGGCTGCGGCCTCCTACTGCACAGTGAATGCGGTTGCGCTGGTGGCTGTCCCTCCTGGCGTTGCGACCGATATTTTGCCAGTGACCGCTCCCGTTGGTACGGTTGCCGTTACCTGCGTGTCCGAGTTAATCGTGAAAACTGTGGCGGTCACTGTTCCAAACTTCACGATGGTTGTTTGCGAAAGGCTCATACCTGTGATCACCACCTGCGTTCCGACAGGACCCGAAGTTGGACTGAAGGTAGTGATGCTCGGGGCAATCTTGAACTTCAACGGCGTCAGCAAGTTGCCTGAGGGCTCTTTGACGGTGATCTGAGCGGTTGTGGAACCGGCAGCCGGCTTGGCGACTAGGAAGGTGTCGCTCTTAACTGAATAGGTGGCCGCCGTGGTGCCGAAGTTGACTCCTGTGGCCGTCGTGAATCCCTGGCCGAGCAGACTGACCGCAGCCCCTACTTTGGCAGTGCGGACCACCAGCGGGCTCACAAACGGTTTCAGGTTGTTGGTGAAACTGAACACCGTTCCATACGGGGTCTTCGTTCCTCCATGGAACGTCTCTCCGTAGAGAGTGCCGTTGGTGTGAAGGAGAAGCGCCGAACTTGGCGTGTCTCCCGTAGGAGTCTGGAAATCGTGGAGATCCTGAAATCCAGTACCGGTCGTCCTGACGCGGAAGAGTGTGCCTTGTCCGAACGCGCCGCCCGCTGAGGCAAGACCATAAAGAAATCCGTCGCTTCCTTGTACCACGCCGGTTTGGGGATACCGTCCGTCGGATGCTCCAGAAACGCTGAAATTGTAGAGCACCTTGTAAGCGCCGCCGGTAGTCACGCGGAAGACGCAGCCGCCATCTCCTGTTCCGCCAGATCCCGCAACGCCATAGAGTGCGCCATCGACTCCTTGGACTAATGGCCCCGATGGAGACCATTCATTGTGGAAGGAATACAGCGTTTTGATCACCTTGGCCGATGGTGAAAACGCGAAGACTGTCCCGGCATTGTAGGTGCCTCCCGCCGTTGTGGTGCCGTATAGGTTGCCATCAAGGCCCAGCAGGAGTGGCGTATAACTGTGCGTAACCAGCGTTCCCATCGCTGTGAAGACACCCGCGGTGGTGACCTTATACAGAATCGCGTTCGTGTCGTCGCCGGTCACACCGTACAGGTTCCCGTCCTGTGCCATGACCGGAGGTATGCGTGGATACGCGCCATCGGTCGTGGCGGTAAAGCTATATAGAGATGTAAATACCCCAGCGGGAGTGATTTTGAAGATCGTGCCGCGGGCGTTTGCTCCTCCCTCATAGGTGGTGCCGTAGAAATTGCCATCTATCGCCAGGCTTATGCCGCCTTGTGGACCGGCCCCATCGGTGAAGTTGAAATTGTGCAGGGTGGTAAGGACGCCCGCGGGAGTCATCTTGAAAATCGTGCCGTATCCGCCCGAGCCGTCGCTCGTGGTCGCTCCATAGATGTTACCGTCTTCCCCCTGGGCCATCACGCTCGGATAGTTGGCGCAGCATCCATCCGTCCCGCTGAAGTTGTGAAGAACTGTGTAGGTTTGCGCGTGAGCAACAACCGTCGCTAGCGTCATCCCTAAAGTGATGAGTACGATCCGGAACTGGCGAGAACAGAAGGTGGCCATGATGCGCTCCAAAGTTTGCAAGAAGCAATTTCAGAAGGTATGTTCCCGGGAACCAGGAACAATCCCTGTTGCTATAGGCGAAAAATCAGCGGTGAATGGGTTCAGCGGGAGCGTTTGGGTTCAGGTATTGAGAGGGTGCGACTTCCAATCAGCGGGGCGGTTCGGCTCCTGTAGCCAGCGGAAGGCTAGGAGGGACCAGGAGCATGCCAGTTCCGCCGGCGGCGTGGAGATCAAGCGGTGAAGTTTACAGATCCGGGCGTCGCGGGACTGCCGGATCCTTGCCAGACCCCACATCCGTGGGTTGAGGCGCGGCCGGATCAATGTGCTTGAAGGTATTTGTAAGTTGCTGAAAAACCTGTTGCGCGGCAACGAGATCTCCCGATTGCAGCGCGCTGCCAACAGCCTCGAAGTCCTGTTGCCGGTCCGAATTCCAGAAGGCATTACCGCTCGCGAATGGTCCTCGTTGTCCCAGATTCTGAATGTCTGCGAGATCCAGTTGCGCAGTCGAGAGATCTCCTGATTCCAGCGCCTTCTCCAATTTCCGGAGTTCGTGATGACGCACGCCAAAGTAGACATCCAATTTCCGATTTATCGAAACCGAGGAAATAGCTGAAGTCGACATGGCGTTCTCCGGAGATCCGGATAGCAATATCCAGACCATATCGGATTAAAGAGAGCCTATCTTTAGGCTGCGAGCGATCATTAAAGACGCAAATTCTAACCGCCGAGTCGCAACGCAAGGTCCGGGGCGTGTTCGATGACGTGCACATCGGCGCAACTGCTGAGAACCCAATCTGCTCCCGCCTGTTTCAACTCAAAACCCGGTACCGTGGTCGTGATCGCTACCACCTTCGCGCCAGCCGCCCTGCCAGCCCGCACTCCAGCGGGAATGTCTTCGAAAACAAGGCACTCCGCGGGTGGAAATCCCAACGCAGACGCCCCCATTAGATATGGCTCAGGATGCGGCTTGCCATGTGTGATGTCGCTGGCGGTTACTAATTTGCCTGGTAGGGGTAATCCGGCGGCTCGTAGTCGAACCTTGGCGAGAGCCATCGTGGAAGAAGTAACGATGATCCAGCGATCCGCTGGAAGGCCGGCTAACAATTCGACGGCACCTGGCAGAGGAACAATGCCTTCGGTGTCCTCTATCTCGCGGCGTTCTACCTCTCGGTTCTCAGCGTCGTGATCAGCATTTGGAAGATATTCGCGAACGGTCGTCAGGCTGGGGCGGCCGTGCGCTCGGGCCACCACTTCCTCAGGATCGAACCCGCGCTCAATTGCCCATTTTCGCCACACGCGAGCCACCGCGGGAGTCGAGTTGATGAGAACACCGTCCATATCGAACAGAATGGCCGCGCATTGCACTTGCGTCATTTTTCTAGAGTAACCTAGTGGTTCATTCACCTTCTGTATCGCCATTTAGCGGAGGTTCTTCCGATTCTCTTTTCAGGCTCGTGGTCGGGCGCATAACGCGGCTACCTCATTTTCGTTCGCACTCGCTTCCACCACGATTCGAGCGTACCATTGGAATAGGTAGTTGTAAGAGGTGCACCATGCTTTCCAAGTGCGCCAATCCTGATTGCTCCGAGAAGTTCCTTTTCCTTCACTCTGGCAGACTGTTTCACCTCATGCCCACGCCTGAGGTGCGATCCACCGTGGGTGAAGTGCCCGTGTTTCGGGAGCGTTTTTGGCTGTGTGATCGCTGCTCCAAGGAGATGACCATCGTTTGGAGCGGGGCCAGAGCGGACTTGGTGCCTCTGGCCGCAAAGCGCTCCAGCCGGGAAGAGGCAAACACCGAAGTAGTCGATAGGCCTTCAGTTCGAATGCAAGCGGCGCGCGCCGGCGCCAAGGCAGGATAGGGTGTGGATCGGGAATCCCCTGGAATCCGATGGAACAGCGACATTACACTGGTCCACGCGGCTGAGGGGATTCTTTGAGACTAAACCTGAACAATCTTCTCGAGTGCCGGCCGGTTCCGAATCACCAGCGTTGATCCCTTAAGCTGCAACAGTTGCCGCTTCTTGAACTCAGAGAAGAGCCGGCTCACGGTCTCCCGTGTCGTGCCTATGATTTCGGCAATCTCCTCGTGGGTCAACGTCAGCTTGACCTGCAGCGACCCATCATTCTGAGGACCCTTTGTCGACCAGGACAATAGCAGCTTGGCGAATTTTTCCGACGGCGAGGTAGCTAAACCCAGCGTGCGGATCTCCTCGTAGGCGGTGTAATAGTTGCGGCTCAACTGCTCGGCGACCCGCAATGCTACTTCGCCATGCTCACGAAGGAACTGCAACAACGACTCGCGCGGGATGAAATTTGCTTGCCCGGGCTCCATCATTTCGGCGGTGACTTCATAGGGCCGATTCGAGACCACCGCGTTCAGTCCAAGCACGTCACCCGCATCGGACAACTTGGTGATAATGGTTTTTCCTTCGCGAGAAGAGGTTGACAGTTTGGCTTTCCCGGCACAGAGCACGAACACCCCGCGGGGCTGTTGCCCCTCGATGAAGAGCATCGCACCTTTGGGATAAACCGCCGTCGATTTGATTTCGTTCAGTCTTTGCCCGGCGTGAATCGAAAGGTTACAGAACAAATGCTCTTCACGCACGGAACAGGTAAGGCAATTATCAAGAATATTTAGGCCGTAAGGGGCGCGCATTTCCGCTGCACCTCCGTTGTGATTAGAGTGCACCCGCGCACTTTTGGGTGTGATTCCGCTCACAAACCCTTGTGATTGCGGATATCCGCCAAAATCCTTGATCCACCATGCTGTTTGTGATCGCCAGCACGCTTTGATGAAAAAGTGCGCACATACAATCCCTCCAATTGTGAAAAAATAGCATTTCACAGCAAGCGAGCAGACTCAGTGAGCCAGTCCTCCACGCCGGCAACGACTTCTCCTGTTGGGAAAATCTACACCGCTCCGCCGCCCGCTCGCGGAGCCTTGGAGCCCTTGTTTCTACCGCGCTCCATCGCTGTGATTGGCGCCACGGACCGGCCCGGCACAGTTGGCCGTAGCGTCATTTCCAATCTGCTGCAGAGCCCATTCTCGCTCAAGGTCTATGCCGTCAACCCGTCGCATGAACAGGTCCTGGGCATTAAGACTCTTAAGCGCGTGGCAGATATCGCTGGTCCGCTCGATCTCGCGATCGTGGTTACGCCCGCCGCAACTGTGCCGCAGATCATTGGCGAATGTGTAGATGCTGGCGTCAAATCCGCTGTAGTGATCTCCGCCGGATTCCGGGAACAAGGTCAGAGCGGTGCGCTACTCGAAGAGGAAATCGAAAAGCATCTGAGTCGCGGAACCTTGCGGCTGATCGGTCCCAACTGCATGGGATTCATGAATCCCACAATCGGTCTGAATGCTACATTCGCCAAGTCAATCCCGAAGAAGGGCAGCGTGGCATTTCTGAGCCAGAGCGGGGCCTTGCAGACCGCAATTCTCGATTGGAGTGAAAAAGAGCATGTGGGATTCAGCGCCATTGTCTCCACCGGATCAATGCTCGATGTCGGTTGGGGCGACCTCATCTATTACTTCGGCGACGATCCGCACACCAAAAGCATTCTGGTCTACATGGAGTCGGTGGGAGACGCCCGCTCATTTCTTTCCGCCGCGCGCGAAATTGCTCTGAGCAAGCCCATTATCGTAATCAAGGCTGGGCGCTCCGAAGCGGCATCCCGGGCTGCGGCGTCGCACACCGGAGCGCTGACTGGTAGCGATGATGTTCTGGAAGCGGCTTTCCGCCGCTGTGGCGTGTTGCGCGTGCAGAACATCGCAGATCTCTTTTACATGGCGGAAGTGCTCAGCAAACAGCCGCGCCCTCGCGGCCCCCACCTTAGCATTGTGACGAACGCCGGTGGTCCCGGAGTTCTAGCGACTGATGCTCTCATGGCCACCGGCGGTGAACTGACCGTTTTGTCCGCGGACACCGTTCATGAACTCGACAGCTTCCTCTCCTCTCATTGGAGCCGCAGCAATCCAGTAGATGTGCTCGCCGATGCGGATGCCGAACGATTCGTCAAAGCGGTCGATATTGTCTCAAAAGATTCAGCAAGCGATGGACTGCTCGCCATCATTGCTCCGCAAGGACTTGCCGATCCTACCCGGGCAGCTCAGCATATGACGAGGCTTGCGCACACCTCCGGAAAGCCACTGATCGCGAGCTGGATGGGCGGAGATGGCGTCGCCGAAGGTACGGAAATCCTGAATACAGCCGGCATTCCGACATTCTCTTATCCGGATACTGCCGCCCGCGCCTTCACCTACATGTGGCGCTACACCTACAACCTGCGTGGGCTCTATGAAACTCCGGCGATGATCGAAGGCGCGGAGATTCCATCCGAATCTCGCAAACGAGTCAGTGATTCCATCCAGCAAACGCGAAGTGCCGGACGCACCATGCTGAACGAGTACGAGGCGAAGCAGATTTTGGCCGCCTATGGCATTCCGGTAGTCGATACCCGCACAGCCTCGACTGAAGATGACGCCAGCTCGATAGCGCGCGAGATCGGATACCCAGTCGCTCTCAAGCTCCTCTCGAACACGATTGCCCACAAGACGGATGTTGATGGGGTGCGGCTGAGCCTGCGGAATGATGACGAAGTACGAAGAGCTTTCCGTTCGATCCAGACGTCCGTCACGGATCGAGTGGGTGCACAGCATTTCCTTGGCGTGACCGTGCAGCCAATGGTCCGGCGTGATGGTTACGAGCTGATTCTCGGCAGCACGATCGACACACAGTTCGGTCCGGTAATCTTGTTTGGTTCCGGCGGTGTCATGGTCGAGGTCTATCGCGACCATGCCTTGGCACTGCCTCCGCTGAATACGACGCTGGCGCAGCGAATGATGGAGCAGACGCGGATCTTCTCGGCCTTGCGTGGAGTCCGCGGCCGCAAGCCGGTGAACTTGGAAGCACTCGAACAGCTCCTCGTCCGTTTCAGCCAGCTTGTACTTGAGCAGCCTTGGATCAAGGAGATCGACATCAATCCGCTGCTCGCAACACCTGAACATCTGCTCGCACTGGACGCGCGCATCGTGGTCCATGATTTCAGCGTGCCGGCCGGGCGATTGCCGCGTGCGGCCATTCGTCCTTATCCAGCACAGTATGTCTGGGATTGGAAGCTCAAAGACGGCACGCCCGTGACGATCCGCCCCATTCGTCCCGAGGACGAGCCACTCATGGTGCAGTTTCACCAGACGCTCTCAGAACGCAGCGTGTATCTGCGCTATTTCTGTTCGCTCAGCTTGAGTACGCGGGTGGAGCACGAACGGCTCGCGAGAATCTGTTTCGCCAGTTATGATCGCGGATTCGCGCTTGTTGCCGACCATAAGAAACCGGAAACCGGTGAGCACGAGATTCTGGGCGTTGGCCGCTTCAGCGCGATCAATCGCGGCGAAGCTGAGGCCGCTGTGCTCGTCTCCGATAAATGGCAGGGTAAGGGGTTGGGAACCGAACTCCTCGCAGGAGTAGCGCGGGTCGCCCGCGAGGAAAACTTTCAGAGGCTGTGCGGAGAAATCCTTCGGGATAACCTGGCGACGCAAGCGATCTTCAAGAAGGCGGGATTCAAGCTGCGCGCGACCGAGGACCCGTCCTCAGTCGCGGCGCGGCTGGAACTCTGATTACGGTTAAGCAACCGGAGCCGGTCTGCTGATCTCGAGCTGGGGCTCGAATTTCAAGGTTGTTCCCAAGGCCCGCGAGACAAGGCACAACTTCTCTGCGCGCTTGAGCAAATCCAAAGCGCGCTCGCGCTCCTCGGCTGATCCAATTTTCAAGTTGGGACGGACAATGATCTGGCTGAACGAGTAGCCAGAATCCGCCTTCCGTACTGTGCCGCTGGCTTCCACCTGGAGATCGGTGAAGTCAAACTGTGCGCCGCCGGCAATTGCGCGCAAGGTCGTTGTGTAGCATCCGGCAACCGCGGCGAGCAGAAGTTCTTCCGGCGTCCATCTGCCTTCAAGGCCGCCAAATTCAGTGGGCGCGGTGAAGTGGATTGCGTTCGGAGCCGAATCAGACTTAGCCAGTCCCGTCCGCCCCGACGTCCACCATGCTGCGACTCGATATGCGTGTTCTTCAACCATAGATGTCAGCCTCTTCTTGGAATGTGTTCGTAGCAAAGCGGAGATGAATGATCTTTGACGCTTAGTGTGCGAATGCCGCGGCGTTGGCTACGCCGCTCCTTCCTTTGCAGAAATGCCTCGCTCGCGCTCGATCTTTTCAATTTGCGCGCGAAGCCAGTTAGCTAGCGCCTCTTCCATTTCAATCTGGCTGCCTGTGCGATACAAGTCTTCAACCGTGCGGCCTTCGGCAGTCAGGGGGATGAACCGGCACGGAATGCTCTCTTTTTGCTGGCC
>Ga0335085_10016251_pt1 | contig 10761 bp, 7 predicted proteins | sample Lox_Sample_45_FD_206712 | JGI IMG/M metagenome (GOLD analysis project Ga0335085, IMG submission 206712) | Soil microbial communities from Loxahatchee National Wildlife Refuge, Florida, United States - Lox_Sample_4.5 | ecosystem: Environmental > Terrestrial > Soil > Wetlands | place: USA: Florida... | reverse complement strand
CCAGATCCGGCCGTCCTTCGCGGTGGCGGTGATCTCGGCCAATGTGCCCACATCGATGTGACGCTGCTGGAAGCGCTCCTCGAACCCGCGCCGCGCCGCCGCGGCGGCCGCCGCACCGTGGAAGCGTGCCACCAGGAGCCCCGCGAGATCCTTCTTCGCCCCCATGGGATCGGCGCCGATCGCGCGCGATACCTGCGCGTCGTCCACCTCGGTGAGCAGCGCGTAGTACCGCCGCATGAGCTGGTCGGAGATCGACATGACCTTGCCGAAGATCTCCGCCGGCGGCTCCGCCACGCCGACGTAGTTGCCGAGCGACTTGCTCATCTTCGCCGTGCCGTCAGTGCCCTCGAGCAGCGGCAGGATCACCGCGACCTGCGGCGACTGGCCGGCGTCCTTCTGCAGCTGCCGGCCGAGCAGGATGTTGAAGGTCTGGTCGGTCCCGCCGAGCTCGACATCGGCCCGCAGCTCGACCGAGTCGTAGGCCTGCATCAGCGGGTAGAGGAACTCGTGAATGCCGATCGGCACCCCGTCGCGATACCGCGTCGCAAAGTCGTCGCGCTCGAGCATGCGCGCCACGGTGCTCTGTGCGCCGAGGCGGATCACGTCCTCGAAGCGCAGCCCGGCCAGCCACTCGCCGTTCCAGCGCACCTCGGTGCTATCTCGGTCGAGGATCCGGAATGCCTGCTCCTGGTAGGTTGCGGCGGCGGCCTCCACCGCGTCCCGGGTGAGCTGCGGGCGGGTGGCGGACCGCCCGCTCGGATCGCCGACCATGGCGGTGAAATCGCCGATCAGCAGGACGGCGTGATGCCCGAGATCCTGGAACTGGCGCAGCTTGCTGAGGGCCACCGTATGGCCGAGATGGATGTCGGGCGCCGTGGGGTCCACACCGAGCTTGACCCGCAGCGGCCGCCGCTCCTCGAGCTTCGCGCGCAGCTCGTCGCGCGGAATGATGCTGCTCGTCCCGCGCTCCAGGCGCTCGAGTTGCTCGCGGGGCGACATCATGGCCGGTCGACGTACTCCTGGATGCGCTTGATCGCCGTCGCGCGGCCGCTGGCGGCGTCGATGCTCACCACGGCTCCCTGCACCGCCGTCCGGCCGGTCGCCGTCTCGAACGCGGTCGGCAGATGCGTGACGAAACGACGGATCGCGAGCTCGCGTTTCACGCCGATCACCGAGTCGATCGGCCCGCACATCCCGGCGTCGGTGAGAAACGCCGTGCCAGGCTCGAGCACGCGGTCGTCCGACGTCTGCACGTGCGTATGGCTGCCGACCACCGCGCTGACCCGGCCGGCCAGGTGCCAGCCCATCGCGCCCTTCTCCGACGTCGCCTCGGCGTGCATGTCGACGAAGACCACCGGCGTGCGCCCTCCCAAGCTGGCGAGGATGCCATCGGCGGCCTGGAATGGGCAATCCAGCGCGTCCATGAACACCCGTCCGATCAGGTTCACGACCGCCACGCTCGTTCCATCCGGCGTTCGGAAGCACCTCCAGCCGACGCCGGGCGTCCCGGGTGGGAAGTTCGCCGGACGCAGCAGGCGCGGCTCGTGGTCGATGTAGTCGACGATCTCGCGCTTGCGCCAGATATGGTTGCCGGACGTAAGCACATCGATCCCGGCGTCGAGCAACTCGCGGCAGTTCTCCGGTGCGACGCCAGCCCCGCCGGAGATGTTCTCGCAGTTGGCCACTACGAAACTCGCCTGCTCCCGATGGATCAGCTTCGGCAGCAGGGCGCGTACCGCCAGGCGCCCGGGCTTGCCGACGATGTCGCCGAGGAAGAGCAGGTTCATCAAGGCAGGGGTGGGTTGAGGGGGTTACGGGGTTGGGTTCGTAGGGGGTTGGGGCTCCTAGCACCCTAACCCCCTAACCCCTAGCCCCTTTTCTTATTTCGCGAACTCCGAGGCGCGGATCTCGCGAATGACCGTCACCTTGATCTGACCCGGATACGTCATCTCGCTCTCGATCTTGCGGGCCACTTCCTGGGCGAGCATCGTCGCCTGGTCGTCGCCGACCACGTTGGGCTGCACGATGATGCGGATCTCGCGCCCCGCCTGGACGGCGAAGCATTTCTCCACGCCCTTGAACGAGTTGCTGATGCGCTCGAGATCTTCGAGGCGGCGCACGTAGCTCTCCAACATCTCGCGCCGCGCCCCCGGACGGGCCCCCGAGAGCGCGTCGGCCGCGTCGACCAGCGGCGCCAGGATGGTCTCCGCCTTGACCTCCTCGTGGTGCGCGGCGATGGCGTTCACCACCTTCGCCGACTCGCCGTACTTGCGCGCGATGTCCGCGCCGATGATCGCGTGCGAGCCTTCCACCTCGTGCGTCAGCGCCTTGCCGATGTCGTGCAGCAAGGCGGCACGCCGCGCCTGCTTCTCGTTCAGCCCCAACTCGGCGGCCATCGCGCCGCAGATGAACGCCGCCTCGATCGAGTGCATGAGCACGTTCTGGGCGTAGCTGTAGCGGTACTGCAGCATGCCGAGCAGCTTCACCAGCTCGGGGTGCACGCCGTGAATACCGACCTCGAGGATGGCCTTCTGGCCCGCCTCGCGCACGCTCTCCTCGACCGACTCCTCGGCCTTGCGCACCACCTCTTCGATCCGGCCCGGATGAATGCGGCCGTCCGAGATCAGCCGCTCGAGCGAACGCTTGGCGATCTCACGGCGAATCGGGTTGAAGCACGAGACCACCACCGCCTCGGGCGTATCGTCGATGATCAGGTCGACGCCGGTCGCGGCCTCGAGCGCCCGGATGTTGCGCCCTTCGCGGCCGATGATGCGGCCCTTCAGGTCGTCGCTCGGCAGGTGCACCACCGACACGGTGCGCTCGGCGACGAACTCGCCGGCCAGCCGCTCGATCGCAATCGACACGATCTTCTTCGCCTGGCGGTCGGCCTCCTCGCGCGCCTCCTGCTCGATCAGACGGATGTGCTTGGCCGCTTCGTGCTTGGCTTCGTCGACCATTGCCTGGATGAGCTGCTTGCGCGCCTCCTCGCGGGTGAGGCCGGCGATCTGCTCGAGCTGGTGGCGGGTGTCGTTGACCAGCCGCTCCAGCTCCTCCTGGCGTCCGGTGATCGTTTGCTCGCGGTCCTTGATCGACTGCTCGCGCTTCTTCGAGTCCGCATCGCGGCGATCGATCTGCTCGGTTCGCCGATCGAGCGTCTCCTCGCGCGCCGCGACCCGCTTTTCGCTCTGCTGGATCTCCCGCCGCTGTTCCTTGACCTCGTGCTCGAACTCCTCCTTCGCCTGCAGGATCGATTCCTTGCCTTGAAGCTCCGCCTCCTTGCGGATCGCTTCCGCCTCGGTGCGCGCTTCGCTCAAAACCCGGTCGGCGGCTTCCTGCGTGGCCCGGACTTGCCCGTCAGCTTGCTGGCGCCGGAGGTAGTCCACCAGCCAGGCCAGCACCGCTGCCAGCCCGACCGTGACCAGTGCCATCACCAGATATGTCATCAGATATGTCATCGTGCTGCTCGCCCTCCCTTCTGGACGGGGACGGATCGTCCCCTCGCCAGCAACGCACCGCGCCGCTCTCCGTGACCACCCAGTCGAGCCGGAGGTCCCATGGATCGCGCGGCAGCGCGGGGTGCTGCTGGAACGTGTAGCCGAGGCCGACCAGACACGCGGGTCGGGTCAGCCCCCCAAAGGCGCGGTCGTAGTGCCCCCCGCCCCGCCCCACCCGCGAGCCCGAGCGGTCCCAGGCCAGCAGGGGAACGAACGCGACGGCGCGTGCGAGGGCGTGCGCCGCGATGGGGTCACCGACCGGCTCCGGAATGTCGTGCGCCGCGGGCCGCAGGGCCGCGCCGCGTCGGTGCTCGGCGAAGCTCAGCTGGGCGCCGGACCGGCGGGGCAGATAGACGCGCTTCCCGGCCGCGAACGCTGCCTCCAGGAGGGCCGCGGTACCCACCTCGCCGTCGGTGGCGACGTACGCAATCAGCGTGGTCGCAGCTCGCCAGACATCGAGCGCCGTGGCCTGCTCGGCCACCGCCCGCTCGGCGGCGTATCGCTCGGCCGCGGAGAGCGCGCGCCGTCGGCGGCGCATCTCCTGCCGGATTGCTCGCTTGCTGCCGTCCATCCCTGCCCTTGTGGCATCGGGACGGGCGCCGCTGGGTCGGTTGTGTCAGGTCACGCGATCGAACTGCACTGCATGCGGAGTAGACAGCGCAAACATCCTGTCCTTCGCCTCATTCCTCTTCGCTGAAGGCCTACCGGTTCCCGATCTATCGTTCGCGCGTCAAGCACCTGCGTGTCACTGGGGCTGCTGCCCTGCCGCACCACCGCCTCCTCACCGACCTATCGGCCCGGCCGCCGCCCGTTGTGGCATGCGCGGCGGCCGGTCTGTCACCCGTTCCGAACTGCTTTCTCCTTTGCGCCCGTGGCCCGCTTACCGCTCGCGGCATCCAGGCGCTCCGTCAGTCGATCGATTACCGCTTCTGTCTCGGCCAGATTCTCTTGCAGTTTCTGACATTCGCTGGCGATATTCAATGCGGCGAGCACCGCCGCGGTGAGCGACGAGGCGACCTTCCCGCCCGCCGCCATCTCCCGTATCTTCCCGTCCACATAGCTGGCGACCCGCCGGATATGTTCCTCTCCGTCCTCGCTGGTGACGGAGAACACCTGGCCCATGATCACCACTTCGACGGGGTCGCCCATGCCTCAGCTCAGATCCAGGCCCTCGAGCCGACCGAGGATGCTCTCCACCCGCGCCCGCACCTGCGCCCGCTCCTTCTCATAGCTGTCGAGCTGTCCCTTCATCTCGGTGATGCGAGCCTGCGCCTGCTGGAGTTGCTGCTGCAGGTGGTCTCGCTCCGCGCACACGGCCGCGTGCCGGCCCAACACGTCGTCGACTCGTCCTTCCAGAACTTTCAGACTCTCAAGGCTCATAAGAACACTTTCTTCAAGCAGCGGTTCAGCGTATACGCCGCTCCCGTTCGAGTTTTCAAGCGGCATGCGTGGTCCCGTCCTCGGGAAACAGGGCGGCGGTAAACGCGTCGGCATCGAACGGCGCCAGATCGTCGGCCTTTTCGCCCAGCCCGACGTAGCGAATCGGCAGGCCGAGCTCGCTGCGGATCGCCAGCGCCACCCCGCCCTTCGCCGTCCCATCGAGCTTGGTGAGCGCCACGGCGGTGACCGCCAGCGTCTCGTGAAAGACCCGCGCCTGGGTCAGGGCGTTCTGCCCGGTGGTCGCGTCGATCACCAGCAGCACCTGATGCGGGGCCCCCTCCACCAGTCGCGCCGTGGTGCGCGCCATCTTCTTCACTTCCTCCATCAGGTTCGATTTGACGTGCAACCGGCCGGCCGTGTCGATGATCACCACGTCGGCGCCGCGCGCCACCGCCGCCGCCACGCCGTCGTAGGTGACCGCCGAGGGATCCGCCCCGTGCTGGTGCTTGACGACGTCCGCGCCGACCCGCTCGGCCCACACCCCCAACTGCTCGATGGCCGCGGCCCGAAACGTGTCGCCCGCCACCAGCAACACCGTGCGGCCGGCCTGCCGATAGCGCTGCGCGAGCTTGCCGATGGTGGTGGTCTTGCCCACCCCGTTGACGCCGACCACCAGGATGACCTCCGGCTTCACCGCCGGCGCCTCGGCGGGCGGCGCGGTGAGCAGCGCACGCACGGCGCGCACGACCACGGCGCGCAGCTCGGCCGGACTCTGCACCGTGCGCACGTCACTGCGCCACTGCTCGAGCAGGGTGCGGGTCGCCTGCACGCCGACGTCGGAGCTGAGGAGAATCTCTTCGACGCGCAGCAGCCACGCGTCGCGGTCGGCGGCGCCCGTCCACGCATCGAGGAGGCGGCGCGCCAGGGTGCCGCGGGTCTTGGCCAGTCCTACCGCCCACGGGCTGCGCCGCGGCTCGGACTCGGGGCGTGGCGGCGGTGCGCTAGCTTCCGCGCCCGATCGGCGTTCCTGCCAGCGTCCAACCGGCACGGCAACGAGCACACCGATACCGATCGCCGCCCCCATGGTGATCAGGGCGACCAGCAGCTCCTGGCCGTGCATGGAGGTCTCTCAGCTGATGGCGACGGAGATGACCTTGGAAACGCCAGGCTCCTGCATGGTCACGCCGTAGAGGATGTCGGCGCTCTCCATCGTGCGCTTATTGTGCGTGATGAGAATGAACTGCGAGTGCGTGCTCATCTCGCGGATGAGCTGGCTGAAGCGACCGATGTTGGCGTCGTCGAGCGGCGCGTCGACCTCGTCGAGGATGCAGAACGGCGTCGGGTTGATGAGGAACAGGGAGAAGATGAGGCTGACCGCGACCAGCGCCTTCTCGCCGCCCGACAGCAGGCTCACCGTATCGAGTCGCTTGCCCGGGGGGCGCACGACGATCTCGACGCCGGTCTCCAGCAGGTCGTGCTCGTTGGTGAGTACCAGCCGCCCCTCGCCGCCGCGGAAGAGGCGCGGGAACACCTTCTGGAACGTCTCGTTGGCCTTCGCGAAGGTCTCGGCGAAACGCGTGCGCGAGGCGCGGTTCAGCTTCTGGATGGTGCGCTCGAGATCGGCGAGGGAACGCTCCAGATCGTCGCGCTGGGCGCGCAGGAACGCGCCGCGTTCCTCGAACTCGCGCAGCTCCTCGATCGCGGTGACGTTCACCTCGCCGAGGCGCTGTAGCCGTTGGCGCAGGGCCTCGACCCGGGTGCGCTCGTCCTCGGCGTCGCCCTCGGCCTCACCCGGCTCGAGTGCGGCGATATCGGTCTCGTACTTCTCGCGCATGGCCTCGGCCACGTGCTCGGCCCGCAGGCGGACCTCCGAGTGGGCCACGTCGGCCTGACTCTGCTCGCTGCGCCGCTCGTCCAACGCGCCCTGCAGATCGCGCCCCTGCTGCTCGATGGCGCGCACGGCGCCGGCGCGCTGCTCCGCCGTCCGCGCCGCGTCCGCCGCCTCGCTCTCGAGCGCCGCCCGCCGTTCCACCTGTGCCGCTTCGCTCGCTTCGGCGGCGGCGAGATCGCGCTCCAACTGGTCGCGCTCCTGCGCCGCCCCGCCGCGCTCGCCGTCGAGCGCGGCGAGCCGCTCGGCCAGCTCGTCCCGTTGCCGCTGCAGTGCATCGAGCGAGGCGGCCGCGGCCTGTTGGCGCTGGCGCCGTTCGGCGACGCGCACCTTGATGCCGGTCACCTCGACGCCGAGCGACTCGCTGCGGCCGCTGGCCTGCTCGGCTTCGCCGCGTCGCGCGTTCACCGCCAACTCGAGCGCCTGGTGCTGCTCGTTCAGCGCCGCCAGCTGCGCACGAACCTGCTGTTCCTCTGCGCTCGCCGCGCGGGCCTCGCCGTCCAGGCCCTCGATCTCGTAGCGCACGACGTCGCGCCGGCTGAGACACTGCGGTCGCTCCAGCTCCAGCCGCTCGATGTCCTTTTCGGCCGCTACGATGCGCACGGTCAGCTCGTGCGCCCCTTCGCCCAGCGATCGGACCGCTTCTTCGGCGGTGGCGATCGCCAGCGTCACCTGATCGAGCTCGGCGCGCGCCTCGGTGAGCCGCGCACGCGTCGTCGCCGCGCTGCCGCGCAGCGCCTCGATCTCCCGCCGCCGCGCCAGGATCTCCTCCTCGATCGGCCGATCGCTGCCGCCCGTGATCACGCCGGATGGATCGACCACATCGCCTTCCGGGGTCACCAGCGTCACCCGAATCCCGTTCTGCCGCCACAGGCCGATGGCCGACTGCAGATCCGGCACCAGCACCACCTCGCCGAGCAGCGACTGGGCCACCGAGCGGTAGCGGTCATCCACCGACACCAGGTCCATCAACCGGCGCGATGTCCCGTTCAGCTTCGCCACTGCGCTCAGGTCGGGCACGCGCGGGTTGAGCGGGATGAAGCTGCTGCGGCCCGACGCCTCCTGCCGCAGCCGGTCGACCGCCCAAGCGCCTTCGTCTTCGCCTCGGACGATGACGTACTGCAAGCGATCGCCGAGCACGGCCGCCACCGCGCGCTCGTATTCCTGCGGGATGTCGATGACGTCGGCCACCACCCCGAGCACGCCGTCGGGATGCTGCTCGGCGCGCATGATCGCCCGCACGCCGCGGTGGAACCCTTCGTAATTGGACTGGATCTGCTCGAGCGATTCGAGGCGCGACTGCGTCTGGAGCAACGCGCTTTCAATCTCCAGCGCCCCGCGCTCCCAGCGCCGGCGCGCCTCGGCCAGCGCGCGCACTTCGTCCGCACGCGCTGCCTGCGCCCCGGTCGCCGCCGCCTGCTCGCCGCGCAAGCGCTCGAGATCCGCCCGCCGCGCCGCCAGCTGCCCCTCGATCTCGGTCCGCCGCTGCTCGAGCGCGGCCTCCTCGCTGCGCAGCTTGTCGAGCTGGCGCGCGATGCCGTCGCGCCGCTGCTCCAGCCCGGTCGCCGCGTTGCGCGCCTCGACCTCGCGCGTCACGTGCTCGATGAGCGCGCCCTTGGCGGCGTCGAGCGCCGCCTGCACCGCGGACAACGTCGCCCGCGCCGCGTTCAGCTCGTGCTCGCGCTCCTGCAGCTCGCGCTCGTCGATCAGCAGGTGCTGGGCCAGCGCTTCGCGCTCGTGCTGCGCGTCGCGCAGCCGCTCGGCCACCTCCGCTGCGCTGCCGCGCGCCAGCTCGGCGTCGTCGCTGAGCCGCGTCATCCGCCGGATCCGCTCGTCGCGCTGCTCGAACAGCATGGTGATCCGCTGCCGCACGCTAACGCGCTCCGCTTCCAGGACCGCGAGCTGCTCGCGCACCGCGGCGTGATGTTGCTCGGCCGCGCTCAGCGCCGCCGCGCCGTGCTCCTGCGCCTGCTGGTTCTCGAGTAAGGCGCCGCGCAGCTGGTCGACCGCCGCCGCGCACGCCGCCCGCTTGGCGTCGATCTCGACCAGCTCCCATTGCAGCGCGCGCCATTGCCGTCCGCTGACCCGCAGCTCGAGGGTGCGCAGCTCCTCGACCAGCCGCTTGTACACCTCAGCCTTCTTGGCCTGCCGCTCGAGATACTGCGCCTGGCGCTCGATCTCGCGCAGGATGTCGTTCACCCGCGCCAGGTTCTCGCGCGTGCGCTCCATTTTGCGCTCGGCGGCGAGCTTGCGGCTGCGGTAGAGGGTCGTGCCGGCCGCTTCCTCGATGAACAACCGGCGGTCTTCCGGCTTGGCGTTGATCAGCTGTTCGACCCGGCCCTGCTCGATGATCGCGTAGGCCTTGCTGCCGACGCCCGTCCCGAGAAAGAGCTCGGTGATGTCCTTCAACCGACACGGCGTCCGGTTGATGAAGTACTCCGACTCCCCGGAGCGGAAATAGCGGCGGGTGATCGTGATTTCCGCCAGATCGCGAATGTGGGCGGGCAGCGTCGACACCTCGAGGTCGAGGTCGGTCCGCACGGGCGGCGCGTCGTTGTCGAACGTCAGCGAGACTTCCGCCATGCCCAGCGGCGACAGCTTCTCGTTGCCGGTGAACACGACCGCCTCCATGCCATCGCCGCGCAGGTGCTTCGGGCTCTGCTCGCCCAGTACCCAGCGGATCGCGTCGACGAGGTTGGACTTGCCGCAGCCGTTCGGACCGACCACGCCGGTCACGCCGCGCGGGATGCTGAGGATCGTCCGCTGCGGGAAAGACTTGAAGCCGATCAGCTCAAGCTGCTTTATCCGCATGCCGGCACCACCGCCACCACATGCGCGCACCATCGCACAGCCCGTCTCGACCTGTCAAGGAATCGCGCCGTCAAAGAGCCGGAAAACCACAATATATTGTGGCGGTTCGGCACTCCGTCCCCCCACAAATGGAGTCGTCGCGCCGGACACATGATCGCCGAGTAGCCGGCGAATCGAGCTAGGGCTGCAACTCCGTGTTCCAGTACGCCGCGTCGACGGTGGAGAGAAACGGCAGCCATTCGCGATAGCGGCGCAGGCTGAAGGTCTCGAGCATGAACGGCGTCCACTCCGGCCGGCGCGGCGGCCGCAACAGCTTCATGCCGGCCTCGCGCGGCGTGCGGCCGCCCTTGTGGCGATTGCACGCGTGGCAGGAGCAAACGATGTTCTCCCACACCGAAGTCCCGCCCTGCGAGCGCGGAATGACGTGATCCAGATTGAGATCCGTGCGCGGATAGTGGCGCCCGCAGTACTGACAGGTGTTGCGGTCGCGGGCGTAGACGTTGAAGCGGTTGAAGCGCACCTGCCGCTTCGGGATGCGGTCGTAGGTGAGCAATAGGATCACCCGCGGCACTCGGATCACCCGGTCGACCAGGCCGATCGTGTCGTCGTGCACGGTCGCCGAGAGCACACTCCAGCTGTCGAAATCGAAGGTGCGGTACTGCTCATCGACCGCCTCGGCCAACCCCTGGTAGAGCAGGGAGAACGCCCGGCGGACCGAGGTGACGTGGACCGGCAGATAATGCCGGTTCAGGACGAGCACCTTGGTGTTGAGAACTACCGTCCCCGCCGCCATGCCCAGTGCAGCCGCCTCCTTGCTCCGCGTAGTTCCGCGGTACGCTAGTGGTCCACTGTTTTGAAGTCAAGCCGCAACCTCCCTGCAACGATGTCTGCGTGGACACGAGCGTGGCTTTCCGGCTCGGCGAACCCCCCTTCATCTGATCAACTCTCGCGCTCGTCGAGCACGCTGGCCAGGAGGCGGCGGCGCAGATCGGCATCGGTCAGGGAGCCCGCCGCCCGCTCGGCGGCCGTCCGCGCCGCGGCCGCGTGGGCCGTCGCGGCCGGCGCGCGGCCGCGCCGGCGAGCGTGCTCGCCGAGTTGGCGGTGGGCACGCCAGATGCCGCGCAGGTAGCCGATCCGTTCCGCCAGCGCCACGGCTTCGCGCAGGCTGGCCTCGGCTTCGTCCCAGCG